>Ga0164292_10000349_pt1 | contig 35305 bp, 23 predicted proteins | sample GEODES117metaG_FD_111486 | JGI IMG/M metagenome (GOLD analysis project Ga0164292, IMG submission 111486) | Eutrophic lake water microbial communities from Lake Mendota, Wisconsin, USA - GEODES117 metaG | ecosystem: Environmental > Aquatic > Freshwater > Lake | place: USA: Lake Mendota...
CCGGCGCTGGCGAGGCCCTCAGGGGAAGTGGTCTCAGCATCCATGGGGAGATCACCGCTCATGGCTGGCCCTGGCCAAAATCAAGTGAAGTCATGTTGAACGGCCGCGGGCACGTCCCACAAGCTGCGGAAGCCCGCACCTCCAGGCGGCCTGCGGTCAACCCAGGGCAGACGAACCACAATGGGCTGGGGACCCGTGCGCTGCGGCCAGCACAGGCACCGCACCCCCGCATGGCGATCCTCGGCGTCCAGACCCCCCAGCATGGAGACCCCATCCACCAAGCGCTCTCTGCTCGAGGACCTGCGCATCAAGGCCGGTCCTGAAACCGAGGTTGATGAGCAGGCAGGGGAACTGCTGGAGCGCGCCGGCGGAAGCGACGCCGGTTCACCGGTCATCAGCCTGGTTGATCAGATCCTGATCGAAGCCCTCGACAGCGGCGCCAGCGATATCCACGTGGAACCACAGGACAATGGGCTGCAGATCCGGTTTCGGCTCGATGGAGTGCTGCAGAAGCACTTCGATGAGCTGCCCAAGAGCCTGATTCCAGCGGTGACATCGCGGATCAAGATCATGGCCGATCTTGATATCGCCGAGCGGCGACTACCACAGGACGGCCGCATTCGTCGCATCTACAAGAATCGGAAGATGGACTTCCGGGTGAGCACCCTTCCAAGTCGCCATGGCGAGAAAATCTGCCTGCGTCTGCTCGACAGTGGCGCCACCCAACTGGGTCTTGACACATTGATCACAAGCGAGCGAGCACGCAACCAACTGCGCCTGATGGGATCCAAGCCCTACGGCATGATTCTGGTAACCGGGCCGACGGGATCGGGGAAATCCACAACGCTGTACGCCCTGCTCTCGGAGCGAAACGATCCGGGCATCAACATCTCCACGGTGGAAGACCCGATCGAGTACACCCTGCAGGGCATCACTCAGACCCAGGTCAATCGCGACAAAGGACTGGATTTCAGTATGGCGCTGCGCGCGTTCATGCGCCAGGACCCCGACGTGCTGTTGGTGGGGGAAACACGAGATTTAGAAACCGCCAAAACAGCCATCGAAGCAGCTCTCACAGGCCATCTGGTGCTCACCACCCTGCATTGCAATGACGCACCCAGCGCCATCGCCAGGCTCGACGAGATGGGGGTGGAACCCTTCCTGGTCAGCGCATCACTGCTCGGCATCGTCTCGCAACGACTGGTACGCCGCGTGTGCCCCGATTGCCGCATCAGCTATCAGCCAGAATCAGCCGAACTGGCACGGTTCGGACTGCTGTCGAGCGCTGAAACCCAAGCGGTATTTTACAAGGCCCGAGTGACGGGCAATGGTGCACAGAACAATTGTTCGAGATGCCAGGGAAGTGGCTACAAAGGACGCGTTGGCGTTTACGAGATTCTACAGATGAATGAAACATTTTCAACTGCAATAGCTCGCCGTTCAAGCACCGACCAAATTCGCAGACTGGCAATCGAATCGGGGATGAAGACCCTACTTGGATACGGCCTTGACCTGGTCAGAGAAGGTCTCACAACCCTTGCAGAAGTAGAACGCATGCTGTTGACTGATGCCGGCCTCGAGTCGGAGAGACAATCCCGATCCCTAAACGCCCTGACCTGCAAAGGCTGTGGTGCCGGAATGCAGGATGAATGGCTTGAATGCCCCTACTGCCTCACTCAACGATAACTCACCCACAATCACCTGATCATGGCGACCATCAGCATGATGATCGAAGATCTCATGGCAAAACTTGTGGAAGATGGCGGTAGTGATCTCCATCTCAGCGCCGGCTTACCACCCTATGGTCGCTTCAATGGTCAGCTCAGACCATTGGTTCAAGGCATACTGGAAGAAGAAGACTGCAATCGCCTGATCTTCTCAATGCTCAACAACTCCCAACGGAAGCAATTAGAGCAAACCTGGGAGCTAGATTGTGCTTATGGACTTAGGGGAGTTGCTCGCTTTAGGGTGAATGTTTATCGACAACGCGGCAGCTACGCTGCCTGCCTCAGAGCACTAGGCAATAAAATTCCATCTCTTCATAGCCTAGGCCTTCCCCCAATCGTGGAAGAAGTCAGCCGCATGCCAAAGGGCCTCGTGCTGGTGACGGGGCCAACAGGCTCAGGAAAGACAACGACCCTTGCCGCCATCCTTGATCACATCAACCATACCCGTGCCGAACATATTCTAACGATCGAAGATCCAATTGAGTTCACTTATAAATCAGACAAGAGCATTATTCACCAGCGGCAACTCAATGATGATACGCGCAGCTTCGCCAATGCTCTGCGTGCCGCGCTAAGAGAAGACCCAGATGTGATCCTGGTTGGCGAGATGCGCGATCTGGAAACCATACAGCTGGCCATCAGCGCAGCCGAAACCGGGCATCTGGTGTTTGGAACACTTCATACAAGCTCTGCAGCTCAGACTGTTGACCGCATGGTGGACGTCTTCCCACCTGGCCAGCAGACCCAGATTCGAGTTCAATTAAGCAACAGCCTTAATGCTGTTTTTGCCCAGACTCTGTGCAAACGCCAGAATCCCAAACCTGGTGAATTTGGTCGCGTGATGGCTCAGGAGATCATGATCAATACACCCGCAGTAGCAAACCTGATTCGAGAAGGAAAAACGGCACAGCTCTATTCTCAAATTCAAACGGGAGGGCAGTTGTCGATGCAGACTTTGGAGAAAGCTCTTGCAGAACTTGTGCAGTCAAACCAAATCAGCCTTGAGCATGCCGCCTCCCGATCAAGCAGACCAGAAGAACTGCGGCGTCTGGTGAGTGATCTTGGCTGATGGCCATCTTCAAAGCGACTTACAAAGATCCTCGCGGTCGGGATCGAAGTCTGAGGCTTGATGCTGTTGATGCAACCATCGCCAGACGAAACCTACGCCGACGGGGAATTTCGCCGACTCAGCTGATCCGGGAGGATCAAACCTCAGCAGACCAGGGATCTACCGACAAGAAGAAAAAGGACATTCATCCACTCGGACAATGGTCGAGACTGCTGGAACGTTCGCCTGGCATCCTCGAAAAGGCCGTGTTTGCCAACAAGCTGGCGGCTCTGGTGGATGCGGGCGTACCGATCGTGCGCAGTATCGATCTGATGGCCGGCCAGCAAAAACTGCCAATATTTCGCCGTGCGTTGCTGGCCGTCAGCCGAGATGTGAATCAAGGCATGGGGTTGGCGACAGCCCTACGTCGTTGGCCGAAGGTGTTTGACCGACTCAGCATTGCCATGGTGGAAGCAGGGGAAGCCGGCGGAGTTCTGGATGAAACGCTGCGGCGCCTGGCCAAACTGCTGGAGGACAATGCCAAAATGCAGAATCAGATCAAAGGTGCGATGGGGTATCCGGTGGCGGTGCTCACTATCGCTGTGCTCGTATTTCTGGGAATGACGATCTTTCTGATCCCGACATTTGCCGGGATCTTTGAAGATCTTGGTGCTGAGCTGCCCTGGTTCACCCAGATGATGGTGGATCTGAGTGGACTGCTCCGCTCGCCCTTCTCTGTCGTGATGTTCACCATCCTGGTTGGGGGGTTATGGCTGCTGCGCAGCTACTACGCCACTCCCCAGGGACGGCGCACCATTGATGCCCTGATTCTGAAACTGCCTCTGTTTGGCGACCTGGTGCAGAAATCGTCGACAGCTCAGTTCTGCCGCACCTTTAGTTCTCTTGCCAAGGCAGGAGTTCCAATTCTGATGTCTCTGGAGATTGTCAAGGAAACCACCGGCAATTCAATCATCTCTGATGCCATCAACAGTAGCCGAGACGACATAATCCAGGGAATCCCCTTAAGTATCGCTCTTGATAGCAAAAACGTGTTTCCCTCCATGGCCATGGGGATGCTGGCCATTGGCGAGGAGACAGGCGAGATGGACGCCATGCTCTCCAAGGTGGGTGACTTTTACGAAGACGAAGTAGCAGCCTCCGTGAAAGCACTCACATCTATGCTCGAGCCTGCCATGATCGTGGTAGTTGGCGGAATCGTGGGGTCAATTCTCCTGGCGATGTATCTGCCGATGTTTGCCGTTTTTGATCAGATTAAATAGTGAAACCACGAGTTCAATTACAACTCCGATCAGCCGCCAGTGACTGACCAGCCAGCCAACCCGATGTCCAGCAGTGCTGGAAGTTGAAGCCACCGGTGAGACCATCCACATCCAGCAGCTCACCCACCAGATAGAGGCCGGCCTGCCGGCGGCTCTCCATCGTGGCCAGATTCACCTCTCCCAGCGGCACGCCACCGGCGGTGACAAATTCCTCGCCAAAGGGTCCCCGACCGCTGACGTGATGCTCGCTCTGACGCAAGGCCTTGAGCAGATCCTGGCGCTGACGCTTGCTGAGATCGGCCCAGCGCTGCTCCGTGGGAATCCCGCAGCGCTGCAGCAGATGGCCCCAGAGACGTCGGCTGAGCTGGGGCCAGGGCCGCCAGCTGCCCAGCTGACGCCGGGCCTGCTCCTGACGGCAGACCTCCAGGCGGCGCTCCAGCTCCTGGGGCGGCAGGCCGGCGGTCCAATTGACGCGCAACGCGGCCCGATAGCCACAGGCCCGCAGCTCCCGGGCTGCAAAGGCAGTGAGCCGCAGGCAGGCCGGTCCGCTCAGCCCCCAGTGGGTGATCAGCACCGGGCCCTGCTGACGAAAGCGTTCACCCGATGGCAGCAGGAGCTCCAGCTCCACCGGATCCACGGCCAGGCCGGCCAATTCGGTGAGCGAATCCTGGGCCAGGGCCAGGGTGAACAGCGACGGCACCGGTGGCACGAGTCCGTGGCCGAGGGCTGCAACCAGCTGGCGACCGCTGGGATGGCTGCCGGTGGCCAGCACCAGATGATCGGCCCTGAGCGTGCCCCGACCAACACCCACACGCCCCCCTCCGTCGGTGTCCTGTCCTGACCCCCGGCGCCAGCCCAGGGCAAAGCCACCGCCCTCGCTCGCCTGGGCCGCGTGCAGAGCCACACCCGGGTGAAGCCGCACACCAGCGGACTGGGCGGCAGTGCGCAGGGTCTGCACCACCGCGGTGGAGCGGTTGGCACGGGGGAACAGGCGGCCGTCTGGCTCCTCCACGAGCTCCAGTCCATGGGCGTCAAACCAGGCCACCGCATCGCCGGTGGCGAAGCGCGAGAAGGGACCCCGCAGGGCCTTGCCACCGCGGGGATAGTGACCCACCAGGGCGCGGGGATCCCAGCAGGCGTGGGTCACGTTGCAGCGGCCGCCACCGCTGATCAACACCTTGTGCAACGGCTCAGGCGTGGCCTCCAGGATGTGCACGTCGGCCACCCCCGCCTCCGCGGCGCCAATCGCCGCCATGAAGCCGGCCGGGCCGCCGCCGGCCACCAGCACCGAAACCCGTTCAGGAAGCATCACTGGGCAGCATGGGGAGTGGAGCGGAAGGCACGGAACAGAAGACATGAAGCACGACGCCGAGCCGAAACCGCACGCCGCCTGGCCGCATCACCGCTTCAGTGTGGCGCCGATGCTCGACTACACCGACCGGCACTTCCGGGTGGTGATGCGACAGATCAGCCGCCACTGCCTGCTCTACACCGAGATGGTGGTGGCCCAGGCCCTGCACCATGCTCGCCGGCAACCGGGAGCCAGCGAGCCCGGGGGGCGGCTGGAGCGGCTGATCGGCTTTGATCCCTGCGAGCGCCCCCTGGCCCTGCAGCTGGGCGGCGACGATCCCGACCTGCTGGCGGAGGCCGCCCGGCTGGCGGCCGACTGGGGCTACGACGAGGTGAACCTCAACGTGGGCTGCCCGAGTGAAAAGGTGCGCAAGGGGCGCTTCGGGGCCTGTCTGATGGCCGACCCCAACCAGGTGGCCCGCTGCGTGGCAGCGATGGCGGCCGCCAGCCCCCTGCCGGTGACGGTGAAGCACCGGATCGGTATCGACGATCGCGATTCCTACGCGGAGCTGCTGGCCTTCGTGGACACGGTGGCGGCGGCTGGCAGCCAGCGCTTCGCCGTGCATGCCCGCAAGGCCTGGCTGGAGGGGCTCGACCCCAAGCAGAACCGCACGATCCCACCCCTCCGCCACGATCTGGTGCACCAGCTCAAGGCCGATCGGCCGGAGTTGGTGATCGAGCTCAATGGCGGCCTACAGACGCTGGGTGATTGTCGTGAGCATCTGCAGGCAGGCGGCGCAGGCATACGCCTCGATGGCGCCATGGTGGGGCGCGCCGTGTACCAGCATCCGCTGCGCTGGAGTGGTCTTGACCGGCAGCTGTTCGAGGACTGGTCAGCCCCCGAAACGGTGCAGGCCTCGGCCGTGCTGCGTGGCCTGCTTCCCTACGCCGAGAGATGGCGCAGCCGGGGCGATCGGCTCTGGCCGATCGCCCGGCACCTGGTGCACCTGGTGGAGGGGGTGAGCGGCGCCCGCCACTGGCGCCACCAGCTCACCCAGGCTGCCGGCGATCGCCAGGCAGGCCCAGATGTACTGGCATGGGCCGCCGAGCAACTGGAAGAGCGGGGCTACTGAGTGCGACCCGGGAAGGCCGCGATGGGAGCCTGTAAGCCCCTGAGCTAAAACGCCTCGTGGCCACCGCCACTGCGACGCCGGCGGGTGCGACCGGCGCCGAAGGCATCTCCACCATCCCCACCGCTGCGGTCTTCCCAGCCGCGGGTACCCGAACCTCGCTCAGCTCCGCCACCGCCATCACCACCACCTCCGGCGTAGCCACCACCTCCGTAACCGCCACCGCCGCCATAACCACCACCACCTGCATAACCACCGCCACCGCCGTAACCACCGCGGCGGGACCCGCCACCGCCATAACCACCACCACCGCCGCCGCTGCTGCGGGGCTCGGCCTTGTTGATGCGCAGGGGGCGACCCATGAGCTCGGCTCCCTGCAGGGCCTCAATGGCGCGCACCTCGGTCTCGTCGTCGGCCATCTCCACAAAGGCGAAGCCCCGCTTGCGCCCCGTATCCCGCTCCAGGGGAAGGGCACAGCTCACCACCTCACCAAAGGGGGCGAACAATTCGCTCACGTCTTCCTTTTCGGCCCGGAAGGGGAGATTGCCGACAAAAATGCTCACGTCACTGAATCCAGGACCTCTCAGGCCCTAACGCAGCCAGCCTAGGGGCGCCGGCCTCAACTGCCCAGACAGGTGCCCAGACGGACGCGGTGCTGCTGCAGCCGAACCCGAACCTGTTCAAAGCCGGTGCCGCCCTCACTGCGACGGGCCGCCACCACCTGACGCGGTTCGATCGCAGCAAAGATGTCGGCCTCGAAGCCAGGGTGCAGCTGCTGCCAGCGCTCCAGCGGCAGCTGCCGCAGCAGCAGCCCCTCCGCCAGGCACATCTTCACCAGACCGCCCACCAGCTGGTAAGCCTCGCGGAATGGCACCCCCCTGGCCACCAGGTAGTCGGCCACATCGGTGGCATTGGAGAAGTCGGAGCCCACCGCCGCTTCCAGCCGCTGCGGCCGGAACTCCAGCCCCTCCTCGAACAGGATCGCCATCGCCTCGAGGCAATCCAGCACCGTTTTCACCCCGTCGAACAGGGCTTCCTTGTCTTCCTGAAAATCCTTGTTGTAAGCGAGCGGCAGGCCCTTGATCATCGTGAGCAAGCCCATCAGGTGGCCAAACACGCGGCCGCTCTTGCCCCGCACCAACTCGGGCACATCGGGGTTCTTCTTCTGGGGCATAAGGCTGCTACCGGTGGCGCAGCGATCACTGAGGGCGACGAATCCGAACTCCTCACTCGCCCAGAGAATCACCTCCTCACTGAGACGGCTGAGGTGGGCCAGCACCAGCGAGCCCGCCGCCATGAACTCCACGGCGAAATCCCGATCGCTCACCGCATCAAGGCTGTTGGCGTAGATCGCCTCGAAACCAAGCTCCTCAGCGGTGGCCCTGCGATCGATCGGCACCGGCGTACCGGCCAGGGCGGCCGCCCCCAGCGGGCAGATGTTCACCCGCTTGCGCACATCGGCCAGGCGCTGGCGGTCGCGTTCCGCCATCTCGATATAGGCCGAGAGGTGGTGGGCCAGGCAGAGGGGCTGGGCCCGCTGCAGATGGGTGTAGCCAGGAATGAGGGTGTCGGCGTGACGCTCGGCCTGATCCAGCAGGGCCCGCTGAAAGCGCAGCAGGCCAGCATCGATGGCATCGATCTGGCGCCGCAGCCACAGGCGGATATCGGTGCCCACCTGATCGTTGCGGGAGCGGCCGGTGTGCAGCTTCTTGCCCAGGGGCCCGAGCAGCTCGATCAGCCGCCGCTCCACGGCGAAGTGCACATCCTCAGCCTCCAGGCCGGGGTTGAAGCGTCCCCCGGCCGCCTCGGTGCGCACCTGCTCCAGCCCGGTGACCAGCTGATCGGCCTCGGCCTCGCTGATCACGCCGCAGCGCCCCAGCATGCGGGCGTGGGCGATCGAACCGTCGAGGTCCTCCTGCAGCAGGGCGATGTCGAAGCCGATCGAGGCGTTGAAGCGCTCGATCGCCGGATGCAGCCCCTGCTCGAAGCGGTTGCTCCAGGTAGACGACGCAGACTCAACGGCCATGGACTGGAGTGCGGGCAGCGGACAGGGCGACCCCTCAGCTTGGCATCACCCAAACCGACCGCTGTCAGGAAGGCAGGGAGGGAAGCGTCACCTCCTCCCTGAGCTTGAGGACCACCATCGAGGCGTCGTCTTCCAGCTGGCGGTCGGCCCCCACAAAACGATCGAGCCGGGCAAACAGCTGATCGAGGATGCCGCGGGCTCCCACCCCTGAGCGGCAGGCGCCGTGAAAACTGCGCTGCAGGCGCTCCAGATCGAAGCGATCACCACTGAAGCCACTGGCTTCTGTAACGCCATCGGTGTAGTAGAGCACCACGTCGCCGGCCTCCAACACGGTTTCACAGACGCCGTAGTGAGCCTCGGTCTGGAGACCGATCAACGGGCCAGGCGCGTCGAGCAGCTCCGCCTGATTGAGCCGGCGGCGCCAGAGCAGGGGCGGATTGTGGGCGGCGTTGGCATAGCGGAGTCGGCGGGCCTGGGGGTCGTAGTCGGAATAGAACAGGGTGACGAACCGGTGCGACTGCGCCAGATCCTGCTGGGCCAGCTGGTTGAGATCTGCGAGAACGCGATCCGGACCATGGCCACTCAGCACCTCGGCCCGCAACATGCCGCGCAACAGGGTCATCAGCAGGCCGGCAGGCACGCCCTTGCCCATCACATCCCCCATCACCAGCGCCCAGCGGGCCTGCTCCAGCGGCCGTCCCTGCAGGTTGGGCTGGGTGGGAATGAAGTCGTAATAGTCGCCACCCACCTCGTAGGCGGGCCGGCAGCGGGCCGCCAATTCCACCCCATCGATCACCGGGCAGCGATCCGGCAACAGCTGGGCCTGGATCTCGGCACCGATGCTGAGCTGGCGATCAAGTCGCTCATGGCGACGCAGCGTTTGGTGCAGCCCATCGTTTTCCAGGGCCAGACCGGTGAGATCGGCTGCCACCTGGAGATGACGACGGTGGATCTCGCTCCAGCAGTAGCCATCGCGCCCAGAAAACACATACAGGCGACCGCGGAACTGGTTACGGGTCACCACCGAAGTGGCGTAGAGATGCACCTCGCCCAGCACGCGGGCAACCCGTTGATCAAGCCAGGCCGCAACAGCCGCTTCACCCTTGAGAGCAAGCAGCTCGCTGTCGGGGGCTGCAGCCAGCTGGCGTAACACCTCGCTGCAACGCTCCTGGGGCAGGGCCTGCAGCTGATCACGCCAGAGCCGGCCGTCGTCGTGAAGCGGCACCAGCAGCGCACCCTCCGCTTCCACCAGACGGCTGGCCACCAGGGGCACCAGCTCCAGGAAACGACCGAGGTTGGTGAAACTCCGCAGGGCAAAGGCCAGCGAGGCCAGAAGCTCCTGGTTGCGGCGCTGCTCTCGACTGAGGCTGTCCATCAGCTGCCGGAGGGATTCCGAAGCTGAACCGCGAACCGGCCCATCCAGGGGAGCCAGCTGGCTGGAGGGGGCAGGGGAACTGGAAGGCGGCGTCTGGCTCACCGCACAGCCGCTGAGAGCCCGAAAGATAGCCGGGTTCAGCTGGCCAGCAGGGCCTCCACGAATTCAAAACTGTTGAAAGGGCGCAGATCGCGGATCCCCTCGCCGGCGCCGATGAAGCGGATCGGCAAGCCGGCCTCGGAGGCCACCGCCAGGGCCACGCCTCCACGGGCGCTGCCATCGAGCTTGGTCACCACCACGCCGGTGAGACCAGCCGCACTGGCAAAGGCCATGGCCTGCCTGAGACCGTTCTGGCCCTGACTGGCATCGAGCACCAGCAGCGATTCCACCGCCGCCTCGGGAGCCAGTTTGTCGACAATGCGCCGCACCTTGGCCAGCTCCTCCATCAGGTTGTGCTTGGTCTGCAGACGGCCAGCGGTGTCGACCAGCACCAGCTCGGTACCGTGGGCCTGGGCAGCGCCGATGGCGTCGTAGACCACGGCCGCCGGATCGGCGTTGGCGCTGGGGTTGGCGATCACCGGCACACCGCTGCGCTCACCCCACACCTGCACCTGTTGCACGGCGGCGGCACGGAACGTATCAGCCGCTGCAATCAGACAGCTATAGCCGCTGCGCACCGCCAGGTTGGCGAGCTTGCCGAGAGTGGTGGTCTTGCCGACCCCGTTCACACCCACCATCAGCCACACATTGAGGCGGCCTTTGCGGGGAGCCAGCAGGGGCACACCGCTCTGTTCGATCGGGGCCTCGAGGATCCCCCGCAGTTGTTCCTTCAGGAAGCGGATGCCCTCGGAGGGATCCACCACTTCCTGGTTGAGGCGCTGGCGCAGTGCCTCGAGCACCTGGTCGGTGGCCATCACTCCCACATCGGCGCGCAGCAGAGTGGATTCCAGGTCGTCGAGCACCTCTGGGGTGAGCGGATCGTCGCCCAGGCTGTCGAGCAGCTGGGTCACGAAGCCGCGACGGGTCTTCTCCAGACCCTGGCGCAGCCGGCCTAGCCAGTCGATCTCCTCAAGGGAAATCTGGTCGACCCGCTTGCCCTGGGCAGCGAGCACCTCGGCACTCCAGGTGAACGTGTCATCGAAGGCGCCCAGTTGGGGTTCAACCTCTTCACGGGGAGCGGCGGTTTCGGGGGCCGGAGCTCCAGCAGGCCCGGGAGGGGTGGGGGCAGACTCGGCCGGCTCCGCCACCAGGGCCTGCTGGCGTTCAGCGCGCTGGGCGGCTGCCTGCTCCAGCAGGGAGGGGCCAGTCGCTGGGGCCTGGGCTGTTGCCGCAACGGGAGCGGTGGACTCGGGCTCCGCAGGCTCAGGCTGGGGCGCCACAACGGCTTCTGCCGTAGCTCTGGTAGGGGCTTCCGCGGGGGCGGGCGGCTGGGCTTCCGCCTGGCGCGCTGCTTCCTGCTGGGCCTTGAGGCGGGCATAGGCCTCACGAGCCCAGGCCAGGGCGTCTTCGTCAAGACCCGAGGTGGCAGCAACAGGCTGGGCAGGCTGCGCAGCTGCGGGGGCTGGGGGCACAGGAGCCTCAGCGGGTGCAGACGGCTCAGCAGCCTCGGCAGGGAGGGGCTCCTCAGTCTCTCTGGGAGCAGCCGATCGGTTGAACCAGTCGAACACCATCAGCCCTGCGGCGCTGAAGCCGTTGTGAAGCGGCGGAGAACGCCGTTGATCATGCGACGCCCCTGCTCATCGCTGTAGCGGTTAGCCAGCTCCACAGCCTCGTTGCAGGCCACCGCCGCAGGGGTGCCGAACTCCCGCAGATCCACCACAGCAAGCCGCAGGATGTCGCGATCGATGCGGGGCAGTCGGGTGAGCCGCCAACCTTCCATCACGCCATCCAACTGCTGATCGATCGACTCGCGCTGGCGCAGCACCGCCCGCGCCCGCTCGACAGCCTGACGGCGCACGTCGTCCTGATCGGCCAGCAACAGCAACCGCGGCAGCTCCAGGCTGGCGGACAGGCGATTGAGAGCCATCTCGGCGGAAACCAGACCATCACGCAGGTGCTGACGCACCCGTGGCAGCTGTTCGGCTCCGGCCTCCTGCAATTCACTGTCGAGCAGGTGCTGCTCAGCACTCTGGAGATCCGCTGCGGAACGGTCGAGGGCCTCACGCACATGCTGGCTGAGACTGGCCAGGGCCTGATGCAACAGGGTTTCCAGGGCCGTGTCGGCAGCGGGGGCCTGGAGGGAGTCCCGGGCGCGGTCACTGACCTGACCAAGCATCAGCAGGGCCAGTTCGCGGGAGAGGGTGCGGCTCTGCATCAGGAGAGTTGGGGAGCCCGCAGCTGGGCCAGCAGGCTGGAGAAACTGCGGTTGGAGGGGGCGGGTCGCTCGTCGGGATTGACGATGCCGGCGGAGATGATCGTGCGGAAGGCATCCTCCACCGACAGGTCGAGGTCCTTGACGGAGCTCTCCGGCACCACCGCATACCAACCGGTGGTGGGATTGGGAGCTGTGGGAATGAACACGCTCAGCATGGTTTCCTCGAAGTCGGCCTGAATGGAACTGCCGAGCACGCCAGTGACGAAGCCCAGGGCGTAGAGCCCCTTGCGGGGGTACTCGACCAGCACCACGCGGCGAAACTTGGTCGAACTGCCCTGAAGGAACGTTTCAAGCAGCTGCTTGAGGGTCTTGTAGACCGAGCCTGCCAGGGGGATGCGCAGGAGCGTGCCCTCGCCGAATTCCAGCAACCAGCGACCCACGATGTTGCGGGCCATCAGGCCGATCAGGAGGATGCCGAGCAGCGGCACCAGCAGACCCACGCCCAGGTTGATCAGCTCCTGCAACACCGGGTTGAGGGTGTTGAAGGGATTGAACTGTTTGGGGATCGAGGTGAGAAACGCCAGCACGAAACGGCTCACCGTGGTGGCCAGCCAGATGGTGGTGGCCAGCGGGATCACCACCAGCAGACCCGCGATCAGGTCGTTCTTGAGGTCGGCCTGCAGGCGGTCACCCAGGGGCTGATCAGGACGGGGACTGGATTGAACCAAGTGAGAACCCGGAGATCCGGCCGTCAGTGCGCTGCAGGCAACTTAGCCAGGCGCCTGCTGGGGGAGGGATCTCAGAGCAGGGCCACCAGGGTGACCAGCACGAAGGCCACTGCCAGCACAACCGCCCGGCCAGTGCCGCCGAAGCGGCTCTGCTGCATCGCCAGATCGCGGCCAAGGCGGGCCTGACCCAGCTGTTGCTCGGCGCGGGCGAGCTGGGGCTTGATCTGACCGTCGATGAATTCCTGGGCCTTCTGCTTTTTCACCGCAGCACTGGCACCGGCAGGGATGCGGCCCTGGCGCTCGGCATCGGCGATCAACTGATCAATGAAGGCCGGATCCTGAACCTGCTGTTTTTGCTGCTCAAGCTGACTGGCCTGCTGAGCGATTGCCGCCTCAGCCTGCTCGGCCTGCTCGGCGAATGCCTGGGTGGAGCCGATGGACAGCGGTACCGACACCAGCATGACCACCGCCAACAGGATGGAGAGCAGGCCGACCACGAGGCGGAGTGGCGTGCGAGTGGAACCCGACTGGTCGAGCCGGGCGCCGAACAACATCAGCAGCAGGCCCACCAGCGCCATCGGGGCATCGCCCACGAGACGCTCCACCACCACCTGGCGGAAGGGCTCCAGGTCCCAGTTCCAGCTGTTGACCAGCACCAACAGCTGCAGGGCAAACAGCACCACCAGCGTGAGGCCAAGCCAGCGGAGCAGGGGGGCCAGGCGGCCGTTGGACGGAACAGTCACAGGACTAGCCAGCAGACTTTCGATAGTGGCGACACTGTACGGGCGATGGCACAGGACGCCCACCACGATCTGGCGCACCGGCTGAAGCAGCAGGCCCGGCAGCTGGGCTTCGACCCGGTGGGCATCGCCACCGTGCCTGGCGGAGAGCGCCTTGGACTGCGCACGGCGGCCCTGGAGCGCTGGCTGGCCGCTGGACACCAGGCCGACATGGCCTGGATGGCCGACCCGCGCCGACGCGCTGTGGAGCAGCTGCTGCCAGGCGTGCGCAGCCTGCTGGCGGTGGGACTCAACTACTTCGTGGAGGCCGAACGGGCGCCTGGCTCCCTGAAGGTGGCCCGCTATGGGTGGGGTCGTGATTACCACCGGGTGATCGACAGCCGGCTCCGCCAGCTGGGGCGCTGGCTGGAAACCCAGGTGCCTGAACTGCAGTGGCGAGCCTGCGTCGACAGCGCTCCCCTGATGGACAAGGCCTGGGCCGAGCAGGCGGGACTGGGGTGGATCGGCAAGCACGGCAACCTGATTCACCGCCGGAGGGGCTCCTGGCTGCTGCTGGGTCACCTGCTCACCAGCCTGCCCCTGCCTCCCGACCAGCCGGCCGAACCGCTCTGCGGTGGCTGCAGCCGCTGCATCCCCGCCTGCCCCACCGGCGCCATCACCGAGCCGTTTGTGGTGGACAGCAGGCGCTGCATCGCCTTCCACACCATCGAAAATCGCGATCCCGAACTGCCGGAGCCGATCGCCGGTGCCCTGCACGGGTGGGTGGCCGGCTGTGATCTCTGCCAGGAGGTGTGTCCCTGGAACCAGCAGGACCTGGAGAGCAGCCGCGACCCTGAACTCCAGCCGCGACCCTGGTGGCTGGATCTGCAGGGCGAAACGGCCCTGGTCTGGAGCGAAGCCACCTGGGACGAGAAACTGCGAGCCTCTGCCCTGCGCAGGATCAAGCCCTGGATGTGGCAGCGCAACATTCAGGCGGCAATGGGTGCAGGGGCAAGGGGCACCGCCAGGGGTGCTGAGCAGCTCGATGCCAGGCCAGGAGCCCGTCCCTAGGGTGGTCTGACCTGAACTGTGCTGATGGCACCGCACTGGCTGCGTGCCCTGCCCCTGCGTGCCCTGCCGCTCCTGGCCCTGGGCTTGACCTTGAGCCAGCCCCTGCCGGCCTGGGCGCTGGTTCCCTATGCGTATGTGCCACGGCCAGCTGAACTGGAAGGGGCTGGCCTGGGGATAGCCCAGGCTGCAGCGCGACTGTTGCGACTCGGCCAGGCCGCTGATGCCGCCCGTCTGGCAGCTCTCACGGTGCAGCTGCTGCCGGACGACCCGCGCGGATGGGTGCTGCTGGCCGAAGCCCAGCTCCGCAGCAATCAACTCAAGGCAGCGGGTATCTCGCTGGCCAAGGCAAAGCAGCTCGATCAGGGCAACGCCGGGATCTGGTTTGCCGAGGGATCACTCGCCCTGCGCGACAACCGCGCCCAGGAGGCCGTGACACTGCTGCAACAGGGCCTCCGGCTCGACAGCAAAAATGCCAGCGCCTACTTCGATCTAGGCAACGCCCGCATCCTGCTCAACCAACCGGGAGAAGCCCTGGCGGCCTTTGAGCAGGCCTCCAGGCTGCGCAGCGATTTCTGGGAAGCGATCAACAACCAGGCCCTGGTTCTGTTTGAGCAGGGCAACACCAAGGCGGCCGTGGGGCGTTGGCGCCAGGTGCTGGCGATCAAGGCCGACGCCGCCGAACCCAACCTGGCCCTGGCGGCAGCCTTGTACCAGCTGCAGGGGAGTGGGAGCAGCGAAGCCCTGGAGCTGGCTGACAAGGCTCTGTCTGCAGAGCCCAACTACGTGCTGGAGAGCTACCAGACCACCCAGCTGTGGGGCCCGAAGCTCCGCGGAGCAACCCAGTTGCTCTTCCGCGAACCCAGCCTGCGGCCAGCAGTGGAACGGGCCATGGCCAACGCCAACCCCGACCAGGACAGCAGCGAAGAGGAGCTCTGATGGCCCTACATCAGTAGGCTGAGCCCCACTTTGCGCTCATCGGCCGCAGCCCCGGATGCCCAACGAGCGCCCCGACGACCCGCGCATCCAGCCGATCGAGCTGCATCACGAGATGCAGCGCTCCTACCTCGAGTACGCGATGAGCGTGATCGTGGGACGGGCACTCCCAGACGTGCGCGACGGCCTCAAGCCCGTGCAGCGGCGCATCCTCTATGCCATGCACGAGCTGGGGCTCACCCCTGATCGGCCTTATCGCAAGTGCGCGCGCGTTGTGGGCGACGTGCTCGGCAAGTACCACCCCCACGGTGATCAGGCCGTCTACGACGCCCTGGTGCGACTGGTGCAGACCTTCGCCAGCCGTCACCCGCTGCTGGATGGCCACGGCAACTTCGGCTCGGTCGACGACGACCCCCCGGCGGCCATGCGTTACACCGAAACCCGGCTGGCCCCGATCGCCAACGAGGCGCTGCTCGATGAGATCGGCAACGACACCGTTGATTTCGCCGCCAACTTCGACGGCTCCCAGCAGGAACCCACGGTGCTGCCAGCCCAGCTGCCCTTCCTGCTGCTGAACGGCTGCACAGGCATCGCCGTGGGTATGGCCACGAGCATTCCGCCCCACAACCTGGGCGAGGTGGTGGATGCCCTGATCGCCCTGATCCGTAAACCTGAACTCAGCGACGAGAAACTGCTGGAGCTGGTGCCCGGGCCAGACTTTCCCACCGGTGGCGAGGTGCTCACCGGCAGCGGTGTGCGGGACACCTACCTCACAGGCCGCGGCAGCATTCCGATGCGGGGAGTTGCCCACATCGAGGAGGTGCAACCCGGCAAGGGCCGCCACCGCCGCGGCGCCGTGGTGATCACCGAGCTGCCTTACCAGCTGAGCAAGGCCGGCTGGATCGAAAAACTGGCCGAGCAGGTGAACGACGGCAAGATCGGCGGCATCGCCGACATCCGCGACGAATCTGACCGCGAAGGCATGCGGATCGTGGTGGAACTGCGCCGGGATGCCAACGCCGAAACCGTGCTGGGCGAACTGCAGCGCCGCACCGCCCTGCAGAGCAACTTTGGCGCCATCCTGCTGACCCTGGTGAACGGTCAGCCACGTCAGCTCAGCCTTCGCCGGATGCTCCAGGAGTTCCTCGACTATCGGGAACTCACCCTGATCCGGCGGACCCGCCACGCGCTCAAAAAAGCCGAAGATCGCCTGGAAGTGGTGGATGGCCTGCTCAAGGCCCTTGCCGACCTGCGCCGGGTGATCGACATGATCCAGCAGGCGCGCGATGCCGCCAGTGCCCGGGCCAGCCTGCAGGTGCACCTTGACCTGAGCGAGCGGCAGGCCGATGCCGTGCTGGCCATGCCGCTGCGGCGCCTCACCGGTCTTGAACAGGAGAGCCTGCGGCAGGAAGCCCAGGATCTGGGCGAGGAACGCAATCGCCTGCGTCACCTGCTCAACGACCGCGGCGCCCTGCTTGACGCCATGGTGGCGGAGTTCAAGGCACTCAGGAAGCGCTACGCCACACCACGACGCACCCGTCTGGTGGAAGGAGGCGATGACCTGGTGGCCCAGCGGGCCGCGGCGGTGCGTCCCAATGCCGAGCTGCAGCGCCAGCAGGCCTTCGCCGCCCTCCCCAGCGAAAGCCGGCTGCTGATCCAGGCCGACGGTCAGGTGAAGATCGTGGCCCCCCAACTGCTCGGCCGGCTGCATCTCGATGAACCGGTGGCCCTGGGTGAACACCCGGCCCCGGCGCGGCTGATCCTGCCGGTGAGCAGCAAACCTGCCCTACTGGCCTTCACCGACGCCGGCCGGGTGGCGCTGCTGCGCTGGGAATTCGCCGGCCAGCAGCATGGAAGTCTGGAGAAATTCCTGCCCGATGGCATGGCCGGCGAACGGGTGGTGCAACTGTTGCCCCTTCCCAGCGGCGAGGCGGCTGAGGGCGCGAGTGTGGGGCTGCTGAGCAGCGATGGGCGCTTCAAGCGACTGCCTCTCGATGCCTTTCAGGAACTCTCTGGGCGGGCTACTTCAATGTTGAAGCTGAAGGAGGGCGTCAGCCTGCGCCGGGTGGTGCTCTGCCGGGATGGGCAGGAGCTGGTGGTGGGCAGCAGCACCGGCAGGCTGCTGCGATTGCAGGTGAACGAGAGCAACCTGCCGGTGATGGGCCGAGCCGCCCAGGGACCGGTACTGCTGCGGCTGCTGCCCGGCGAACGGGTGGTGGGAGCTGCAGCCATGACAGCGGAAGGCAGCCTGCTGCTGGCCAGCGAGCAGGGTCGGCTCAAGCGCATGGCCGTAGCCGAACTGCGCAGCTGCCAACGGGGAGAACTAGGCCAGATCGGCCTGCGCTTCGCACAGCGGGGCGATCAGCTGGTCGATCTCTGCTGTGGTGATGATCCGCTGGTGAGTGTGCTGGCAGGCGAGCGCAGCCTGCGGCTGGATCCCAGTCAACTGGAGCTGGAGGAGGCAAGCAGCGAGGGCAGATCGACCCCCCTGCCAAGCGGTGGTGCCATCACAGAGCTGCTGCCGCTTCTCAGCCGGACCTGTGACGACTGATCCCTGCCCTGGGCTGACCCAGTCAGCGGGCACCGGTGATCAGGCGCGACCTGTGATCAGACGCAGCCAGCGGCAAGTCCAGCCGGCTCCAGCATCAACTTGCTGTTGCGCACTGCCTCATCCATCTCAATCGGATAGGCACCGTCAAAACAGGCGGTGCAGAAGTTCTCGGAATGGGCCTGGGCTGCCTCCACCATGCCCTCCTTGCTGAGATAGGCCAACGAATCCACGCCCAGATGGGCAGAGATCTCCGCCAGTGTGAGGCGAGCTGCGATCAACTGGTCCTGGGTGTCGGTGTCGATGCCGTAGAAGCAAGGGTGCGTCACCGGCGGTGAGCTGATGCGCATGTGCACTTCGGTGGCACCGGCATCACGCAGGGCCTGCACCAGCTTGCGGCTGGTGGTGCCACGCACGATCGAGTCGTCGATCACCACCACCCGCTTGCCGGCCAGCACATCCGGCAGGGGGTTGAGCTTCACGCGGATCCCTGCCTCGCGCATCGCCTGGGTGGGCTGGATGAATGTGCGACCCACATAGCGGTTCTTGATCAGGCCATCGCCGAAGGGGATGCCGCTCAACTGGGAGTAACCGATCGCCGCCGGGATGCCGGAATCGGGCACACCGATCACGATGTCGGCTTCAACAGGTGTCTCACGAGCCAGTGCTTCACCGATGCGCACCCGGTAGCTGTAGAGCGACTCCCCGAAAAAGCGACTGTCGGGCCGGGCGAAGTAGATCATTTCGAACACGCACAACTTGGCGGGCTCGCTGATCCACTGGCTGCGATGCGGCTGGGCATCGCCAAGGCGGAAGTGGATGATCTCGCCGGGCTGCACGTCGCCGTCATAGGCGGCACCGATGATGTCGAGCCCACAGGTCTCGCTGCTCACCACCCACTGGGCCTGCTCCGGCTCACCGAGGTGGCCAAACACCAGAGGGCGGATGCCGTGACCGTCGCGCAGGGCAAACAGCCCCTCCGGCGTGCCGATCACCAGGCTGAAGGCGCCACGGCAGCGACCGGCGGCCTGACGAATGGCGCCATCCCAATCGAGACCATCGTTGACTGCGGCCTGCACGGCCAGGGCGATCAGCTCGGAATCGGTGGTGGAGGTGAGTTCTTGGGCCAGATGGTCCAAGGCTTCACGCAGCTCTGCCGCATTCACCAGGTTGCCGTTATGGGCAAGGGCCATCGGGCCCAGCCGGGTGTTGAGCAGCACCGGCTGGGCATTGCAAGCCTTGCTGCTGCCGGTGGTGGAGTAGCGGTTGTGGCCAATGGCCAGGTGGCCAGGAAGGCGCTCCAGCACCTCCTGGTCGAACACCTGGCTCACCAGGCCCATGTCCTTGTGCAGGCGCACCCTGCCGTCGCCCCCGAAGGCGGCGATACCGGCCGACTCCTGACCACGATGCTGGAGGGCGTAGAGGCCGAAATAGGTGAGATTGGCCACCGGCTGGTCGGCGGCGAGCACAGCAAACACCCCACAGGCCTCTTCCGGCTTGTCGGGCCGCTGGCCGTCGTGGTGGAGATCCTCGATCCGTGCCTCAGGGCTGTGCTGACCGGAGTAACCGTGCTCACCGGAGTAACCGTGCTCAGCAGACAAGCCGTGCTCAGCAGACAGATCGTCCTTCAGCACAGGCCCGGGGTAACGGCGGATACCTTCACATTGTGCATGAGCGGGCCGATCAGGCCGTGGGGGGAAGATCCACCCCCATGCGGCGGGGAATCGCCTGCTCGAAGCATTCGGCGAGTTGGGCGACAGGCAGCTGCAGCAGCGGCTGAGCCAGGCCGGCCTGGCGGATCACCAGCTCAGCGGCGCTGCCGCCAGCGGTGACCACACCGAGATGCTGCGCCACAACCGAACCGGGCGCGCTGGCATGCGCCTGATCGAGGGCCTGCTGCCAGGAGGTGGCCTGGTCAGGCGGCACGCTCACCAGGATGCGTGCACCGCCTTCGGCGAACAGCAACCGATCGGTACGGACACTGCTCGCGGGCAGCTCCAGCTCAGCGCCAGGAGCTGCGCCGGCCGCCAGAGCAGACATGCAGCACTCAGCGGTGGCCACCGCCAGGCCGCCATCGCTGAGGTCGTGGGCGGAGGCCACCAAACCCTGGGCGATCGCCTGGCGCAGGAAGCCCTGAACGGAGCGCTCCAGCGCCAGATCGATCTCGGGCGGGCGCCCCGTGACGGCTCCATGCAGCCGCTCCAGATAGCTGCTGCCGGCCAGGCCCAGGCGCGGATCAGCGGGAGCCTCGCCCGTTTCCAGGGGCACTCCCAGCAGCCAGATGGAATCGCCGGCTGCGCGCCAGGCCTGACCGCGCACTTGCGACAAGTTGTGCACCAGACCCACCATGCCCACCACCGGAGTGGGATGGATGGGCTGCATGCGGCCATCGGGCAGGCGGGTCTCGTTGTAGAGCGAGACGTTGCCGCCGGTGACCGGCGTGTCGAGAGCCGTGCAGGCCGCCGAGAGACCGCGGCAGGCCAGGGCCAGTTGCCAATAGCCGGTTGAGGTTTCCGGCGAAGGGAAATTGAGGTTGTCGGTGATCGCCAGGGGCTCGGCGCCCACGCAGCTGAGGTTGCGGGCGGCCTCGGCCACCGCCGCCATGCCGCCGCGCTCGGGGTCGAGGGCCACCCAGCGGTTGGGGCAGTCGACCACCGCCGCCACACCACGGCTGGCTGGGGCCATGGCCCCCTCGCCCTGCTGGGGCCGCAGCCGCACCACCGCCGCATCGGCGCCGCCAGGGGGCACCACCGTGTTGGCCTGCACCTGGTGGTCGTACTGGCGATACACCCAGCGCTTGGAGGCGATGGTGGGGTCGTCGAGCAGCTGCAGCAGGGCGTCGTTCCAGCTGGTGAGACTGCCTCCCACCGGGGTGATGCCGGCATCACTGGCAGCGGGCAACTCGGCCTCACTCCAGCGCCAGTGGGTCTGGATCTCGGCCGGCGGCTCGCTGATCAGCTCGTGGTGGTTGATCGGGGTGTCATCGGCCAGAGCGCTGGCAGGCACTTCGGCAGCCACCTCGCCTTGTTGCAGCACGCGCACCACGTTGTCTTCCAGCACCCGGCCCACCACCGCCGCCTGGAGCCCCCAGCGGGTGAAGCGCTCCATCAAGGCCTGCTCGCGGCCAGGCTTCACCACAAACAGCATCCGCTCCTGGGATTCCGAGAGCAGGAACTCGTAGGGGGTCATGCCGGCCTCGCGGGCTGGCACCTTGTCGAGATCCAGCTCGATACCCAGGCCCCCCTTGGCGGCCATCTCCGAGCAGCTGCAGGTGAGGCCGGCGGCGCCCATGTCCTGGGCCGCCACCACATCACCGCTCTGGAAGGCCTCGAGGCAGGCCTCGATCAGCCCCTTCTCCAGGAAGGGGTCGCCCACCTGCACGGCGGGGCGGTCGTCGAGGGAGGCCTCGGTGAGCTCGGCGGAGGCGAAGCTGGCGCCCCCCATGCCATCGCGGCCGGTGGTGCTGCCCACATACACAACGGGATAGCCCACCCCCTCGGCGCCGGAACAGACGATCTGCTCGGTTTCCATCAGCCCCAGGGCCATGGCGTTCACCAGGGGGTTGCCGGAGTAGCTGGGGTCGAAGGCCACCTCGCCGCCCACGGTGGGTACCCCCACGCAGTTGCCGTAGTGGGCAATGCCAGCCACCACGCCCTCCATCAAGCCCACGTTGCGCTCGTCGTCGAGCGGGCCGAAGCGCAGGGCATTGAGCAGGGCGATCGGCCGGGCGCCCATGGTGAAGATGTCGCGCAGGATCCCGCCCACGCCCGTGGCCGCCCCCTGGAACGGCTCCACGGCTGATGGGTGGTTATGGCTCTCGATCTTGAAGGCCAGGCGCTGCCCCTCACCCAGATCCACCACCCCGGCGTTTTCGCCGGGGCCCACAAGAATGCGCGGCCCACTGGTGGGGAAGCCCTGCAGCAGCGGCCTTGAGTTGCGGTAGCAGCAGTGCTCCGACCACATCACCCCGAACATGCCCAGCTCGGCGCGGTTGGGAGCGCGGCCCAGCCGACGGCAGATCTCGTCGTAGTCGGCCTGGCTGAGATTCTCCTTCTTCAGGGCCTCGGCAACGGGGTAATCGGGAGCCGGGAACCCGGGAGTGGCGGTCTGGGGTGCTGCAACCACGGCCGGCTGTTCAGATCCATCCAGTGTGGCTGAAGGCCCTAAACCCAGGGATCGTCTCGATCTGCTCGGACCGGGCGATTGCTCTCCCGGCGAGGGGGTGGCCCGGTGGTGGACCGGTCCTGTTCGTTCCAGCTCCCATCCCATGGCTCTGCCCCGGATTGATCAGGCGTGTGCCAGGGGGGCTCAGGTTGCCGATCGGGCCAGGAGTCGAAGCGACGCTCTGGAGGCGGCGTGTCTTCGAACGCTTCCGACGATGCCTGCCACGGCGCCTCCTCCAGCCATCCCTCCAGGCGCTGCTCGAAACGGCCGCCAGCCTGCTGCATCTGATCGCGCCAGCGGCGTGAGCGACGCAACAAGTCCTGTCTGACACTGGCACGGGCCAGGGGCAGGTCGTCGAGGACATCCACAGCCGTGAACACCTGGCCGGGCTGCTGATCTGTGATGCGATCGGGAGTGAGGCGCCAGCGGCTGCTGCCGGGCAGGCGCGGATCACTGCGGCTCACCAGATAGTGGCGGATGCGACCGGTAGTTGGTTCAAACACCGCATCGGCCACCAGGCCGATCGGATCACCCTGAGCGTTGATCAGGGAAGCCTCCATCAGGGTGGGCAAGCGCTCCACCGTGGCCTGGTCGGTCTCAGCAGGCTCGCCCTTCACGAGGACTTCCAGCTCCACCAGGCCGCGGAGCTGGTTGAGGCGCCAAGCGAGTCGACGGGAGCCGAAAGCCGAGGGCTTGCTGACCCACCCCAGCACCCGATGCACCGGTGGATGCATCCAGACCACCAGGCCGGCCCCGTTGTCGAGGCCCTGGTCGCAGCGCACACGCCGGCGCAGCAGGTCGGACAGCAACAGCTGCTCCGGCAGAGACACGCCGCTCAGCTGCGGATCTGCACGGGCATCACCAGGTAGGTGAAGGCCCCATCATCGGCTGCCCTCAGCACCGCAGGCGTGGTGGGGGCGTTGCAGTGGAGCACCACCTGATCAGCAGCCATTGCCTTGAGACCATCGAGCAGATAGCGCACATTGAAGGCGATCTCGACGGGCTCCCCGTTGATCTCAGCGGCCAGGGCTTCCGAACCACTGCCCACGTCCTGGGCATCGGCCTGGATGAGGAGCTGACCGCTGCCGGCCTCGGTGCTGAGCTTCACCACGTTGTTGTGCTGATCCGCCAGCACCGCCACCCGCTCAAGACCCGCGATCAGGGCACGGCGATCGACCTGGATGGTGCGGCTGAAGCTCTCTGGGATTAGCTGGCGGTAGTTGGGGTAGGTGCCATCAAGGCTGCGGCTGGTGAGCACCTGGTCAGCCCAGAGAAACACCACCTGACCGCGGTCGCAGAACAGAGCCAGGGGTTCCTCTGACTGGCGGCCGGAAAGCAGGCGCTCCAGCTCACGCAGGGAGCGGGCCGGCACGGTGACGGCGAAGGGCTCACGCTCGCCATCGGCCTCACTGGCCTGAGCGCCATGGGCCAGGCGCAGGACGGCCAGGCGATGGCCATCGGTGGCGGCGCATTCCAGCCCCTCGGCATCGAGCCGCAGGTGCACGCCGGTGAGCAGCTGTTTGGCCTCATCCCCACTGCTGGCGAACAGGGTGGCGCGCAGGCCTTTCACCAGGGCTTCAGCCTCAAGGCGAATCGGCTGGCCGCTCTGCACCAGGGGAAGATCCGGGAAATCTTCAGCGGGCATGCCCCGCATCTGGTAGCTACCCGAAAGGCTGGTGAGCTCCACCTGCTCGGTCCCTTCGGGGGAAGCGAGCGTGATCGGGGAATCGGCGGAGAGACGGCTCACGATTTCGCCAAGCAGGCGGGCCGGCAGGGTGATGGCACCACTGGCCTCCACCGAAGCCGACAGGCTGGTCTGGATGCCGAGGTTGAGATCAAAGCCGGTGAGGCTGAGTCGGCCGGTGCCGGCATCGGCCGTGAGGAGCACGTTGGCCAACACCGGATGGGTGGGCCGACTGGCCACGGCACGACTCACCAGCTGGAGGCTGGAGCTGAGTTCCGACTGGGAGCAGACCAGCTTCATGGGCTGAACAGACGCGAGCGGGAAGCTGGCCACAGAGCCCATCCACGCTTCCACAGACCCGGCCATTGCGCAACGGTCCCTTGGAGCGGGTTCCCCACCCATCCCCCCATCCGATTACGGGGGATTAAAAAAGTCAGAAATCAAAAAACAAACAGTCGTAGAAGGGACTGGGGAAATGGTGGAAAACGGCAGCTCTCCCAGTTGGGGCTTGGATTGTCTGCGGGGCGGTCGTGGGGAATGGGCCGTTTGGATTGCCGGTCAACCTGCGTTCTCCACTGTTTCCCGGATCTGAGGAAAACGAGGTGGTTGGCGGGTTAGCGGAGTGGGGCGTGCTGTTCCCCGGCTGACGGGGGTTTTTCCCCAGGGACTGGATGGACACCTGGGCGAGTGGTTGACCATCGGACGCCCCCTCTGGCCACAAAAAAGCCCCCGTTGTGGGGGCAGTGGACGTTCAGCTCTGTTTTTCTGATGGCTGTCAGAAGCCCATCACCTTGGCCACGGTGGCCGTGTCCGCCTCCAGGCCGGTGTGGAAGCGCGCCTCGTTGTGCTCAATGGCGGTGGTGGGATCCTTCAGGCCATTGCCCGTGAGCACGCACACCACCGTGGCGCCGGCGGGTACCTCTTCGCGTCGCTTGAGCAGCCCCGCCACTGAGGCGGCGCTGGCGGGTTCGCAGAACACCCCCTCCTGGCTGCCCAGGAGTTTGTAGGCCTCGATGATTTCCGCATCCGTCACAGCCATGAAGTCGCCCCCGCTCTCGGTCCGCACGCGCAGGGCGTTGTCGCGGTTCACCGGGTTGCCGATGCGGATCGCCGTGGCGATGGTGTCGGGTTGCTCCACCGTGTGGCCCACCACCAGCGGCGCGGAGCCGGCGGCCTGGAACCCCATCATCCTGGGGAGCTTGCGGCTGTGTCCCGCTTCCCTGTACTCCTGAAAGCCCATCCAATAGGCGCTGATGTTGCCCGCGTTGCCCACCGGGATGCAGAGCCAGTCGGGGGCTTCTCCCAGGGCATCCACCACCTCGAACGCCGCGGTTTTCTGGCCCTGCAGGCGGTAGGGATTCACCGAATTCACCAGGGTGATCGGGTACCGCTCGGCCACCTCACGCACGATGGCCAGGGCCCGATCGAAGTTGCCCTGGATGGCGATCACCTCGGCGCCGTAGAGCAGGGCCTGGGCCAACTTGCCCTGGGCCACATAGCCATCGGGGATCAGCACGAAGGCGCGCATGCCACCGCGGCGCGCATAGGCGGCGGCGGCGGCCGAGGTGTTGCCTGTACTGGCACAGATCACCGCTTCGGAGCCTGCCTCCCTGGCCTTGGAGATGGCCATGGTCATGCCCCGGTCCTTGAAGGATCCCGTGGGGTTGAGGCCGTCGTATTTCAGATACACCTTCACGCCGCGGCCGATGCGCTCAGCAATGGCTGGGGCAGGGATCAGCGGTGTGGCGCCCTCCCGCAATGTGATCACGGGGGTGGCATCGCTCACCGGCAGCCAGCGCCTGTAGGCCTCGATCAGGCCAGGCCAGTCGTGCATGGTGGGTCGGGCGCCGAAGGCACCCCTGCTCAGACGCCGCAGGGATCGGAGCAAGGGCACGGACCGATTGGGAGGCTGTAGGCGAATCTACGGCTCGGCTTTCTTGGGGCTCGCACCGGTCTCACCGTTGCCCCGCAGCCCGTCGAGGGGGGATTCCGAGAAGAACCGCACCAGCTCGGAGATCGAGCTGGCCTTTTGCATCAGACCCAGCAGGGCCGGAATGCTCACCTCGATGTCGCGGGTTGGATAGGCCTTGAGAAAGGACACGGCGGTGATCGAGCCATTGCCATTGGCAAGGCCCATCACCACGGCGGAGCGGAGCGCAGGCACACCCACCCCAGGGGCATTGAGGGGATACACGATCCGGGACAGTCGTTCGAGGATCGCCTCACCGATGCGGGTGTTGAGCAATCGGCTCACGAGCGTGATCGGCAGGCTGATCGATTGGTTCAGCAGTCCAGCCACGTCTTTGGGGTTCTGCTGGCTGAAGCGCAGCACATCACCCAGCAGCCCTGGCGCTGCGCCGGTGTTGGCCAGCGTGCTCAGATCTGCCACGGGGATCGTGCGCCGGAAGCCGCCGCTCACGAACACCAGATTGTCGGCGGCGTGGGCGGTTGGGCCGGACAAGCTCAAGCCCAGACCCATGGCTGCACCAAGGAGCCTCTGGCGCCTGCTGATACGACGGGATGAGGAACGTTCCATGGCGGCAGCGTAAGTCGTTCAGGCGGTGGCCAAATCACCGCTGCGCTGTGCCGGTACGAGCACATCCCGCACCAGCCGCACCATGCTGCGCTCCGCGAGGCCCCGGGCAAGATTGATGCCCATGCGCCGCATTTCAGGTTCACCCAGGAGCCTTGGCAGGCGCCTCACCAGCAGCTGGGGCTCGAAGCCCGGCAGGGCCTGCAGGATGGCCACCAGTTGGCGGATCGGTTCCAGGTCCAGCAGGGGTTCATTGGTTTCGAAGACCCGCCGCTGCCGCAGACCGGGCGGTTGCAGCCGTTCCGGCAGGCGTTTGCCCAGTCGCAGGGTGGCCTGCCAGGCCAGAGCATCCACCCGTTCCACCAGAGCCTCCACCAACTGCTGGCGCAGCAGGCCGCCGTTGGCAGAGAAGAGGAAATCGAGCACCTGATCCAGCAGCCCTTCCAGATCAAGCTGGCTGCCCTGGGCGGCGCTGGCGATCAGGTTGTCGAGTCGCTGCCAGCGGAACACCTCGCCGTCGAACAGCATCTCCTTGAGGCTGTTGCGCAGACTGGGGTCGGGATCCTCCATCAGCCGCCGGGCGAAGTAGGGATAGGCGGCTCCGAGGATCTTGAACTCGGGATCCACGCTCAGGGCGATGCCCTCCAGTGTCACCAGGGAGCGAATGATCAGGGCGTAGTAGGGCGGCACCCGGAAGGGGAAGCGATACATCACGCCGCTCAGGTCGTCGGTGACGGCCTTGAAGTCCATGCGGCTGACGCCCATCTCCAGCGCCTGGCCGAACACGCTCTCAAAAGCCGGCACGATCGGCTCCAGGTTCACGTCTTCCGCCAGGAAGCCGAGGCTCACGAAGTCTTTGCTGAGCTTGCCGAAGTTGCGGTTCACCAGGTGCACCACCGCCTGGATCAGGCCGGTGCGGTTCTCGCGGCTCACCTCGCTCATCATCCCGAAATCGAGGTAGGCCAGGCGACCATCGGGAAGGGCCAGCAGGTTGCCGGGGTGGGGGTCGGCGTGGAAGAAACCGTGCTCCAGCAGTTGCTGCAGTGAGCAGTTCACGCCCACGTCCACCAGCTCATCGGGATCCACCCCCAGCTGCCGCACCGCCTCCAGGTTGGTGAGCTTCACGCCATCGATCCACTCCATCGTGAGCACCCGCCGGCTGGTGGCTTCCCGGTAGATGCGGGGCACGGCGATCCGCGGGTTTTGGGCATGCAGGCGGGCGAAGGTCTCGGCGTTGGTGGCCTCGTTGCAGTAGTCCATTTCCTCGAACACCCGCTTGCCCAGCTCATCGATCAGGGCCACCAGGTCGGAGCGGATCAAGCCCACGTTGCGGTTGAGCCAGGCGGCGATGTTGCGCACGATGTAGAGATCGAGCGTGATCTGCTCGCGCAGCCCGGGCCGCTGCACTTTCACTGCCACCTTGTCGCCGTTCCTGAGCACGCCCTTGTGCACCTGGCCCAGGGAGGCTGCGGAGATGGGCTCCCTGTCGAGCTGGGTGTAGATCGCTTCCACCGGCTGGCCGAGGTCGTCCTCGATGCAGGCCATCGCCAGGGCTGAATCGAAGCCCGGCAGCTGGTCCTGCAGCTGGGCCAGCTCCTCCAGCAACAGGGGCGGCACGATGTCGGGCCGGGTGGAGAGGGCCTGGCCGGCTTTGATGAAGGCCGGGCCGAGCGAGGCCACCAGGTCGGCCGCCTCCCGGGCCCGGGTCCGGGCGTGGTCGGGGTCCTTCAGGCGTTGGGTGAACCAGTCGAATCCCACCGCCAACAGGTAGAGGCCGATCGGCACGAGGGTCTGCCAGAGACGTCGCAGCAGCCGTTGGGGATGGCCGGCGTAGATGCGGGTGATGGCGGCCGGGTCGTACTCGAGCAGCCCGGCGGCTTCGATGAAGTCGCCCAGATCGGTGCCTCGCTTGGCGCCGGGTCTCCGGTTGATCGCGGCCTGCTCCTGGGCCGGGGGCTGAATTCGGGGTTCCGCCGGGGGCGGCGGCGCCATCGGGTCGGTGCCGAACACCGCCGCCCGCATGGCGGCCTTGGCCTGTTCCAGGGCGGTGGGCTGCTCAGACACCGGCGTTGATCAGCACGATTTCCCCCTTCTAAAGGAAAGGCGGGGCCGCTACGGTCGGCGCGAACACCTGTTCCCTGCCGTCAGCGGCCGTGCTTACCGGACTGCGCCTGGAGAACATCGCTCTGATCGAGGAGCTGCAGCTCGATTTCAGCGGCGGCTTCACGGTGCTCACCGGGGAGACCGGAGCTGGCAAGTCGATTCTCCTCGATGCCCTCGATGCCCTGCTCGGCGGATCCGGTCCCCGTCTGTTGCGCCAGGGGGCGGAGCGGGGGGTGATTGAAGCCAGCTTCAGCCTCTCTCCTCCCTTGCAGGCCTGGCTGGAGCAGCAGCAACTGGAGGCTGAGGATGCCGAGGTGTTGCTCAGCCGCGAGTGGCGGCTCAGCGACGATCGGCTCAGCAGTCGCCACCGTCTCAATGGTGTGGCCGTGAACCGCGGCCAGATCCAGGAGCTGCGGCCCCTGTTGCTGGATCTCACGGTGCAGGGCCAGACGCAGCAACTGGCACGTCCGGGCCAGCAGCGCCGCTGGCTCGATCGCTTCGCCGGTGCGCCGATCCAGCAGCAGCTGCCCGCCGTGTCTGCCGCCCACCGCGCTTGGAGGCAGGCGGCCGCCGCCCTCGAGATGGCCCGGGCCAACTGGCAGCAGCTGCAACAGGAGCGCGAGCGCCAGGAACAGCTGCTGGCCGATCTGGAGGCCGCCGGTCTGGAGGATCCGGCCGAGCGGGAGCGGTTGCAGGCGGAGGAGAATCGCCTCGCCCATGGCGTGCGTCTTCAGGAGGGGGTGATGACCCTGCTGGGCCGCCTTGTGGAGGGTGTGGAGGAGGCGCCCTCGGTGCTGGATCACCTGGCGGCCTGTGAGGCCGAGCTGGCCCTCATGCAGCAGCTCGATCCCGGCGTGGTGGAGCTGGCCGGCCGCTGCAGCGATGCCCTGGCCCAGTTGCAGGATCTGAGCCGAGATCTCGACCGCTATGGCGCCGCCTTGGACAGCGATCCTGAGAACCTGGCCCAGTTGCAGGAGCGGATTGCCCAGCTCAAGGCCCTGGAGCGTCGCCACGGCATGGATCTGGCCGAACTGATCGCCTGGCGCGATCAGTTGCGCGAGCAGCTGGCTCCCGGCGGGGCTGAGGCGTCCCTGGAGGGGCTCGAGGCGGCTGAGGGTGCTGCGCGGTGCCAGCGTGATCAGCTCAACGGGGTGTTGAGTGCCGCGCGCCGGGAGGCGGCTGCCGAGCTCGAGCAGCAGCTGATGGCGGCGCTGCGGCCCATGGGCCTGGCCAACGTGCGCTTTGCGGTGGCGATCGAGTCGGCCATCCCGGGGGAGGAGGGGGCGGATGCGGTGCAGTTTCTGTTTTCGGCCAATCCCGGCCAGCCCCTGGCGCCGCTGGCGGAGGTGGCCTCCGGCGGCGAGATGAGTCGCTTCCTTCTGGCCTTGAAAACCTGCCTGGCCGCGGCCGATGAGCACGTCACCCTGCTGTTCGACGAGATCGACACCGGGGTGAGCGGCCGGGTGAGCGGGGCCATGGCGGCCCTGCTGCGCCAGCTGGCCGCCCGCCGCCAGGTGTTCTGCGTCACCCATCAGCCCCTGGTGGCCGCCGCCGCCGATCACCACTACCTGGTGAGCAAGGAGGTGGTGGCGGGCATGACCCGCACGCGAGTGTCCCACCTGCGGGACACTCAGGCCCGCCAGGCCGAGCTCGCCGAGCTGGCAGGCGGTGACCACCGTGAGGCCCGCAGCTACGCAGCCAGCCTGCTGGAGCAGCACGGCTGATCTGGCTCAGCTGCCCAGGGTGGCGCCCATAGAATCTGGTGTTCCCGAGCCGGCCGGATGCCCCGCGCCCAGAGCAGCAAGGCCAGCCAGGAGTCCCCGGCGCTCACCCTGCATGAGAAGGCGGCCCAGCGGCAGGCCCTGCTCGACGGCAGTCGGGTGTTGAGCGGCGGCTCGCTGGAAGACGTGATCCGGGTGCGGGGCGCCCGCCAGCACAACCTCAAGAACGTCGAAGTCACCATCCCGCGCAACCGGATGGTGGTGTTCACCGGCGTGAGCGGCAGTGGCAAGAGCTCGCTCGCCTTCGACACGATCTTTGCCGAGGGTCAGCGCCGCTATGTCGAGAGTCTCTCGGCCTATGCGCGCCAGTTCCTGGGCCAGGTCGACAAGCCCGATGTCGACGCCATTGAGGGGCTGTCGCCGGCGATCTCGATCGACCAGAAATCCACCAGCCACAACCCCCGCTCCACGGTCGGCACCGTCACCGAGATTCAGGACTACCTGCGTCTGCTGTTCGGCCGGGCCGGTGAGCCCCACTGCCCCGAGTGCGATCGCTCGATCCGGCCCCAGTCGATCGACGAGATGGTGGATCAGATCCTGCAGCTGCCGGAGGGCACCCGCTACCAGCTGCTGGCACCGGTGGTGCGCGGCAAGAAGGGCACCCACGTGAAGCTGCTGAGCGGGTTGGTGGCCGAGGGCTTCGCCCGGGTGCGCATCAACGGCGAGGTGCGCGAGCTGGCCGACAACATCGAGCTCGACAAGAACCACAGCCACCACATCGAGGTGGTGGTGGATCGCCTGGTGGCGCGTGAGGGCATCCAGGAGCGCCTCACCGATTCGCTGCGCACGGCCCTCAAGCGCGGCGACGGGCTGGCGCTGGTGGAGGTGGTGCCCAAGGCCGACGAGGAGCTTCCCGAGGGCGTGGAGAAGGAGCGCCTCTACTCCGAGAACTTCGCCTGCCCGGTGCACGGGGCGGTGATGGAGGAGCTCTCACCGCGGCTGTTCTCGTTCAACAGCCCCTATGGCGCCTGCGCCGACTGCCATGGCATCGGTCACCTGCGCAAGTTCACCCCGGAGCGGGTGATCCCCGATCCCACCCTGCCGGTGTATGCCGCTGTGGCCCCCTGGGCCGAGAAGGACAACTCCTATTACTTTTCGCTGCTCTATTCGGTGGGCGAGGCCTTTGGCTTCGAGATCAAGACCCCCTGGAACCAGCTCACTCCCGAGCAGCAGGACGTGCTGTTGAACGGTTCACGGGAGCCGATCGCCATCCAGGCCGACAGCCGCTACCGCAAGGCCCAGACCTACGAACGTCCGTTTGAGGGGATTCTGCCGATCCTGGAGCGCCAGCTGCGCGATGCCAGCGGTGAATCGGTGCGCCAGAAGCTGGAGAAGTTTTTGGAGCTTGTGCCCTGCGCCAGCTGCCAGGGGCTGCGGCTCAAGCCCGAGGCCTTGGCGGTGCGGGTGGGGCCTTACCGCATCCATGAACTCACCAGCACCAGCGTGGGCGAGAGCCTGCGCCGCATCGAGCAGCTGATGGGTGTGGGCGAGAGCGAAGGGGCCGAACCCCTGCTCAGTGCACGCCAGATTCAGATTGGCGAGCTGGTGCTGCGGGAGATCCGCATGCGCCTGCGCTTCCTGCTGGATGTGGGCCTCGACTACCTCAGCCTCGATCGTCCGGCGATGACGCTCTCCGGGGGGGAGGCCCAGCGCATCCGCTTGGCCACCCAGATCGGCGCCGGCCTCACCGGGGTGCTTTACGTGCTGGATGAACCCAGCATCGGTCTGCACCAGCGCGACAACGACCGCCTGCTCAACACCCTGATCAAGCTGCGCGATCTGGGCAACACCCTGATCGTGGTTGAGCACGACGAGGACACGATCCGCGCCGCCGACCACATCGTGGATATCGGGCCTGGAGCTGGCGTGCACGGCGGCCACATCGTGGCCGAGGGAGATCTTGAGGCGTTGCTCTCCGCGGAAGACTCCCTCACCGGCGCCTATCTGAGCGGCCGCCGCACCATCCCCACCCCGGCTGAGCGGCGCACCAGCGGTTCGCGCAAGCTCACCCTGGTGAACTGCCAGCGCAACAATCTCTCCGGCTTCAATGTGGAGATCCCGCTGGGCCGGCTGGTGTGTGTGACCGGCGTGAGCGGCAGTGGCAAGAGCACGATGGTGAATGAGCTGCTGCACCCGGCCCTGGAGCACCAGCTGGGCCTGAAGGTGCCCTTCCCCGCGGGGTTGGGGGAGCTGCGCGGCATCAAGGCGATCGACAAGGTGATCGTGATCGACCAATCGCCGATCGGCCGCACGCCCCGCTCCAATCCCGCCACCTACACCGGCGCCTTCGATCCGATCCGCCAGGTGTTCGCCGCCACGGTGGAGGCCAAGGCCCGCGGCTATCAGGTGGGCCAGTTCAGTTTCAACGTGAAGGGGGGCCGCTGTGAGGCCTGCAGCGGCCAGGGCGTGAACGTGATCGAGATGAACTTCCTGCCCGATGTCTATGTGCAGTGCGATGTCTGCAAGGGCGCTCGCTACAACCGCGAGACCCTTCAGGTGAAATACAAGGGCTTCACCATCGCCGATGTGCTGGAGATGACGGTGGAGCAGGCCTGTGAGGTGTTCTCCGCCATTCCCCAGGCGGCCGATCGCCTACGCACCCTTGTGGATGTGGGCCTGGGCTACGTGAAGCTGGGTCAGCCGGCGCCCACACTCTCCGGCGGTGAGGCCCAGCGCGTGAAACTGGCCACAGAGCTTTCCCGCCGCGCCACCGGCAAGACCCTCTATCTGATCGACGAGCCCACCACCGGCCTCAGTTTCTACGACGTGCACAAGCTGATGGATGTGATGCAGCGGCTGGTGGACAAGGGCAACTCAATCCTGGTGATTGAGCACAATCTCGATGTGATCCGCTGCTCTGACTGGATCATCGACCTGGGGCCCGAGGGTGGCGACAAGGGTGGTCAGATCGTGGTGGCGGGAACCCCTGAGGAGGTGGCGGATCACCCAACCAGCCACACGGCGCGCTATCTGCAGCAGGTGCTGGCACAGCACCCGCCTCAAGAGGTTCAGGCCGCTTAGTTGCAGACCGGCGGCGGCGGCTCAAGCATCATCTGATCCTCACAAACTGTGTCCAGGTCGGGATCGCCGGCGAGGCGCCTGCACCCTTGCAGGAGCATGAGTCTCACCCTCTTGCCTGAGACCCTTGGTGCGGGGATCGCGACTTCTCCTGGCTGACAGTGCCGCCGACCGCGGCTATCGATAGAGGCAACCGCTGTTGTCGTTGCCCTTCTTCTCTCGCCAGGAGCCCGCCATGGCTGGTCTCTACGTGCTGCACCTGCACCTGCATGGGCTGTTTCGATCCCATGACCTGGAGCTGGGCCGTGATCCCGACACCGGCGGCCAGACCACCTACGTGCTGGAGTTGGCCAGGGCGCTGGCGAATCGACCCGAGGTGGAGCGGGTGGAGGTGGTGACCCGGCTGATCCACGACCGACGCGTGTCAGCCGACTACGCCCAGCCCTGGGAGCCCCTGTTGCCCGGCGCCTCGATTCGCCGCATGGCCTGCGGGCCCAGGCGCTACCTGCGCAAGGAGCTGCTCTGGCCCTATCTCGATGAGTTGGCCGATGCCCTCGCCGAGGCCCTGCTGGCCCAGCCGCGGCTGCCCGACTGGATCCATGCCCACTACGCCGACGCCGGTTATGTGGGGGCGCTGCTGCGCCGGCGATTGGGAATACCGCTGGTGTTCACCGGCCATTCGTTGGGTCGGGAGAAGCGGCGGCGCCTGCTGGCTGCGGGCCTGGAGGGTGCCCAGATCGATAGCCAGTATTCGATGGCCCGGCGCATTGATGCCGAGGAGCTGGCCCTGGCCCACAGCGATCTGGTGGTAACCAGCACATCTCAGGAGTTGGAGGAGCAATACGCCCGCTATGGCCGCTTCCGCGCTGAGCAGGCCCGTGTGATCCCGCCCGGTGTGGATAGTCGCCAGTTCTATCCGCCCCAGGCCGGCGCCGATGAAGCGGAGATCGAGCAGTTGATGCTGCCTTTCCTGCGTGATCCGGCCAAGCCGCCGCTGCTGGCGATCTGCCGTGCGGATCCACGCAAGAACATCCCGGCCCTGGTGGAGGTGTTCGGTCGTTCCGAGCGCCTGCGCCAGCTTCACAACCTGGTGTTAGTGCTGGGTTGTCGCGACGATCCCCGTCAGCTGGAGAAAGTGCAGCGGGAGGTGCTGCAGCAGGTGTTCGAGCTGGTGGATCGCTACGACCTCTATGGCCATGTGGCCTACCCGAAACAGCACCAGCGCAGCCAGATTCCGGAGATCTACCGCTGGGCCGCGCGCCTGGGGGGAGTGTTCGTGAACCCGGCCCTCACCGAGCCCTTCGGACTCACCTTGTTGGAAGCTGCCGCCTGTGGCCTGCCGGTGGTGGCCACCGACGATGGCGGCCCCCGCGACATCCTCCAGCGCTGCCAGAACGGTCGGCTGGTGGATGTGTCGGATCTCGACGCCCTGCAGACCGCTGTGGAGGAGAGCCTGGCTGACTCCACCCGCTGGCGTCGCTGGCGCAACAACGGCATTGAGGCGGTGAGCCGCCACTACAGCTGGGATGCCCACGCCACCCACTATCTGGGGGAGGCACTGGCCAGTGCCCACCAGGCCGCCAGCCTGCGGCCCGCCCGCTGGTTTTCCCAGGGGGAGGTGTGCGGCACCCGGCCTCCCCAGCGCTTGCTGGTTCTTGATCTCGACGCCAGCCTGGCCTCTCCCGAACCGTCCAGCCTGGAGGAACTGCGACGTCGCCTCGGCCAGGAGCCGGGGTTGGCGCTGGCCGTGTGCACAGGCCGCGGCTACAAGGCCGCCCGCCAGCGCTACAGCGAGCTCCATCTCCCCGATCCCTGCCTCTGGATCACCCAGTC
>Ga0164292_10000350_pt1 | contig 35219 bp, 41 predicted proteins | sample GEODES117metaG_FD_111486 | JGI IMG/M metagenome (GOLD analysis project Ga0164292, IMG submission 111486) | Eutrophic lake water microbial communities from Lake Mendota, Wisconsin, USA - GEODES117 metaG | ecosystem: Environmental > Aquatic > Freshwater > Lake | place: USA: Lake Mendota...
GCAGAGTAGTAAACATAGATCGTACCTACGGCGGAATTACAAATGGGCTTGTAACTGCTACAAATTCTAATAGCTATAGCGGTATTACTGCTTCTACATTTGCTGGAACAATTTACAAAATTGGAAAGGCGTCCGGTACCGGAACAGATACATTTAAGATGGATGCCATGTCTTATGGCTCTCTTAGAGAAAAAACAATTGATACCGGCACTGGAACAATTGCATATAATTTAGTGGATAAAGCTGCGGGAGTTTCTGTTGCTACTGCTCCTATAAATTACTCTAGAACTTCTGCAGATGTAGAAGCAGCATTAGCTGGATTAGATTTATCTCTAGGTGCAAATAAAAGAATACCACATAAAGAAACTAAAACTATTACAGCTATAGACATTACAAATGGGTATATAAATTTAACTAGATTAATTATTGCAGAAAGTATGCAAGTTAGTATTTCAGGCACGGTTCAATATGAGGGCGAAGACTATAGTATATCTACTGTAGGCGGAGTCAGCCGTGTTTCTTTTTTGGGAGATTTATCTTCTACTTTAGCTGTAGGGGATAAGTTATATTTTCATTATTGGTCACTTACATAGGAGAAAGTAAAGTATGAATTTTAATTCACGTAATTACATTAACAATAGGAAGGAGGCGTAATTATGCCAAATGGTTGGTCAGCAAAAAATGTAGCCCTAGCGGGCGCTGCAGTATCTGGAACTCAGACAGCTGTAGTAACTCAAGAATTTCCTAACTCGGCAGGTGGTGCTCTCAATGGTATCATCAAATTAAAAGTTAGCGGCCTTACAGGTACGGTAACTGCCAAGCTACAGACAGCTAATGGAAGTGATTGGGTGGACGTAAAGAGTGCATCCGTGTCCGGAACGGATACATATATTCGTTGGAACATTGAAGTTTCAGGGGATCAGGCAGTATTGCCTCTACTTAATAAATGTAGAGTACAGCTTATAGCCGCAACTGGAACAGCTACTGTAGTAAGTTGCGAAGTTCTCGAAGAGTTGTAAAATGTCGCAGGATAAGCTATTAGCTCTAGCCCTAGAGCGCCTTGAGGCTATTCGCCGCAAGGAAGCTTTCGATCCTGCACATCTAGATTCTAGGCCCACGACTTCACAACAGCAGTTCTTCGACGATTTTGGTAAATATAAACAGTACTATTTAAGAGCAGGCAATCAGTCTGGCAAATCTCAGACAGCGGCTCGCATGCTTACCCAGATCTTATTGGAAGATCACGAGTTGGTTTCAAAAAGAAGAGCACAAGTCGGACAACAAGGGTGGGGCAGTGAGCCTATACTTGCTATTGTTGCTGGCCGTACCGGAAAGCAGTTGGAAGATTCGCTTCTCCCGAAGATTCGAAGCTACTTAGAGCCGGGCACATATAGAGAAGTACGTATGGGTAATGCCATTCAGCGATTAGAGTTAGATAATGGTAACAGAATTGTGTTTCAGTCTCTAGAAAACCCAACCACAGCTAGGGAAAGGCTGCAATCTTACGTAGCTCATATTACATGGGTAGACGAATTGCCTCCCACCTTGGATCTTATCCGAGAAGTGCTGGTTCGTACTCAAGCTCGTGACGGATATTCTATATTTTCATTTACTCCGCTTACTATAAACGTAGGTATACAAAGGTTTGTAGATTCAATTGAGCCGCCCGAAGGCAAAGTATATAGATTTAAAATGTTGGACAATCCTCTGTATTCAGATTCTCAGAGAAGAGAAGAATTGATTAAACGATATGCCCACCTTCCCGAATACCAGCGTAATGCTATTTTCGAGGGAGATTGGATGACTGCCGAAGATCAAGTATATCACTTCGATTACGATACAATGGTTCGAATGCCAGAAGGATATAGCACTATGTGGCGTCATTTGGAAGCAGTAGACCCGGCCATTAGCTCTGCCACGGGGCTTACTATATGGGCAGAAGATCCACAAACTTCTGTCTGGCACTGTATACTAGCAGAATATATCAAAGGAATTCAAGTACCTACGGATATTGTTAAGGCCGTACAGTATTATACCTCTAGGGTAAATATAGTTCGCAGAATCTCGGACTATGCCCCATGGTATGTAAATACTGCCTCCTCTATGGGAGTCAACTATATGACTGTAGATTCTAAAAATGCTAATAGAAAAGAAGAGTTAATTAAAGGACTGCAGCAAGATTTGGGTAACAAGATGATGATATCTCCAAATTGTATGAATTTAATTGATGAAATTCAGAATTGCCGCTGGTCAGATAGAGGAATAGGAAAGATAATAAATTCAAGTAGTTATCATTTATTAGATTCTGCACAGTATGCACGAGATGTATTACCTCCGCCGGAGAAAAAACTCCAATCCTTTACAGTAGATCAGTGGTATGGTAAACTACTAGAAGCTAACGAGACTCGAAAGAAGCTCGAAGAAAAGGCGGCTTCTCCAAATTCTCGTAAGTCTCTGAAACCTATGAGAATTAAAAGGGGTTTTCTATGGCGGTAGCATGGATTTATTTATTTACTATATTAATGCCAGTAAATTTTTTAATTACTTACAGAGCCATACAAGAACGAAAGAAAAATAAAAAGATTCTCCTCGCCCTTTGGCGATATACAAAGAGGTGATCTATGAAAATAAAGGTAATGCTAGACCTAGACACTCCTTCTTCTGAAAAAACTAAGCAAGCGGTTGCAAACGAGGAGCCTTCGGTAGAGGAACAAGTTCGACAAGCTATAGAAATGATTGACTCCGGACACGATTCCTATGTAGAATGGAAGTTGCTAAATAAACTAGCCAAGGAACTAAGGCTACGTAAGGATGCTAGGAGCAAGAATCTAATGGAAATAATTGATCCCGTGCTACAGAAATATGGCATGCATGGGGTTTCCGAGGAGAGTGATTAATGGCTCTGAAGATAAGCATCTGGAATGACGACAAGGCTCGGGCTGAAATCCTTAAACGGTGGAACAATGCCGTTAGGGATCGTTCAGTCCATGAAGCTATTTGGCGTCAGAATGAGCGCACTATTTATTCTTCTTTAGGTACTCGTAATTCTCTATCTACGAATATGACGTTAGATTTCCCGCTTACAGAAGTCTTATCTAATATCGACCAATCAAATGCAGACGTATCAACAAGCTATGTAATGAAGAATCTACGTTTCATTCATGCACAAATGTCTTCTAACCCGCCAATGATTGCTGTTCGTCCACAGACTTCCGATCAAGATGACCAACGTAAAGCAGATGCGGCGGATCGTATTGTTCGCTGGGCACTACGTAAATATCAACTTCAGGAAAAGTTTGACCAAGTAAATTTGATGTCCCTAGTCTACGGGACTGGGCTTATTAAAACTATTTGGGATTCATCGAAGGGTGATATTGTAGAAGCTAATCTGGAAACAGGAGAGCTTACATTGGAAGGAGATATAGATATTACTATTCCTTCCACATGGAATGTATTTATAGATCCAGATGCCCGCAGTTGGGACGACGTTAAGTGGGTTATTGAGCGTATTTATATTGATTACGAAGAAGCTATATCTAGGTGGCCCGAGAAACGAGATGAATTAGACCAAGCTCGTGTACAGGAAAAGACTCCAACTTCTACAGGAATGCAAACCGAGTTGCGAGACATGCATTACAATTCTGTAGAGCTATTAGAGTACTGGGAAACCGGTCTACCGACAAACGGATATCTAGGCCGTTATTGTATTACTACAGTTTCTGGAGAGATTATTGAATCCCCACGTCCAAGCCCGTTTAGATTTAGGCGTCAGGGAGCTGCATCTAAAATAGAGATGTCAGATCTTCCAGAGGAAGTAAAACAAACTAAAATTGAAAAGCTACCAGAACAAGCAAGTCTTCCATATCACTTTATTACTGATCTAGATGTACCTAATACTTTGTGGGGCAAGTCTGCAGTTGAATATGCAATGACTTTGCAAAACAATTTAAATCGCCTTGATGCTACACGACTTGATAATATTCAAGCTCACGGCGCAGCTCGTATGATTCTGCCGGAGTCTGCAGAAATTTCAGAAGACGCACTGGGTAACAGTCCGTGGGATATTGTAAAGATTACAGGAAATCAGCCTCCATACTTTATGTCAGCTCCACAACTACTTCCGGAGCTATCTAGCGAGCGAGTTAATTATATTCAGGGCATCAATGATGTCATGGGCGTAAATGAATCCATGTTTGGTCAGCAATCTCGTGAGCAATCCGGTGCATCCATGCAATATGCTACCAATCAAGGTAACATGATTCGTCATCGTCTGTTTAATAAATATGTAGCCTGTGTAGAATCTGTATATAAAGCCCTACTTAATCTTGTACGTAAGCATTGGTCTATTGGCCGCACTATTCACGTACTAGGTAAGGAGCAAGCTCTGGAAGCTACGGATGTTAAGGGTATGGATATTGACGGAGGCTTTGATGTAGTAGGCGAGTATGGTACTACATTGTCTCTTGATCCAATTACTCGTCAACAACAAATCATTACACTACAGCCTCTCTTTGAAAAAGCAGGGGTAGATAGTCGAGTACTTCTTAAGAAGCTACGACTTAATGATCTCGAAGGTATCTTTGACGCTTTCGAACTGGCTGGACATAGACAGAAAGAAATCTTCGACGAAATGATTGCAACGGGAATCTATATTGCTCCCGAAGAACAAATGGATCATGAAAATATGATTGCATGGTCTCTTCGTTATTTTATGACACAGGAATTTACAGCCTTGCCCGCAGAAACTAAGGCATTACTCAAACAGCACAATAAGGACAGGGCAGCATTAGCAGCTCAAGAAAAATCTTCTGGAGCAGCTCCTGCGGCAGAAGAAGTACCTCCCGGAGCCCCAGCACCTGCACCAATTCCCGGACAACCAGTATAATGATATCTCGTGATGAAATCCTAATGGGCCGAGATAAGCAAGCTCCTCTTACTGGGCCAATGGAAGTAAATCTAGAAAAGCTCCTGAAGGCTATAAATAAGTTTAGGGCCGTATGGGGTAAGCCCATGAAGGTAACTTCGGGCTACCGTCCCGCAGCCATTAACGCTACCGTTAAGGGAGCAGCTAAAAAATCCAATCATATGGAATGTTTAGCTGTTGACTTTGCAGATCGTGACGGAAAACTGGCGGAATACTGTCTTAACAATTTAAAATTATTAGAAGAATTTGGCATTTGGATAGAAGATCCTGCCCATACAAAAGGTTGGGTGCATATGCAGGTAGTCCCTCCTAGATCCGGTAATAGGGTGTTTAAGCCTTAACTAGCGGCTCTCCGGGGAAGACCTTGACTTTTTTGTTTACATACTGTATAACGTATTGACAGGCGACATAAGTACGTGTACTCTATAGATAAGTTTTCGGATTGTCCGGAAATGGAACATCTAATGGCCTATCCCTATCCAATGTGACGGGACGGCAGGAGAAAGTATAATGAGTACGGGTAATTCGGGCGCTCAACAGGGTAACAAATTTGCGGATGCTTTCGGGGATACGCAATTGGTTGCCGACTTCGGAACACTAAGCAATGCGTCAGAGGACGATGACATTGTAGTTCGGGCCGAAGAATCTACGCAGGACGGAATTGAATTGGAAGGAGAAGGTGGAGACACCCTTCAGGACTCCAAGGAGACAGTTACAGCTGGTAAGGCTACCAGTAAAGCTGAGGCCACTCCGGGGACATCTGGTGAGAAGGAAGTAATCACTGTAACAGACGAAACAGGACGTAAGCGTAAAGTAGAAATTGACTACTCTAACCGTGAGCAAATCAAGAAGATGGCTGCTGCGGCTGCGGGTATGAGAAAGTTCCAAGCAGAACGTGATCGTGAGATCTCTTCTCGTAAAGAACTGGAAGCCAAGCTAAAGGAACGTGAATCAGATTGGGCTAAATTAGAAGATGCGTTTTCTAAGGGCCATGAGCATTTGATTGATACCTTAAGCGGACGGCAGGGTGCATGGCAGGAGCTAATCAGTAAGGAAATTGAGAAGCGTGAATTCCTGAAAAATGCTACCCCAGAAGAACTCCAAGCTATTAAGGCACAGGAGCAGGCTGATCTAACACGCAAAGAACTTGATAAAATCCGTAAGGAAAATGAAGAGTTTAAGGCGAAGGTTCAGCAGGAAAGAGAGGAAGCCGAGCTTCGCTCGATGGAATCTCGAGTACATCCAGTCTTTGAGAAATATCGTTTTGCCGATCGTCTAGGCAGTGCACAGGATGAGCACCTATTCGACGAAATGCTGTGGAACAGCAGCTTGAAAAGATTGGAACAATATGAGGAGAAAGGGTTGGAACTCTCTCCGGAATTGATTGACCGTGAATTTAGAACCGTTGCTACCGCATTACGTAATCGTATCGGAGTACAGGCTCAGAAGAAGGCCAGTCAAGTAGTTGCACAGAAAAAGCAGGAAGCTATTGAAAATGTGCAGTCCAAAGTTAAGTCTAGTTCAGCTTCAAGCAGTGATGCAGAGAAACTGAAAAAGGCCATCGAGTCCGGCGATACCGGAAGTATTTTCAAAAATTGGTCCACTTTCAGTAAAGTATTAAGTGGCAAAAGATAATCTAATAGAAAGGATTAAATAAATGAGTTTTAGTAATATTGACATTCCAGCACTCGGTAATTTGCTCCAGATCAAATTCTCTGATGGTATCAGAAATCAGATCTCAAAAGATTTCCGTGACTGGGAAATGGTTCTTAAGGCAAAAGTATCCAACTCGGCAGCTCGTGAACTTCGCTTCATGCTGTTGACAGCGTTTGGTGTTGATGCAATCAACTATGCAAATCCGGGTACAATTGACTCTACATTCCCATCGGCTGATCGTTCCAGCCTACAAGAGTATACAGCTAAGTTTAAAGAGATTCGTGCTACTATCGAAGTACAATACGACCTCTTCGAACGTGCTATCATGTCTCCAGAGAAGTATGGTGAGCCAATCAAAGTTGAGATGGACTCGAAGCTTTCAGCTTCCAAGCGTCGTCTCGCTGCAGACTTCCATGCTGACGGTACTGGCGTCCTCGGTACAGTAGCTTCGTCTACTCTTACCAGCCCATGTGCAGTTACTTTGGATGCCTCTGACTCTGCTCGTGGCCATGTAGGTCTATTCGAGTATGGCCAGAAAGTAGTGCCTAAAACTGCAGCTGGCGGAGCTTCTGCTGCTACTGCTGTTACTGGTACTTTCTCTCACTTTGTAGTTGTTCAGAAAGATCGTGACAATCAGATTCTTACTCTTCAAGCTGTCAACACTGCAGGCGCTAATACCGCTCTAAGTGCAGGTCCAGCGGCTACTGAAGTATTGTACCGTAAGGCACAAACAGATGCAGGCGACGTTCCTAACCTAAGCTCTATCTCTGACTACGGTACAGCTACACAAGTTATGGCAGGTTTGCCATCTCTAGTTGCTGCTGACGGTCGTACAGTTCATGGCATGACCATGAGCGGCGCAATCGCAAGCTCCGAGTTTGATGCAGGCGGAAACCCAATTGACGTTCGTCACATTCAACGTGCAATGAGTCAAGTAAAAGTCAAAGTTGGTCAGGATCAGTACAGCTGGAAAATGATGGTACAAGCTCCTGAGACTCTCGACTCCTTGATCGAAAGCCGTGAAACTGATCGTCGCTTTATGTCTATGGAAGACGGCGCTCGTGGTACGAAGAAATTCGTATACCAGCACCAGAACGATTCTCTCGAGTGCTATACTTCCGAGTATTGCCAACCTAAGAGAATCTACATTCTTCCAGAATCTAAAGCTGGTCAGAAGGTTCTCGAGTTCCACGGATCCGACTTTAAGACAGTCAAGGCTCCGGGCGGCGGCGACTTCCACCTTAAGCCAAGTGCTTCTGGTTTCGTAGCAACCGTTGTAAGTTACATGCAAGCTATCGGCGTAGTTATCTGTAAGCACCCAGCTTCGGTTGCGGTTATCAGAAACTTCTCCAACAGCTAATCTCCCCGCCTAGTCTTCCTATCGTCCCTGCTCCCACAGGGACAGGTGGATTCACAAGAGGGCTCCCGACACCTTGGGAGAGGCAAGTCTACGACGTAATAGCCTGAGTGCAGAGTGGTGTGACCCGGGGGGAGAGACCCCCACCAATCTAGTCACCTGAGTTATGTGGTGAGTTCGGGGCAGGCTTGCCCCACCAATTAACCTGAGGGCTAGTCACCCCTTGCTCGAAAGAGATAGATGACTTACTAATCGAAAGGAAATAAATTATGTCAGCACCTAATCTAAGAACAGAAGCGGCAGCAGCCGGTAATTACCCAGAACAACGTTTTAACCAGCGTGAACGCAAGATGCTTCAGTCTGTAGCAGAATATGCACAGGCAGGTAAGCATCAGACTGCAGGCGGCGACGCTACGGAAGTTATTTCTGTACCCGGCGCTACGTCGGCAGACATTGCGCTTGTTACTCTGCAGACTGCAGGAGCAGTTCCACGCACGGTTCTAAGAGCCGCTGCAGGTACCGACTCTATCACAGTTACATTGAGCGGCGATCCTTCAACAGATCACGTTCTTTGCTGGGCATTGATTAAAGGATAATATAACCCACCCGATGGCCTGCCTCCGGTGTGAGGCAGGTACAGGGCCTCCCTCTCTAGGAGAACGAAATGGCGACAACCCTAACTCCCAACTTAAAACTTCGAGTTGACAGTAATCTTACTGCCAATGCGAAATATAATTTAACTCAAATCGACCTTCTCGGATCTACCTTTCTCGTAGATTCAACCAGCACACTAAATATAAGATCGCAAACAGGAATCATTATTGATCCCAATTCTCCGGATTTAGGAGGATCGGGACAAGGTACTGTTACGATTGGAGATATAGCTAGACAATTATCAGCTCTTACTATCTATGCAGATGAGATAGTATTAACTGGACTTCTTACGTCTTCTGAACCGATTAGAACTTCTTCTACATTGGAGCTTGATAATGGGACATATACAACGGCGTTTGCCCCGGCGGAAAGCGGGCAGACGGAAAACCTTACATTTAAGCTACCTAATAGTTACGGGTCTGAAGACCAACTCTTGGCGACCGATGGCGAGGGTAATCTCACGTGGGTTGACTCCTCCGGCGTTGGTACAGTCACAAGTGTGGATCTTGCGGCTCCAGTCGAATTCATTGTATCAGGCAACCCGGTTACGACCGACGGCACCCTTACACTTACAAAAGCTAATCAAGCAAGTAATGAAGTCTATGCAGGCCCAGCAACAGGAGCAGCAGCAGAACCTACGTTCCGTGCTCTTGTACCTGACGATATTCCAACCTTGCCTTCGACCAAAGTTGGCTTGGGAGACGTTCCAAATGTGGACGCTACAAACCCCGCAAACATAATACAATCCAGCAGTTACAGATTTGTGACTGATACAGAAAAGTCTTCATGGAATGGTAAAGAAGATGCAGCAAATAGAGACGTACCCAATGGTTATGCACCGTTGGACGGCTCTGCATTACTTCCGACAGCTAATTTACCTCCTATAACTAATTCAGAAATTTCAGCTTCGGCAAATATTGATGTATCTAAGCTAGCAAATGGTACGGAAGATTATGTACTTACGGTATCTTCTGGAATACCGAGCTGGCAACCCGTGCCGGTCCAAGCATATAAAACCGATTGGATTACGGCGGATGGAATCGTTAAGACGGTTGTGCATAATTTAGGCACTACTGATGTAATGATTCAACTTTTTGATAAATCTAATGGCGAGTCGATTGGTATTGACACGACGGTTAGAACAGACAATAATACTGTAGTCTTAACCGCTAGTGAAACTCCGGGAGTTTCGGGCTGGCGAATACTTATTCTTGCAATATAGGAGTTAGATACGGATGACTAATGAACAGATGCAAGCTTTGAAAAAAATTGAGCAAATGCTAAAAGAAGGTAAAATTTCCTCAGTAGGGGCTCATGCTAGGCGCAATGCTATCGGTGCAGGTATTCAAGCATTTAGAGAACAATTTCCAGATGAAGCAGATTCTGTTGCACCCAAGTCTGCACTTAATAAAATGAAGATGCCTCCTGCGGCAGCAAAGCAGGAAGAAGAATAATACCCGAGGCAGGTCGGGACAAACAGCCAAACCAATGGCATAGAAGGAACAACGTAAATGAAGTTATTTGGATCAATAAAGGAATTAGTTTCTGCCGTATTTCGTAAGAACTCACAAGAGATTACGTTGCGTCCGAATCAATCCGTAACCTATACAGCTGCTCGAGATGTACAACTTCCTCCGGAAAATACAGACAGCGTACTTATGTCGGCCACCTCACAGGCCACAATGACTAATAAGACGTTTGATGCAAATGGTACAGGGAACTCTCTCAGTAACGTAGAGCCTGCTGACTTTAAAACAGAACTATTAGATGCAGATAAAGCTTTGGTTAGAAATGCATCAGGTGCAGTAATCTCTGCTAAAATTGCTAACGTTAATGTAGATAGTGCTGCAGGAATTGATGCTACTAAGATTGCAGACGGATCTGTAACTAATACAGAATTTCAATATATAAATGCTTTGGGAAGTGCAGCAGTTGGCGTATCCGACAATCAGATTCTTACAAATAAAACAATTGATGGAGACAATAATACTTTATCTGATATAGCAATTTCTTCTCTTAAGACAGTACTTGCTGATGCCGACAAAGTAATTAGAAGAGATGCAACCGGAGCGGTTGTTTCTGGAAATTCCATACCTAACTCTTCGGCACTTGTTACAACAGACGCATCTCAATCTCTTCTCAATAAAACAGTATCTAGTACAGCCTTGACAACAGGAGCACTTACTCTACCTGCCGGTACAGAAGCAGAGAGACCGGGAACTCCTACAAATGGAATGGTTCGATATAATAGCACTTCTGGTTCCTTCGAAGGATATGCAAATGCTGCATGGTCTGGAATTGGTGGCGGCGGTACTACTGATTTAATTAATCAAGCAAGCCATGGGTTTATTGTTGGAGACGTTCTATATATTAATGGATCTACATATACTAAGGCCCGTGCAGATTCTGCTCCAACGGCAGAAGTTGTCGGTATGGTTAGTAGATATATTGATGCCAATAATTTCGAATTAACTCTATCGGGAGAAGTAAAGGGACTAACTGGATTAGTCTCGGGAGAGATGTATTTTCTTTCTCCTACAACAGCAGGCGCAGTAACTATAACAGAGCCTACAGTTGTTGGACAAATTAGCTTACCTGTAGGTATTGCATCTAGTACAACTACAATGTATGTAGCTCCCAAGCGTGGGGTAGTTGTTGGTTCTGCAAACGTACAGACAGTGATTCCTCTTGCAAATAATACTACTACTACTGTACAAAACGTTTCGGCATATAGTGCAGGACAGCTTACGGGCTGGATAGAAATCAGTGCTACAACTCCACTTAGATTTTATATATCGGCACAGTTTAGTAAGAATGGAGCTGCCACGAATTGGAACCTATCCTATCAAACGTCGGGAGATACGCCCCCTACTTCCTTTAGTATGACTATTACATCGGGCGGATTGATTCAAGTAATATTACCGAGTATTACAGGATTTGTATCTTCCAGTATTAGTTATTCTCTAAATGCTCCAGCAGTTGGAACTACATTACCTCTTAGTATAGATGCCGGAAGCATTCAAACCGGAACAGTAGCTGCCGCAAGACTTCCAGAGGCAACTTATACTGTAATTGGAGCGAGCAGAAGAAATAGGATTCAGAAAAAAACATTAGCAGTAACAGTAACAGCTTCAAGTGGAGCAACTGTTGCTCTTCCTACTCTACAACTTAACAACTTGGTAGTAGGAAGAAATTATAGGCTTGTGATGCATGGATATTTTAGTTGCTTTGTTAACGCAACTGGAGCCGCATTTTCTGCTGTTCATAATGCGTCTCAACTGGCTCTACTCTATTATGAACCTGTCGTAGCTGGTAGTAACAGATTTATGGCTGCCAGTGCAGAACAAATATTTACTGCTGCAGCAACAACAATTACTTTTCAATTTGCAAATACAAGTGGAGCTAATGGATGCGCTCTAGCTGGTGGACTAAGCTGGGTAATTCTAGAAGAACTAAATGGCATTGATTTAGTTACAGACTTTACTTAATAGGAAGGAACTTAATATATGAAAATTAAAATACTACCCGGAGAATATATGTGGTCTGAACAGGGCTATCATGTTCTAGATTCTCGTGGATTTGCTGCAGTGGCTGCAGAAGAGTGCGAAGTAGAAGTCACTAATGAGGAGCAGCTTGCACTTATTCAATCCTATCAGGAAGAAGTTAGACCTAAACCTGTTGAAGTTGTAGAAGAACAACAAGTAGCTACAGAAGAGCAACAGCCTGTAGCAGAAGAGCAGGCCGAGGTAGCTGTACAGGAGGAAACTACAAATGGCTAATTCAGCAATTGGAAGTCAGGCACTGACAATGTTATCCCTTCCTTCGGGAATGCTGGTAGACTATGCTGGAACAGTAGAGCCGTCAGGATGGCTAATGTGTGATGGTAGGGCGGTAAGCCGTACAGTATATGCTTCATTATTTTCTTCTATTGGAACTTCTTATGGCAGCGGAGATGGCAGTACTACATTTAATCTGCCAGATTTTCGAGGACGATTTGCTCGCTATAATGACAATATGAATACCTCTGCAGGTGCGGCTGGTCGAGATTCAGGACGGGCTCACGGATCTGCTCAGAGTCAGGCAACAGCTAAGAACGGATTAACTAACTCAAGTAGTTCTGTTTCTGCGAGTGGCGGTACATCAACAGATGGAAACCACAGGCATACGGTTGATATGTGGAACTCTGGTGGCGGAGTCGGTCATCCTGCGACAACTGCTCTGGCCGATGCGGCTGATGACTGGACTGGATACGCTGGATCTCATAGTCACAGTGTATCTGTTTCTGGAACCGCTGCCGCCCAGACAATAACTGGCGATGCAGAAACTCGCCCAATTAACTTATCATGCAATAAGCTTATCAAGATTTAAATCTGGCGATTTGAAATCTAGTATAACAACGGAGGTAATTTCAAGTGACACAAAAAGCATTACTACAGGCAGCAAATGATGGTACTGCGGTACCGGCTGGATATGTAAATGAGGTTAGATATTCTTCAAATACAACAAACACAAGTTCTAGCGGAGTAACAGGGCCTTCTTTAACTCTTTCTCCGGGAGTTTGGTTAGTTTCCGGGCAAATGGCTATTTCTGGTACTGGACCAACAAAAGCAACTCTTGTCGTAGAAATTGTATCTGGAGCAACTTCTCTTGCTTTTAGTCCAATTGCAAGTTATGCGGGAGGAGATGGGGCAACTATTGCTAGGTTAAATGCATCAGGTTTAATTATTCAAGTACCTTCTAGTGGAGTAGTTAGAACTGCTGTATCACAAACTGTAGCTGCAGCATCAACCGTAGATCAGTATATATCTGCCGTAAGATTAGCGTAATATGACTCAAGCAGAAGTCTACAAACAAAAAGCCGCAGATCCCGACTACTTCCGTAGTTCCGGAGACGGACTGCTATTTGCCTGTCTACAGGCAGTAGCCACTGATAAGGACTTTGCAATAGAAGAATACATTCGTGAGGATGGACAAGTATTCCGCAATCCGGCAATGGCTGCAGGTACCCATAAGTTGGGACCTAGAGAATCCACTATAAGCCGAGATATGTTTACAGGTTTACTGTGCTATTGTTTACATTTTAAAAGACTAGACATTCTAGAAACAGTCTGGTCCTACGGCTGGAAACATTTCTGGAAAATGGGACAAGAGAATCAAATAATACAAATACCTGTCTGGAAATGGACACTTAGAATTAGAAACAATCGGGTATATTTTACACCCGGATTAATTATATTACTGGCCGCATTAATAGCTCATCTTCGGGGAAGACCTAAATTAGCTACTTTGCTGGTCAATATTTGGCAGCCTTTGGGTACCACGCCGGGATATCCGTCGCATCTAACAATGCTACATATCTATTTAAATCGACGACTTAGAGGAGAAACAAGTTCCTCGGAGTATAATGTGCTTCACGATATCTTAAAACATTCTCCATGCAATGCTCTAGCCCTAGCTTTATTCGGGGCCAAGCGCCGGGCACGGGAAGAACTATTGGCCCAGTGGCCAGTAGATCGCCTACCTACTATGGAAGATTGGACAGAAGAGTGGCGCACTCAGAGACAAGACGACGACTCGGGCCTAGTTAGCGGTCGCCCGGGAGACACTAGAAAACATTCTGGAGGAGACTTGCTTTTTGTTGAGCACGTATTAGCCTTATAAGGATAACAGATTATGGATAGTCGTTTCGATAGGATTGAGGAAAAATTAGACAAATTGACAGAGGTACAGACACAGATTCAGGTGGATGTCGCCGAGCATATTCGTCGAACGGCTATTGCTGAGGAAAACATTGATAAACTTTCTGAAGCATTACAACCAATTAAAACCCACGTTACTATGGTTCAGACCGTTATAACAGCATCAGCATGGGTAGTAGGAATTATTGCAGCAATTGCAACAGTTTACGGTGCACTTAAATAAATATTTACAATCTGCCCCAAAAAGGGTAGAATATACAAGACTGTAGGAGGTCATATGATGTTAGGTAAACTTAAGAAAATGAAAATGCCGGAGTCTAAAAAGGCAGCTCCGGAAGCTGAAGCAGAAGCAGGCGAAGAAATGGCAGAAGCGGAAGCAGAAGAAATGCCGCTTGAACTTCCAGAGCTTGAGGCCGAGGAAGGCGAAGAGCTTGCTGAAGAAGGAGAAGAGATGGAAGCTGAGGGCGAAGAAATGGAGCCTCTGGATCTATCAGCACTTTCCGATGAAGAGCTTATGGCAGAACTTAAAAAACGTGGATTGATGGCGAAACTCTAATATCCGAGGCGGCCTATGCCGAGGTTAAATTACACTGTTAGTAATCTCGTAGAAGAGGTTAGACAGCAGCTGGATGAGATGAATAGGGATTCTGTTTCTACGGAGGCAGACATACTCCCCACGCTCAACCGTGCTTGGGACTTTGCTGCGGATATATTAACACGTAAATATCCAGAGCCCCTACTTAAATATACTACTCTAGATCTACAGGCTGGTGTTTTCGAATATGATATTCCAGAAGATGTTTTCGAGGATAGAATCCTCAAGTTGGAAACAATGGTACCTGTTGGAACAGGTCGAGCTAACTATATTGAAATTCAGCGCATCAGCTACCGGGATATTACTAATTATGAATCCGCAGCTATTAGCTCTTTTCCTCTATATTATTGCATAATCGGTAGAAAGATTCGAATTGTGCCACAACCGTCCGGCTCCTACGACGCCCGTATGTGGATGATTAGAAATCCCGAAAAGCTAGTATTGCCTCAGGGCAAAGTTACTGTTGTAAATTCTGATCCAAATCAAAACTATATTATTGTAGATCAGGCCGACGGGAATCTTACTACACAGTCAGATCAACTAGCTTCTTATGTAAATGTAATTGATGGACAAACTGGAGAGATTAAAGGATCCCTTCAGATTCAATCTATTGTAGACAATAAAATTACATTTCGTACACATCCCGCAAGAACTACAGTATTTAATAGAGAAATTAGTACAAGCTTACAAGATATTGAAATTCAACTAGATGACTATATATGCCCTATAGAAGGAATATGTGTCCCCTATTTCGGTCGTCCTACAAGTAATTTCCTTATTCAATATGCAGTATCTGAGATTACTCGTAAGCTCGGCGGGCAGGCAGAAACAGAAGAGACTATTCTTAAGAAATTTGAACAGCAGGTTGAGAGAACTTGGGCAGGTCGTCAGCAGGAACTTCGTGTTAAGAAAAAATCAAATGTTTGGGGAACTAATACCCGACGTTACTGGTGGTATTGGAGTCGATAGAATATGGCTGTTATACAAAAAATGAAAGATAAAATGCCTTGCTGGAAAAACTACGAAATGGTAGGAATGAAAGAAGGCAAGGGCGGAAAAAAAGTACCTAACTGTGTACCTAAAAGCAAAAAAGGTTAAACATATTTATGGCAGTTGTTGGTAAACTAAAAGACAGAATGCCGTGTAACAAACCTCGTCGGGATGTTAAGGGCGGTAAAAAGTCTGTAGTAAAAGCTTGCGAAGACGGAGAAGAAAAGATTATCCGCTTTGGAGATGCCAATATGTCTATTAAAAAAGATAAGCCAGAGCGCCGTAAATCATTTAGGGCCCGTCATAAATGTGATGAAAAAAAATCTAAATTATCAGCGGGCTATTGGTCCTGTAAGGCTTGGTGATTTATGGCATTAGAAAAACTTGCTACAGTACTTAGGGCTCTTCAGCTATACGGGCAACATGCACATAACAACTGTGCGGGCAAGTCTTTTATTCCAGATCACGATATGTTTGCTTCTTCTTATCAAGCCGCCGCCGATGCATACGATTCTGTAGTTGAACGTATAATTGGTAGTACTGGAAAGCCTGTAGATACTATGGAAATTTCACTACAAGCTATTAAACTTACTGCATCTTGTAGTAGAAATCCCGGAGAATGTAATACAGAATTCTTGCGTGGAGTTCTTAAATTAGAATTAGCTACGTGCGTACATATAGATCAGCTGTGTGAGTCTCGTTCTCTTCCCGAAGGAACCCGTCAATTGATTGGCGATATTGCTGATAAATCCATGTCAAGACAATACAAACTTAAGCAGCGTCTTAAGGAGTAATCATGGCCTTACAATATACCAATATCCCAGAACAGGATTTCGGGCGTGGTATAGATGCACGTTCTGCTGAAAATCAAATTGGCGAAGGCTTTGTTCGTGATCTATTAAATGCCGATGTAATTGAAAAAAGAGTTAGAAAGCGAACAGGATATCAGTCTTATGCGGGCAATGTACCAGTTCGAACAACCCGTATGGATTACGACACTAACGTAGATCCATCTAAACGAATGATATGTTTTACCTTAGATTCCATAGTATCCCTCAATACTACAATTTCTCTGGAATCTGTTAGATCCTCCCCCCTAGTCATATATGGAAGATCCTCTACCTTTACTACAGGTCAGGGACCTATTACAACTTCCGGCGATGTAGCTTTGTATTATGACAGATTTACTATTCCCATTAGAAAAGAACTATTGGCCCCGTCTGGCACCTTAACAATTGCCGGAACAGAACACGGTCTAGGTACAAGTCAGTTCTTTTGTAATGTAGTAGAATCTGATTCAACTCTAAATAATTCGTATTCAGATATATTAACAGATGCCGTTAGAATAAATACTTCTACGTATGATATTAATATTGACTATACGGTATATCAAAATACAAACGCTATTGTTTATTATTTAAATAAACCAACTACGGCGGGAGATGTATACGTTCAAACTTGGAATCATCCGGGCGGAACGGATACATTACCTATTCCTACAACTACTCACAATCTTACTAATTTTAATATTGTATCTAAAATATATGAAGATACTCTTAGCGAGTGGACAGAAATTGAAGAAGATGATTTTACTTTAGACAATGCTGGAAATGTATCTATTACAATTACTGCAGCCGTCCCAACAGTATATCAGATTGTTCTTTCAGCAGCCCCAACTACAAATGTAAAAGAGGGGCAAATTGGTCCTTTACTTGCTCAACAAAATGTAACTATAGAAAATTTATCACACCCGTGGGTATTCTATAATATCTATGTTAAAAAACCAAGCAGCTCTGATTACGAAAAAGTTGAAGCAAATAGTGTAAGTTATGACAATTTAAATAATTCTATTACATTTAACTTTGATACATATGCTGCTGAATCATATAAGATATTTTACGAATATGGAGATATTCGAAGTAACGTACTGTGTGTATATGACTCCTCTGTAACAGTAGACGGAACAGATGTTTCACCGCAAGTCACGATCTGGGGATTAGATCATTCAGAAATTTATACAGATAAAACAAATAGAGAGGGTTGGGTAACTCATATAGATACTTACCGTCGAAGCGGAGAACAGCGTGTTGTTTGCGGCCTCGGTGGAAATTTATTTATTGCAAGAGATTTTGGAGAAATATGGAATTCGGATACAGCAGAAACTTATGATTCTGAATACCTGTATCCCACCTTGTATCCTTCTTTATATTCTAGAACTTCTGCCGAACTTAGGATAGGTCCTGTATTTTATGATAGCACAGACTCTCCCGCCCGTACCAGAGGCTATATTAGAACTACCGGAGGTGGTACAAGTAAAGTATTGATAACTTCCGTAGTATATGATTCTAGTAATAATGGCTGGACTAAGTATACTTTATCCGTACCAAATATGGATATTCAAGGAACGCTATCTACAATTATTAGTACTACTGTCGGACTAGAGGATTGGTTGACGGTTAGTAATATGTCTTACAAAAGACATGAGGGCACTTTTAAAATTAAACAAGTTACTCCCGGAACTAATCAGTTAGAAATTTGGGTAGAAAATAATAGTAACTCTGTGGACTATAATGATTTAAATACGGGAGGATATGCTGGAATATTTACAGATCAAATTACATGGTCTGCAAATTGTTCTTATATTCCAAACGACACCCTTCTTCTTTCTGGACAAGAACTAACTGCAGTATACTCTAGCTCACAAACTACAACAGTGTGTGGCCCGTTTAATGATTTAGTTGATTTAGCCAACGGCGTACTTATAACTGCAAAAAGAACATCATCAGTTATTCCAATGCGACTTGGGCTTCCCTCATTAACAGACTCCGTAACAAACTTAGTTAGAGGAGACATGCTTTCTTATACCGGACTTAATAGACAACTTCGAGTACTGTCTATTAATGCTGGACCTGATTATACAATTACATCTATTGTTGGGGATGGTCAGATTGCTACAGTAACTCTTGCTGGTGGCGGCACTACAGAGTATTTATCTGGAGATCAGAAGGTAATATTAATTAGTGCAGGACCTTATTCTGGACTTCAGACAGTAACAGACATCTTATCTTCTACAGTATTTACTATTTCTAGTGAACTTACTGAGGCGGTAGGTACTGCAATTCTTTCGGGGAAAACCATTGAAGTTGATGAAAACTTAGAATGGCAAGATACTGCTGGGGATCAAACTAAATTTCAAGTAATTAGAAGATGGATTCCTGTTGAGGCTCCGGACGATTCATGGGCTCTTACTCCATTCACTCACGTAAGATATTTCGAATCTGATGAATATTCCGATCAATCATTTATTAGATCTACCACGGTATCAGATAACTTATATTTGACTAATGGTAAAGATGAGGTAATGAAATTTGACGGTCAGAATATATACAGGGCCGGATTACCCGCATGGCAGCCTGCATTATTTATTACTCAGGACACTTCCGCAACAGCAAAGATTGTATTACCTAAGCCTAGAAGTATCCCATATACTGTAAGTTCTGGCCTAGCAAATTATTTGACCCGAGGCGAACTTCCTATAAACGCTGCAGATATACAGGTTATTCCTGTTGGAACTAAAGTAATTGTAGATGGATATACTGCTGCTCCTTATATAGTTCGTAACTACGTAGATAAAAGCTCGGGCGGTGGAAACCATGTTATTCAATTTGATCGAGGATTAGATACCAGTATAGTTAGCTCCGGTACTATTTACGAAATTCCCGGCACGTATAAATATTACTTTAGACTAAATGCTGTAGATGCCAATAATAATATAATAGCTTCTGCTATGACTTCCTCAGACGACATGTCTATAGAGATGACAGCTAATGCGGCAATTAATATTAAATTAGTAGGGCTGCCTACTTTTGATAATTATGATTATGATAGAATTGAAGTTCAGATATATAGAACTAAATTGTTGACAGGAACAGTGGCTCCCGTATTTTATTTAGTGGATACAATTGCTCTGAATTTTAATAACACAAATGGATATATTTTATATACAGATACAGCTTCGGATTCTGATCTAAATCAATTAGATGTTACTTCTGCTATTGCTGGGGCAGAACTTGGTATTAATTGGTCAGACCCCCCACGAGCAAAATATATTACAACAACTTCAAATCGTTTAATTTTAGGAAATGTAAAAGATTATCCTGAATTAGATATGCAAATTTTTGCTCCCCCAACTTTGAACAATTCTCAAATTACAGGCAATACTGTATTTTTTAAACGAGATGCTTCTGATGCTGGATTAACTTCTAATGTGGTAGACCGTATTAAGTTTCAGTGGAGAAATGGTGCGGATAGAATTACTGTTACTGGATTAACTGGAGTATTAAATACCTCATTCACTGTTACTGTAAATAATACAGCAGCGATTGGAGACTGGGTATATTTAACTTATGATACTGTAGCTACTTCCGGTAGACCACTAAAATATTCCGGCTGGTGGCAAATAGCTTCTCGCACTCCAACTTCTATTACCATAAACTTTAATCAAGCAGATTCCGGAGCGGTGGCTACTTATCCAAACAGGGCTGTCTTTAGTTCTATTGCAGGAACTGTGCCTGTATTATTAAACACTGACGGAAATTTGGGGCAGTTAAATGGAGATACTTTTGATATCTTCGATGCCACACGTCGTTTAGCTCTTGCTATAAATTGTGTAATGAGACAAGTAGATGTCACAATTTCTGGGATGTCTGCGTTCCGACCGTGGTTATCTGCCCGAAGCGGTAATGATCTTGCTTCCGGCGGAAGAATTGTAGTAAGGTCTACAGAGGCCGTAGATGTATTTCCGAGTGTTCAATGGACATTTTCTAATTATAATGTATTTATTAACTCAATTCAGGTAGCCTCGAATGAAAGTGTGCAGGCAGCTCAAAAGATATTTCCAAGCCGTGTACTTATTAGTTACCCTAACTACCCTGAAATATTCGACAATCCTACATCCATACTGGATATCGACAGTCTTTCGGCTATTGATATTAACCCTGCGGACGGCCAAGAGATTACTGGCATAATCCCATTCTTCGGGGAAACAGCCTTTACTGCAGCACAACAAGAAAGTGCACTTGTCGTATTTAAAACAAATTCTATATATTTAGTAAATATTAATCAGAAAGCATCTGGAGGCAGTCTTGTCGTACAGCGCCTAGAAACTCAGGGATTAGGGTGTACAGCCCCATACAGTATTTCTGTAACTAGAAATGGCATAATGTTTGCTAATAACTCCGGCATCTATGCCTTAGGTAAAGATCAAAATATCAGATATATTGGCAAGTTTATGGAACGTAATTGGGTAGGTAGAGTAGATTCGAATGCGTTGGAATTAGCTCAGGGTCATCACTATGCTGTAGGAAGGATGTACAAACTATCTATTCCTTTGACAAATAACGCCAATGCTACAACTGGATATCAGGAACCTACGGAAGTTTATGCCTATAACCATACTCAGGAAGACGAGCAGGGGGCCTTAGGGGCGTGGAGTAGGTATGATAACCACACTGCAATAGGGTGGGCAAATCTTGCTTCTGACGCATTCTGGGCGTCTACCGGAGGGAACGTATATATCCTTCGAGCAACGGGCACTGTAAGCGATTTTAGAGATTCTAATCAACCCATCGTATTCCGTTTAGATACCCGACCTAACAGCTACGGCAACTCGGGAATACGTAAAGTGCTAGATAAAATAGTAGCTAGTTACAGAACCGCTACCGGCACCTCCTCGAATTTACTATACTATTCTACAGATCTAGAACAAGAATATTCATTAACTACTCCGTTTAATGTTAAGGGAACCGCCGCTCTTACGGGCTTGAGTGATATAATCGGCAAGGATATTGTAACCTTACGACATTCTCTGGACAGACGTAAAGGCGTTTATTTCTCTATTCGTATAGAAAACAATAACTTAGATGAGAATGTAGAAGTAGCGGGCTTAGATTATAGGGTAGGGGCGCTGGATAGTAAGGGCATTCTGTCAGCAGAGAAGACTTGACAGATTCGTAAAACCCGATACAATTGGCTTACTAAGCCATTAAAAGGGTGGAACATATTATGTTACTATGTAAGGCTACAAGTAGCATACTGGACAGGAGCCGTTACTTATTTGACATAAGGCCCCGATATGTGGTAAGATTTACACGATATGGGCCGACCTCTAAACGGTCTTCCCCGGAGAAATGCTAGTAGTATGGCGACGTTGCAACAAACATTAAGAGGATTGCCACAGGCAGACGACCAAATTAGTCGTGGGCCGGGTGGAGTATTGCAACAAAAAAAGACATTGCAACAAGCTACTCAACAATTAGGAGCACAAGTAGCGCCTACTACGCCACTTGGAGCTGAGATTGCGGGAGTCGGTCCACAGTCTGCAAAGATGGCTGGAACTCCGCAACAGTTAGGTGCTGCCCTTAAAGCAGCTGGTGAGCCCGCCCCGGATTTACAAACTGCCCTTCGACGTAAGCAGGCTAGAAAAGAAGCTACTGCAGAAGAGCAACAACGTATTACTAAGTCTGCCGACATGCAAAAGCTTGGAGGCTTAGGAGATAGAGTTACTAATTTTATTGACGATCAAATGCAAAAACTTGCAGTCACTCAAGAGCAGGCAGCAATAGCTCCGGCAGCTGTAGGTACTGTACAAGAATTTGAAGGTAAGCCGGTAGCAGCTGTAGCTGATACTCTTCAGAAATTACGTACTGCTACTCCCGGCACAGAAGAATATAATCAATTACTTATAGACGTAAATACTCATTTTGGTAGAGATCAACAAGGTAAGCTTCCATTAAGTGCTACAGAGTTGGCTTCATTATATCAATCGGCAGATCAAACAATTGGCGCAGCTGCTGGCAAAACAATTGAAGATCTATCCGTAGAAGATCTACTACAGGATCCACAATTTGGTTACGATACAAAACAATTATCAGAACTTCTTGGAGTTCCAGAAACCGAAATAGCCGGTCTTACAGTAAAACAGTTATCAGATAAAGTGAATCAAGTTGCTTCTACAGAGTTTGGACAAGCACAAGCTCTTAGACAAAAAGCAGTATCTCCTCTGGCTGGAGCGGCGGAACGTGGTCTTGCTCGAGAGGCGGGACGTGAATTGTCTGCCGTTGGTGTTAGAGCCAGTGAAGCTGATGTTCAGAGAATTGCTGAGGCTGTTAGTAGGGCAGATCAGGTTACATTTGCCGGTCAGGTCATGTCTGCTGAAGATGCTTTATCTGACGATAATATATCTGCAGTCGTTAAGGACTATTTGGAGTCTCCAGAAGACTCAGATATTAGAAAAGAACTACGAGAGTCAGAACCAGAACTTGCTAAATTTATTGATTCACATCAGGCAGTTCTTACAGAAGCTGCTAAGAGAATTGATACTGGCGCTACCGAATTTAAGAAAGTACAAGAAGATAATAAAAAACTTATTTCTGATGCTATGGGCGGAATTCCCCTCGATCCAGCAGTACAGAAAGCTCTCTTTCCGGGATCTACTGGACTTGCTAAAAAGCGATTTACAACTCAAGACAGTCCTATACTTACTCATCTACAAAATAAAACTCCAGATGAAAAGAAAACATTTGCTTCTCAAATTTCAGAAGTCGCTTCTATTAATCCTTCTACTTCCGAAGAAATATCTAAACTTACTCCAGAACAGCTTGCAACTCTTAATATTGAAGGAAACGGTAAGAGGTGGAAATCTTATAAAAATATATTAGACGACAATATAACTGCCTCTAACTTAGAACCAAATGAAACAGAATCTTTACTGGCTCTATATTCTCCGTCAATTATTTCTCCAGAGCAAGTTAATACTGACATTCAAAATAATACTATTATGTCAAATCTAGGATTCGGTGACTCCGCATATACGACTGGAACTCTTCCTGTTGTGGATGGAAAACTTAATACAGAAACTTTAAAAGATACTTTCTTAAAAAATAACCCCAAACCTACCGTAGCGGAAGCTGCTGAAGGTACGGCTAAGGCTGCTGAATTTAAATATGCGGGGCCAAAAATTCCAGAATTCAATACACCACAGGCTAGGGTATTAGAGGACTGGGGCGATATTGGTAAGTCAGGTCAAACTCCAGATATAAATACTGTAAGTGATCGTATAAGTAATTTAGTCTACGGAACAAGAGCACAAACTCCTTTGTCTGTAGTTTTAGGTACGGGAACAGAAGTATCGCCTGTAGATATTTTTTGGTGGAAAAAATCTGTTATTGACGATTTAAAGGCATCTGGAACTTGGTCTAAATGGGGATTAACTGATGCTGATGCAAACCGAATTAATCCCGACCCACTAGCAAATATAAACATAGGGGAAATACGAGTTGACCCAATGGACATAAATTTAGGCAATCTTCCCGGCTTGGATATAAGGGTATAATTTTTTATGGCAAACTTATTAGAAGCACTACAACCTCAAATGCAAGATACAACCTCTCAGTTGTCTACTTTACTTCGAGCTAAGACAGGCAAAGCCGGTGCAGCCCCCACAGGAACCACATCTACCCAGCAAGAGCAGGCAGCTGTAGCGCAAACTGCTCAAGCTATGGAGCCTGTAAAACAGGCGGCAGCTACTCAACAGGTAGCACAAGAACAACAAGCTCGTGAAATTGTTCAGAAAACCCAACAACAACAAGCTCAGATTCAACAACAACGTCAGGCTAATGCCGTACAAACTCAACTCCGTACTAATGAACTTCTTCAGGGTTTAGAACAAGGTAAGGGACGTATTGATTTAGCTAGATATCAGGCAGGGTTAGAGCAAGTAGGGCAGAATTTACGCTTGAGTAATCAGCAATATATTGATAATCTACAACGTGAAGGCGCTCGAGCTAGACTTAATGTTGATCTGCAATTTAAAGAACAATTAGCACGGGCTACTCTAGAAGATAATAAACAATTATTAGAAAAACAATTAGGTAATAAATCAATACTTGCGGCAAGTGATAGGGAATTTTCTAAGAGAATGGCAGAGATGGGCTTAAATAGTGCTTGGGAAATGTTTAGAAATGATGCTAAAGCAGCTAAGGACACGGCTGTATTTACTGGAATTGGCGGATTAATAACCACAGGTATTGGAGCATATGGAACTTATGAAGATGCTCAGGAAAAGAAAGCACTTAGACAGTCTGTAAAAAATCAAGAACTTGCTATGTCTCGTTCTAACTTTTATGATGAGAATTAATAATGGCAGCACCAACCGGACAATCACCTAGAATGACAGCTCTGCAAAACTTGCAGAATCAATTGCCTGCAGCTAGTTCCCGGGTGGCGCAGGGACTTCAGGCAGCTCGTGATATTCAGTTACAGCAAGCCGTAGCTAAAGCTCCAACTCCGGCAGCAATAGCTCCCGTAGCTCAACAAACTGCAGCTGCGGCTACTCAACAGATGGGACAACAGCAGGTTGGTCAAGCAGAGCAAATGGTTCAACAGGCTGGAAGATTAGGTCAGTTGCAATTAGGTGAGCAACAGATGGCTGCACAGAAGTCAATATTCGGCGCACAACAGGCTGCCCAAAAGCAAGAATTAGATAATGTTCAAAGGCTTGCTCAATTAGATATGTCAGCTAAAAAAGAATTATATGATAATGAAATACAATTTAAACGAGACGAAGCTGGTCGTACTCTTTTTAATCAAAGACAATTAGCGGACTATGCAAGACAGAATGCAGTTTCTGATGAGCAATATAAAAATTATGCCCAACAAGCCGACCAGTTAAATAGACGTAAATTGCAAGCAATGGAAACTGCATATAACCTTGTGATGGAAGATTTAAAACAACGTTGGGCAATGGCAGAACAAGTTAAAGATCAAAAAGCTAAAGAACAAATTGTTAATATTGAAAATGCAATAAAGAAAAGAATGGCTAAAGCTAGGGCTAAAGCCGCTAACAATGCTGCTATGTGGCAGGCAGGCGGTATGATTGTAGGGGCGGCTATTGGTACTATGGTAGCACCGGCGGGCGGAACAGCTATGGGAGCAATGATCGGTGCTCAGGTGGGCGGAGCTGCCGGAACTGCAGTCGGATCGCAACAGGAGTAATATATGGCACTTATAAATAAACTATCTGCGGCATTGCAAAAAGAAGCTCGAGAATTAGCATCCAAAGCTGGAATTAGTTTAGAGCAAGCTGCTGAAGAGGTTATAGAAAAAGAGGGGCAGAAAGTATTTGGTCTTACTGCTAAACCTGCTATTCAAGATTTTCCAACAAGTCCTGCTCAATTTTTAGGCAAAGGAACTGAGGCAGAACAAGCTAGCCTAAGACAACGGGTAGCTCCTCAAGTAGAAGAAAGTATTACAGCACGAGAGGCTTCTAAGTTTGGAAGATTTCAACCTCCACCTAAAGGCGAACTTGTGCCTGTAGGAGAAGTAAAAGACTTGTCAGGAATACCTATGCTTCCTCCGGGATATGAAGCAATCCCTAAACAGGGCGGCGGTTATAAAGTAATTCGTATTACACAAGAAAAAGGAACAGCTGCCGCTCCCAGTACCAGCTCTCTTAAAGAAGCCATAGGTCAAAATGTGCCCGCCCCTAAAGTTTCTGAAGATCTAGAAAAATTTAGTCCAGTAATGTATAAGGGAGAAGAGACTCGTATAATAGATTCTAGTGGGGATGAAGTTCTTATTAACTATGGCGGGCCTAAGTGGGTCAAACGCTCTGAAATAGAAACAACTTCTTCTGCCCCAACAACAGCCACAAAGGCTGAACAAGTTGCAGAACCCGCTAAAGAATCGCTGTCTTCTCGTGTAAAAAAACTAACAATGCCATGGCTTGCTCCCCTTACTGCAGGCACAGCTATGACTTCCGATACACGTCAACCGGCTCCAGTCAAATTGCTCGACAGTAAGGGCAAAGAAGTAGAAATTTCTTTTGCAGAAAATTTACAAGATAAACCTACTGAAGAGATTAAAAATCAAACTAAAAAAGCACTAGAACAATCTACTCAGCTTGTAAAGAAAGAACCAGCTAAGGAAGATTCAAGCGCCGCCGCAGCTATTGAAGAAGCTAAAGATCAGCCTAAACAACCAGAAGCCTTAGATAGATTTAAAGAGCAACGAGATCGAGCCTACGACTTGTATGAAAAGGCTAAGACTCGTAACGAGTGGTTAGAAGTTGCTCAATTACTTGGACAGGCTTTTACCCAATATGCCGCCGCCCAAGCTGGAATGCGTTCAGGTCGCCCCATGGCCGGACTTCAAATACCTAGCATAGACTACGGAGCCCGCACAGAACGAGAAGCTAGAACTTTAGAAAGAACTTTAAAAGATATTGAATCTCAGCGTGAGCAAGAACAACGATTAGAGGATCGTTTAAAACGTGAAGGAATGGAGCAGGAGCGTATTGGCCTTGAGAGAAGACGGGTTGAGCTAGCAGAAAGAGAAGCACGTACTCCAAAAGAGTCTACTGAAGATAGAGAGATTCGCAGGGAAACTCGTCGAGGATTACAAAAAAAATTGGATGAGCAAGAACAATCTCTACAAAAAGCTATAGGTGCACAACAAGTTATTATCTCTGGAGATATTAGTAAGAAGCAAAAAGAGAAAGCACAGGAGACTTTACTTACGGAAGCAGCTGCAGCTGGAGTAGATTTAGAACAAGTTATTGCTAAGTCTCAAGTTCCGGGAACAATATATGGAACTAATACAGATCAAAATCTGGTATTAACTAATCTTAAAGCAGCCTTAGCTGATCTACAAAAACGAAAACAGGGCGGAGCCGTATCAGAAACGCCAGTTACTTCTGCTCCAAAACAAGATTCTCAAATATTAAACTATGCAAAACAGTATAACTTAGATTATAATCAAGCTAGGGATATTCTAATTAAGCGGGGCTATACTCCGAAGGAATAAGTCGTGGCTACTAATAAACTATTTGCTCCACCCACACAAGATGAACTTTCTACTTCTGCTGTACAAAAAAAGCAGGTGGATTTATTTGCGCCCCCAACAGAGTCAGAACTATTTGCTCCTCCAACTTTGGAAGAATTACGTGCTCCACAATTAGATTCAATACAAAAAGAAATACAAGAGCGTGGCGCTTTTGATCGTCCAGCTATAATACCCCAACAAATTACAGACGAAGAACTAAGTAAGATTGCTACAAAGTATGGCACATCTTCCGAAGATTTGCGTTCAGCTCTACCTTTCCTTGGCGGTATGCCAGAAAATGTTAAGGCGTCAGATGTACTTAAGGGTGCTGCTGGTTTTGCGGGAGAAGCTGTTGGTCTAGGTGTTCCACAAAAACTATACAGAATGGCTCAAGATCCTAAACAAGAGGCGGCATTAGATGAGCTTAAAGAATTAGTATCTGGCCGTAAATCCTACGTACAATATGGAGCAGAATTTCTTGCCCCCGGAATAGGTTTAGCTAAAGTGGCTAAGGCTGCTGGCGGCGGACTTAAAGGAGCCACGGCTGCAGGCGCAGTACTTGGGGCTGCCGGAGGATTTGGTGCATCCAAAGCTGGAGAAGAAGTTTCACAAACTCTTATGGGCGCAGGCACAGGAGCCGCTTTAGGATTTGGAGTACAAAAATTAGCAAGTCGATTAAGCAATAAAGGGCAGAAGGTTCTTACTCAAACAGAACAAAAAGCCATACAAGAAGTATCTGCAGATGTAGAAAAGCTGGAACAACAAACAGCTAAACAAATGCAAGAAAATCCCGGCAATGCACTTATTGAACAATATGCAATAGGTACAAAAAATGCAGACAATATTACTTTTGAAGATGCCGATCGTATTATAAAAGCAGAATTAGGTGAAGAAGCTCAACGAGCTTATTTATCTCAAGGTAGTTCAGAAGGTAAATTATTGCTAAGTAAACTTGATGAAAACTATATTAAACAAGTAGGATATAATCAAGCAGCTACTGAACGTTTGGCTCGAGATATAATAGAAGCAGAACAGTCTTCTTATATTCAGTCTGTTACTGGACAAAAATATACAGACTCTTTTGAAATAAAACAAGCATGGAAAGAACAGCTTCGTCAAGGAAAACAATTTGTAGCTGAAGAATTTAATAAATTTAGACTAGGACAAAAAGTAGATCAAGCAATAGAACAGCGGGGTTTACATGATATATCTCCCGAATCTAAAGTTGGTCAAATAATTAACAAAGTAAGTGATGCTCGTTTTGCATTACGAACTATAGATGAAAAATTTAAAACCTCTTTAGAGCCGACATTGGATGAGCTGTCTAAAAATAGAAACCTAATGGGAACAGTTAGGGAGACCCATAAAAAAGCTTTAGACTCTTTATATGATTTGGCAGAAAAAAGCGGTAGTTTAGAAGCAGCTAAGAATGGAAAACTATTTAATGCCCTAGATACTGGGGACTTTAGTAAATTAACTAACAATGAAAAAACAGTAGTCGAAGCATTTAAAAAAGAATATCAAGATCTGTATAAATTTGTAACTACTGGAATACAGGAAAAAGGAATTAAAGGATTAGATATTCCTAAGGTTGAAAATTATATTTCTCGAATGTCGGTGCCGGTTCCAGAAGCTATTGCTAAAGTTGAGATGGAACTTAGAAATGCAGTTACTGAAGCAAATAAAATATTAGGAACATCTTATTCTAATATATCTCAAATATCAAATGAACAACTTACAAAGCTAGCTAACCAGCCCGCATTTAAAAACTTACAATCTTATTTAAATTGGATTACTGGACGCCCTGTACAAATACAAAATGGCGCTCAATTAAATAAAGCCATACAAGATTCTACTAGATCGGAAAGCTCTATACGAATGTTAGATAAAGTAGCACGAGGATCTATGGAAAGGGATGCTAAACTTGAAGGCATACCGGACTTTATTAAAGAGAAAAATATATTTAAAGCCTTAGATAGATACTCTCAAGATATGTTGTCTAGTTTATATCAACGAGATTCATTGTCTAAAATGAAATTTTATGCGGACAGATTAGATAAACTCAACGCTAAAAACGAAGCCGAGTATGTTAGAAACATAGTAGAAGATACGTGGGGAGTTCGTAAGGGGACAGTGGCTCATTATATGAGAGACGCTAGGGCACAAATAGCTAGAGCATTAGATCCAAAAATTGATGAGGCTATTAAGAGGGGCAATACTACTCGAGCCTTTATCCTTAATTCTATTAAAGGAATGGAAGATCTTCCCGGCTTTTTTGCAAAGCAGATCTACCCAAACGTATTAGGCTGGAGACCAGTACCTATTATTCAAAACGTATTTTCTGGTATTGCTCGTACTGCTCCCGAACTTGGAACTAAGTATGGATACACTACGTATATTAGAGGCCTAACCTACGCTCTAAAAAACTGGGCACAAGTCAGTGCAGAAATAAAAGCTACCGGACTTATCCCAGAATCCTTCACCCGTACAGGACAACGGGCTATAGCTGATGGCATTCGGGCCAGCAAAGCAGTAGATACAAATCTTCGGGGACTAGACGCTATATCCCAGTGGGGCATGGCTTTATATGAAAAGTCGGAACAATTAAACAGAGCAAGTATTTTAGGCATAGCTAAGATGATGACCTACGATTTAACTCGTGGAAATAAATTAGCACAAGAAGCCCTAACTAAATTCCCCAGCTCAGTACAACGAGCAATTACTAGGGCAGGTAATAACCCTAAACAAATTGAATCTATTCTTGCAACACACTTGAATGGCTCAACAGCGTTTAACTACAACCGCCCCTCGCTATACGAATTTGGCAGAACTATGGGCCCTATGTTTGCGACCTTTGCGAAATGGCCCACAGCAATTGCGGGAGAAATGGCATCAGAGATTAGAACTAAGGGTCTTCCCCGAGGTCTCGCTAGGTCGGCAGAGAGATACGCCGCCCCGCTGCTGGCCTTCGCTGCGATAGATTATATGCTTCAGGAGCCTATAAAAGAAGTAGCAGGAGAAGACAGAGCAACGGCATTCATAGGCAAAACAGGTCTTACTAAGGCAGCTCCAGTATCTTCTCTTGCTGGATTTGTGGCGGGTGATATATTCACTCCCCCAATGATTGACACTCTGATGCAGGATATAGTTGTTCCTGCCACTAAAGCAGAGGGCGTTAAGCTGGTTCGTGGTTTAGACCGAGCTGCATTTATGTATGCTCCCGGCGCTGGATTTATTAAGTTTGTTACAGACTTTATGCCTACTGCAATTTTTGGAGAACGTCCAGAAGGTGGGACTCAGACTGAAAGAACTGTAAGTGGGGCTGAAATGTTAAAATCTAAATTAGTTAAATAATTACAATGAGTTATAAAATAATATGGACCTATCAAATATTAACTTGACATCATTTATGGACTTGCGTAATATATTACTTATGGGGCTGGGGTCTGCGGTACTAGCGATTCTAACGGGGAAGACCTTACGTAGACTCCTGCTCCTCCCCTTCAAACTAATATCCAGAAAAACTAAAACCAAAGAAGACGACCTCATCGTTCAAGAGGCCGCCCGAGATCTGGGCATATCGGAGGAACAAGATGTTACCGAAAGAAAAGAGTAGAATGAATCTTAAAATACTTGGGATGCTTCGAGATAAAGGAGCACCGTCTATGACTCCATTTCCCGGGGAGCAAGACTTCGAAGCTACGGATGTAGATTTGGACCAGATGGGCGATGTGTTGCTAGCAAATAATACTGGGATAGAAAAGCCTAAACTTCCTATGCCGGAAGCTAAGAAGAAAAAGAAGAAGCCTGCGTCTAGCGGACGTACTGCAGAAGAGCAGGAAAGTGCTTTAGAGTTTGTTCCCGCAGACGAGACAATACAGATTGCTGGAGTAAATTAAGGTTTCTTTTCCGGCTGGGCGTCAGGTATGCGGCTGGCTATATTAGATAGGGCCTTGACTAGAAGTCTGTTTACTCGTGCATGATTGTTTATAATGTAATCTAGATCTGCCAGACTATCTATGATTCGAATCAAATCTGCCTCTAGTTCAGCTACTCGCTGTTCTAGGGGCAAATATGTTTTTCGGGCCTGATCGGTTTTCTTCTTGCGCTTATCTGCAAGAGACATGATCTTAGACTTTACGTCATTATCTTCATTGTCCTTCGACATTTGTAACTTCCTGTTGTTCTGATTGTTGAGCAGTTGCATGTGCTTCTTGGATTCGTCGGAATAACATAGCTACTCCTTCGGCTCGCTGTCGATTATGTTGCTCTTCTACTAAAAGCTCATCAATTAATGTTTGTGCAATTTCTAGGATATTAAGTTGCATATGTTACCTCATGCTGGCATATAAATTCTAACGGCATAATCTAGTAGAGTCAAGTCTGTATCTTTTCTAGCAGTAAACCAGAAACCTAGTTCTTTCTTTCCCGAGTCTGGATGAATTCTATATAGTCCCTGAATCTGTCCATACTCTGCAAGGATGGGATTGGGCTCAACTTCAATAAAGTTTCTACCCTTCATATCGACGTGGGCTGCGCTTAATATCCATACATGTTGATTTCTTTTTACACTTAGACTTACCTGAACTACTTCACTACCTTCGTCAATGACTGCGCCAATAAGTGGTATATCCAGATATAGATAGTTTTTACCTAGTATTGGTTCTACGCCGGGAGCCATCTCTAACCGCATATAGTTAGTGAGTCGGCTGCCTTTCATTAATTTAAGATAGCTAGTCTCCATGAGAATCTCCTTCTGGTTTTTTAGATAACAAAGCTAGATCGTGCAGTATACTGTCGATCCGTTCAATAGCTTCCGTTACTCTTTTTCTAGATTCTATAATTTCTGTAGTACTTATAAGGGGTACAAATGTTTGTCCGGAAGGGCCCTGATATCCGCTAGTAACTTTCTTATTAACAAAATCTACGACAAGAATTTTACTTACTTCCATTATTAGATTTCCCTATATTAGAAACGGCTATAATTAGTTCGGCCCAGAATCTGCATAGTGCTTTACGTTCTTCGTCTTCCATTTCTGCAAGACATCGTTTACAGTATATATCAGCCCCTATCCAAAAAGCAAGTAGATTATGCTTGGGACAAGGCTGATCTGCAAACAGTCTTAACTTCACTTACAATTCCTTGCCGCCCGGATGATTTAAATCTGTTGCTTCTATTACTAGGTTTTTAGTTTTGGCTTCTAATTCTTCCAGTCTAGAATTAGCTACTGCCGTAGCCATTGCTTGAGATCGCATCAAGGCAGTCAGTGCTTGCTGTAGTTCCCCGATTACCTCCGAAACTTCCTTCTGCATTACTAGCAATTTCTGTTCTGTTACCTTGAGTCGATGTTCTAGATGTTCCATTTGTCTCCTCCTTGCATGTACAAGACTTTACATGTTTACTTATATTATAAATTATTTTATTACAGTTGTCACAGTAATAGGCATGTAGGGAATTGCATCCGTGTATTGTAATACTGTAACCTAATGATTTCATTTAAATATTCCCCTCCCTACCTTTTCTTCTACAATTTTAAATCTAATTCCAATGGCATCTTCTACTGGGAACTGACTAAGGGGTTCTTCGTAGAACTCAACTCCATGCTCATCTAATATATGCCTACTGTGATGTCCCCAGTAAATAGATATACTGTCTAATATCCTGACACCAAGTTCATACTTCCAGCCTACAGTCTTTACAGTAGTAGGATTAATCATTTCCATGTGCATATTGTTATCCCAATATACAGCTTCTAGCATATTGACTCGCCAATCTAACTCGGACTTCGTATACCATGATCCCGTATACCACGGAGCATATGGGTCTCGAGTGCCGGGAGCCATCTTAGAATGTTTAATCTCTAACTTTTCTATATCAAATAAAGTATAGTTTCCCTCAGCCATAGCAGTAGAACTTAACATGAATGCTAACAATAATAGGTATTTCATATAGGCTCCTTATTGAAGTTGTATCCGATCTTCTTCTGCTCTGCCTGTAGCTCTTTCTTCTCTTGCTCATTGGAAGTTTCAGCTGCCGCCTTATTAAGCTTGCTGGCTTCTCGCAAGTCCTGCCACTGTTTCTTTCTCTGACCATCTAGATAGCTGGCCTTCAATACCACCGGGGCCCTGAGCTGGTAGTTAGCTATGCCTCCGCATGACTGACATCGGAGGGTATCGGGCCGGGTTTCTTTCAGAGTATAAAAAGCGTCTTGTGCTGTCTCACAATCAACGCAATAATATACATAGGTAGGCATTAATTACCCCCAAGTTTCTTAGCCAATTCCAATTCTCGCAGATCCATAGCTGCATCTGCCACAGCATGCCAGTCTCCAAGCTCGGTTTTCATCTTCAAGTAATCAATCATTAGTGCGATTCTTTCATCTAGATTCATTTTAATTCTCCCATCATTTTATCTAGTTTACTATATAACTCAGGAATTGTTCCGTCGTTATGAATAATATAATCGAATCTATAAGTATCTAAATTACGTTCCGATGGATCTTGTGTAGTAATTTCATGACCTGCCCTCTGAATTCTAACTGTCTTAATAGAAGGCACCATGATCTTTAATGTATCTGCTTCGTTGGCGTACCGCATATCTGTTATGACATAGTTATTATGTTCGTCCTTAAGAATATGTTCTACTACTTTTTTTACCCAATAGTTTGCATGCACAGATCTTTTAACTGAACCTTCGAGAATACATAAAGCCCGGGGAGTCCAGTATCCGCTAGATAATTCGTCGGCAAGTAGATTGTGCACAGCTTCAGAAAAAGGGTCAGTAGGAATTGCTGGCATATTTACAAGCGGCATATCCTTTTTAGTGCGATCATCCATCCAGAATCTATGGACTCCATACATCTCAGATACCATATTCTTTAGTTCATAGGCAAAAGAAATAGGGCGATATCTATACTCCTGAACTAGATGTAGTCCAGCCGTATCCTTGCCTGCACCCTTCCACCCGCTGATTGCAATTAGTTTCGGCAGTTCACCCATTGTTCATCTCCTTACGTGCATTGTTAATCTTGTCTACCAGTTCCCTAAATGGGGAATTAACTCTCCACACTTTCTCTCCCATATACGCTAGACACATAGTGATGTCTTCTACCGCAGGCTTAATTGCCTGTATTGCCTTTGGATCTATTGCTATTGTTACTACGGTTCGGGCCTGTGAATCAAATACATCAAGCAGCATGAGCATTATATATCTCCTGTTCAGTATATTATATATCGGCATTCTATTCTGCAAACTGTAATGCATCTAGAAAGTACTTAGGAAACTGAGACTTAGCTTCTGTAATTAAACGCATAAATGTTTTGTCCGGTATGAATGTGGCTCCGAAGTCATCAGGAGTTCTGCATATTCTACCCGCCGCCTGTACCAGAGTCTTAATGGTTTCCCAGTTAAACCATTCCGGATCTAATTCCGCTAGATGTTTAATAGCGGGATTGCCTAGAGAC
>Ga0164292_10000353_pt1 | contig 35204 bp, 30 predicted proteins | sample GEODES117metaG_FD_111486 | JGI IMG/M metagenome (GOLD analysis project Ga0164292, IMG submission 111486) | Eutrophic lake water microbial communities from Lake Mendota, Wisconsin, USA - GEODES117 metaG | ecosystem: Environmental > Aquatic > Freshwater > Lake | place: USA: Lake Mendota...
CTGATTTCAAGTTTCTGGCTTCCCCCTCAATCCAAAATCAGTCGCTCTTTTGCTTGAGTCTATTTTCCGCACTAAACTCTTTTCTCCGTGTCTCTGTGTCTCCGTGAGCGGCCCTCTTCGCTTGCCGGAGGGAAGTGAAGTAAGGGGCGAAGTCAACTCACAAAGTTCTTCCCCGGCCTCTTAGCTGTTTTGAAGTTTCTGGCTTCCCCCACAATCCAAAATCAGTCGCTGTTCTGTTTGAGTTTGTTTTCCGCACCAAACTCTTTCCTCCGTGTCTCTGTGTCTCCGTGAGCGGCCCTCTTCGCACTCTTGATCTGGCATCAATCCCGGTCGCCAGCAGAGCTGATTCGGCAGGTGCGGCAAGTCAGGCGAAGCACGCTCGCAGGAAACTCGTACCAATAGATCGGCTCGGCTGCTGATCCGCCAAATTCTTCGTCCGCTGCGGGGGCATTTTCAGCGAGGTCATCTTCGACTGGCATCTCCAGCTCGTGGCGATAGCGCTGGAGTTCCCGGGCCTCCATTTCCAGCTCGACTTCCACCAGGCTTTGGGGATTAAACGCACTGCAGGCGGTGTATTCTTCCGGATTAAGCCGAAATCGTTTGCTTGAATCAGGGAATCCATTTTGGACCAGTAGCAGGGCCTGATCCCCGGGGAGAAACAGATAGAGCTTGATGCGCATGTTTGATTTGAATCCTCGAAAGTTCTTTCCAGTGTTTGCGCTGACGATGGTGCTGGTTGACGGTACCCCCCGGGCCGATATGATGGCGCCGACTCAGGGGGGACGTCCAGCTGCCTCTGGTCCAGTGCCAACGAACCGTGGTGCGAGAGAAAACTGCTGGTCCTGACCAACGATTTGGGAGTTGACCGTGGACCAATCGAACAAGCAAGGGCAGGGGGGCTTCTTCAACCGCTTTTTGACGATTGTCGAACGTCTGGGCAATGGCCTTCCGCATCCGGTGACGATGTTTGCCTTGTTTGCGCTGGCGACGATCCTGCTCTCGGGTCTCGGCGGTTGGCTTGATTGGCAAGTTGCCGACCCTCGTCCAGCCGGAACGCCCGGCCGGGCTGATGACGGGTTGATTCGAATCACCTCACTGATGACGGGAGACGGCTTTCGGCGGATCATTGAGAATCTGGTGAAGAACTTTGTCGAGTTTGCACCGCTGGGAACGGTCCTCGTCGCGCTGCTGGGAGTGGGGATTGCCGAGCACAGCGGCTTGTTTTCCGCAGCGATTCGCGCCGTGATTCTCGGCGCCCCCAAGACCTTGGTGACTGCCGTGTTGGTCTTTGCCGGGGTCATGTCCAACGCCGCTTCGGAAGTTGGCTATGTGGTCCTGGTCCCACTTGGTGCAGCGATTTTCTATTCGCTGGGAAGACATCCGCTGGCTGGTCTGGCCGCAGCCTTTGCCGGCGTCTCGGGAGGTTACAGCGCCAACCTGCTGATCGGCACGGTCGATCCCTTGCTCGCAGGAATCACCCAGGAGGCGGCCCGGATTTTCGATCCCCGCTACGAAGTTCATCCGGCGGTCAACTGGTACTTCATGGCGGCGAGCGTCCCAGTGGTGACGGTCCTTGGCACTTGGGTCACAGCCAAAATTGTTGAACCGCGGTTGGGCAAGTTTGATCCGCAGTCGGCCAGCGGCGAGCTGGACAACAGCATCGTGATGCAACCTCTCGGGCCGCTGGAAAGGAAAGGCCTGTTCTGGGCCTCATTGAGCGCGGCGTTACTCTGTCTGGGATTGGCATACCTCGCCGGACCAATTTTTGGAACGAGCACCGAACTCTACAAAGACCCGGCGCAAAAGGGCAAGGGACCCAACTGGCAACAAGTCTGTGGCTGGACGGGGGCCGAATTGGCTGCGCAGATGCAGCTCACGGCGACCGAGCGGGACAAGAACCGAGTTGCGGGTGAGCAACTGGTCGCTGAAGCCAAAGCTGCTGGTCAAGACCTGAAGACGGTCAAGCTCCCCGCATTCCCAACGACGACCTATGCCATTCCGGCGAAGACGGGCTGGCAGGGGGCCTGGAATGCCACGCTGCTGGGCTTGCCCGGGTATGGAGTGTTGCGCGACCCGGCTACAGGCGACTTGCTCCGTTCGCCGCTGCTCAAGGGCGTGGTCGCGATCATTTTCGTTTTCTTTCTGATCCCGGGCTACGTGTTCGGGTATGTGGTTGGCAAGCTCAAATCAGACAAGGATCTGATTAACGCCATGTCGAAAACGATGAGCACAATGGGGCTCTACATTGTGTTGACGTTTTTTGCCGCCCAGTTTGTCAAGTTCTTTGAGTGGTCCAACTTGGGCACGATGTTGGCGGTGATGGGAGCCGAGGGGATCCGCGCAATTGGCCTGGATAATCCGTTGGTGTTTATTCCTTTCATTGTCCTCTGTGCGACAATCAACCTGCTGATGGGGAGTGCCAGCGCCAAATGGGCAGTGACGGCGCCAATTTTTGTCCCGATGTTGATGCTGGTCGGGTACAGTCCGGAGCTGATTCAAAACGCTTACCGGATTGGTGACTCGGTGACGAACGTGATCACGCCGATGATGAGCTACTTCGGCATGATTTACGCGTTTGCCGCCAAGTATCAAAAGGACCTGGGGATGGGGACGCTGATCAGCCTGATGCTGCCTTATTCGCTGGTCTTCCTCATCGGCTGGACAGCGTTCTTCTATATTTGGATTTTCCTGCTCGATTTCCCGATCGGACCGGGGGCCCCGCTGACTTATCCCGCAGGACCGTAGTTGGGAGGCGGCAGAAATCGGGAAGAAGTTTTTTACCAACCCCTGACCGCTTGGCGCGTCCCTTGCCGATCCGGTTATCCCTGGCGGGAGACTTTTGCCCCGTCGGTCTAAAAGGCCGCATGCCATTCGCGGCTTGATTTGTCGCGGCTTACACCGACCCGCGATTGCTGGATGTGGGGCCGGGGCAATCGACGCGTTGCCGGCATTGTCGCTGAGGGACCGACGACTGGACAGCGGGTCGCAGCGGACAACCGGGACCGATAACCGGTCGCGAACTGTTGCACCAACTGTTGCAAATGAAACAGACTTTTGTGTTCAAAACCGCACCATTGCTGACCAACTTGCGACACCCGCCGGTTTGGTGGGCGCACAAAAAAACCCTGCGAATCTTGCGAAATCGCAGGGTTTGTTCAGCGAGGTCGACGGGGCTCGAACCCGCAACCTCCGGCGTGACAGGCCGGTGCTCTAACCAATTGAGCTACGACCCCTCGGTTTGTTTGCAGCAGGACTACGTTCGCTCGGGTATTCGGCGGTATTGGCCGAAGTTGCGAGCTGGCAAAGCAGGCTGCAAATTCAGGTGGGGTGCCCAGCTGAAGTTGTCATTTTCCAGTCAGTTTGCAGGCCAGCAGGTGGCCTGTTTGCCATTCCGGAAGTACAGAAATTTAGCCTCCACTTCTGAGCTTGGCAAGCCCGCAGAGGTTCGGATTTGGGGGGACTGGGCTCGGAAAAATCGGCAAAACTGGACCTGCGGAATTGGGGAAATCCCGGATTTAGCCGATCTCCCAAGTCTGAGCCCGGTGATGGGGAGCTAGGCTTTCCACAATCGCTGGGAATGCAAGGTGTTCTCCCCTCGCTCTTGGCCCCTGTTTCAGGCCTAGTTTCAGCGCAGCCCAAAGGCAAGGCAGCGAGTTCCCGGTCTAGTTTGAACCGCAGGCCAAGGAGTGCGGTTTCATTGGCAGCTTATTCCATCCCTAGTTGGTTTTCCTGATGCGAAGGAAAGACCACTAAATCGTCATCCTGGATCGTAGAAATGTCCGCATTCAAGTGGTTCAATGAAGTCTTGGAATACCCAGAACGACTGACTTGGGAACATTGGATCGTGATCGGCTTGCTAGCCAGCGTGTTTTGCCTTTTCTGCCTTAAGAGCGGCAAGCCGTACGGCTAGTATTCCACCAAACTAGAGGAATCTTGAGCGGCCTTTCCCCGGTTAGGAAGCTGGGGAGAAATTCAGGGCCCGTTTTCCCGGAAACATCCCTCGACGGAGCATTGGGCCCCAACAAGATTGTCCTGCGGGTCTTGTCTACAGGACGCAACCAAGCCGCTCGCTGCGCTGTCGCCAGCTGGCTTTTGGTTGGTGAGCCCAACGACCCAAACTTGCCTTAGACGGGCAAACTCGGAGGAGGCGGGCCGTGGACGACCGAATCTGCTTGGTGCCAGTTGTTTGCCTGAAGCGGTTCAAAAAAGAATCTCTTCCCGCTCATAGCCGAGAGCACGGATCCGAGCCGCATCGATTTCGGCCTGGTCCGGGATATCCAGCGCCGCGAGCAGTTCGCGGCGATGCCGCAGTTTGACCGCCAAGCCGCGGGCGACATTTCGCTGCCAGGCCCGCAAGTCCTGATTCAATTGAATCTGGTTGGGCAAGTCAGACTCCCAACCAAGCAGAACCATTTCGTCTGTCGCAATGGCGACTTCAAGCAACTCAAGTGCCCGCACCATTTGCGATTGATCAGATGCCGAATGGAACCGGACGCAGGCTTCGGTGTCGAGCAGGTTGGACCCGGTCTCGGCGAACTGCAGCGCATCGACATTGCTCGACAAGGCTGCCAGCCAACTGTTTTCGTCACAGCCCAGCGCTCGCGCGGCACGGCGATCGACAAGGCTCTCGGACTGGTTTCCAAGGTCGTCTTGCAGCAAGGCGCGGAGCAACAGCAAACCAGCCTGGTCTTGGCGGACCCGGGCCAGGAAAACCCGCGCGTCGAGTGCGAACTCTTCGTCCGGCAACCGTTCTGGTGGCAATTGCTGCAACTCGCTCGTTGCCGAGGCCAGCAGGCTTTGCTGAAACTTGCGATCGACTTCCGCCAGTCGCCGGAGATTGGCAGTGATAAGCGGCAAAAAGTCAGCCTGCCGCTGGAATCGTCGGCTGAGCAAGGCACCGTTAGTCAACGTCTGGACCTCAAGATTGGTCGGTTGACTGAGTTTGCCGTCGGGAAGTCGCTGGAATCGCTTGAGAATCTCGCCGATGCACCATTCGGCCTGGTCCAGTTCCCGCCCTGTCAACGCGCGAATGTAAGCGAGTGAATTCAGTCCTTCCAGCGTCTGCCGCGGATGAGGACTGAGTTCTTCGCGCTTCTTGGCGTAGTCGAGCGCGATATCGCCATTGCCGAGTTGCAATTCCGAGTAAAGCTTGCAGATGTACAGCCGAGAGAGAAAACGCTCAGCACCAAACAAGGCTGTCTGTGAGCGCTGCGTATTCAATTTCAGCAGTTGGTCACAAAGTGTGATCGCGGCCTGAGGCTCACCAGCCTCTTGATGGAACTCGGCCAGTCGCAATTTCAGCTCACGGTCTTCCGGAGCCCGCTCGAGGGCGGACTGCAGCAGGCGAATCGCTTCCGGCAAGTTGCCGTTCAGTTGGGCCTCAACCGCACGCGCTTCTGTCCAGCGGGCTTGTTCGCGCGGGAGGTAGTGGCTGGCCAAGGGCAAGCCGAGCAGCGCTAACAGAAAGGCTATGGGAACCCATGCCCAGCGGCGCGGAGGTGGAGGCGGTGAAGTTGGTCGGGTTTGGGATGCCGAAGATGCCATCAGGACACGCAGAAAAGGTCGGGGCGGAATGGACTCGAATTGTAGCCGAGTTTGCCAAGGCTACTAAGGGTTGTCTCGTCACTGGCCAGACCACGCCCGTTCCTCGGTTGCCGCCCCAAGCTCAGCCGGTTTTCTGGGAGCCATTTCCGCGCAAGGCTCAGGGGGTTGCTTCCAGAAACTCCCGTGTGGCCTCGGCGAGTTCCTGACGAATGACCTTGAGCCGTTGTCGCTGGCGAATCTTGTTTCCTTGATCGTCCGTGACGTAGAAGACGTCCAGTACCTGATGGCCATAAGTCGAGATCCGGGCGAAGTGGACATCGAGCCCGAGTTGAAACAGCTTCTGGGAGATAGTGTAGAGCAAACCCAACTTGTTGTAGGCGAAGACGTCAATAATCGTAGCGTTATCGACCGTCTGGTTGTCAATTTCGACCCGAATCGGTGGCCGCTGCAAATCGACGGCCGGCCCTTGGGGCACTTTCCAAAGCTTGCGAAACCGGGGTGGTTCGTCGTCTTCACCGCGGGCAATCCGTTCGGCGCGGGTGCGAATTTCTTCCAGGCGGCTCGGCGGGGTTTGAGCAAAGTCGTCATCTTCGCATTGGAACCAATACAGGATCAGGGTCTGCCCGAGCGGCTTGATTTCGGCGGCGTGAATCGTCAGCCCGAGGCTCGCCAGCAAGCCTGTGACTTTATAGAAGATCCCCGCGCGAATCCGCTCGTGCTTGAGGATGGCGAGCTCAATCGTACGACCACCATCGGGCATGCGAATCGAACACACGACATACCCGGGATCGGAACCGCGGAATTCCAGCAGGTTGCGGGGGACGTCTTCAACCGGATGATGCCGCAAGTAAGTTTCCGGCAGATTCAGGGCGACTTCCTTGAGCCAAGTCCGCGCCGGCTCGTCGGTCTCCTGACGTTCGCAGGCTGTCGCCAGTTCTTGTTGCCGGGGAGCGAGGTAATCGCGAAAGTCGCTGCCGGTCAGTTTGCGTTTGGACTGCAGGAACAGGGTGTTGAGCAACTCCTGTTTCCAGGGAGTGAGCATGCCCGGGCCGACCGCTGCGATATCGGCGCAGGTCAAGAGAAACAGTAAGGAGAGCATCTTGACCGAACCAAGGTTGGCCGCGAATTCGGCGACGAGCGCTTCGTCTGCGATGTTGCGATGAAAGGCGAGGTGCGACATCATCAGGTGATTGTGCACGAGGAACTTGACCTCCTCGACTTCCTCAGGATTAAGCAGCAGGCGGTAGCCGGTTGCTTCGGCAATCCGCCGCCCCACTTCGCAGTGCTCTTCTTCAAAGCCTTTACCAAGGTCGTGCAGCAGCAAGGCCAGGTGCAGCAGGTGCTTCTCCCGCAGTTGGCGATAGGTTCGGCCCACCACGGACTGGTCCTGCTCGAAGTCAGTGCAGATCCTGACGGCCTGCAATGTGTGCTCGTCGACCGTGTATTTGTGGTACTCGTTGAACTGCAGTAATCCTCGGGCATGGGCAAAGCCCGGGACGATCTTTTCCAGAGCCCGCATTTCATGGAGCACCTGCAGAACATCTCCCAGTTTGCGTGGATTGGAAAGCAGTGCCATGAACTGGAGCGCGGTAGGCTCGTCAATTTCAAATTCGCGGTCGAGCATCGACTCCCGAATCGCCAGCCAGGTTTCATGCTCAATTGGCTTGTCGTGCAAGGTGGCCAACTGCATCAATCGCAGAATCTGCTGGAGGTTGGTTTTGACCCGGTCGAGCGATTCCGGCAGGACCCCGATGTGCCACGGGGTAATCCGGAATAGGTCATCGATCTGGCGGTTGGTCAGCGGTGCGAGCATGCTGCTGGCGAGCGTGCGGCGGGTGCGGGAGACGCTGGCAAAGTGGTCGCAAATGTATTGAATCTGGCTGGTGAAGCGGAAGTAATCCTGCATCATCGATTCAACGGCGAGCACCCCGGGGGCAGACTGGTAGCCGAACTTCTCGGCAATCCGCACCTGTTCGTTTCGTCCCAAACCATCCTGGGCGCGGCCGGCATGAAAGTGCAAGTCACAGCGGACTCGCAGCAGGAATTCGGTCGAAGTGTGAATGTGAGTTGCGTCGGCGGGAGAAAGCGCGCGGTGGCGGCAGAGTTGGTCGATATCGGTCTGCCCAAATCGAATGAACCCCAGCCAGCGAATCAGGTGAGTGTCGCGAAGAGCACCACGCGAGCGTTTGACGTTGGGACGAAGCAGGTAGACCGTTTCGCCGAATTTCACCCGTTCCTGCTCGCGGGCAGCGATCACTCCCTGAATCAAGGCGGTCTGTCGGCGTTGGCTGAGCTTTTGCAACCCTTCGTAAAACGTTTGATAGAGGTCGAGATTTCCACCGAGGAAGCGGGCTTCGGTCAACGAGGAAAATACGACGGGATCCTTAATCGCCGCTGCGCAGGCTTCGCGGCTGGACCGGAGACTGAAACCGAGCATCAGGCCGGCGTCGTTTATGGCCTGAGTCAGGCGTTGGGCGTAGACCGTCAGGGCATCATCAACCGGGCCCTCGTGCAGCACCATCAGGTCGACATCCGAATACGGGACGAACTCGCGTCGTCCACTCCCCCCGTGCAGTACCAGTGCCAGCCGGTGGTCCAACGGTCCTTCTGCAGTGATCTCCCGGTGGAGTGTCAACAGCAGCAAGTCGAGCAGGTCAGAGAAGGCGTGGACCGTCCGCTTGCCGGGGTTGCCCGCGTCATGCTGGCTGCGGAGTAAAGCGCGACCTTCGTTCCAACGCTGCTTTGCCTGGCGTACAAACTCTGGAATACCCGCTGCGGTCGACATCACGGCTCCAAGAGAGTTCGCATTTCCCGCTGTCAGTTACCTGGTTTGACTTCGCACCGAGTCCAAACACTGCCTGGCAATCAAATCGCTTTTTAACCAGAGTCGGCCGTGACCGGCAAAATAGTTGGGCCGGCAACTCGAAACGAACCAATTCTCCGCTTGGGGACAAAACTGCCAAGGAGCGTTTTCAATTACTCGTAATCGCAAGGAGCTCAAATTCAGACCCGACCATGCGGCCCGGCCGTGTAAAAAACTTCCCGGCCTGACTGCACCGAAATGAATGGCCCTCAAATCAGCGAGCCTGCCCAAGGCAATCGTGGCATTTGACTCCGTCGGGGTTGAGTTACCTCGGCTAAGTTGGGCTATCCAATTAGGTCTGGGCGGGCTGGTTTAAATTGCGCCGCGTTAAATTGCGCCGCGTTAAATTGCGTCGCGTCCAGTTTCTCCAGTTCGGATCCGGATCACTTCTTCGAGGTCAGTGACAAAGATTTTGCCGTCACCGATTTGGCCGGTTTGCGCACAATCGATAATCTTGTCGAGCACAGGCCTGAGCAAATCGTCGGGTAGAGCAATCTCAACTTTGACTTTGGGAACGAAGTCGATGGCGTATTCGGTACCCCGGTACATTTCCGTATGCCCGCGCTGGCGACCAAATCCTTTGACCTCCGTGATCGTCATTCCTTCCACGCCGCACTCGATCAGGGCGGATTTGATATCTTCCAATTTGAAGTGGCGAATGATGGCTTCGATCTTTTTCATGTTTCGCGATGCACCTGGAGTCTCAAGGAGTCGGGCTCCGCGCGAGTCGTCCGCCAGCCACTGACGGCCCGGTCCCAACTGCGCCGCTCAAAGTTTATCCGAACGGCGAGCATTTGCGAAGATGAAGTCGGGGCCAGAGAATTGACAATGGACCACCCGATGGCCCGAAGGAGTGGGGTGGTCACCGGCCTGACCAGCGTGTTTCCGGTTGTTGGCGGCGATGGTTTTCGACTCGGGCCATGACGAACAGCAGATCGCCCAGCCGATTAAGGTAAATCAGTTCTACCGCAAACTCATCAGGAGAGCTGGAAGTCTGCCGTAAACTGACCAATCGCCGTTCGGCTCGCCGGCAAACGGTCCGAGCCAAATGGAGCGCGGCACCTTGGGGTGAGCCGCCGGGGAGGATGAAGGCATCCAAGGGTGGCAGTTCCCGCTCGAGCGCATCAATCAGTTGTTCCTGGGCTGCGATCGCCTGTTCGAGCTGGACAGTCTCGCCCGCGCGCCAGCCGGCAACTCTGGCCCCGAGCTGGAAGAGTTGTTGCTGAATCAGCTGTACGGCCGTTTCCAGGTCGGGAGCGAGTCCCAAACTGCGTGCTACTCCCAAAGCAGAGTTGGTCTCGTCCAGCTCCCCGCAGACCCAGATCGCCGGATGGTCTTTGGTCACTCGCAAGCCACCGAGTAATCCGGTTTCACCCTGGTCGCCAGTCTTGGTGTAGATTTTCATCCGCGTCGACTCTGTTTCGTCTGGGGTTTCAATTTTGAATTAGGCTGCGCAGCGGGGGCCTGCTGCCCGGTGCCGCGCTTGTTCGCTGAGCCAACCGGCCGGGACCGGTTTGGATTAACGCCGGAGTTGGCTGCGGCGGAAACTTTGGCTCGTTTCACCGGTTCAGCGGTAGGCTTCCCGGAAGCAACTCGCACTGACTTTGCCTTTGCTGCCGCCGGCTTGGACTTTGCTGCCGCCGGCTTAGCTTTGGCTGCCGCCGGCTTTGCTTTGGCTTGAGCCGGTCGGTTTTTGGCGCGGGAGCCGAGAAGTCGCTCATACGTTTGCAGGGTTTGTGTCACAGTAAAACGCTTGAGAGCGCGGGCCAGCACATCGAGGTCGAGGTCTTCCAGCGTCTTGAAGCGGATGCAACACTTGCCCATGTCGAGTTTTTTGCCACCCTTCTTCCATTCATCGCGAAACCAGTTTTCGGCTTCGGCGTAGACCGGAAAAAGGTAAAGCGAGCAGTAGTTTTTTTGCGAGGCGAGACCGCCATAAGGAAAGGGTTTGCTGGGGTCGCAGTGATATCCGGCCGGATAGATTTTGTGAGGGATCACGTAACCAATCATTCCATAGTTCATCACCTCTTCCAGCCCTTTGTCCATGTTCGCCCGAATGACTTTGCGAACGGCATCGAGTAACGCCCGACGCTCAGCGGGAAGTTCCTGAAGATAGGCAGCGACCGTGGTTGCTTTGCTTTGCATGGGATGGACCTTGACGTCGGAAAGAAAGTGAAGTCTTCGGCCCTATTTTAGGGTAGCCAACCAGCGAACGTATTGCCCAAAAGTCTCGCAAGTCGAGAGAAATCGACGAATTGGCCCCGAGGTGGTTCTCCCCGGATTGATGCTACTAAAATCAGACGAGTCCAATTTTTTCAGTGGAGTGCAATCTAGATGGAACCGGTCAAGGCCTGCGGTGTGCTGCTGTTTCGCTCCCAGCCGGAGCGTTCTTTCCTCCTGATGCGGCATGCTGATCGCTGGGACTTGCCCAAGGGGCATCTCGATTCTGGCGAGACGGAGTTGCAGTGTGCGCTCCGTGAGTTGGCCGAGGAGACCGGCATCGAAACCTTCGACGTGAAGCTCGATCCGGATTTCCGCTTCACGCTCCAATATCAAGTTCCCGCCTGGGAGGCGGGGGGGCAATTTCGCAATAAACAATTGGTGATCTTTTTGGGCGAATTGCTGCGGCCAGTCGAGATTCAATTGACGGAACATCTCGGCTGCGAGTGGTTTCCCTGGCACCCGCCGCACTCGATCCAACCGCAAACTATTGACGGTCTGTTGGCGGCTGTGGCTGAGCATTGGAGCGAGGGCGGGCGGAGGCAAAAAAACAGTTGAGCAACGCGAGCGGGGATTTTGGGGCCACCGGCAGCCAAGTGTCGAAGCCGCTGAATGAATGGTCATGGCAGTGGGCGAGTGGCTCGTTCGAAAAAGTTACCTCTTGGCGGTGGTGAAAAACCGCTTCTCCCCGCAGGCGAAAGTCGCGCAGTGCGTGTTGTAATCCCAGCACTCGCGACAATGGGGCGTGCGGCAGCGAACGCAAACGACCATCTCGGTCCCGATTCGCTCGCTGCAGACAGGACAGACCACGTCATCCAGTACTGTTGCCTGGCCAGCATTAACGAATTCAATTCCGCGAACTTCGGCCACGCGGAGTTGATCGACCAGTTGTAACCCCAAGCGGAGAAAGTCGTCCAGTTCGGGAAGACTGTCCAGCCAGGCGCCGTGAACAATCGTCAACAGTCCGCGTTCAATCCGCAGGGCGAGTGGCACGGAACCTGAGGCTCGGTGCAACTCGCGGAACCGCCAGCGAAAATTATCATCCAGCCACTTTTGTGCTAATTCCAAATCATTGGTGCGGATTGCCCAGTTGCGGTCGAATTCGTCGTCCCCGGTCAAAAGGATGCTCGTGCCCGACTTGGAAAGCCGTTCAGCCAGCGGCGGGGCCGCAACTTCGAGAGCCAATTTCCGGTTGGGCCAGGGCAACCTCAGAAAAGTTTGGCGGCGCACCGGGTCAGTCCAGCTCGACCGCGTTCCCACGGTGCAGTTGCTCCCGAAGTAAGGGAATTGGACCTGGGGATGAAACCCGCGGCTCAGGGCAATGCCATGGTACTTTCGCGCTAAGGCGTCCATGGCTCGGCCTTGTGTGTTCAGCCGATAAATCCAACTAAACAGCGCGAAGATTCCTCCGGTAAGCAGGACCGGCAGTGTTACCAGAATCAATCGCAGGATGTTCATTTTTCCAAGCAGGTTGAGGGCAGGGGGGAAGCCGGAGGAAGCGTAGGCCAACTAATTTCTCGTGGCGGTTTCCGCCGGTTCCCGTTCCGCCTCGACGACTGGAGACGGCTCGGCATTGGGCCGGGGGCGATGCTGTTGGTTCAGGCGTTCCACGTGGCGGGCCAGTTGGGCCCCGCGAAAAAGGCTGGCTGCCAAGGCTCCCATGCTGACGACCAACGCGCCGAGCAAAGCAGGCAGTACCCAACCAGCTTGCCACCAGCCACTCGCTTCCTCGCTCGCTGCCGAGCCGAAAGTTGCCGGTGCTTGTCCGTCGGGAAGCGAACTCCGCGTTGCCTTGGTTGACTCCAATTTGGCCGCAAGACTGTTCAAATCGGCGTTCAAGCGATCTGTCTGCTTTGTCCGTTCGGCCAAACTCTGCTCCAACTGGGCAATCCGGCTGGCGTGCGAGCGATTGGAGGCCGCGAGCTGTTCCTTCTCCAGTTGACTGTCCGCGAACAACTTTGCCAGGTCGGGAGACTTGCCCTCGGCCACAAGCAGGCTGGCGAGGACTTCGCGATAGACCTCACTGCGGGCGAGTGCCAAGTCTGCAGCGGCCGTAGCTGCCTCCGCCGGAAGCGATGAAGAAGCTGCACTTGCCGCTGCAGGCGCTGCTGTGCTCAGCGGCAGGGTCAGCAGGCGGAGAGCTACCAGCAGCAGAACCAGCGTCTGGGTTCCAAGCAGGAGCCATCCGATCAGCGTCAACTGATTGCTGCGATCGACCAGCTGGACAGTGGTCGTTCCAGTAGCGGGAGGCTCGGAGTAGCGAGGATCGAAGTGAGGCATCGCGGCACCTGAATAAAGTCGAGAGTAATAGTCCACTTCCCGTTGGCGATGGCGGTGGGCGGTGAGATGCCAACCCTGCAGTTGTCCGGTTTTCCCCGGCCTGAGCCACTGGAACCAGCCTCGGGTCTGCTGTCGCGGATCGATGACCAAGGCAACGTCTTCGGCTGCCGCAAAAAAGTGATCGCAAATAAAGCGGTCCATTTCCGAAAGAAACACGCCCCAGCCCGGGTGGGTGTGATACCAGCCAACCAGCTGTAGCTCCGGGTGCAGTTGCTGGCGGCGGCGAGTGATTTCGCTCCAGGTTTCATGCGTGAATTTGAAGCTGCCGCGGGTTGCTTCGTAGTGTTCTGCCCGAAGGCTGTCAACGATTTGCACGAACGGTCGGCCTTGGTCGTCGCGTGCTTGCCAACCGAGCAGCACCCCTCCGAGCTCGACATCCGTATTGCTGTTGGCATGCGCCTCAAGTTCCCGCATCACGTCGAGATCAACAAAAATCGGCAATTGATCCGGAAGTGCTTTTCCCACAACCGCGACGGCGTAATGACCGTCGCGGTCGGGGCGAAGTCGCCGCGTTGACTCGCGAGCTTTGAGATCGCCAAATTCAATCTCATGAGGTTCCACAGCTGGATCGGGCAAGTTGCTCATCGTCCCAGTTCCTCCCATGACTTGGGGGCATCACCGGCGAGGCAAACAAGTCGGCGTTCCGGCCCGATTCGCAAGCGCACGACGTCGTATCTGGGGATGCCGAGCTCGAGCAATGTCATTGCAGCCAATGGTGAGCCGACTGCAATTTCGCTGGTCATTTCCGGGCGGCGAAGCTCACCGCAACGGGAGCAAGTCGCAGAGGAATGTTCCAATTGCATGGACGGCCGATTGACGGGCTCGGTCGCCTGGCAACGTTCACAGGATAGATGGGTGACAAAGTCCCGATCGAGCTCAAGGGCATCGGCCCGCAGTTGATGTGTTTCCTCCAGCCAGGCAAACAGCTCAACTGCGGTCGTCGTTGCAGCCTGCGCCGGTGACTCCAGGAGCTCTTCATAAAAATCGTGGGAAAGGCAATCCTCCCGCTGCGGATAACGAGTCTGATAAAAACGGTTGGCCGTGCCATTAAATACCAAGGCCGTGCCAGCCGCGGTTGGGAGTTCGTGCAAGAGCTTGAGGGCTTCTTGAACTTGCAACCCACCAATGATGGACGCAATCGTTGGTGCGGTTGGCACCTTGCCTTGCTGGAGATCCTCGCGGCGGAGCAGGGGGCAGCTGTAGCGTAGTTGGATCAAGCGGTAATCGTTCTCCGTCATGGCGCACTCGTAGCAGCCGCCGGAGCCGGGGACAAATACCTTGGCAACGCCGTTAATCTCCTGAATTCCGCCGTCGATCCAGGGCTTGCCCGCTTTCCAGCAGAGTCGATTGATCCAGAGTCGCGCTTCCCGGTTGTCGACGCAGCAAATGGTCAGGTCGAGGTCGCGGATCAGCCCGATTCCGATTTCGGTCAGAACGTTTGCCTGTCGACCGACAATCCGACAGTCGGGATTGAGTTCCTGCGCCATCTTGGCCGCAACTTCGGCCTTTGCCTGGCCTTGGTGCGCGGCGCGGAACAGCACGGAGCGGGAGAGATTGGAAAGCTCGATCGTATCGAAATCAATCACCAGAATCTGTCCGACTCCGAGCAGCGCCAGATTCTTCAGCACTTCATTGCCTAGCGCGCCGGCGCCAACGACCAGGACCTTGGCTGCGGCCAGTCGAGATTGGTCCCACCAACCGATCATCCGCAACCGGGCGTAGCGATCATCATCTCCGATCCAAAACGGCTCGGTTTTCTGACCGGCGGCCACCGCAGCAGGTTGCTCCGGTGGCGAAACGTCGGGGTGTTGGTTGGGACGGGAAGGATCCATGTGGCGAGGCTAATCGAGGAAGACGATATCGGGCGGTGGTGGTGGAGGCTGGGGAGGTGGAGCGAAGCGCGAGGTGGATGCGGGAGAAACTGGAGCGGAAGAGGCTGAGGCGGACAGTTCTCCGGCTTGGGCGATGTAGTCGCGGAGTGGTCGAGGGTCGAGCGGAAATTCGTAGGCGGTCTGGGTTCGAGCCCATTCGGCCGCTTCGCGATTGTAGGGGCTGTCGATATTGAAATTCTTGTAGCGAATGATGTCCCAGAGCATGGTGCAGAGTTCGCTGAGGGTGAGGCTCGGAACCCAATGAGTCCCATAGCCTCCGAGGCAGACGACGCCATTAGCGGAAATGTTGGGGTGAAAAATGGGAGTCTTCCACGTCAGGTTTGGCATCATTCGCGGATAGGCTGCCCCGAGTTCAACAATGACTTCATGCTGGTCGAGCGGGGCGATTTCGCCCGCGGGGTTCAGTCCGATACCCCAGCCTTGAAATCGAAAGCGGTATTGCTGCGGCGGCGTTCCGCGAGCATCGGCTTGGAGGATGGTGCTCTCGGCAAGCAATTGAGCGATTGAGCGATAATCAGCAGCCAGGCGGCGTTCGCGGGGAGACGACCTCATCGAGACAATCTCAAGGCAGGGAGGGGGGGGATGGAGGGACAACTTAAATCACGGTCAAGTTCGGCCGCTATCAGTATGTCAAATTGGACTCACTTCCGGGAATTGGTCCGACCTGGCGCGGTCCGTGAACCCGCATTTGCCCAAGGGACGCAGGCGGGGCCTTTAACCGGCCACAATTTCCGGGTAGATGATCAAGTGGTCGCCCTCGCGAACGTTGGCAGCCACCAATGTTTCCCCTTCCAGCAACCGCCGCCCACCCTCTTTGTGGTCGAGGCTGTAGCTCATGGGGTTGCCGTCGGGGCCAATCATCGGCAAGTTCATTTTAGTGATGATACTGGGAAGAATGCGTTGGATGGTGACAGTGTCGGAGACAACCGCCTCGACGCTCTTGGCGCCAGTCTGATCCAGAAACGTGACCCGGGTTCCCTTGTTGGTTGAAGTACCCATTCCAGATGACATGTTTGGTTCTCCCGGAGAAATGGAACGAGGCAAATCGCAAAAGAGCTGTTTCTTGAACCAACCCGTGTTTCTGGGACAACACCGTGTGTCTGGGACATCACCGTGTGTTGAGCCTCCACCGCGGGGAGGCGGTTCGTACTCGCAAAGAACATTGGTTTGGTCGCGATTGTTGGTTTCGCCGCGATTATTGGTTTGGTCGCGGTCAGGTGCGAGAGGTTCTCGTGCCAGAACTTCTTCCCCGGGCTCGCGTGGAAACGGCTATTTTTTCCCTATTCGCTGGCCAAGTCAAAATATTTCCTGAAATTCGGGGGCGCTTTTCAACCAATCTTCGCGGACGAGCCCCAGTACGGCGACATCGTAAAAACGGCCCCATTTTCGCGCGTGTTGGCGGAGCAGACCTTCAGGACGAAACCCGACCTTTTCCAAAACTCGGCCTGACGCCGGATTGTGGACCATGTGTTCCGCCATGATCCGGTTCAAGCCCAGCTGGCGAAACCCGAACTCGACGACCGCTTGGGCCGCTTCACTGGCATAGCCCCGGCTCCAGAAGGCAGGATCAATCCAATAGCCGAGTTCGGCTCGTTCATCTGCGACCTCGATTTCCAGGCCAATCGCACCCAGGACCAAGCCCGTCCGCTTGAGCGAGATCGCAAAAATCGCCGCTCGACCACTGATCCAAGCTTCGGGGTGCTGGGCAATCCAGCGGGCGGCTGTGCCCTCCGGATAGGGAAAGTGCAAAGCCCGAGTTGTCGCAACGATCTCAGGGTCATTGACCAACCGCTGGACGGTTTCGGTATCTCCGCATTCAAACGGGCGAAGAACGAGCCGATCGGTTTCGAGACTGGGGCGATTGTCGTCTGGGACCAAGTCGTCGGGGCAGGGGGCTGAGTCAGACATTCCGTGAGCGGGGCGAGGCAAGGAAAGGATCGAGTTCAAGTGACCGAAGGTAACGATTATAGGGGCTCTGGCAGCGGGCAAAGTTCGGCTGCCATGGAATTTCGGCTGGGCATTTGAGGCAAGCGACGCGCTCGGCTGAATCCATGACCTACCGTTGAGATATCCGCAGCCCAAATGCTGTCTGCGGAGTTTCGTTACTCTTTTTGCCGGACCGAAAGATGGGCTTGCTGCAGCAGTTTTTTCGCAATGTGTTTGATGAAGCCGAAGCCTTCAAACCCCAAGCCTCGTGCTTTGAGCAGGCAACTCCCCAGGAATTGTCCCGGCATTTTGAGAAGCACACCTACGATGATTTTCACCTTACCAATGCGGTGCGACCGGCAATTGACCTGAAGGTCAAGCCTCAGCAGGGTTATCGCCATGATGTCTATGTCGATGAGGAAACGGGTACTCGAGTACCGGTGATCATTGCTTCGGCATCGTCCGAGGTTTTGTTTCCGCTGTTCATGGATTTGGTGCGGCGCCTTGGCGAAACCGTCGATGTGGTTTTGGAAACCAGTCACAATCATGATGTTTCCGGCCACGTCGATCTCTATCGCGAACAAATTGACATGCCGGTGCTCACCAGCGTACTCAGCGAATACGAAGACTTGCTGACACATGATGGCTGCACCGGAATTGCCGTACTGAACCCGAAGATTCCGCAAGAGGTTCAGTTTGATGAGCACAAGCTCCTGATCATGTACGGCAGTCCCCTCGAGGCGTTTGAGCATGTGCTCGAATCGTATGGTGTCTATCGCCTTGATGAATTGCACTTTCTGACTGAAGCCGAGCACGTCCATTCGTCAACTGAAGTTTTCCATCGCCAATTCGGGATGCTGCAGGCGGATTTGGGCTTGGACCAACACGGCGAGTGAGCAGGCTCTTGCTCCCGAACCGGTTCCTTGTCAGGATGCCAGCCGAGGACGCCTTGAGATTGCCGTCCTGGTGTTCAGCGTGAGCTGCCGATGACTGTGCGGCAGGCTGCTGAAACTCGCGGGTTGCCTGCAGGAGGGGATGCCATGGGACAGTTGGAGGTCGAACTGAAATTTGCCGCGGCTGATCGCGCTGCCTTGGAGCAGCGCTTGCGGAGTTTAGCCGCGCAGCCGGTCGGGATTTGCTCTCAGGCCGACGAGTACTTTGCCCACCCTGCCCGCGACTTTGCCGTGACGGATGAAGCCTTGCGGGTGCGGGCCGAGGGTGCTCGCCGCGTTTTGACTTACAAGGGCCCCAAAGCGGCAGCCGCGGTCAAGATTCGGGAAGAGGTCGAGGCCAACTTTGCCGCCGATCAAGAAGCGGCGCTAAAACGAATCCTGTTACAGCTGGGATTTAATTCTGTTGCCGTCGTGTCCAAGACGCGGCAAAGCTGGGCCTTGGAGTACTCCGGCCAGCAACTCAAGGTGGAAGTCGACGACGTCGAGCGATTGGGGAGTTTTGTGGAAATCGAGGTGGTAACCGACGCCGCCGGAGTTGCCGCTGCCGAAGCCGCAATCTTGGGCTTGGCTAGGGAATTGCAGTTGAGCCGGGCATCGCGAGCCAGTTACCTGGCATTGTTGCTGGGACAGGCAGGCGACTAAGATCTCGCATCGGCCAGCCCTTGTGGCGGCTGCTCCCTGGGCGAAAGATTGTGCCGGTTGTTGACTGGCCCTCCTGCTTGCGGTCCAGACGACTGCTTCGCTCCGCCAGTTCTTTCTTTGCTTGCCATCGTTTATTCCATGACTCAACGCCCCGCTGCTGAAGTCGGTCTGCCCGAACCGGGCGAGCCTGTACTGGCTGAGTCTATCGAGGGCGAGTCCGCATCGAAGGCGAATCTGCCGGGCGGGGGCACGAACGAGAACGCCGAGGTCAGGCAAATTCCGGGAGCCCAGCTCCCATTGAAAGCGGCGGCACCAGGCGGCGCGAAGCCGCCAAGCCCAGCCGGGCCGTATGGTTCACCGGCTGAGGAGCGGCAGAACTTTGCCGTGATGAGTTGGCATTCGGTCTTGATGCGGACCGGTTGGATTTTCAAGACGGAGAGCATTGTCATGCCGGCCATGCTCGATGCGCTCAGCGGGGCGGCATGGATTCGCGGTTTTCTGCCAATGCTCAACCGTTTTGGACAAAGTGTGCCGCCATTGCTCGCGGCCGGTTATGTCCGGGGTGTACCGTACAAGAAGACGGCCTTAGTGATGTCGTCGCTGGGGATGGGGCTTTCTTTCCTCGCGCTCTCGGCCTTGTGGCTGGTCAAAGACACCTTGCCTTTGCTCTTGGTCACAGTCGCGATCCTCGGTTTGTATGCATTGTTTTTCGCCCTCACGGGTGTGAATCAATTGATCACTTCGACGCTGACCGGGAAGGTGATCCCGGTCCAACGCCGTGGACAATTGATGCAATTCTCCAGCAGCCTTGGCTCGGTCGTGGCAGTGAGCTGCGCTTGGGTGTTGTTGAGCTGGTGGTTGCGTCCGGATGGTGGAAATTTCGCTGCGGTGTTTGCCTTTGCCGGCGGACTGTTTGTGATCGCAGGGGCCGTTGCCTGGTGGTTTCGGGAGCAGGCCGACGAACCGCGAACGGAGGTGTTTGAGCCGCGACGTTTGGTCGGCGACGCGTGGTCCACCCTGCGTGAAGATGCCAACTTTCGCCGCCTGGCGGTCATTGCCGCGCTGTTTGGGGCCATGATGACCTTGTTCCCGCACTACCAAGATGTAGGGCGAACCCGCTTGGGGCTCGGGTTGGACAGTCTCGTCCCCTGGATCATTGCCCAGAATATTGGCGTCGCGGCGTTCAGTTTGCCGGCTGGTTGGATTGCCGATCGCGTGGGGAATCGGAGAGTGCTGAAATGGCTGATGGCCGGTTTGTGCCTGGTGCCGGTGCTCGCCTTGGTGCTTTCATCCAACAATGGCTTGGGGCAGCGGTGGTTCTGGCTGGTATTTGCCTTTCTCGGGCTCAGTCCGGTAGCCATCCGAACTTTTAACAATTACACCTTGGAGTTAGTGGAGCGTCCCGACCATCCGCGGTATCTCGCAATGTTGAATTTAGCGATGGCCGGCCCAGGGATTTTGGCCTCCCTTTTGGTCGGCGCGGCGATTGATTTGTTCGGCTATGAGCCGACCTTCTCCGTGATTGTGGTCTTTCAATTTATGGGCTACCTGCTTTGTTTTCGCCTGATCGAGCCCCGCCGTCGTCATCCCCATGGCGTGCATTGGCCCCCGGGCCAGTAGATCGGTAAAATGCTGTATCAGCCGAACTCGCTTCGTGATTGGTTATCCCAGTCATCGATTTCCTGGGCGCGGTTCCATTTCGCTGACTCTTTTGGTTCGGATGAAATGCAGGCTTTCCCTGAAACCACTCGCCAGCGGGGGAAAGGTTTGTTGACACCCAGTTTTGCTTTCTGCGATAATTCCCGGCAGGATGTCGAGATCGCCAAACCGCAGAGGACCCAAGTTCTGCGAGTTAATCAGGGGCGGCTTTTTCGGCTTGGGTTAATCGTGGCCGCCTTCGTATGGCTGGCCATTCGTACCTCGTCTCAGACAATCCCGTCAGGATTTTTTACTCCCGGAGAGCAACCAATGTTGAAGTCGATTTTGGCCGCCATGGCCGTTGGTTTGTTGGCGTTTGTGGGTGGTTCGGATGACACCGTCAAGTTGGACGGCGTTAAGTGCATCATGATGCCAAACAAGGCAGTGAAGGCCGATAAGTCAGTCGAATACCGCGGCGCAAAGGTTTACCTCTGCTGCGATGGTTGCGTGAAAAAGTTCAAGGCCGATGACGCCAAGACCTCGACCATGGCCAATCACCAACTCGCCCTGACCGGCCAATTCACCCAAAAGGCCTGCCCGATTTCGGGTGGCGCAGCTAAGGACGACCAGAGCCTGGAAGTCGGCGGCGTGAAGGTCAATTTCTGCTGCGGCAACTGCAAGGGCAAAGTCGAAAAGGCTGCTGACCTCGCTGAAAAGGCAAAGCTCTGCTTTGCCAACGAAGCTTTCGACAAGGGCTTCGAAGCCAAGAAGAAGGCTGCCAAGTAGTCGACCGGCTGCTCGCCTCGAGCAGCCCGTTTGAATGCTGAATAATCGGAAGACCCGGGAGTTACTGCTCCCGGGTTTTTTGTTTGCTAGCACCATTCCTCCACGAAGGCAGTGAAACAGGACTGGGCTAGGTCATTCCTTCCGGTTGGGTGATACTGGGCGGGTGAGCAGCGGAAGCTGACCGCATCGAGGGGAACGCGGGTAAGTAGGAGTCTGCACTGGGCACAGGCAGGCTGGCCGCGCGCTCACTTGGTTATGGATGCTGTCCCGGCAAATGAGACGCTTCCGAAAAACTGATCGGCAGGACAGCCGACACGGCCGGGAACTGGCGGGATAATTCAAGCACGTCACGAGAGAGCACGGATGCGAATCTTTTTTTCAGTTGGCGAGCCCAGCGGCGATCTGCATGCCGCAAACCTGATTCGTCGGATGCGGCAAGAGGACCCGGAGATTGAATGTGTTGGGCTCGGTGGCCCGAAAATGGCAGCTGCTGGGTGTGGGCTCGTCCGCGACTTGACCACTTTGGCGGTGATGGGGTTTTCGCAAGCGATTGTGCACCTGCGCGAGTTCTTTCGCATATTGGCCGAAGCCGAGGCCTATCTCGATGCGCATCCCGTGGATGCAATGGTGTTGGTCGACTTTCCTGGCTTTAACTGGCACATGGCCCGGAAGGCAAAGCGACGGGGAATTCCGGTTTTCTATTACGGTGTGCCGCAGATGTGGGCTTGGGCGCCGTGGCGAGTGAGAAAATTGCGGCGTTTGGTCGACCTTGCAATTTGCAAATTGCCGTTCGAGCCGGAGTGGTTTGCCAGTCGCGGTTGCCAGGCCGCGTATGTGGGTCATCCGTTTTTTGATCAATTGTCCAGCCAAACTTACGATGAGTCATTTGTGGCAGGCCAAGTGGAAGAGTGCGGCCCGCTGTTGTTGTTGCTGCCCGGTTCCAGAAATCAGGAAGTTAGCACTCACTGGCCAATTCTGCGGACGGCTGCGGAACTGTGTTTGCGCGAGCACCCGAATCTGCGCGTCGCCGTCGGATGTTTCCGCGAGTCGCAGTTCGAGCAAATTGACCGCGAGCTGCGCGACGCGGGCTCGCCGATTCGTGCGCATTGGAATCGGACGCCAGAGTTGATGCGTGCGGCCGATGTTTGTCTGGCTTGCAGCGGTTCAGTCTCACTGGAGTTGATGTATCATCAATTGCCCACAGTAATTGTTTACCGTGTTTCGGGTTTGATGAACCTGTTCAAGAATCTGTTTCTGCGTTGCCGCTACATTACGCTCGTAAATCTGATGGCGAGTGAATCGATTGAGCGGACGGAATGGAAAACTTTCTGGCCTGATGCCCCCGGAGCGGCCGATGTGCCGATGCCGGAATATTTGACCCCGCGTGATTGTTCTCGTGAACTTGCCCAACAGGTCAGTGGCTTGCTCAGCCAGCCGGAAGAGTTGGAGCGGCGGAGGGATTGGCTGGGGAGGTTAAAGCAGCAGTTCGCGATTCCGGGAGCCTCGGCCCGAGCGGCGGAGCTGATTCTCGACCGATTGGGCGGGAAGTCGGCGATTCGTCGCGTGGCTTGAGTTGCCTCGCTTGAGCCGCGTCGCCCGACGAATGATACAAAATCCTCGCCTGGGCCGGCGTCCGCAAGCATTCGAGACAATTCCCACCGGGGTGCTGGGGGAATGGCGACACAGCGGCTATCTTCATGAAATCGAATTCCAGCCTCAAGTTCCGACGGTAGCAGTATGTTTTTGGCCGAGCCTCAACCGACAGCTTTTGACTTGCGGTTTCAGATTTTTGGATTCCCGGTGCGAGTGCATCCGGCTTTCTTTTTGATGCCACTGATCCTCGGCGGCGGCTTGCTGCAGGGTGATAATCCGGGAAGCACAGGGGTCAATTTCCTTGTCTTGACCGCGGTGTTTTTCGTCTCGATCCTGGTGCATGAATTGGGACATGCCTTGGCGATGCGATTCTATGGCGAGTCGGCTTCCATCGTCCTTTATTGGATGGGTGGGCTGGCGATCCCCAATATGGGCCGCTGGAATGCCGGTCGAGCGCGCGCGCGGACCCCCTACTCGCAATTGATCATTTCGGCTGCCGGGCCGTTGGCCGGCATATTGCTGGGCTTGGTTCTGGTGGCCGTGCTGTTTGCCATGGGCGGGGAGATCTATTGGCAGACGATGCTCGTCTTTCCCGTCCCCTTGCCAGATTTGCGGGCAACAGCATTCGCTGACAACCAAGCGATGAGTGTCTTGATGGCATCCGGGATGTTCGCCTGTTTCTTCTGGAACTTGCTCAATCTGGCCCCGGTACTGCCCCTGGATGGCGGGCGGATTCTGCAATCGGTTCTGACGATCTTCGACCCTTTGAACGGAATGCGCACCTGTTTGATCGTCTCCATGATCACGGCCGGGGTACTGGCTTATCTCAGCCTGACCAACCGCGCTCAATTTGGCGCTTTCTTCTTCGGCTTCATGGCCTTTGAGAGTTTCCAAGCCTTGCAAAGTTACGGTGGCGGACGACGTCAGTGGTAAGTCGCGGCTCCAGTTGCCGTTACCGTTCTTGCCGGCGCTACTCCAGTTCGAGGCAAAGCAATTCGCGCCCGTACCGTACGTAAAGCCGTCGGCCCAGCAGTGCTGGATGGGCATGGGTCTCGATACTGTCGTCATCGCCCAATCGGTACCGGCCGAGCTCCCGGTATTCGGTTCCTGAGATGTCGACCAGAATCAAGTCGGCGGTTTGGGTCAGGATTAAGGCCCGTCTGCCTGCGCCAATGATCGCACCATAACCTCCGTATTCAGCGGCTTCGTTGGTCCAGATTGGTTCGAGCGTGTCGGCGTTGAGGCAGTGCAGACCATTCCAGATTCCGAGCAGGCGATCGCCCAGTAAAACCGGCGTATGCGTATCGGGAGCCAATTCTGCGAATTCGGCTGCCGGGCCTTCTGCCGGACCATCGGCATTCAGTGCAAAGCGCCGCGTCCCGTTGTTTTCTGTAGCCAACCAGAGTTGGCTGTCTTGAACGAGCGGCGTGGGAACGTTGAAATCGCCAGGCCGCTTGGGGCGCACCGTCCAGAGACGCTTTCCGCTGGACGCGTCCCAACAGCCCAGTGACTTGGCGTCATAGCCGATGATTTCAGCCCCGCGAGGAGTGGTCCGCAAGACGAACGAGGAATAAGCCAAGCCCTCGGTTCCGCAGCGCCAGATTTCCTGGCCATTGATGGTTGAAAGGCAGATCAACTGGGCCCCGGGAGCAGTTGTCTGAATGAACAGCTTGTCATCCCAGACCAGGGGCGAGCCGCAATAGCCCCAAGTGGGCAAGTCACCGGGATAGTCCGTCCGCAACTCACGCCGCCACTGGACTTCTCCTGTCTCCGGTGCGACGGAAAGCAGGTGTCCGAACGCACCCAGCAAGATGACCCGATCGGGCAGTAGCAGCGGCGTGGCTCGGGGAGCATTCCCGTAATCCAACTGGCCGGGTGCAGGCTGGAGGATTTGCCAGCGCCGCCCTCCGCTGCGGGAATCAAATGCTTGGTAAAAGTCACTTTGATCAAGCGGGTCCCTGCCACTGACCACAACCAAGCGTTCGTCGGCGGCCAATCCGCCCAACCCATCGCTGGTCAGTTTCTTGCGCCAGGCGATCTTCGGTTCCTCGGCGAGCCGGTCGGGTAACTCGGGAGCGAGGCCATTCCGATTGGGGCCACGCCACTGTGGCCATGTCGTCGCCGGGGAGTTCCCTCCTTTGCTCAGTTCTTTTTTTTTGAAAGCCCCCCCGCCGTCTCCAGAGCTCCGCCGGCTGCTGGCAGGGACTCGGCTCCCGCGGGCTTCTGGCTCAACGGGACGAAGCCATTTCGGGTCTCCAAGTCACCCATCAGTTCCTTATTCCGGGAAACTGCCAGCAAGGCGTTCTCAATTTGCTGCCGGGTTTCGAGCGGCAGTTCTTCGCTGGCGAAAGCGGTGACAAACGGAACGGGCGCCGATTCGCCGATCACCCGAAGATCCCCTTTTTGAATCGTTCCGCATCCCTCCAGCAAGGGGCGGGCATAACTTGAAATGACGGCGGCGCCATCCTCGGAATCTTCGAGTTCGAGCAGATTGGTTGCGGCCGTGCTGCAGGCTTCACAGGTCTCCGGCTCGGTTGGCAGTTCGATTCCCGACTTGCGCAACAGCTTCATGACCGCCGCCGATTTCTCTTCCGCATCAGGAGTCCCGAAAAAGATTCGGTAGCCTTTCAAGTCGGAAACACTCTTGGCCCGATCTTTGGCCCGCACGACAACCAGACCAGATTGAGTGGTCGAGCCATCCATTCCCGTCAGACTGGCGAGCGGTGTGAATCGACGGTTGGCTGCAGCGGCATCATGCTGCACTACTGAATACTTTCCGATGATGATATCCGCCCGCCCGTTCGACTCTTTCAAAGCTGATTTCAGGGCCCCGCCCCAATAAACCTTGACCGGCTTGCCAAGTTCGGTTGTGAGGTACTTCCCCAAGGCCTCGTACTTCCGCTGGGCATAGCCTTTGACACAGTCGCAGGCCAGGGGAGCGGCCAACGGGTCCATGATCACCATTACCAGCTCGTCGTCGTTGGTGACCAGAGCTTGCTTGGCATTGCCGGGAATTTCTTCTGCTGCCAGCCCAGCGCCGAACCGGAAGGCTCCCAGACAGCAGGCAACCAGCAGCAGCAACAGATTACGGGAAAACATGCCGTGAACTCCGGGCGTTAGAAGGCGAAAGACTCTGGTCAAATGCGAACGAGGCGGACGATTGGTCGCCATTCAAAGAACTCTTGGCCGGACAGACTAGTCGGCCTGGCGTACAAATGTTCCCAGCCATTGCGGCTCGGTGTCGCCGTAGGACATTCCCAGCTTGATCGTCTTGTCGTCAAGCAGTTCGATTGTCCACTGAAACGACTCGACCTTATCCTGATAGATGCCGACTTTCAGCTGTTGACCTGATTGCCGGATGAACTCGTAGGTGCAACCCTCTTCCATTCCCCGCAGGCTCCCACCGCTCAGCGAGAGCTTGCCGTCTGGACTGAATGCTACTTGTTTGAAGTCGTAAAAAGGAATCGCGTTGGGTTCCACGCCGGCTCCCTTCTTCCAGACTCCGGGGAGTTGCTTTCCCAAGCCTTCTCGGGCCTGTCGCGCGGCAGCTTCATCTTCCGTTTCTCCCGTGACCTCCGCATTGGGCACGAGCACGCAAATCGTGCTCGCATCCTGGTACTGCATGTAGTAGCGATCACGCTGCTCGTCATGCGCCAGGGCGACATGTTTGCAGCCGCCGCTGATCTTGGCCTTGCCGATGTTTCCCACTAGCTGCCCGTTGGCATCAAATCGCTTGATCGTCCCAATGCTCGATTCGGCGGTCAGCACATCGCCATTGGCACAGCAACGAATATTCATTGGATTGCAGCAACTGCCGAAACCCGTGTCGCCGGCACGATCCTGACTACCGAAATGACGAACCGGGCGACCGTCGCGGTTGTAAATGCCGACGCGAAACTTGGTGTTTTCCGCGATCAGCAGATTCTCGCCATCGGACTGAATATCCAGTTGTCCGCAGCAGCCACCCAGCTTCGATTTGACTTTTTTGGGCTGCTCGAAATTCAGATCGGTACGCCAGATGTCATAGCCAAAGCTGCCAAGCGAGCCGGTGGTCACGAACAGTTCCTCTTTGGCTACCGCCAGCGAATTGATTTGGCCCATCTGCTTCACTGTTTGTCGAATCATCTCCGGGTTCGCCACATATTGATCCTGCACCATCTTCAATCCGTCAGCCATCTGCTGCTTCATCTCGGCGAGCTGTTCAGCTTCCATTTGCAGGAAGGGATTGGGACCAGCCTCTTCGTCTTCATCGACTGGTTCTTCTGCTTGCTCCGGATCGGCTTGTTCGGGTGCGGCTGGGGCATCATTACCGGTGTTCTGTCCCTCTGAGCCGTTCGAATCCTGTTCCTCGGTGGTGGTTGAGCCTTTGCCCTTGGCCGCCAAAGCAGCTTCGATTTGTTTAAGCTGGGACGCGTAAATCTCCGTCATCTGCTTGGCTTGAGTCTCCAGCGACTTCTTGGCTTCCGCTTCGAGTTCGTCTCGCGTGCGACCGGCGAGGTTAGGAGCCGTCGCTTTGGCCAGCAGTTCGCCAGCAGGAGAGAATTTGCACAGGTTCGATTCGCCGCCGACATACAAGCTTCCAGCGGAATCAAAGTTCAGCGCGGTCGGTTGAAAATCCAGTGGGAGCTCTTTCAACAATTGCCAATCGGGCGAGTAAATCTGGACAAAGCCAGCTGGAGTGGCACCCACGGCCGTTTGCCCAGTAGTTTCGGTTTGGTCAGTGGCTTCGGATTGGTCAGGCACTTGATAGGGACTGTTCCCGCCCACCGCAGCTACAATATTGCCCTCGCGATCGAGGCAGAACGTATTGAGATGGATCGGTTTGCCAGCATGTAAAGGCTGCAGGGCTCGAACCTGTTTGTGGGTTGGTTCAACCAAGTTGGGCCGAGCGGACTCGTCTGCTGCTGTAGTTGTCGTGGTAAAGAATCCCAACAGCAGGATCAACAAACTCTGACGGAACACGGCGAATCTCCCGGAGCTAAACAATATGGTGAAGCTTGAGCTGGATGGTAGTGAAAAAATGTAGTTGGGCCTTAGCCAATTCATCCCGCGATTATACGGCAACCACAGCGTGAAGGTTTCCGGTTATGCGAACGGGTGAATGATTTGCTGATTGGTCGCCGCCCGAAGCTCGGCTACCTAAAAGAAACTGGAGTCTTTGGGCGAGAGGGCGAGGAATGACGGCGGGTGCCTCGGTTGAGATTTTGCCTTTGGTGCCCGCAGAGGTGGAACTTTTCCCAGCCGAGTTGGGTAAGATTTGGGCTCTAGGCGAAGCGGAATTCAACCTGAATTTTTTGGTTAAGCAGGGCTGGAGGGGCGATGAGTATCGGGTTCGATAGAGATTCCGGCGGATATCGGGGGCTGACACCTGAAAGATTGCAACTGTTTCTCGCCGGACTGTCCGGGCTCGATCCAGAGGAAGTCCGGAAGGCCAAGTTGTTGTTTGTCCGCAACGAGTTGAGCCAGCTCAAGGCGCTGAAGGCCAGTCTGGCCGGATTTGGGACCGCCCAAGGCTGCTTCGCAATTATCCCCATTTTTTGGCCGATCATCAGTGCCCAGCGCAGTAGCATGAATGCGATGCTGACCTTGCAGAAGGAGCAGATCCAGAACGCCCTGTCGGTTTGGCGAGACGACCTCGGCGAAGATGGACGGATGATTGAGCGGGAATTGCAGATGATTGATTTGGGGTAGGCAGCAGATTTGCCGCCGCCAATTCCCCACTCAATTTCCCGCCTCTGGGCCGGGCGAAACGCTAGCATCTTCCCTGAAGTCGGTAGATTTCTTTACCTGACCGGCAAAGTTTCTCAAGCTTCCCTTGGTTAGGGACGATAACAGATTGTGTGTCATTGCGGGGGGGCAATCCGCTGGCGCTGCGCTTTGTGCTGCGCGATAATGCGAGTCTAACGTGTCTACAGCCCTCCCCGCTGAACCTGCTCCTCAAGCCCAGCCCGAACGTGGTTGGCTTGATCCGCTGCTGGACTGGCTGGCCGGTTGGGGTGAGTTGGTGCTGGAGACGTTCGCCGCGATTGGCGACTTCAGTCTGTTTTTCTTTCGGACGCTGGTCTGGCTGTTCACGCGTTTCCCCCGCTTCGAGACGCTTTGGCCGAATTTCCATCAGGTGGGTGTCTCCAGTTTGCCGGTGATTGCCCTGACTGGAACCTTCATCGGCATGGTCCTGGCCGTGCAAAGTTACTATCAATTCCGTCAGCTTGGCCTGGAGACGCGATTGGGCGCGGTGATCAACATGTCATTGGTCCGCGAATTGGGGCCGGTGCTCGCGGCCACGATGTTGGCGGGCCGGGTCGGGTCTTCGATGGCGGCTGAACTGGGTACCATGCGAGTCACGGAACAAATTGATGCGTTGAGTGCGATGGGCGCCAATCCCTTGCGCTACCTGGTAGTGCCCCGTTTTCTGGCCTGCTTTCTGTTGATTCCACTGCTCACGATCATGGCGGACTTCATGGGCGTCGCCGGCGGGCACTTTTACAGCGTGATGGTGTTGGGAATTGACATGCACCACTACTGGTATAACTCAGCCCTGTTCGTCGGTCCTTACGACATCTTTGTCGGGATTTTCAAAAGCGTATTCTTCGGTTCGGCAATTGCTATGGTCAGTTGCTATCAGGGCTTTCACTGTTCAGCCGGGGCCGAGGGGGTTGGCCGCGCGGCCACTGCCTCCTTTGTTTACTCGTTTGTACTGATTCTGTTTCTGGACTTGGTGCTGGGGATTGTCCTGGACGCGATCTATTTCACCCTGTTTCCTGAGGGAGCGAGGTTATTCTGAAATGATCGAATCAATTCTGGAACAGCAGCGGCCCCAACTCGAGGTCCGCAATGTCTCGGTGACTTTCGGGACGCAGCAAGTTCTGCGCAATATTCAGTTGGCGATCCCTGCCGGGCAGACACTGGTCGTCCTCGGCGAAAGCGGATGCGGCAAAACGGTCTTGATGAAGACCCTGATCGGACTGGTTACACCGACTCGGGGCGAGGTCTTGTTTGAGGGCCAGAATCTGACGGATTTGGACGACCGGGAATTGAGTCAATTGCGGCTGCGATACGGGTTCGTCTTCCAGAACGCGGCCCTGTTTGACAGCATGACGATCGCCCAGAACATTGCTTTTCCACTGAAGCAGGAAGGCCGCTGGTCGGCGGGGGAAATTCGCGAAAAGGTCTTGGCCAAACTGGCCGAAGTCGGTTTGCCGCCCGAAGTGATTTACAAAAAGCCGGCCCAGCTTTCGGGCGGGATGCGAAAGCGGGTCGGATTGGCCCGGGCCCTGATCATGAATCCCGACGTGATTCTGTACGATGAGCCGACCACGGGGTTGGACCCGATCATGACCGACGTGATTAATCAGTTGATTATTCGTACTCGCCGGCGCAATCCAGTGACCAGCGTGATCGTGACTCACAACATGGATACGGCTCGGCGGGTGCCCGATCGAGTGGTAATGCTCTACCCGCTGACGCGGCTTGAGCCGGACGAGCCGCAGGTTGTCTATGACGGACCGCCTGGCGAATTGGATCATTGCCGCGATCGGCGGGTGCGCCAGTTCGTCAACGGTGAAGCAGGGCAGCGTTTGATGGAGATGCTGGCCTCGAGTCGGACCGCCGAGACAGCAGGATTTTGAGGCCACGGCCAGGGGTACAAGGTTGAAGCATGGAAGATCGCTCACTCAAAATCCAAATTGGCCTGTTTGTCGTGGCGGCAATAGCCGTGCTCGTCTTTCTGGTCTTTCTGAACAGCGAAGGATTTCGCCGGCAGTATACGGTTTACATCAAGCCGCAGACCGCACCAGGCGTTACCAAGGATACGCCGATCCGCAAGAACGGGATCCTGATTGGGCGAGTTGGGAGCGTGAAATCAGAAGACGATCACGTCGTCCTGATGCTCCGCATCAATGCCGACGAAGCAGTCTACAGCAACGACGTTTGCTCGATCGGCACCGACTCTTTTCTCGGTGACTCGGTGGTGGAGATTATCCCTCTCAAGGCTGAAGAGCGAGGCGTTCCCTTGGCCAATGGCGGCGCGCTAACCACTGTCAACATTCGCCGCAACCCGCTGGAGATTGTCGATGTGGTAATGAAGCTTGAATCCAAAGCTTCCGACACAATGACGGCGATGCAGAAGGCGAGCGACCAAGTAGCTGAGGCCGGGGCCGGGATCAGGAATCTGACGGAGCAGGTTCAGGATGCGATCGGCAGTAACGATAGTGACTTCAAGAAACTGATCGAAAATGTCCAGCAGACCAGCAAAAAGGCCCAGTTGGCCTTGGATAACTTCAACAAGCTGTTCGAAGGCATTAACGAGGTCGTTGGAACTCAGGAGTTCAAAGACCAATTGCGGGATGCGATTCGCAAAGTTCCGGAAGTCTTTGACGAATTGAGAACCACGATTGCCGATACCCGGGAAACGATCAATACCTTCCGGGAGGTTTCGGCCAGCGCGAAGAAGAACCTGGAGAACCTCGAGCCGCTCAGCGATGCCGTCCGCGAGCACGGAGCGGATATCGTCAAACAGGTTCAGTCGAGCCTGCAGAACATTGACGAGTTGATGGCCGAGGCCAAGCGGTTTTCGGAGGTGTTGGCAAAGGTCAATCGGGGGGAAGGGACGTTGGGGAAACTCGTCAACGATCCGGAACTGTACAACAATGTCAATTCGGCAGCCAAAAACATCAGACGGATGACGGTCCAGCTAGAGCCGTTGATCGGCGACATCCGGATGTTTGCTGATTCCCTGGCCCGCGATCCTAGCGTGCTTGTGAAAGGCGCTCTCAACAAGAATCCGCCCGGCAGCGGCTACAAGGGGACAACCGCCGGTCAGGGGCGGAGCGGCTTGCGTTAAATCAGGTAATCTCACTGCGGCCGGGCTGTGGCCAGTTCGGCGTGCCAGAAGTTCGCTTCGATTTGCCTGTCCCTGAGCTGCTGAAGTGAGGGCGAGCGAACAGCCAGTCGCCCGATCGGCTTTGACCAGGGCGCCAATGCGGGCATTTGCTCTGATTCCCAGCCCCGCAGCAGTGGTGTATTCTGCCTGCAATCAAAGTCGCACCGCGGCGAAGCGGGCGGCAAGCGGCGTCGGGTTGAGATTCAAACCCCGGCGGCTTCAGCTTTTGGCCACCAGCATCGTCGGGGAAATCATGCTGTTTCAACGAGCTCGCAGGCAGCGTGCCAGACTTGTTCATCCAACCAAGTCCGGCCGGATACGTCGTCCCGCTCCAGCAACACCAGCTTCTTCCAGCAGTTATCAAGAGCTGGAACGCAGAAATTTGCTCGCCCAACTCCTGCCCGACGTCTTTCCCTGGGCCGATGAGTCCAGAGGCTACATGTATGACTGGGGCGTGGAGGGGAATCTCCTTCGATTCTCAACCGCGTTCGCCAACCAAGGTCTGGGACACCTCGAGTTGCGTGGCGGTCAAGTTCTGCCCAATGGCAATCAACAGGTGCACCAACGCATCTACAACGACGACGGCACCTTCAGCGATCGGCTCGCAGGTGAGTTCACCTACCATCCTGGACATGGCCACATCCATTTCGATGGCTATGCCAAGTATGACCTCAAGGTGAAAACGGCCAATGGCGGCGTGGGCAATACGGTCGCGACCGGTGGAAAGATCAGCTTCTGCCTGATCGATATCACCAAGTACCGCAGCAATGCCGGGCCATCGCGCTACAACAGCTGCGGTCAGGTGCAAGGAGTCACGGCGGGGTGGAGCGATGTCTACAGTCGTGGCTTGCCCGACCAGTACATCAATATCTCGAATGTGCCGGATGGCGAATACTGGTTGGAAGTCACGATTGACCCCGACCGGCAACTGTTGGAATCGAATCCGGACAACAACACCACGCGGATTCCGATTCTGCTCAATCGTGGCGGTTCGGCTGGAGGAGATCGCTTTGAGCCCAACAATTCGTTTGCCACGGCGATGAATTACGGCACGATCAGCCAGCGGGTCGAAACCGGTCTGTCAGTGCACTCGGCGACGGATTTGGACTATTTCCTGGTGACGGCCGCCGAGCAGGGTGAATTCCACATTGAAACCGTATTCTCCAATGCGCTCGGAAACCTTGACCTCTACGTCTACGACGAGCAGTTCAACCTGATTGCCAGTGAGACCACGGATCACGATAACGAACACCTGCACTTTGATGGTCTTAAGGGAGACTCGTATTACATCCTGATCAAGGGTGCAGAGGGTGCCACCAATGCCTATGATCTGCAGGTCTATGGGCCGGGTAATATCATTACCGACACGGTGCACGGAACCGGATTGCCGCTGAATATTCCGGATGCCTCTGGTGGCAATCCGGGGGCTTGGGTTCATTCGACGTTGTCCGGGCCGGAAATACAGCTGACCGATCTCAATGTCGTGTTCAATCGGCTGGACCATTCATGGTTGGGAGATCTGGAGGTACGACTCACTTCTCCGTCCGGGCGGGTTGCCACTCTACTGAAATCCCAGTTTCAGTCAGGCGGGGGGCTGCTGGGCAGTCAGGACAATTTTCTCAATACGGTGATGGATGACCAACGCCTCGTAAACCTGGCCAACGGTACTGCTCCATTCACGGGCTCATATAACATTAATCATGCCAGTATCGGCAATAATCCGCTGAGTGTTTTCAACGGGGAAATCGCGACAGGAACTTGGCGGGTCTCGATTCGCGACTGGGCTGGTTCCGACGTCGGGAAACTTTACGACTGGAGTTTGATGTTTACCGGCATCGACTTGAACCCAGGCGATGAGTACGAGCCGAATAATTCGTTTCCTCAGGCCGTGAATCTCGGAATGCTGGGGGAGGTTTCGCAAACGGGGTTGTCGATCCATAAGCCCACAGATCGCGATTTTTACCGCTTTCAGGCCGGAGCCAGCACAACAGCGGAACTCCGGGTGCTTTGGGGGCAGCCGTCAGTCAATCTGGACTTCATCCTGTATGATTCGTCCCTCTCTGAGATTGCCCGCAGCGAGAGCTTGAGTGGCGATGAAATTTTGCCCTATGAAGTGGTGGCAAACGAAACGTATTACCTCGAGGTGTTCGGTGCAGGCGGTTCGACCAGCAATTACACACTGGAAATCGATGTTGCACCGGTGATTGGAACGAGCGGGTGGCTGACGGCAGTCACAGACCAGTGGAGACAAGTGAGCTTTGATCGCAGCTATCAGAGTCCGGTGGTAATCGTCAGTCCACCGGCCAAAAATGATGGCACACCAACAACGGTCCGGGTTCGAAACGTGACCGCGACCGGTTTTGAAGTCCGGTTGGACAATTGGGAGTATTTGGGAGACTCGCATGCTGGCGAAGACCTCGGCTACCTCGTGGTCGAAGCTGGTCGGCATCTGCTGGCTGACGGGCGGGTGATTACTGCAGGAACCCAAACCGGAATCAAGGGCAGCTTTCAGCAGGTTGGCTTCAGCCAGGCGTTCGCTTGGGCTCCGACCGTATTTGCTCAAGTCGCTTCCGCCAATGAGCCGGTTGCCGTGGTACCTCGGCTGCAGCAGATTCGACGCGATGGGTTTCAAGTCCGACTTCAGCAACAGGAGGCAAATGTAACCCGTTTGTCCGATGGAGAGCAGGTTCATTGGCTGGCCATCGAGTCGGGCTCGGAAATGGATGGGGCTTGGCAGTACCAGGCGGGGATCAGTCGCGTTCCCAATGAAAGCCTGTTTACCAGAAGCTTGAGTGCGGGTTTCCGCAATCTGCCAACGATTCTTGCCGGCGTTCAGACTTACAAGGATCGCGATCCCGTCAACGTTCGGCTAGCGGATGTCAAAGCGAACACATTTAATTTCCATTTGGAGGAAGAACAGTCGCGCGATGCCGAACAGACGCATGGAGGTGAAGTTGTCGCTTGGCTGGCGTTTTCCGGTCAACAATTGTTCGGCCAAAGACCAAACGAGTTCGGCGGCGGTGGCCCGCGGGACAGCGGACCGGGTGAACGCGGGCCGGGTGAACTCGGAGCCGGCGGAAGCGGCCGGGACCCCAAATCGGGGAAGGGACCTCAAGATGGCCTGATGTGGGGCGACAAGACAGGCTCCCTTCGTAGCGGCGACGAAGACGTTTTCGGCTTCGCCAGCGGCAAGAGGCGACCCAATTTCGGTAATCCAGCCTCGACCTCGAATGAACCGACTCCAGTGCTGGTCGCAATCGATCCGATCAACCAATCTCCCGTCGTTGAAATGCCCATTCCCGTGCTGATTGCCGTCGAGCCAATTACTGACGCACCCGGAGGCGAGCAGCCTGGTGGTGGGGAGCGGCTCAAGGGTGAACGACTTGGAGGAGAGTCACTTAAACTCTCGACGCAGCAGGTTGTGGACCAGCTCTTTGCCGCTCCTTTGGCGTGGCTGGAATGATTGCTGGCGGGGCGAACTCCAGACCAATGGCCTGCAGATTTCCGAATCCCGGGCTGGAGATTCCGGCTGTTGTCGTCCCAAGTGCCACTGTCTGGTCAACGTGAGGCATTACAAAAACAATTTCAAGGAGAAGTTCAGTGTTTACGGTAACTGCTGATCAGATTTTGCCTTCCACGATTACAGGTTCTTGGCCGCGGCCACGCTGGATGGACGAAAGCATGTGGGGGCGGTCGCTCGACACATGCATGCTGGATGTACGGTTTCGCGAGAAATTCCAGGATGCCTTGGCGGTGGTTGTTTCGGACCAGGATCGGGCTGGAATCGACATCCTCACCCACGGCGACTTGCACTGCGATGAAGACTACGCCGGGCGCAGCTGGCACCATTACCCGCTGCAGCGATGGGGCGGTTTTGAGGGAGACCATCTACAGTCTTGGGCAACCCGCTCGCCATGGCTGAAGTA
>Ga0164292_10000354_pt1 | contig 35198 bp, 31 predicted proteins | sample GEODES117metaG_FD_111486 | JGI IMG/M metagenome (GOLD analysis project Ga0164292, IMG submission 111486) | Eutrophic lake water microbial communities from Lake Mendota, Wisconsin, USA - GEODES117 metaG | ecosystem: Environmental > Aquatic > Freshwater > Lake | place: USA: Lake Mendota...
GAGCGTGAGCGACTGAAGCTTCTTGCCCGGCGGCTGCGCCATGATTTCGAGGCCGGCTTCGAGCGGATCATCGGATTCGATCAGCGCCAATTGCGCCTCGCCGCCGCCGAACAGATCGGAAAAAAGCGTGCGGAAATGGCCATCAACAGCGGTGAACGCTGCCTGCAACCGCTGTCGGCCTTCGCGGTTGAGGCTGCCGATGGAGCCGCGCAGGCGAGCGATCGCTGTATCAAGCTCGGCCTTTTCCGATGCGGTGAGCAGGGCCTGTTCTTCCAATTCCTTCAGCTCGATATCCGCCCGCAGATTGACCGGGCCCAGCCGACCGCGTTCGGCGGTGAGAGCATCGAGGGATTCGGCCAGCGCGGCCGGATCGCCGGGTTCGATGCCGAAGCCGAAACGGCCAGGCAACAGGGGCGGCGGACATTGGAACCGCTCCCCGCACAGGCGTTCCAGATCGAGCCGGGCGGCATCCTGATGCTCGGCCTCGGCGCGGGCGGTGGCGCGCAGCTCGCGGGCTTCGCCGACATCCGCGTCAGCAGCGCGAGCGCGAGCGGAGACGGCGTTCAGGGCAGATTCGGCCGCAGCCAGCCGATCGGCAGCAGCAGCGCGGGCGGCGTCTGCCGTTTGCGTGGTGGACGCCAGGCCAGCCAGGTCGGCGGCAATGGCGCGGGTGCGAGCGGCAAGGCCGGCGCGTTCGTCCTCGGCGGCTTCGCGGCGGTTGGCGAGTTCACTGCGCTGGCCGGCACTGGCTGCGATACGGCGCTGCCAATCACCCTGTTCCGCCTGAATCGCGGTGCGACGGCGGGCGGCGGAGTCGGCATCGCGGCCGGCCGTGTCCACGGCGGCGCGCGCGGTGGCCAGCGCGGTGCGGGCGGTGTCATTGCCGGTTCGGGCAGCGGCCAGCGCCGCTGACAGGCCGGTAAGCGCATCGGCCGCCGGCACGGCCGCGCGCGCCGTTTCGGCTTCGGCCACCAGCCGCGCTCGGTCGGCCTCGGCCTGGGCGGCGGAAGTCTTCAGGCTGGATTCCTCGCCGGCGGCGCGGGCTGCTGCGGTTTCGGCCTGCGCCAGCCGGCCGCGCGCTTCGGTGAGCAGGCGGGCGGCGGCATCACGGGCCTGACGGGCGGCGCGTTCGGCGGCAGCAATGGCGGCGGCAGCGGCTTCAGCGTCGCGCAATGTTGCGCTCACTTTTTCAACGGTGCCGGCAGCGGCTTGGCGCTCGGCCTCCAGTTCGGCGGCGCGGCGACGCGCGCGCAGGCGGGCGGCGGCGGCATCGGTGCGGCCACCGGCATCCACCAACCCGTCCCAACGCCACAATTTGCCGTCGCGGCTCACCAGCCGCTGTCCGGGCTTCAAGGTGGTCAGCAACTGGGCATCGGGCGCGGTATCGACAACGCCGGTCTGCGCCAGCCGGCGCGCCAGTTCGGGCGGCGCCTGCACCTGACCCGCCAACGGCACGACGCCCGCCGGCAATGCCGGATCGTCAGCCGCCACACTGCCGGCAAAGCGGCGCGGCGCGGTGGAGCTGGCAGGACCAGCCTCCATGTCTTCGCCCAGCGCGGCAGCCAGCGCGGCTTCATAGCCGGCAGCAACGACCAGTTGATCGGCGATGCGCGGGCCCTTGCCCTGATCAGCCGCCAGCCGGCGCGCCAGCGCCTGCGCCTCGGCCTCGAGGCTGGCCAGCGTGGCGCGGGCAGCAGCCAGCGCGGCGGCGGCTTCGCTGCGCGCAGTCTCGGCGGCGGGGCGGGCCGCTTCGGCATCGGCGACACCGGTTTCGCAGGCAGCAACATCGGCTTGGCAACTGGCGACGGCGGCGCGGAAGGGCTCCAGATCCGGCGCCGGGGCCAGCCGTGCCAGCCGCTCGGCCAGGTTCTTCGCTTCAGCCTCGGCCCGGGCAGCGCGGGCGGTGGCGGCGGCAGCAGCATCGGTGGCGGCGCGGGCAGCGGCCGCCGCAGCCGCATGGGCGGCCATCGCATCAGACAGGGCGGTTTCGGCGGCCAGCGCGGCGGCCTCGGCCAGCGACTGCCGCTCGGCCAGTGCCGGGCGCTCTGCCGCCAGCGCCGCCAGCCGTTCGGCCAGCGCAGCGTCTTCGCCAGCGAGTCGCTCACCGGCGACGGCGGCATCATCGGCAAGGGCGGTTTCGCGCGCCGCGTCGCGGTCGATACTGGCGATGCTGGCGCCCAGCGCGGCATCGCGGCGGGCCAGTTCCTGCGCTTCGGCGTCAAGCAGGGCGCGGCGCTGGCGCAGGGCCTGCGCGGCAGCGGCGGCTTCGGCTTCGGCCTGACGCAATGCGGGTAGCCCGGCATTGGCATCGGCGGCTTCGGCAGTGAGTTGCGCTGCCAGCCGTGTGCGTTCGGCGGCCAAGGTTTCGGCGGCCACGGCGGCCTTGCGGGCGCGTTCGCTCAGCGCCACGGCGGTGTGCCAGCGGGCGTGGATCAGCGCGGCTTCGCCATGACGGATCCGGTCAGACAGGCTGCGGTACCGTTCGGCAGATTTGGCTTGCCGGCGCAGCGTATTGGCCTGCGTTTCAAGGCCCCTGATGACATCGTCCAGCCGCGTCACATTGGCTTCGGCGGCGCGCAGGCGGATTTCGGCTTCGCGCCGGCGCACGGCAAGGCCAGCAATCCCGGCGGCTTCTTCCAGCAATTGGCGGCGCTCGGCCGGTTTGGCGGCGATGATGGCGCTGATGCGGCCCTGGCCAACAATTGCGGGGCTGTGCGCGCCGGTGGCTGAATCGGCGAACAGCAGGCGCACATCCTGGGCGCGGGCATCGCGGCCGTTCAGGCGATAATCCGAACCGGCACCGCGCTGGATGCGGCGCTGCACCTCGATCTCCTCCCCGGCGCTGCCGGCGAGATGCAGGGTGACAGTGGCAAATTCGCGCGCCGGGCGAGCGCTGGTGCCGGCAAAGATCACATCGTCCATGCCGCCCGATCGCATGGATTTCGGGCTGCCTTCGCCCATCACCCAGCGCAGCGCTTCGAGCAGATTGGATTTGCCGCAGCCATTGGGGCCGACAACACCGGTCAACCCCGGTTCGATCAGCAGATCGACCGGTTCAACGAAGGACTTGAAGCCCGCAAGGCGAAGACGGCGAAATTCCAAGGGCGCTTACCGAAGAGCCGCCTGCAGCTTGGTTTCGAGATCGGCCCAGCTGAACACGCCTTCCTGCACCGTGCCGTTGATGATGAAGCTGGGCGTGCCGGTGAGCTTCAGCTCGTTCACTGCCTGGTTCCTGAGATCATTCACGGCCTTCAGCTGCGCCGGATCGGCGAGGCACTGATCGAACTTGGCCCGCGGGATGCCGCGCAGCTTCACATAATCAGCCAGGCCACCCAGTTCGGCCATGCGGGCAATGGCCTGATCTTCCGGCAGCTTGCTGAGCGCCACCTGATCGGCCTTGCCGATGCGGCCGAACGGTTCGGTCCAGCCCATCTGATCAGCGTAGAAATTGTCGAGCAAGCCGAAGAAGGCCGCCGGGCCCTGGCAGCGGGCCAGAACGGTGGCGGCATAATCCGGGCCGTTCAGCACGAAGTTGCGATATTCATAGGAAACATTGCCGCTGGCGACATATTTGGATTTGAGCGTGGCAGCGGCAGCTTCGTGGAATTCGCGGCAGTGCGGGCAAGTGAGCGAGGCAAATTCCACCAGCTTCACGCGGGCATCCGGGTTGCCCATGCGGAAGCCGCCTTCCGGCGTGGCAGCCACGACATCCACCCAGTTCTGCCCGGCCGGCGCGGCCACGGCGGGGCCGGCGGGCGCATCGGCTGCCCCAGAGGCGTCTGGCGTGGCGGTCTTTTCACCGCAAGCGGCGAGCATCAACGCGACAGCGGAAACAGCAAGAAGCAAGCGCATCATTTCGTCCTTCCAGGGGCGGCCTTCACGGCGGCATCAAGCAATGGTTCAAGCACGGCCCAATCAAACACGTCGGTTTGCATGCGGCCGTTGATCAGGAAACTGGGCGTGCCCTGCAGTTTGTGATTCTGCACGGCATCGGCGCGGATGGCGAGCAGCCGGTCCATCCCCGGCTTTGCCGCAACACAGGCATCATAACGGGCGCGCGGCAGGCCAGCGGCGGCGGCGAATTCCGGCAGCTTGCCGGCGATGGCCATGGCATTACCTTGGCTGTCCTGCGGCAGCGCCTGGATACGTGTGCGTTCGGCTTCCGGGATGGTCATGAAGGGCTGGATCAGCTGATCCTGACGGGCATAGATGCGGTTGACGAAAGCCCAGGCCTGCGGCGCGGCTTGGCACTGCATCAGCAGCCCGGCCATCAGATCGATACCGTTCAACGAGAACGGCCGATATTCATAACTCACCTGACCAGCCGCCAGCCAGCGGCTGCGGATCACCGGCAGGCCGGCTTCATGAAAGGCGCGGCAGTGCGGGCAGGTGAGGCTGCCGAACTCGATCAGCTTCACCGGCGCAGTGGGGTTGCCCATCAATATGCCGCCCTGCGCCGTGGTGGCGAGGCGGGTGGACCAATCAGCCGGCGCGGCCACCGCGCGCGCGGCCGGTTTGGCAGGTGCTGCGATCAGCGGGGCAGCGGCGAGGCCGGCAATCAGGAAGGCAAAAGATAGTCGCATGAGTCTTCTCTAGCGTGGCGCAGGCGGCAGCGCCAAGCCCCTTCCCGTCAGCGAATTTTCGGCATGCCGTTGGAAGTGGCCAGCGCTTCGGCCAGCGATTGCAGCGTGGCGCGCAATTCCGGGTCTGCAATGTCCCGCAGCGTGGTGCGCGTGGCTTCCGGCAGCGGGCCGGGCGGCGGCGGCGGCGGTTCGGGCGGCGGCGCCATGGTGGCGGCGCCCTGTTCGATGGCAATTCGGGCGACCGCGGCAAAACCCAGGATGCGATTGGCGCGTTCGATGATCTGCGCTTCGACATGGCGCAACATGGGCGCGAGCGCGCCAGTGGCGGCCACGGCCAGCGTGCCGCCATCCTTCTGGCCGCGCGGGAAGCGCAGCCGCAGCGGCCGGCTGTGGCGGGCAAATTGGGGCCCGACGATTTCGGCCCAGCGATCATTGAGCGCCGAATGTGTGAAGCCGAACCGCTTGAAGGCCTGACCGCCGACATCGCTGACCAGCTCGGCAATCGGCTTGGCGCGGCCACCACGCGGTTTGTCCTGCGGCTTTGGCGGCGCAGCTTTTGAAGGCGTTTTCGGCATCGCCGGATCCATGCCATAGACGCGGCGTGACCGATAGCTGGCCCCACGAACTTCTCCACTGGTACTGCGCCCATGCGCGCGACCTGCCGTGGCGCAATCCGCCCGGCAGGCAGCTGCCGGACGACCCGGATTGGCCCTATCGTGTTTGGCTGTCCGAAGTGATGCTGCAGCAGACGACGGTGGAGGCGGCAACACCCTATTTCCACGCCTTTACGTCGCGTTGGCCGACGGTTTCGGCGCTGGCGGCGGCGGATGATGCCGACGTGATGCAGGCCTGGGCCGGGCTTGGCTATTACGCCCGCGCCCGCAACCTGCTCGCCTGCGCGCGGGCCGTGGTGGAAAGACACGGCGGGCGATTCCCGGCCAGCGAAGTCGAATTGCGCGATCTGCCCGGCATCGGCGATTACACGGCAGCCGCGGTGGCAGCGTTCGGCTTTGGCCGCGATGCTGTAGTAATCGACGGCAATGTCGAACGGGTGGTGAGCCGGCTGTTTGCGATTGCCACCCCCCTGCCCGCGGCCCGTGTTGCCATCCGCGCTGCGCTCACGCCGTTGGTACCAGCGGGCGCGGCAGGCGATTTCGCGCAGGCCATGATGGATCTTGCCCGCCGCGTCTGCACGGCACGGTCCCCACGCTGCCTCGCCTGCCCGCTGATCGATTCCTGCGCCGCGCACAAGGCCGGCACGCCCGATGCCTTCCCGGTGAAGGCTGCGAAGAAGGCGCGGCCGATGCGGCAAGGCACGGCCTGGTGGATCGAGGCGGACGGCGCGGTGCTGACGGTACTGCGTCCGGCCAAGGGCCTGCTCGGCGGCATGCGGGCGTTGCCCAGTTGTGATTGGCGCGGGGAAAGCGCGCCGCCAATGGCGGGCGATTGGCAGGTGCTGGGGGTAGTGCGCCACGGCTTCACCCATTTCGATCTGGAACTCCACGTGCAGGCTTTGATCCTGCCGGACCGACCGGCACTGGCAGGCGAATGGCTGACGCTGAACGCCATCGAATCCGCCGGCATGCCCACGCTTTTTGCCAAGGCCGCGCGGCTGGGGCTTGCCGCCGATGATTTCAGGGAGAACAAGGCGGCATGACGATCTTCCATGACGTGCCGGTCACCGGCTTTTGCGGCAACATGCTGGACCGTGCCGACGAGATCAGGCGCGACCCGGCGGCGCTGATCGCCATGCGCGCACGGCCCGATGCGCGCTGGCTGGTGATGGATGGCCTCAATCCAGTGGTCAGGTCCGGTGAACCTACGTCGATCCTGTGGGCCTATCGTTCCGATGTGCCGCACGATGCGCTGTCGATTTTCCTCGGGATCGGCCCCGATGGCCCACGTTTTGCGGCGGCCGCGCCGTCGGATGAACTGGTGGCCGATTTTGGCGGCAAGCTGATCGATGCCCGTGCAGCCGGCGCTCTGCTGGCGGCGCCGGAGGCAGCGATCGTGGCGCAGGCCCGCTCCATCCTCGATTGGCACCAACGCCACGGCTTTTGCGCCGTTTGCGGCGGCAAGACCGAGCTTTCAAAGGCCGGCTATGCCCGCAGCTGCGTCGCCTGCAAGGCCGAACATTTCCCGCGGGTTGATCCGGTGGTGATCATGCTGGCGATCAAGGATGGCCATGCGCTGATCGGCCGCCAGCCGCGCTTTCCCAAGCGGTTCCTTTCGGCGCTCGCCGGCTTCGTGGAGCCGGGCGAAAGCCTGGAAGAAGCCGTGCGCCGCGAATTGTGGGAAGAAGCCGGCATCACCACGCGCCGGGTGCGCTATCTGGCCAGCCAGCCCTGGCCCTTCCCATCGAGCCTGATGATGGCCGCCTTTGCCGAAGCCGATGGGTTCGAGGTGCGACTGGACGAAGACGAACTGGAAGAAGTGCGCTGGGTGACGAAGGACGAAGTGCGCGCGGCACTTACCGGCAATGGCGATTTCCTTGCGCCGCCACCATTGGCCATCGCCCACACGCTGCTCAAAGCTGGGTGGACGAATAAGCCTCAGGTCAGCGCAGCCTCGCACACCAGCCGGGTGGCCTCTTCCGGCGGCATCGGTTTGCCGAACAGATAGCCCTGCACCTGCGTGCAGCCCAGTTGCCGGCACAATTCGAAGGCGGCACGGGTTTCGGTGCCTTCCGCTGTTGTCTGCATATCCAGGCTGGCGGCGAGGCGCACGATGGCCTGGATGATGGCGCTGGCTTCATCGCCCATCGCCGAAGCCCGCGCCACGAAACTGCGATCGATCTTAATGCGGCTGAAACTGGCCTTCTGCAGCGTGCCCAGCGCTGAATATCCGGTGCCGAAATCATCCAGCGCGAAGCTCACCCCCCATCGCCGTCAGTCGCGCAAGCACCTCAATCACCGCCGGCTTTTCAGCGAGGAACAGGCTTTCGGTGATTTCCAGTTCCAGCCGCTCCGGGCCGATCTGGTGGCGGGCCAGCGCGGCGGCGATCACATCGGGCAGGCTCGCCTCCTCCACCTGCACCGCCGATAGATTGACCGAGACCTTCACATGCGCCGGCCAGCGTGTCGCCCAGGCCAGCGCCTCATCGATCACCCAGGTGCCGATCGGCACGATCAGGCCGGTTTCCTCGGCCACCGGCACGAAATCCAGCGGAGAGACCACACCCAGTTCCGGGTGATGCCAACGCAGCAATGCTTCGAACCCGGTGATGCGTTCGTCCTCTCTGTCCACCACCGGCTGGAACAGCAGCCGCAACTGGCCACGGTCCAGCGCGGCTGCCAGATCGGCTTCCAGCTTGCGGCGCTCGGCCACGGCTTCGGCCATTTCCGGGGCAAAGTGGCAGGCCGCGCCGCGGCCCTGTTCCTTCACCCGATAGAGCGCCAGATCGGCGCAGCGCAGCAGATCTTCCGGCGTATCGGCATCGAACGGCGCCAGCGCCCAGCCCACCGAAGCACCCACCACCGCGGCACCGACGCGGCCTTCATCGCCCAGCGGGAACGGCCGGGCCATGTCCTTCACGATGCGCTGTGCCAGTTTTTCGGCGCGATCGCCGCTGCCATCGGGCAGCACGATGGCAAATTCATCGCCGCCCAGCCGCGCGATGGTGGCGCCGCCTTTCACCTGGGCTTTCACCAGGGCCGCCAGGCGCTGTGCGACCTGGCGCAGCAGCAGATCGCCAGCGGCATGGCCGAAGCAATCATTCACCGCCTTGAAGCGATCGAGATCGACAAACAGCAGCGCCGCCGGCCGGCCCGACAGGGCAGCATTTTCGACCAGATCATCCAGCGATTCGCGGAACAGGCTGCGGTTGGCCAACCCGGTGAGCGGATCGAAGCGCGCCAGTTGCGCGATGCGTTCCTGGCTGCGCCGCACCTCGGTCACATCACGTCCCACACCGCGAAATCCGGTGAAATTGCCCGCCGCATCCTGTTTCGGCGTGCCTGAAAGCGCCCACCACCTAAGGTCGCGGCCAAGCGGCACCGGCACCACCAGATCGCGGAATGGCTCGCGTGTCCGCACTGCATGGGCCAGCGCCGCCGTGGTCGCCCCGCCCTGCACCGGATCGAGCAATGCCAGCAGCGGCTGGCCCAACATGTCCGCCCGGCGGCGGCGCGCGACATCGGCAAAGCGGGTGGTGACATGCGTAAGGCAGCCACGGCCATCCAGTTCCAGCAGCCAATCCGATCCGTTCGATTCATATTCGTTGAGCAGCAGGCGGACGACTTCGCCCTGTTCCGAAAGGTCGGCCTCGCTCTTCAGCCGGGCCATGGTGTGATAGGTGGTGACCAGTGCGGAGCGCAGCTTGATGGCAACAAAACTGGCCAGGCCCAATAGCACGAGCGGATGATCGAGCGCGGTGCCGGCTGGAAAGGCCAGCACCATGCTGATTGTGATGGCACAGCACACCAGCAGCACGGCAACCGGCATGGTGGCCGCCGCGCTCGTCACCGCACCGAGGCCGACCAGCGAGAACAGCAACAGCACCGATTGGCCTTCTGCCGATTGCGACGGCGCCAGGGCATGTACCATCCCGGCCCAGAAGGTCGCCAGCGCGCCGATTTCCGCCGTCACCCGCCAAAATTCCAAACGGCCGGCCCGGCGCCGCCCGGGTTGTGGCCGGCGGCGCGCGATGCGCAGGCTCCACAGGCCGGCCAACACGGCGATGCCGCACAGCCATGGAGCCAGTCCGGTGAATGGCACCGAACGACCGAACACCGCCAGCACCGCCACCAGGTTGACCGTGAGCAGGCTGAGATTGAACGGCACATTGCGTGCCAGTTGCGCCAACTGCTGGCCACGCACCTCGGCCCAGAAACCGTCATCGGCCTGATCAAGGCCCAATACCTGACGCCACCCCAGATCGCGCACCATCTGCACTGGCGGCTTCAGCATCGCGGTCATCGTTCATCCTTGTCGATCAGGCCACAAGGGGAGGAACGGCGGCAGCCGCGGCGCTTTGAGTCAGGGGATGGTTTGCCGCTTGGCAGCGGCGGCGTTGTTCCTTACTTGTTCACATATGACACTGCCCGTGGCCCATGATTCTGCGACCCGTGAGCCGCCATGGCTGGCCGGGCTGAATCCGCCGCAGCGCGAGGCGGTGACCACCACCGAAGGCCCGGTGCTGATCCTGGCCGGCGCCGGCACCGGCAAGACGAAAGCGCTCACCGCCCGGCTGGCGCACATATTGTTCAACCGGCTGGCCTGGCCGTCCGAAGTGCTGGCCGTCACCTTCACCAACAAGGCCGCGCGCGAGATGCGCCACCGCACAGAACTTCTGCTGGGGCCGATGGCCGAAGGCCTGCCGTGGCTCGGCACATTTCACGCGCTGTCGGCCAAGATGCTGCGCCGCCATGCCGAACTGGTGGGCCTGAACCCGCAGTTCACCATCCTTGATACCGATGACCAGCTGCGGCTGCTGAAGCAGGTGGTGGCCGAAGCCGGCATCGACGACAAGCGGTGGCCGCCAAAGCAACTCGCCGGCCTGATCGACCGCTGGAAGAACAAGGGCCAGCTCCCCGCCGATGTGCCGGGCGGCGAGAGTTTCGCCTATGCCGATGGTGCGCACGGCGGTGGTGCTGCCATGTATGCGCGTTACCAGGAACGGCTGAAGGCGCTGAACGCCTGCGATTTCGGCGATTTGCTGCTGCACATGCTGACCATCTTCCGCCAGCACCCCGATGTGCAGGCCGATTATCAGCGCCGCTTCAAATATGTGATGGTCGATGAATATCAGGACACCAACAGCGCCCAGTATCAATGGCTGAAATCGCTGGTGGGGCCGGCGCGCAACCTAGCCTGCGTCGGCGATGATGATCAGTCGATCTACAGCTGGCGCGGCGCCGAAGTCGCCAATATCCTGCGGTTCGAAGCGGATTTTCCCGGCGCCAAGATGATCCGGCTGGAACAGAATTACCGCTCCACGCCCCACATCCTCGCTGCTGCCAACACGCTGATCGCGCACAACCGCGGCCGGCTGGGCAAGGCGCTGTTCACCGCCCACACTAGCGGTGAGCGCGTGGAAGTGACCAGCGTTTGGGATGGGCCGGAGGAAGCCCGACTGGTGGGTGACGAGGCCGAACGGCTGGCGCGTGAAGGTGTTTCCCTGAACGACATGGCCATATTGGTGCGCGCCCAGTTCCAGACGCGCCTGTTCGAAGACCGCTTCATTGCCATCGGCCTGCCCTATCGCATCGTCGGCGGGTTCCGTTTCTATGAGCGCGCCGAAGTGCGTGATGCGCTGGCCTATCTGCGGCTGGTGCATTCGCCTGCCGATGCGCTGGCGTTTGAACGCATCATCAACGTGCCGAAACGCGGCCTGGGCGACAAGGCGATGGCGACGATGCACGCCGCCGCTCGCAGCCTTAACCTGCCGCTGGCGCTTGCGGCGGCCGCGCTGGTGGACAGTGATGATCTCACCCCCGCAGCCCGGCGCGCGGTGAAGGCCTTCTGCACCGATCTCGCCCGTTGGCGCGACATGGCCGGCACCATGGGCCATTCCGAGCTGGCCGAAGTGGTGCTGGAGGAATCGGGCTATGTCGCCATGTGGCAGGCCGACAAATCCACCGACGCTAATGGCCGCATCGAGAATCTGAAGGAGCTGGTGCGGGCAATGGGCGATTATCCCAGCCTGACCGCGTTCCTGGAACATGTCGCGCTGGTGATGGACAATGAGGCGGCCAATGATGATGAGAAGATCACCATCATGACGCTGCACGCCGCCAAGGGGCTGGAATTCGATCATGTCTTTCTGCCCGGCTGGGAGGAAGGCGTGTTCCCCAGCCAGCGATCAATGGACGAAGGCGGCACCAGCGCGCTGGAGGAAGAACGGCGGCTGGCCTATGTGGGCATCACCCGTGCCCGCAAACGCGCGCACATCATCAATGCGGCCAACCGCCAGGTGTATGGCCAGTGGACGGCCGCCCTGCCCAGCCGCTTCATCGACGAATTGCCGGCCGAACATGTGCTGGCGCGATCTACCATGAGCGGCGGGCCCAGCCTGTGGCGCGCGGCGCTGGAAGGCGGCGATCCGTTCGCGCATGTGCAGCGCGGCACCGGTCGCGGGCCGGGCTGGGACCGGGCGGCGCAAGCTGGGCAAAATCGCGATTTTGGCCCGCGCAGTGCTGCACCGCGAGAGGCACGGGTCAGCGCCGTCTCGCTCAGCCCCAGCCCGGCCTTTCGCAAGGGCACGCGGGTGTTTCACGCCAAGTTTGGCGAAGGCACCGTGTTCCATGTTGATGGCAACAAGCTGGAAATTGATTTCCCGGCAGCCGGGCGCAAGCGCGTGCTCGACAGTTTCGTCAGCCTGAAAGAGGCCTGATCACAGCGGCTTGATATTCTTGCCTGTCAGGGCGCCCATGATTTCGGTGAACACCCGCGGCGTCAGGAAAATCAGCCCCACCGCCGTCAGCGCCAGGCACTGCGGCAACGGCCAATGCAGATATTCCTGCGCAAAGAAGAAGGTGCCAACCAGGATGTAGCCGTTAAAGCGCGCCACCAGCGACAGGATGATCGCCACCAGCCCCCATTGCCAGCCAAGGCCCAAGGTCCAGCCGGACCAGGCCAATACCATCTGGATCATGCCGACGCCGCACAGGACGGTCGCCATCACCAGGCCGGGAAATTGACGAAAACTCATCGGTTGTAAGGCTACCATATGCGGGCACAATCGGCGAATCCGCTGCCCCCAGCGACTGCTGATACCATGACTTTCTGAATACAGCATTGCCGCCCGCGCCACGGCTTTCTATGGATTGGCCGTGCCGTCCATTCCCGCCCCGCTGAAAATCCGCGATTATCGTGCCTTCTGGGTCGCGCGCTTTTTCGCCACCGTCGCAGGCATGATGATGGTCGTCGTCATCGGCTGGCAGGTGTACGATATCGCCCGCGAGAGCATGAGCCGGGACGATGCGGCCTTCCTGCTCGGCATGATCGGGCTGGCGCAGTTCCTGCCCTTATTCTGCCTGGCGCTTGTGGTCGGCGTAATCGCCGATCGGGTGGACCGGCGTTATATCGCCCGCGCCGCCGTCGCACTGGAAATCGGCTGCGCCGGGGTCCTCGGCTGGCTGGCGCTTGCCGGTGACATGCCGATGCTGGCGTTGTTCGTGGTCGCCGCCCTGCTTGGTGTGGGCCGCGCCTTCCAGGGGCCGTCGATGGCCGCACTCGCCCCCAACCTGGTGCCGCGCGAACTGCTGCCGCAGGCCATCGCGCTGAACAGCATCAGCTGGCAAACCGGCGCGGTGCTGGGCCCGCCGCTGGGTGCCTTTCTTTATGCGGTGTCGCCAGCCACGCCCTATGTGGTGGCTGCCATCTTGTTCGCCCTCACCTTCATCTGCCTGATTATCATCCGGCCGGTGCCGCGCCCGGCGCCATCGGTGCTCACGCCGTGGCGCTCGCTGGTGGAGGGCATTGCCTATGTCCGCCACAACAAGGTGCTGCTGGGCGCGATCAGCCTTGATCTGTTTGCCGTGTTGCTGGGCGGGGCGACCGCGATGCTGCCGGTCTATGCCCGCGATGTGCTGCATGTTGGCGTGGAAGGGCTGGGGCCGCTGCGGGCCGCGCCGTCGGCAGGCGCGGTGGTGATGGCGGTGCTGCTCGCCAGCCGGCCGCTCAGGCGCCATGTTGGCCCGGTGATGTTCGGTTCGGTGGCGCTTTTCGGGCTGGCCACCATCGTCTTTGGCCTGTCCACCTCCTACCCGCTCAGCCTGGCGGCCCTGGCGGTGCTGGGCGCAGCCGATGCGATCAGCGTGTTCGTGCGTGGCAGCCTGATCCAGCTGCACACGCCGGATGACATGCGCGGGCGTGTATCCAGCGTGTCGGGCCTGTTCATTTCGGCCAGCAACGAACTGGGCGAATTGGAATCGGGCCTCGCCGCCCGCTATATCGGCGCGGTGCCGGGCGTGGTGATCGGCGGCGTGGGGGCCATCATCGTCACCGTGTTGTGGGCTTGGCGCTTCCCGCAATTGCGCAACGCCGATCGTTTCGATCAGCAAAAGCCTACCTGAACACACCCCAAGATTTTCCGCCGTTGGCGCGCAGCGTTTGCAGGTCTAAAACACACGCAAACAACCGGAAGGTGCAGCCCATGAAGGCCAACAACATCCTCGAAACCATCGGCCGCACGCCGCACGTGCGGATGGGCAAATTGTTCCCGAACGCCGAAGTGTGGATCAAGTCCGAACGCACCAACCCCGGCGGATCGATCAAGGATCGCATTGCACTCGCCATGATCGAGGCCGCCGAAGCCGATGGCACGCTGAAACCCGGCGGCATCATCGTCGAGCCGACCAGTGGCAACACCGGCATTGGTCTGGCCATGGTGGCGGCCGTGAAGGGCTACAAGCTGATCCTGGTCATGCCGGAAAGCATGTCGATCGAGCGGCGGCGGCTGATGCTGGCCTATGGCGCCAGTTTCGATCTGACGCCGCGCGAAAAGGGCATGAACGGCGCCATCGCCCGCGCACTGGAAATCGTGGCGAACACGCCGAACAGCTGGATGCCGCAGCAGTTCGAGAACCCAGCGAACATCGATGTGCATGTGCGGACGACATCCGAAGAAATCCATGCCGATTTCGCCGACAGTCCGCCTGATGCGATCATCACCGGCGTTGGCACCGGCGGGCACATCACTGGCGTTGCGCAGGTGTTGAAGGCCCGCTGGCCGAAGCTGAAGGTGTTTGCGGTGGAACCGGCGGCTTCCTCGGTGATTTCCGGCGGCTCGCCCAGCCCGCACCCGATCCAGGGCATCGGTGCCGGCTTCATCCCGAAGAACCTGGATGTGTCACTGCTCGATGGCGTGATCCAGGTCGATGCCGCCGACGCCAAGGCCTGGGCGCTGCGCTCGGCAGCCGAGGAGGGCATGCTGGTCGGCATCTCGTCGGGCGCGACGCTGGCCGCCATTGCGCTGAAGCTGAAGGAAATGCCGGGCGCGCGCATCGTCGGCTTCAATTACGACACCGGGGAGCGTTATTTGTCGGTGCCTGAATTTCTTCCCGGCGACTGAGGGACCAACTCCACCACCACGATCTCACCCTGCGTGCCGAGCCGAACAGGCACGATCGAAGTACCGATGCCAGCGGACACCAGCATCTGCTGGCCACCGGGATTTCGAAACCGGCCGCGCAGATATTGGGAATCAAGTTTCTTGAACTGCGGCCAGCCAAAGATCTGGATCTGGCCGCCATGCGTGTGCCCGGCCAGCACCAAGTCCACGTTGGCCGGCAGCATCGTCCACAAGCGCGGTTCATGCACCAGCGCAACCAGCGGCTTGCCGGGCTGCGCGCGAGCGGCGGCGGCCCGCAGGCCCTGCACCGGCCGCTGGCCCATGATCAGATCATCGCTGCCAACGATCTGGATCGGGCCAAGATCAACCAGATCGCCGGCCAGCAGTTTCAGACCGAACCGCCGCATCACCCAGCGTATCCAGTAGGGATCATCGTGATTGCCCGGCACGCTCCACACGCCGAGCGGGGCTTTCAGCCGGGTGAGCGGCTGCACCGCATCGTCCATCCGCATCGGCGGGTCCCAGATCTTGCTGGCGTGGAAATCGCCGGTGACCACCACCAGATCGGGATGGAGCGCGTTGACCTGATCCATGATGCGGTTCAACCGCACCTGCGGCATATCCCAATTGCTGCCATGCAGATCGGAAAGATGCACCATCCGCAACGGCCGTTGCAGCCCGGCCAGTTCGACGCGATAACGCACCACCGCCGGATCGCGGATCGCGCCGAGCCAGCCAGCCCATCCAAGGGCAAGCACCAGGCCGGCAACAAGGAACGCGAAGCGTTTCAAAGCCGGGCCTTGTTTTCCTTGTCTTCGGCAAGAAAGGCCTTGAACGGGTTGAGCTTTTCGGCGACGCCGCCGGCCGCAACCCGGCGCAGTTGCTGATAATACCAGGCCTGCGCGGCAAAGCCATTCATGGTCCGCACCAGCTTGAACGGCGAAGCCGGGCTGAGCCACCAGGGCCCGATCGCCAGCCGTTCCTCGTCGCGCGGCAGTTCCTCGATATGGCCTTCGAGCAGTTCAGTGACGCAGGTGGGATCGGCGCACAGCGGCCGTCCGACGCCAACAAAGGCAATGCCGCTGGCCAGCGCATCCTGCATGGCATTCAGGCTGCGGAAGCCACCCGTCACCATCAGCGGCGGCGTTTTCGCGGCCATCAGCGCGCGCGCCAACTGCACGAAATAGGCTTCGCGCTGGCGGGTGGATTGCTGCTTCGGCTCCTCGCGCGGGGCGAGGCCATCCATGTCCATCATCGCCGGCTGTTCATAGGTACCGCCAGACAATTCCAGGCAATCGACGCACAGATCGGCCAGCCAGCCCGCAACGGTGAGGCATTCATCGAAGGCAAAGCCGCCCTTCTGGAAATCGGCGCTGTTAAGCTTCACCGACACGGTGAAATCAGCCCCCACGGCGGCCCGCACTGCCTTCACCGTTTCAATCAGGAAGCGCGCGCGGTTTTCCAGGCTGCCACCCCATTCATCGCGGCGCAGATTGGCAAGCGGAGAGAGAAACTGGCTGATCAGGTAGCCGTGCGCGGCATGGATCTGCACGCCGGTGAAACCGGCCTCCCGCGAGGCGACGGCGGCGTTGGCAAAACGCGCGATAAGATCGTGGATTTCAATGCCGGTGAGCGGATGCGGCACGCCGAACTGCCCGCCCGGCAGCGCCAGCGGCACCGCCGAGGGCGCACGCGGATGCGGATTGACGTTCTTCTGGGTCTGGCGGCCGGCGTGGCTGATCTGCACCCAGGCCTGGGTGTTGCCCGCAGTGGCAGCAGCCGCCCAGCGCGCCCACGCGGCCTTGCCCTCGTCGCTCAACGGCCCATCGACGATGACATTGCCCGGCCGCTCCAGATGGCCGCGATCAATCTGCACATTGCCCGTGATCAGCAGCCCGCAACCGCCATCGGCCCAGCGCCGATACAGGGTTTCATGGGCGGCATTGGGCAGGCCATCGCGAAACGCCAGCCCTTCCGTCATCGCCGCTTTGGCGATGCGGTTGCGAAAGTGCTGCCCGTTGGGCAGGCTGAAGGCTTCGTTGACGTCTGGCATGCTTGCATCCCTGATTTCGGTTCAGCCTGCCGCGCCAACGGGCCCTGCGCAAGCCCGGCGGCTCCCCTCCTGTGAAGAGGGAGGGGAGCGCTTGGTTCAGGCCGCCTGCTTCGCCGCCATGGCGTAGAAGCTGTCGCCCCGGGCCGCCATTTCGCGCAGCAGTTGCGGCGGCGCGAAGCGTTCACCATGGGCTTGCGCCAGCCGGTCCAGCGTGGCGACGACGTTGGCAATGCCGACGGTATCCATGTGGCTGAACGGACCGCCAGTGAACGGCGCAAAGCCCCAGCCGAAGATGGCGCCCAGGTCGCCGTCCTGCGGGGTTTCCAGCACGCCTTCGGCAAAGCAGCGCGCGCATTCGACAAGCTGGCGATAGAGCAGCCGTTCCTTCACCTCGGCGGCGGAGGGCTGATCCGCGGCGAGGCCACCGGCCACCGTTGCCGCCAGCTCCGGCCACAGATGCTTTTTGCCGCCTTCGGGATAGACATAGAAACCCTTGGCGTTCTTGCGGCCCTGACGGCCAAGTTCGTGCATCTTGGTGATGACGCCATCGGCCGGACCCGGCTTGTAGGCATCGCCCAGATCGGCCTTGGTCTGCTGGCCAACCTTGTAGCTGAGATCGAGGCCGACTTCGTCGTTCACGGCCAGCGGGCCCACCGGCATGCCCATCTGCTTGCCGACATTTTCGATCAGCGCCGGCACCGTGCCTTCGCCCAGCAGTGCCAGGCCTTCCTGCACATAGGTGCCAAAGCAGCGCGAGGTGTAGAAACCGCGGCTGTCGTTCACCACGATCGGCGTCTTGCGGATCGCGGCGACATAATCCAGCGCCTTGGCGATGGCGTCCGGGCCGGTTTCCTTGCCAACGATGATTTCCACCAGCGGCATCTTCTCCACCGGCGAGAAGAAGTGGATGCCGATGAAATTGGCCGGCTTGCTCCACGCCTTGGCGAGGCCGGTGATCGGCAGGGTGGAGGTGTTGGAGCCGAAGATCACATCGGGGCCAACAACGGCTTCGGTGGCCTTGGTGACATCGGCCTTGATCTCACGGGTTTCGAACACCGCTTCGATGATCAGGTCGCAGCCGGCCAGATCGGCGTAATCTGAAGTCGGCTTGATGCGATCAAGGATGATCTGCGCCTTGGCCGGATCCATGCGCTTCTTGGCCAGACGATCGGCCGTATACTGATTGCCCTTTTCGGCAGCGGCCAAGTCTCGATCGAGCAGCACCACCTCGATGCCGGCCTGCGCCGTAACCATGGCAACGCCCGCGCCCATCAGGCCGGCGCCGAGCATGCCGATCTTCTTCGTCGGCATGGGCGCAATGCCCTTGGGACGGCGCGCGCCCTTTTCGGCGGCCTGCTTCGAAACAAACAGACTGCGGATCATGTTGCCGGCTTGGGGATCGGCAACGACCTTGGCGAAATACTTGCTCTCAATGCGGATGGCGGTGTCCATCGGCACCTGGGTGCCTTCATAGACAGCGCTCAGGATCGCCTTGGGCGCGTTCATATTGTCGCCGGCATTCACGTGCGTCATCGCCGTGCCGCCCACAAACACTTGCGCGAAATTGGGGTTGAGCGCCGTGGCCGGGCCGCCCGGCATCTTGAAATTCTTGATATCCCACGGCTGCACGCCGCCATTGGGGTTGGCCTTTACCCACGCCTTGGCTGTGGCGATGATCTGATCGGCGGGCACCACGGCTTGCGCGACGCCAAAGCCCAGAGCTTCCTGCGGGCTCATGTTCTTGCCTTGCAGCAGATACATCAGCGCCGGCTGAATGCCCATCAGGCGCGGCAGGCGCTGAGTGCCGCCGGCGCCGGGGAAGAGGCCGACCATGATTTCCGGCAGGCCGAGCGTGATCTTGGGATTGTCGGCGATCACCCGATAATGGCAGGCGAGAATGAATTCGAGCCCGCCGCCCAGTGCGAGGCCATTGACCGCCGCCGCCACCGGCTTTCCGCAGGTTTCGAGGTCACGCAGCAGCTTGTTGAGGCCGAACACGCCATCGAACAGCGCGGCCATCTTGGACTTGCCTTCGGGAGTTCCGCCGCCGCCGAACAGCGCGCCCATGCCCTTCAGATCAGCCCCGGCCATGAAGCCGCTGACCTTGCCGCTGGTGAGCACGGCACCCTTGATGGTTTCGTCGGTCTTCAACCGTTCGATGGCGGCGGCCAGATCGGCCTGCACTTCCGGCGTGATGACGTTCATCGACTGGCCGGGCACGTCGATGGTGAGCAGGAGGATGCCGTCGGCATCGAGTTCGGTGTGGATCGCGGTGGTCATTGGGGTTTCCCCTTGATGTCGGTCTGCAGTGGACTGGCGGTTGCGCTCAGATCCGTTCGATGATGGTCCCGGTGCCCATGCCGGCGCCGACGCACAGGTTGACCAGCGCGGTGCCCTTGCCGGTGCGCTCCAGTTCATCAAGCACGGTGCCCAGGATCATCGCGCCGGTGGCGCCGAGCGGGTGGCCCATGGCAATGGCGCCGCCGTTCACGTTGATCTTGTCGTGCGGGATGTTCAGCGCCTGCATGTAACGCAGCACGACGCTGGCAAACGCCTCGTTCAGCTCGAACAGGTCGATATCGTCCTTGGTCATGCCAGCGCGTTGCAGCACCTTCTGTGCGACAAATTCCGGCCCGGTGAGCATGATCATCGGCTCGCTGCCGATGCTGGCCATGGCACGGATGCGGGCGCGGGGCTTCAGGCCATATTTCTCGCCCATCGCCTTGTTGCCAACCAGGATGGCCGAGGCGCCGTCGACGATGCCGGACGAGTTGCCGCCGTGGTGGACATGGTCGATCTTCTCGATTTCCGGGTAGCGCATCAGGGCGATGGCATCAAAGCCGGGCATCTGCTCGCCCATCGCCTGGAAGGCGGGTGCGAGGCTGCCCAGCGACTGCATATCGGTCTGCGGGCGCATATGCTCATCATGGGCCAGCACGATCTCGCCGATCACGTCCCGCACCGGCACGATGCTGTTCTTGAAGCGGCCTTCGCTCCAAGCTTGGGCGGCGCGGCGCTGCGATTCCATCGCATAGGCATCCACGTCGGAGCGCGAGAAGCCATATTTGGTGGCGATCAGATCGGCGCCAATGCCCTGCGGGGCGAAATAGGTCTTGTAGGCCACGGCCGGGTCCATCGCCCAGGCGGCGCCGTCGCTGCCCATCGGCACGCGGCTCATGCTTTCCACGCCGCCACCGATGGCGAACATGGCTTCGCCCGACATCACCTTGGCGGCGGCCATGTTAGTGGCTTCCAGGCCCGACGCGCAGAACCGGTTGATCTGCACGCCGGCCGTGGTCTCGGCATAATCGGCGTTGAGCACGGCAACGCGCGCGATATCGCTGCCCTGTTCACCAACCGGGGAAACGCAGCCCAGCACCACATCGTCCACATCGGCGGTGTTGATGCCGGTGCGATCGCGCACGGCCTGCAATACCTGCGTCGCCAGCTGGATCGGCGTGATCTCGTGCAGCTTGCCGTCCTTGCGGCCCTTGCCGCGCGGGGTGCGGACGGCGTCGTAGATATAGGCTTCGGTCATGGTCGTTCCTCCGGAGGAAAGTCTCAGAACATCTCGGCCGGCATGGCCATCACGGTATCGGCACCGGCTTCCAATTGGGATTTCAGGCTCGCGGTTTCGGGCAGCACGCGCGCCGCGAAGAAACGGGCGGTGGTGAGTTTGGCGTTGAAGAAATCCGGATCAGCCGTACCGCCATCAAGCGCCGCCAGTGACGCGCCGGCCATCTTCAGCCACATATGGCCCAGCGCGACATGGCCCATCATCCGCATGAAGGCGGTGGCGCCGGCCCCGGCATTATCGGGATTGGCCATGCCGTTCTGCAACAGCCACATCACGCCGGCTTGCACGTCGCCCAGTGCCTTGCCCAAGGGCTGCGCGATGAACGCCAACCGCTCGTCGGTCGCCGCGGCAATGTCACCGGCCACGAGACCCAGCCACGCCTGCGTGCCGCGCCCACCCTTCGAACCCAGCTTGCGGCCCACCAGATCGAGCGCCTGAATGCCGTTGGTGCCTTCATAGATCATGGCGATGCGGGCATCGCGCACGAACTGATCCATGCCCCATTCGGCGATATAGCCGTGGCCGCCCAGCACCTGCTGGCAGTTGGTGGCGACCTCGTAACCGCGATCGGTGCCATAGCCCTTGATGACGGGCGTGAGCAGGCTGATCAGATCGTCGGCCATCTCGCGCTCGGCGGCGTCGGTGGCCTTGCGCGACAGATCAACCCGGATGGCGCCCCACAGCATCAGCGCGCGCATGCCTTCGGTATAGCTGCGCGCGTCCATCAGCATGCGGCGCACATCGGGGTGGACGATGATCGGATCGGCCTTGCCTTCGGGGTTCTTCGGCCCCGTCAGGCTGCGGCCTTGCAGGCGGCCCTTGGCGTACTCAACCGCGTTCTGATACGCCGCATCAGCTTGCGCCAGGCCCTGGATGCCCACGCCCAGCCGCGCGGCGTTCATCATGATGAACATGGCAGCGAGGCCCTTCATCTCCTCGCCCAGCATATAACCGGTGGCGCCATCATAATTCATCACGCAGGTGGCGTTGGCGTGGATGCCCATCTTGTGTTCGATGGAACCGCAAGTGACGGCGTTGCGCGCACCCAGCGAACCATCGTCGTTCACGATATACTTCGGCACGATGAACAGGCTGATGCCCTTTACGCTGTCCGGCGCGCCCGGCGTCTTGGCCAGCACGAGGTGGATGATGTTGTCCGACAGGTCATGCTCGCCGGCCGAAATGAAGATCTTGGTGCCGGTGATCGACCAGCTGCTATCGGCGTTCGGCTCGGCGCGGGTGCGGATCAGGCCGAGATCGGTGCCGCACTGCGGCTCGGTCAGGTTCATGGTGCCAGTCCAGCGGCCCTGCACCATGTTGGGCAGCCACTTGGCCTTCTGCTCCGGCGAACCCACCACTTCGATCGCCGCCTGCGCGCCTTCGGACAGGCCGGGATACATGCCGAATGCCATGTTGGACGCCGCGATAAACTCCTGCATCACCGCGCCGATCGTGTAGGGCAGGCCCTGGCCGCCATGATGTTCGTCCGCAATCAGCCCGCCCCAGCCGCCGTCGCAGAATTGCTTGTAGGCTTGCCTAAACCCATCCGGCGCCGTCACGCTGCCGTCGGCGTGGCGGGTGCAGCCCTGGCGGTCACCGGGCAGGTTGAGCGGTGCCAGAACTTCGGAACAGAACTTGCCGCCCTCGTTGAGCACGGCCTCGACCAGATCGGGCGAGACGCTCTCAAAACCCGGCACATGGGACTGGTTGTAGAGGCCGGCCACGGCCTCCAGCACGAACAGCGTGTCTTTTACCGGGGCGCGATAGGTCGGCATGGAATCAGGCTTTCATCGATTGTTCGACGATGTCGCAAAATTGTTGCAGCTCGGAGATGGTGGCGTCGATATCGGCGCGCTGTTCTTCCAGCAGGGCAACCCGCGCGCGGCATTTTTCCAGCGTGACGCGCTTCTGCGTCAGCCGGTGATCGCCCACGTCATACAGGTCGATCATCTCGCGGATTTCGGCGAGGCTGAACCCGACATTCTTGGCCCGCAAAATCCACGCCAGCCGGGCGCGATCGCGGCGCGAATAAATACGATTCTGCCCCTGACGCTCCGGCGCGATCAAGCCCTGATCTTCGTAAAATCGGATAGCGCGCGGCGTGATGTTGAAGGCCAGCGCCAGTTCGGTGATCGAAAAATGGCTGGCATCACCAGCGGCGGGCGGGGCGGGCGCGGTGGCAAAGGCATGCAGCAGCGCCGCGGGCGACTCGTCGTTTTGGGGAGCCTCAGCCGGATTGCTCATGGGCCAAGGGGGTAGTTTACGTTTACGTTAAGGTCAAGCTGGCGATGGCGCGGTTGGTGTGGCGGAACACGCCGGGTTCGTTGGACTTCGTCAGCGCAATGATGGCGCCCGCCACCATGCCAGCTGGCAGGCTGCCGAGGTCGCGCGGCAGGGCAAGGTCCATAACGGGCGCGGCCCATTGCAGGAAGCGTTCCACCGGTCGGCGTTCGGCGCGCGGGCCGATGAGCAGGCCGGGCTGGAGGATGTCGAGCCGGGCAAAGCCCATGGCCGCCAGCGCCGCTTCCACCTCGCCCTTGGTGCGCGGGTAGAGCAGGCTGGCCTTGGGATTGGCGCCGACACTGCTGACCAGGATGAAGTGAGTCACCCCTGCCGCCTTGGCCGCGCGGGCGAAGGCCAGCACGGCGTCATGATCGACGGCCCGGAAGGCGGCATCGCTGCCGGCCTTGGCCCGCGTGGTGCCGAGCGCGCAAACGGCGACCTGGGCTTGGGGCAATGGCGGCAGATCGTCGAAATCGGCGACCACACCGGGCCGGCCGATGGGGCGGCGGGTGATGGGGATGGCGTCTCGGCACAGGCCCATCACCAATCCGCCGACGAGGCCGGACGCGCCGGCCAGCAACATCCTCACGGGCGAACCCAGAGCTGCTGCACACCGTTGAACGCGGCCGAGATGTTGCGCTCGATGGGATCGCCGGTGAGCGCCAGGCCGGGGAAGCGGGCGAACAGGCGGGTCAGCGCGATTTCGGCCTCCGCGCGGGCCAGCGGTGCGCCGAGGCAGAAATGCACGCCGCCGCCAAAGGCGAAATGCGTCTTGTCAGCCCGGTCGATGTCGAACTTCAGCGGGTCTGCGTGCAGCGCCGGGTCCTGCCCAGCCGCCATCAGAAACGTCGTCACCGCTTCGCCAGCCCGCACCGGGCAGCCGCCGATCTGGCGCGGTTCGAGCGGGATCCGCAGCGATTGCACCACTGGCGGGTCGAGCCGCAGTGTTTCCTCAATGGCGTCGGCGATGCGGGCCGGGCTGGCCTGTACCTTGGCCAATTGTTCGGGATGGCGCAGCAGGGCGAGCACGCAATTGCCAATGAGGTCGGTGGTGGTGAGGTTCCCGGCCAGCAGCAGCAGGTTGCACATGGTGACGATTTCTTCGGTGGTGAGCCGATCGCCGCCATCGTCCACCGCCACCAGCGCGCTGATCAGGTCATCGCGCGGGGCAGCGCGCCGTTCGGCGATGGCGCGTTCAAAATAGGCGGACAGTTCATCGGCATTGGCCTTCAGCGCCGCGAGGAACTCCGGAGAACGAATGGGCGAGAACACATTTGCCAGCGCCTTTGACCAGCGCTGGAAATCGCCCACGTCCGCCGCGTCCACGCCCAACATGGTGGCGATGACGATGATGGGCAGCGGCGAGGAAAATTCCTCGATGATGTCGAACCTGTCCTTGCCGACCACCGCGTCGAGCAGGGCGTCGGCCACCTCCACCACCTTCGGCTTCACCGCTTCGATGGCGCGGGCGTTGAAGGCGTGGGTGACCAGACGGCGCAGGCGGGCATGATCGGGATCGTCGAGGACCAGCATCGATCGCGGGGCCTCGCGGTCCTGCATGGTGGCCAGTTTCTGCACGATCGTATCGGGCGCAGCATTGCGCTGATCGACCGACAGGCTGCGGTCCTTCAGCGTTGCGGCCACATCGGCGGCGCGGGTGAGCAGCACGCGGCCGAGCACCTTGTCGTCATGCACGGGATCGGCGGCGCGCAGCGCGTCGAAGCGTTCGTGCGGGCGGTTGCGGAACACCTCGTCGAAAACGGTTATCTCAAGGCCGGTTGGCAGCGTCATTCACCGTCTCCGATCATCACCAGCCGGCCACCATCGAGCCGGCGGTAAAAGCAATCCTGCCGGCCGGTGTGGCAGGCCGGGCCGGCCGGCTCAACCCGCAACAAAAGGCAATCCTGATCGCAATCCACCCGGATCTCCACCACGCGCTGGATGGCGCCCGACGTGGCGCCCTTGTGCCAGAGTTCGCGGCGGCTGCGGCTCCAGTAATGCGCCTCGCCGGTGGCAAGCGTTGCCGCCAGCGCATCGGCGTTCATGTGCGCCACCATCAGCACCCCGCCGCTGGCCGCATCCACCGCTACAGCGGTGAGCAGATCATCGGCGCCCCACCTGGGCCGGAACTCCAGCGTTTCATCCACGGCTTGGCTCATATGTGACACTTTCATCACAAGACAGGTGCAGACAAAGCGGACTGCCCACCCTATATGGCCCGGCATCTGCCGAATGACAAAGGCCACCACATGGACAAGATGCTCACCACCGATCCGTGGGAAGACGATCATCTCCACGAGGAATGCGGCGTGTTTGCGGTTTATGGCGCCGAGGGCGCTGCCGCGCTGGTGGCACTTGGCCTGCATGCCCTGCAGCACCGCGGCCAGGAAGCTGCCGGCATCACCACGTTTGATGGCAAGGAATTCCACACCCACCGCGCCATGGGGCATGTGGCGGGCAATTTCGACAATGATTCGGTGATCAACAAGCTGAAGGGCGAGATCGCCATCGGTCACAATCGCTATTCCACCACCGGCGAAACCGCGCTCAGGAACGTGCAGCCGCTGTTTGCCGAACTGGCCAGCGGCGGCTTTGCCGTTGCGCACAACGGCAATATCTCCAACGCCACCACCTTGCGCCGCGAACTGGTGCGGCGCGGATCGATCTTCCAATCGACCAGCGATACCGAGGTGATCATCCACCTTGTTGCCACCTCGTCCTATCGCACCCTGCTCGATCGCTTCATCGATGCGCTGAAGCGGGTGGAAGGCGCCTACAGTCTGATCTGCCTCACCGCCGAAGGTATGCTCGCCTGCCGCGATCCACTCGGTATCCGGCCACTGGTGCTGGGCCGGCTGGGCGATTCATATATCCTCGCCTCCGAAACCGTTGCGCTCGACATCGTGGGGGCGACCTTCCTGCGCTCGGTCGAACCGGGCGAGTTGATCATCATTTCCGGGCGCGGCCTGCGCTCGATCCGCCCGTTCGCGCCGGTGCGGGCGCGGCCGTGCATCTTCGAGCATGTTTATTTCAGCCGCCCCGATTCGATGATGGACGGCAGCAGCGTGTATGAAGTGCGCAAGCGCATCGGCGCCGAACTGGCCCGCGAGAATCCGGTGGAAGCCGACATGGTGGTGCCGGTGCCCGACAGCGGCGTGCCCGGCGCCATCGGCTATGCCCAGGAAAGCGGCATCCCGTTCGAACTGGGCATCATCCGCAGCCACTATATCGGCCGGACGTTTATCCAGCCCGGCGACCAGATCCGCAATCTTGGCGTCAAGCTGAAGCATAATGCCAACCGCGCGCTGATCGCCGGCAAGCGCATCGTGCTGATCGACGATTCGATCGTGCGCGGCACCACATCGGTCAAGATCGTGCAGATGCTGCGCGAAGCCGGCGCCGAAGAAGTGCATATGCGCATCGCCAGCCCGCCGACGCGGCACAGCTGCTTCTATGGCGTCGACACGCCGGAACGATCGAAGCTGCTGGCCGCCCAGATGGATATCGAGCGGATGCGCGATTACATTAAGGTGGACAGCCTGTCGTTCCTGTCGATCGACGGCCTCTATCGCGCCGTGGGTGAACCCACCCGCGACGAGCACGCGCCGCAATATTGCGACGCCTGCTTCACCGGCGATTACCCGACGCGGCTGACCGACCAGGAAGAAGTGGAAGTGCCGGACCAGCTGAGCCTGCTGGCCGAGCGCGTCATCTGAGGCGCTTGCCCTGCCCGTCCCTGCCGCCTAAGGCCGCCGCATGACCGACATCACGACCAAGAAACTCGCCCTCGTTACCGGCGCCAGCCGCGGCATTGGCGCGGCAACGGCCGAAATGCTGGCCCGCGAAGGCTGGCACGTGATCATCACCGCCCGCACCGAAGCCGGGCTGGCCGAGCTAGACGACCGCATCCACAAGGCCGGCGGCAGCGCCACCATCGCGCCGTTCGATCTGGCCGATTATGACGCCATCGACCGGCTGGGCAACGCCATCGGTGCGCGCTGGGGCCGGCTGGATGCGCTGATCCTCAATGCGGCGCAGCTGGGCACGCTGGCGCCGGTGCCGCATCTTGATCTGAAGGAATGGGACAAGCTGATTGCGCTCAATCTCACCGCCAACATGCGGCTGATCCGGGCGCTTGATCCCTGGCTGCGCCAATCGGCGGCTGGCCATGTCGTGGCCGTCACCTCGTCGGTGGCCGCCAGCCCACGCGCCTATTGGGGCGGCTATGCCGCGACCAAGGCGGCGCTGGAAAATCTGGTGGCAACCTATGGGGAAGAGGTGAAGAACGTCTCCGCCATCCGCACGCACATCATTGATCCCGGCGCCACCCGCACCGTGATGCGCGCCCGCGCCTATCCGGGCGAAGATCCGACAAGGCTGAAGCCGCCGGAAGATGCGGCGCGCCTGATTCTCGACCGGCTGGGCTGAAACCGGCGCCGCTCAGGCGGCGCGGCTGGTCTTGCGCAGCTTTTCCAGCTTCTTCAGCAGCATGTCGCGCTTCAGCTTGCTGAGGTGATCGATGAACAGCACGCCGTTCAGATGGTCCATCTCGTGCTGCAAGCAGGTGGCGAGCAGGCCGTCCAGCTTCTCGTCGTGGGCCTTGCCCTGCTCGTCGAGCCATTTAACCTGGATTTCGGCCGGGCGCTGCACATCGGCATACATTTCCGGGACCGACAGGCAGCCTTCCTGATAGACTGACAGTTCGTCGGATTCCCAAGTGACCTCCGGGTTGATGAACACGCGCGGTTCTTTCACGCGCACGATCTTGTCGGGATCGGCGTCTTCCGGCGTGTCATCGGCTTCGCGCTGCAGATCGATCACCAGGATGCGTTCCGCCACGCCCACCTGGATGGCGGCCAGGCCGATGCCCGGCGCGTCATACATGGTCTCGAACATGTCGGCGATCAGCGTGCGGTGCGCGTCGGTGACGGCTTCCACGGGCGTGCTGATCTGCTTCAGCCGGGCGTCGGGCGTTTCGATGATGGGGAGGATGGCCATGGGCGGCACGTATGGTGCAGGCGGCGGGGCGTCAAGGGCTGCGGCAATTCACGGGCACACCCATGAGTCACAGCTTTTCAGCCGGGCGCGGTGCGGGCAAGGTGGTGCTGACCACGAAAACCAAGGGGAAGATGACATGAACCGACTGGCAGGCAAGGTGGCACTGATCACTGGCGCAGCGCAGGGCCTGGGCGAGGCGATGGCCCGCCGCATGGTGGAAGAAGGCGCCCGCGTGGTGCTGACCGACATCAACGAAGCCGGCGTGAAGACCGTGGCGGCCAGCATCGGTGATGCCGCGGTGGCCTGCCGCCATGATGTGACCAGCCCCGAAGACTGGGCCGCTGCTGTTGCCTTTGCCGAAGGAAAGTTCGGCGGCTTCCACGTGCTGGTCAACAATGCCGGCATCGCGGCAGGTTCAACGGTAGAGGCCACCGATTTCGACACCTGGAAGCGCGTGCATTCGATCGATCTCGACAGCGTGTTCCTGGGCTGCAAGCTGAGCCTACCAACCATGGCGCGCACCGTGCGCGAAACCGATGTGCGCGGCAGCATCATCAATCTTTCCAGCATCGCCGGCGTGATCGCCGCCCACAACAGCGCCGCCTACAACAGCGCCAAGGCCGCCGTGCGCCACCTGACCAAGAGCGTCGCCCTGCATTGCGCCAAGCAGAAGTATCGCATCACCTGCAACAGCATCCACCCGGTGTTCATCGACACGCCGATCCTGAAAGGCATCACCGACGCCATGGGCCGCGAAGCTGGGCTGGAGAAACTGGGCCGGCAGATCCCGCTGGGCGTCGTGGGAGAACCGGATGATATCGCCTGGGCTGCCGTCTATCTGGCCAGCGACGAAGCCAAGATGGTGACTGGCCATGGCCTGTACGTGGATGGTGGCATCAGCGCGATGTGAGGCACTGTCCGGGAACCGGCTGGCCTCGCGCAAAATGAATTATTGGTAAAATAATGTTAATGGCTTGCAGTTGAACGGCCGGCCGTTAATGCAGGAAAGGGATCAGGGCTTGGGGGTGGCGTGTTCAGTGCCAATGACGTGCAGACTCGCAACGTGTTGCCAGACGTGCATTTTGCGCTTCCGGCGCCACAATTGCGGCCACTGATCACCACTTATTATGGCGTTTCAACGCCGGTCGCGCTGGAAGATCATCTCCATCCCGAATGGGGCAATATCCGTTTCACCATCACCGGCGAATGGACGGTGGAACGGCCCGGCTCCACCGATCCCACCGGAACGCGCGGCGCCCTGTTTGGGCCCACAGATCGCACCGCCAATGTCCGTTCGGCTGGTCCGGGCCGGACAGTGGGTGTTGGACTCACGGCGATGGGCTGGGCGACGCTGGTACAGCAGTCAGCGCATGAACATGCCAATCGCATCCACGATCTGGCCGATATCTACGGGCCCAGTGCCGAGCGCTTGTGGGCCGATCTGTGCGCCAGTGATTGGGAAGGCTGCTGCGCGCTGTTCGATCGGTTCTTCGGCAAACTCGCTGTTGCCGCACCGCCACCTGAACCGTTGATCGAACGGGTGCAACAGGCGCTGGTGAGCGGCAACATCGATACGGTGCAGGATTTCGCAGACGAACTGGCCCTGACCGAGCGCACCCTGGCGCGCCTGTGCCAACGCGCTTTCGGCTTTTCGCCCAAGCAGTTGCTGCGCCGCCAGCGCTTCCTGCGCACGCTGGCCCAGATCGGCGACAGGCTCGACCAGCCGTTGGCCACTTTGCTCGACGGCGGTTACTATGACCAGTCGCACTTCATCCGGGAATTCAGGGCCTATATGGGCATGACGCCGCTGGCCTATTTCAACAGCCCGCGCCAGATGATGCGGCGGGCCGGCGCAGAACGGCTGCGCACCGCTGGCGCCCGCGTACAAGGCCTGCACCAGCAGGGCTGATTCAGCGGCCCATCAGCCATTCGCCCAGCGTGCGCCCGAACGGCAAGGTGAACAGGCCGGCGACCAGCAGGCTGCCAATCACCAGGCCGCGGATATTGCCTTCATGCCCGGCCCGGTCATGCCGGCGCGCCTTCAGCACCGCCTGCGGCACTGAAATGGCCACGAAAAGGCTGATGGCGTGGATGGGGGAGAAATCGCCGACGAACACGCCGCCCAACTGCCGGGAACCCGCGTTGAAACACAGGGTGAGCAGCGCATTGCCCAGCATCAGCGCCGCCCAGATGCGACCCAGCAGGCGATGGCGCGCTGTGCCCTTTGGCCCCAACAGCATCGGCACAGTTACGCCCATGATGATGATCATGCTGGCCAGGTGGATCTGCACCAGCAGCGGCAGGCCCGGAAACTGGCTGGCACCGCGCACCACGGCCACCAGCACCACCGCCAGCAGTGCCGCGGTGGCAATGGCCAGATTGCGGTTGGACAAGACAGACGCCATCACACCCCCCGATCAGAAGCCCCGGTGTCGCTGCGCAACCGGGGCGGCGCAAGCTGTTTTACGCTGCGGCCAAATTGCGATATGGCCCGCGCGATGAACAACGATGCCTCCCCGACCAATGACCATAGCGACAACGGGGCGCTGCCTGCGGACGTGATGCCCATCCCCGGCCTGTCTGATCCGATGGTGCTGCCGCGCAAGCCCGTGGCGCGTGCCGATGGCAAGCGGGCACTGATCGGCCTGTCGAAAGATCAATTGCGCGCCGCGCTGGCCGAGATCGGCCTGCCGGCCAAGCAAGTGAACATGCGCGCCAGCCAAGTGTGGCACTGGCTTTATCATCGCGGTGTCACCGAAGTTTCGGCGATGGCCAATATCGCCAAGGACACGCGCGCCCTGCTGGATGACCATTTCGTCGTCGGCCGCCCGGAAGTGGTAACGGCGCAAGTGTCGAGCGACGGCACCCGCAAATGGCTGCTGCGCTTCGGCGACGGCGAGGAAGCCGAATGCGTGTTCATTCCCGATGCCTGGCGCGGCACGCTGTGCGTGTCTTCACAGGTCGGCTGCACATTGAATTGCCGTTTCTGCCACACCGGCACGATGAAGCTGGTGCGCAACCTGACGGCGGCCGAAATCGTCGGCCAGGTCATGCTGGCGCGCGATGCGCTGGGCGAATGGCCGGGCGCGACGCCTGTGCCGATCACAAGGCCGACCACCAGCGATGCCGCCGATGATATGGATGAGGATGACGTACCTTGGGTGCCCGGCGCGCACAATGCGGGCAGCAATTACACTGCCGAAGGCCGCATGCTCACCAACATCGTGATGATGGGCATGGGCGAGCCGCTGTATAATTTCGACAATGTCCGCGATGCGTTGCAGATCGTCATGGATGGTGACGGCCTGGGGCTTTCGAAGCGCCGCATCACGCTGTCCACCAGCGGCGTGGTGCCGATGATGGTGCGGGCCGGCAAGGAGATCGGCGTCAATCTCGCCGTGTCGCTGCACGCCGTCACCAAGGAGATCCGCGACGAGATCGTGCCGATCAACAAGAAATACGGTATCGAGCAGTTGCTGCAGGCCTGCGCCGATTATCCCGGCGTCAACAACGCGCGGCGCATCACCTTTGAATATGTGATGCTGGCCGGCAAGAACGACAGGGACGAGGATGCGCATGAGCTGGTGCGGCTGATCCGCAAATATCGCCTGCCGGCCAAGGTGAACCTGATCCCGTTCAACCCGTGGCCGGGCAGCATCTATGAATGTTCGTCGCCCGAACGCATCCGCGCCTTTTCCGACATCATCTTCAAGGCCGGCATCAGCGCCCCGGTGCGCACGCCGCGGGGGCGGGACATCATGGCAGCGTGTGGCCAGCTGAAATCGGCGTCAGAAAAAATCAGCCGGGCGGAACTGGACAAGCGCGCGGCGGAAAAGGAACTGGGCTGGGTGGATTAAGGCGCGCCGCCCGGCAGCCCTTTTTCGACATCCCGCATGTAATCACGGCTGAGCGGCAGCGCATCGCGGCGCTTGGTCATCTGCACCTGCACGTTCATATGGCCATCATTGGCAAAGGCGCACCACGCCGCCGCCAGATAGAACATCCACATCCGGTAAAAGCGGGCGTCGTACAGGGCCGTGATCGCATCCTCCTGTACGGCGCAGCGGTCATACCAAGCCTTCAGCGTGTACGCATAATGTAGGCGCAGCACCTCGATGTCGGTGATCCACAGCCAGGCCCCTTCCACCGCCGGCACGATCTGCGACAGCGCCGGAGAATAGCCGCCGGGGAAGATATATTTCGCCGTCCACGGATCCGTGGCGCCCGGCCCGTCGGCACGGGCGATGGTGTGGAGCAACGCCACGCCGTCGGTGGCCAGCAGGCGCTCTACGGTATCGAAGAACGGCTGATAATGCGGAAGGCCAACATGTTCGAACATGCCAACTGAGACGACCCGATCAAACTGCCCGGTCATCTGGCGATAGTCGATCAGCTGGTAATCAGCAACGGTCAGCCCCTGCCGCACGGCTTCGGCGCGGGCATATTTCAACTGTTCTTCCGAAAGGGTGATGCCGGTCACCTGCGCGCCCGACACCTTGTGCAGGTAGCGCGCCAGCCCACCCCAGCCGCAGCCGATATCGAGCACTTGGCTCCCCGGTTTCAGATCAAGCTTGGCGGCGATATGCGCCAGCTTGGCCTCCTGCGCCGCTTCCAGCGAGGTGATGCCCGGCGCCCAATAGGCGCAGCTATATTGCCGGTGCGGATCGAGGAACAGGTCGTAGAGCCGATCATCAAGGTCATAATGATGGGCGACGTTGCGCTTTGACCGACGCTCGAAATTGATCCCGTCCCACCACGCCGCCAACCTTGCCTGCCGCCACAGCGCAAAGCGCACCGGATTGTCGCGTTCCCAGCGCAGATTGTGGGTGACGAGATCGAGCAGGGCAAAAATATCGCCCTCCTCCATGACCAGCCGGCCATCCATGAAGGCCTCACCCGCGCCGAGCGCCGGATTGAGCGCGATGGCCCGTGCCGTGGCATTGTCGGCCAAACGGATGCGGAGCGGCGCACGGGTGGCGCTGGGCCTGCCATAGCGCCGCTTGCCGCCGGCCGGGTCGATCACGACCAACTCGCCATCCTGCATGAAGCGCTTGAAGAGGCGATCAAACAGCCACATGCCGGCAGACTGCCAAAGCTGCCGGCAAGGTCAAGTCAGGGGTTTGACGTGGTGGTCAGGCGCGCGCAACACTCACCATCGCCGGGCGCAGCAGGCGATCGCGGATCGTCCAGCCACTGGCCAGTTCGGCCACCACGCTGCCGGCGTCCATGTCGCTTTCCACCTCCAGCATCGCCTGATGGCGATTGGGATCAAGCGGTTCGCCCGGCGTGATCTCGATCTTGGATATGCCCTGGCGGCCAAAGATCGCCAGCAGCTCGCGCTCGGTCGCCTCGATGCCGGCGCGCACATTGTCGAAGCCATCGGCCGGCAGCGACGCAACGGCGCGGCGCAGATTTTCGGCCACGGCCAGCATGTCGCGGGCAAAGCCGGTGACAGCATATTGCGTCGCTTCCGCCTTGTCGCGCTCCAGCCGGCGGCGGGTATTTTCCATGTCTGCCATAGTGCGCAGCACGCGATCCTTCAGATCGGCAATTTCCTGATCCTTGGCCAACAGCGCTTCGGCCAGATCGATCTCCGGTGCGGCCGCTTCGGGCGCTTCGTTTTCCGGGGTTTCGGTGTTTTCGGTCGTGCCAGAGTTTTCGGTTGTGTCTGTCATGATACCAGTCTGCTCAGGGTTCGGGCGGTGTAATCCACCATGGGGATGACGCGTGCATAGTTCAACCGCGTCGGCCCGATAACCCCCACAACGCCGATCACCTTGCCATCGTTCCCGCGATAGGGTGCGGCAATGACGCTGGACCCCGACAACGAGAATAGGCGCGATTCCGCCCCGATGAAGATGCGCGCTGCCTCTGCCTCGCGGGCGCGGTCGAGCAGGCGGATGAGTTCGGCCTTGTCTTCCAGATCATCCAGCAACTGGCGCACCCGTTCAAGATCCACCGCGTCTTCGACCAGGTTGGCCTGGCCGCGCACGATCAGCACGGGGCGGGCCGCCGCATCCGAAGACCAGGCCGCCAGCCCGGCCGCCACTGCCGTCTGCGTCAGCGTATCGAGCATGGCGCGATCACGAGCGATCTCTTGGCTCATGCGCGACGTGGCTTCGGCCAGCGTCAGCCCGGCCAGCCGCGTGGTGATATAGTTGGCCGCGGCTTCGAGGCTGGCCGGCAGCACGCCCACCGGCAGATCGAGCAGCCGGTTTTCGACACTGCCATCGGCGCCGACCAGCACCACCAGCGCACGGGTGGGGGACAGCGGCACGAAACTGATCTGGCGGATGACGAGTTCGCCCGCCGGCACCAGCACCAGCCCGGCGCACTGCGACAGGCCCGACAGCGCGGCGGTGGTGCGTGTCAGCGCCTCTTCCATCGCCACGCCCGGTGCCAGCCCGGCTTCCAGCGCGGCGCGCTCATCCTGCGACGGTTCCGCGGCCTGCATCATGCCATCAACGAACATCCTGAGACCCAGTTCGGTCGGCAGCCGCCCGGCAGAGGTGTGCGGCGCGGCGAGCAGGCCGAGTTCCTCCAGATCCTGCATCACATTGCGGATCGAGGCCGGCGACAGGCCCAGCCCTCCTTTTGAGAGCGTGCGGCTGCCCACCGGCGCACCCGACACCAGATAGGCATCGACAATCTGCCGGAAAATCTCGCGCGCTCGCGTGTTGAGCTCGGCCAGCGCCAAGGTCTGCTGGTTCGTTGGCTGCATAGGCACAATCTAAGGTGCGTGGGCACGCGGCGCAATGGGCGCTTCCCTTCGGAGCCCCCACGCAATAAGGCCCACCCAACTGCAATCAGGAAAGACACGCCCCATGCGCCCATCAGGCCGCGCCCCCGATCAGATGCGCACCATCGAGATGATCCCCGGCTTTTCAGCCCACGCCGAAGGATCGTGCCTGGTCAAGTTCGGCAACACCCATGTGCTGGTGACCGCCAGCGTGGAAGACCGGGTGCCGCCGTGGCTGCGCGGTGGCGGCAAGGGCTGGGTGACGGCCGAATATGGCATGCTGCCGCGCGCCACCCACACCCGCGGCCAGCGCGAAGCCGCCAAGGGCAAGCAATCGGGCCGCACCCAGGAAATCCAGCGCCTGATCGGCCGCTCCCTGCGCGCGGTCACCGATCTGACGCTGCTGGGCGAACGCCAGATCACGCTGGATTGCGACGTGATCCAGGCCGATGGCGGCACGCGGACGGCGGCGATTTCCGGCGCCTGGGTGGCGCTGCGCCTCGCCATCGACGCGATCCACGCCAAGACCCCGCTGGCCGGCGATCCGCTGAGCCTTCAGGTCGCGGCGATTTCGTGCGGGATCTACAATGGCAATCCGGTGCTCGATCTTGATTATATCGAAGACAGCGCTGCCGGCACCGACGCCAATTTCGTGCTGACCAACCAGGCCGGCATCGTGGAAGTGCAAGGCACTGCCGAAGGTGAGCCGTTCGACGAGGAAGCGCTGCTGCGCCTGCTGCGCCTGGCGCGTATCGGCTGCAACGAAGTCTTCGCCGCGCAGCTGAAGGCGGTCGGCCGGTGAGGCAGCTGCTGCGCCAGCTTGATCGGGGCCGGCTGGTGCTGGCCACGCACAATCCCGGCAAGGTGGTGGAACTGGCCGAGCTGCTGAACCCGCACAGGCTGGACGTGGTAGCGGCCGGCGAATTGGGTTTGCCGGAGCCGGATGAGAC
>Ga0164292_10000355_pt1 | contig 35174 bp, 26 predicted proteins | sample GEODES117metaG_FD_111486 | JGI IMG/M metagenome (GOLD analysis project Ga0164292, IMG submission 111486) | Eutrophic lake water microbial communities from Lake Mendota, Wisconsin, USA - GEODES117 metaG | ecosystem: Environmental > Aquatic > Freshwater > Lake | place: USA: Lake Mendota...
CAGGATCGGCAGCGACCATCGACGCCACGACCTCATGCTCGCCTCCCCAATGCGGACAGGCCCCACGGCGCGAGCAGCATGACGAGCGCTGGCAGCCACGCGACCAAGAGGGCGCGTCGCGCAAGGCCCGCGCCGCTCTCCTGCACGCCGGCAGCGCTGGATGCATCGCCCGCCAGCCAGCGCACCACCGCGACGAACAGGTCGCGATTGCCCGGATGCGACAGCGCACCACGCGCATCCGCCACCCCCGCGCTGGAGCTGAGCGCCCACGCGACGCCACCCGCGAGCGCGACGCGTCGATCCTCGTCCATCGACAGCGCCAGCACCGGCACGCACTGCGCCGCATCCAGTCCTCTTCCATCGGGCACGCGATCCGTCCCGTTCGAGATCACGCGAGGATCCTCCTCGATCCAGGTCGCCGAGCCCGGCTCGATGCACGCGACGGTCGCCGGCTGCCATGCGCCTGCCGAGCGCACCTCCAGCGGCATGGGCCGCGGCCACGAGACCCTTCCGCGCAACGCGCGCGAAACGGGATGCTCGCCTCGCGCCACGCGATCCATCGTGGTGCGAAGCTGGCGATCGCTCTCGGATCGCGCCGCGAGTTCGACGACCATCGCGCCGGTTCGCGCCTGCAGGCCCTGCGTGCGCAGCAGGTCCGCCCACGGATCCTGCAGGCCCATCGCGGCCGCCACGCTTGGCGCGGCCAGCACGAACACGGGTTCCCCGTCACGCAGGAGACGCTGCGACGCCTCGAGCAGCGCCTTCTCCGCCGCGTCGGGCTCGACGGAGCGACGTTCGATCGGTGGCACGACGATCCACACGCGTGCGCGCGCGTCACGCGCCGAGGGACGTGGCGCCTGCGCGGGATTCCACGCCTCCACGCGCATGCGGGCACCGCGCAACGCGTCGGCCACAAGCGCGAAGTCACCGCCACCCGCCGTCGCGTCCAGCGGCGAACGCTGGCCCGCGTGCACGAACACGGCGGCGGCCCGCGGGGCCCCCTGCGCGGCCGCCAGCGTGGCGGCAAGCGCCTCGTCGGCCTCGCGCGCCCCCTCGACCAGGCGCCATGCGGGCACGGCCGCGCAACCGTGTGCGGTCGTGACCACCACCACCGGAGGTGCACGGAGGGCGGCCGCGACCTCGGTCAATCGCAGCGGTGGAAGACGATCGATCTGGTCCTGCGCCGTCCGGCACGCGTCCGAGAGCGCACCCATGCGACGCGCCGCATCGCGGAGTTCGCGCGTGCTGCCGGGACCACCGACCGCGTCCGCGCCCTGCCGCAGCAGTTTCGCCCACACGCCGAGTTCACCGGCCAGCGCTCGCCCCGCACCCTCGACATCGCCGATGGGGCGCTCGGGTGACGCGGCGGCCGCAGTCTGGAACGCCTGGATCCAGGACGCGCCCTCCGCACCGGCCCGCCGAAGTGCCGCAGCCAGCGCACCCAGGTTGTTGGCGGCCAGATCCCCGGCGACGCGACGTGCGGCGGCCTGCTGGCACGGCCCCGCGAGTTCCGCCGACGCGCAGACGCGCTCGAGCGCAGCGACGCCCTCCTGGAAGGCACGGCGCCACGCCTCGGACGGCTCGCGCTCGGATGCCGCGATCGCCTCCAGCGCGCGCGCCGCGGAGCCCGACTGCTGCGGATCCAGCACGTCGATCTCCTCCCATGTCGTGGCCGGATCCACCGCCGCCGCACGCCGCACGGCCTGCCGCGCCGCCGAAAGCGCGGATTCGCCCAATCCGCCCGGATGCATCAGCGTGAAGCGCACGGGACCCGTCGCGGATCGCATCGCCGCCGCGAGCGCCTCGCCCGCGGGCTGTCGGAACACTCCATGCAGATCCAGACGCGAGGGTTGCGCCCCCGGGCCTCGCAACGAGACCGCGCAGACCACCACGCTCGCGACGCCAAGCACCAGCGCAAGGCAGCGCTGACGCCACGCGACGGCGCGTTCGGGCTGGCGCGCTGCGTCGGCCCATCGGGCCGCGATCCAGACGAACCCTGCCCACGCGCAGGCAAGCGCCAGTCCGCCGCCCAGATCCACCGAGCCATCGATCGCCGCCTGCGCGCGGCGGATCGGATCCATCGCGAAGCCGGCCGCGGCGATCCAGGGATCGCCCATCACCTGCAGCGAACGGGCCGTGAGCGTCCAGAGGCCCACCAGCAGCATCGCGACCGCCGTCGCCGCAAGACCGGACCGGGTGATCACGCCCGCAAGAAGACCCAGGGCACCGCCTGCGGCCCCCACAAGAATCAGGCCGATCGTGCCCGAGAGTGCCGCGGCCGCGTCCACGGAGCCAGCCATCGCCTCCGCGAGCGCCTGCAGTGGAAGTCCGAGGGAGAGAACGGTCGCGATCACGATCATCGCGAGACCCTTCGCCCACAGCACGCCGGCGGGCCGCTCCGGTGCCGCAAGGATGAGATCCCACGTCCCGTGTCGACGCTCGCTTGCCACGCTCGCCGCACCGATCAGGGCGCAGGCCACCAGCACGCACCAAGCCGCGATCGAGATCGATGGTCCCAGATCGGCCTGCGCGGCGACGCTTCCGGTCGACACCACCAGCGGCGCACCGCTGAGCAGCGCGATCGCAGCGCCGATGGACCAGCCCCGAACGCCCCGCAGCGCGCGGCGCACTTCACGAACGCGCGTGGCTCGCATCACGCTCATTCGGTTGCCTCGCCAAGCCGCCGAAACGCCTCTTCCAGCGGACCATGCTCGAGATCCAGCCGACGGATCGCCACCCCGTCGCGCGCCAGCCCCTGCGCCACGCGGCCACGGACTTCGGGCGTCACCACCCCCTCGGCCACGATCGCGGTCCACGGCGCATCGGCGCACGCCGCACGCTGCGCGATGCGAAGGCCGCACTCAAGCAGCGCGCTCTCGGCACGCACCGGATCGTCCACCTCGAGTTCGAGCCGGGCGCTCACGCCCAGTGCCTGCCGGACCTCGCCGGGCGTTCCGGTCGCGATCACGCGCCCACGATCGAGCACCACGAGCCGATCGCACACTGCCTCGACCTCGGCCAGAACGTGCGTGCTCAGCAGGACCGTCACGCGTCCCTTGAGCGAGCGCAGCAGATTGCGGAAGGCGAGCACCTGGGCGGGATCGAGTCCCGCGGTTGGCTCGTCCAGCACGAGCATCAACGGATCGTGCGACAGCGCCGCCGCCAGCCCCACGCGCTGCCGAAAGCCCTTGCTCAGGGCCCTGCACGCGCGCCTTCGAACCTCGCCGAGCTCGCACCGCGCGATGACGTCGGCGACGGCACGGCGCAGCCTGGCCCCGTCAAGTCCGTGCAGGCCGGCGCTCCACGCGATGAACTCCTCCACCGTGGCATCCGGATGCAGCGGCGTTCGTTCCGGCAGCCAGCCGACATCCCGCCGACCGTCCTCGCTCCAGACGTCCAGTCCATTCACGCGGACCCGGCCGGCGTCGGGAGGCAGGACCCCCACCACCATGCGCAGCGTGGTGCTCTTGCCTGCCCCGTTGGGACCGAGAAAACCGCACACAGACCCCGTGCCGACATCCAGATCCACGCCATTCACGGCGTTTCGTGAGCCGAATCGCTTGACCAGGCCTTCGGCTTGAAGCATGGGTCTCTCGGAGGCCGATGAGTGTACGGAACAATCGACCACCGCACCCCTAGACTCTCCACACATGGCCCAGGACACCCGCGAACCCGGCACCTTCGACGCAGCGACCCTGCTGCAGGAGATCGCCGACGGCGTCGGGGTGGTGGACGCATCGGGCGAGATCCTCTGGATGAGTGGGCGCCTGGTCGCGCAGGATCCCGAGACGCTGCGCAAGTTCGCCGATGCGGCCCGCGAGAGTCTGCGCGAGCCAGCCATCGGTCGCCGCACGCAGCTGAAGCGCTTCCGCGCGCAGGGGCGCAGCTTCGAAGTCACCATCTCGGCCCTGGGCCCCTCGCCCGAGCGCGCGCTGGCGATCTTGGTGAACGTCTCGAACCGTCAGCACCTGCTGGATCGTGTCGAGGCGGTCGACGCGGCAGGCGCGTCGCTGCTCGACCTTGACGCGGTGATCGTGAATCCGCTGAACGTCGCGGAGCGCCTGAAATTGATCGAGGGCCGCATCGAGCAGGCTTTCCGCGACCTCTTTGGCGCCGCGAACTTCGAGGTGCGGCTGCTCGATCGCAAGAGCCGCGTGCTCGAGCTCGTGATCCACCGCGGCATCGATCCCCTGCCGATCGGCAGGCAGATGAAGGCGGAGCCCGAGGGCCACGGCATCACGGGCTGGGTCGCGACGACCGGCGAGAGCGTGCTCTGCCGCGATCCGCAGCATGACACCCGCTACATGCCGGGGCTGCCGGGCTGCCGCTGCGCGCTCACCGCGCCACTGCTGCTGCACGACCGTGTCGTGGGCACCGCCAACCTGGAGAGCGGCGACCCGCGCGCCTTCGAGGAGGAGGATCGCCTCCTGCTCGAGCTCTACGGTCGCTACATCGCGATGGCGCTCAACATCCTCGACATGCTGATCGTGGAGCGCTACACGACGAACCAGCGCGTGAGCGGCAGCGTGCGCGAGGAGATCGCGGTGCCCGTGCGCAACGTGCGCGAGTCCGTCGATGCGCTGAAGGCGCTGCTGGCCGATGGCCCCGCGGCCGACGCGCTCAAGCGGCTCGAATTGCACCTTGGCACCCTGGAATCACGGCTCAAGGCCGCCTCGGAAGGTTTCCGCGGCGTGCTTGGCGTGGACCGCGTGGAGAAGGGTTCGGGCGACGCGGGCCTGCTGGTTGGCCGGCGCGTGCTCGTGGCCGACGACGAGGCCGGCATTCGCGAGGCGATCCTGACGATCCTGGGCCAGCACGGCGCCAAGGTCTCGATCTTCGGCACGGGCCAGGAAGCGCTTCAGGCGCTCGCCGAGGCGAAGGCGAAGGGCGAGCCGTTCGAGATGGTGCTGTCCGACGTGCGCATGCCCGATCGCAACGGCTACGAGATCTTCCGCGCCGCCAAGGACTGCGACCCGGACATGCCGGTCATCCTGATGACGGGCTTCGGCTACGACCCGCACCACAGCATCGTGCGATCCAGCCAGGAAGGTCTGCACTGCTTCCTGTTCAAGCCCTTCCAGGCGCAGCAGCTCCTGGACGAGGTCCGGAAGGCGCTCACCGAACCGCCTCCGCCACCGCCGGCCGAGTGACGCGCCTCAGGCGCGATCCGCCACGAGCACCCGGTTCAGGCCCTCATGGTCCCGTTCGACCGACACGAAACGCAGCGCGTCGCATGACTCGACCAGCCGCCGTGCCGAGGCACCCTGCGACGCGGCGATCTCGACCAGCAATCGACCTCCAGGCCGCAGCCACCGCGCCGCACCACGCACGAGCGGCTCGACCACCCGCAGGCCGTCGGGACCTCCACGCAAGGCGGTCGGAGGCTCGTGGTCCCGGACGTTCGGCGCGCATGCCGCCAGCTCCGCGTCGCTGATGTAGGGCGGATTCGCCAGCAGCAGTTCGAAGGTTCCGGCCTCGTCGTCGAGCAGCGGCTCGAAGAGATCGCCCACGCGAAGATCGATGCGATCGCGCACGCCATGCCGCTCGGCGTTTCGAATGGCGAGATCCACCGCGGCCGGCACGAGATCGGTCGCGACCACGCGCGCATCCAGCGGAGCGACGGGCGGCTCCATCGTGCCGCGGCGCGGCGTGACGAGCGCGGCCACCACGCTGACGGCCACGCAGCCGGAACCCGTGCACAGGTCGAGCGCTCGCACCGTCGCACCCCCCGCGCGCGCCCACGCCACGGCATGCTCCACGAGCGTCTCGGTCGCGGGCCGCGGAATCAACGTGCTCCGATCCACGAAGAATGGCCGCGCATGGAACCATGTCTCCCCCACCAGGTACTGCACCGGCTCCTGCTGCCCTGCGCGTTTCACCAGTTCGCGAAGCTGGGCGAGCTCCGTCGGCGACGCCGGACGATCCACCTCCATGTAGAGGCGCGTGCGTTCGCAACCCAGCACATGTCCAAGCAGAAGCTCCGCGCAGACCCGCGGAGAATCCACCGATCGCTCCGTCAGGAAGCTGGTGATCCATGGCAGCAGGCGCCGTGTGGTCCAAGGGCCTTCCGTCCTCGCGGTGTCGGCTGCGGGCATGCGTTCAGTCTAGGTTCAGTGCACGCGAGGCTTCGCCCGGACAAGGGTTTCGGCACCTGTGCGCGTGCCCGAAACGGCTATCATCGCTCCCCCGAAGGAGGACCTGAAAAACCGATGTCCGACGTCCTTTCCATCCTTGATCGCGTCGCCGGCGTGGCTCGAAACAGCGGATGCTTCGGCGATGTCGACCTTCGGGACGCCGCCCTTCGCTGCGCCGCCAAGGAAGCCGCCGCCGAGGCGTGGTACACGGTGCAGCACGAGGCCGGTGGCTGGTGCGTGAGCCTCTCCACCGCGGACCGGTGGCTCAGCGAGAGCATCGAGACCGATCTCCTGCACTTCGGCGATCCGATCGAGGAACTGATCGAGGAGGAGCTCGTCGAGCTTGGCGGCCATGGGCCCGTGCCCCCGCCCCGACACTTCCGCGCGGACGATCGCAGCTACGTGTTCGTGAGCCGCGTGCCCGACACCGCGGGTGACGCGAACCATGTCGCGGGCCTGGTCGGCAAGTGGCTGCTCGCCTACGAGGCGGCCTTCCGAAATCTGGGCGACATGAGCGGCGCCGACGAGGAGTAGCGTGCCGCGCAAGGTCCTCATGCTGGGCTGGGAGTTCCCTCCGTTCATCTCGGGGGGACTTGGCACGGCCTGCTTCGGACTGACCAAGGCGCTGGATCGCCGCGACTGCGACGTGACCTTCGTGCTGCCCAAGCACGTCGATGCAGGCTTCGCGAGCCACGTGAATCTGGTCAGCCCCGGCTCGGTGCCCGCGCACCCGTCACTTCCGCCGCCACAGGCGGTGGTGAAGGCCCGCGATGCCGCGGCGCCCGAGCACGCCCCGCTTCCCGCCGAGGTGCTCGAGACGATCCAGCGAAACCTGCACCGCGTGACCACGCTCGGCCTGCCCATGACGGCACCCGCACCGTACAGCAGCTCGCTGCCATCCACGCTGGTGCGTCTGGCGCTCGAGAGCGCCACGCTGCGTCGCGTGCTGAAATTGCCGGAGCACATCAGCCCCGAACTTCGCACGCAGCTGCTCACCGAGCTGGCGGTGCAGGAGTCCGTGCCCGAGTCCGGAGGACGCGGCGCGGCGACCTTCCAGTCGCGCAGCAGCGACTATGGCGGCGACCTGATCGCCGAGAGCGAGCGTTACGCGCGCTTCTGCGTGGCGGCGGCGCGCGACCTGAAGTTCGACGTGATCCACGCCCACGACTGGCTCACCTACCCGGCGGGCCTGGCCGTCGCGCGGATGAGCGGCAAGCCACTGGTGGTGCACGTGCACAGCACCGAGTTCGACCGCAGCGGCGAGCACGTGAACCAGCCGCTCTACAACATCGAGCGCCGTGGCATGCACGGCGCGGTGCGCGTGATCACGGTGAGCATGCTCACGCGCAACCTGTGCGTGAACCGCTACGGCGTGAACCCCGACAAGATCGACGTGGTCTACAACGGCGTCGACCTGGATCCGAAGGCGGCTGGCATCGAGCCGATCAAGCAGACCGAGAAGGTGGTGCTCTACTTCGGCCGCATCACCATGCAGAAGGGCCCCGAGTACTTCATCGCGGCGGCCAAGCGCGTGCTCGACGTGATGGACGGCGTGAAGTTCGTGGTGGCCGGCAACGGCGACCAGGCGCAGCGCATGATCGAGATGGCCGCGGCGATGGGCATCGGCAACAAGGTGCTGTTCACCGGCTTCCTGCGCGGCAAGGACATCCAGAAGGTCTTCGGCATCGCCGATCTCTACGTGATGCCCAGCGTGAGCGAGCCCTTCGGCATCGCGCCGCTCGAGGCGATGGGCCACAAGGTGCCGGTGATCATCAGCCGCCAGAGCGGCGTGGGCGAGATCCTGACCAACGTGCTGAAGTGCGACTTCTGGGATGTGGACGACATGGCCAACAAGATCGTGGCCGTGCTGCGCCATCCCCCGCTGCAGCGCACGCTGCGCGACAGCGGCTACTTCGAGGTGCGCGGCATCACCTGGGACGGCGCGGCGGCCAAGGTCGAGGCGGTGTACGACCGCGCGGTGGCGGCGGTGAATCGGCGGTAGACAGAGCGCGATCGGCCCCGCGGGCCCGCTTCGCCACCGTGAAGAAGTGAAAAATCTCGAGCCCCGTGCATCCCTGCTTCGCCACACGTCGGAAGAGAATCTGTCGCTTGAGGTGTGCTTTCGCTCCCCCACGCCCCCCCGGAGGCCCTCCATGCAGACCCGAAAACTCGCCATCGCCGGACTGATCGCTTCCACGCTCGCAGCGGCGACAGACGCGTTCAAGCGCACCCCGCGCATGAAGCAAATGTGGTTGGTGGCTGCAATCGCCATCGCCGTCGGCGCAGACCGCCACGCACGCGCCGACATGGATGTGGTTTCGTGGGGTACTCAAACATGCGATCAAGGTGATCTTCGGGAGTCATACACGCAGGTCGCAGCTGGCCTCCGGCACACCGTGGCCCTCACGAGCGATGGCACACTCGTCGCCTGGGGCTACAACGCCTACGGGCAGTGCAACGTGCCATCAGGACTCACCGGCGTCGCGCAGGTCGCGGCGGGCTACTTGCACACCGTGGCTCTGAAGAACGACGGAACGGTGGTCGCGTGGGGCCGAAACACCTACGGCCAGTGCGACGTGCCATCAGGACTCACCGGCGTCACGCTGGTCGCGGCGGGCCAATACCACACCGTGGCTCTCAAGAACGACGGAACCCTCGTCGCCTGGGGCGACAACGCCTACGGGCAGTGCAACGTGCCATCAGGACTCACCGGCGTCACCCAGATCGCGGCGGGCTACTACCACACTGTGGCTCTCAAGAACGACGGAACCCTCATCGCCTGGGGCGACAACGGCTCTGGCCAGTGCGACGTGCCATCAGGACTCACCGGCGTCACCCAGGTCGCCGCAGGCTATGTGCACACCGTGGCTCTCAAGAACGACGGAACGGTGGTCGCATGGGGCCGAAACACCTACGGCGAGTGCGACGTGCCGTCAGGACTCACCGGCGTCACGCAGGTCGCGGCGGGCAGCCACACCGTGGCTCTCAAGAACGACGGAACCCTCGTCGCATGGGGCGACAACCGCTACGGCCAGTGCAACGTGCCATCCGGTCTCACGGGCGTCACGCAGGTCGCGGCGGGCTACGAACACACCCTGGCTCTCAGGAGCGATGGAGCATTCACTGCCTGGGGCGACAACTACTCCGGCCAGTGCAACGTGCCATCAGGGCTCACCGGCGTCACGCAAGTCGCGGGGGGCTACGAACACACCGTGGCTCTCAACAACGACGGAACGGTGGTCGCATGGGGCCGAGACAGCTACGGGCAGTGCGACGTTCCATCAGAACTCACCGGCGTCACGCAGGTCGCAGCGGGTCGCTACCACACCGTGGCTCTCAAGAACGACGGGGCCATCGTCGCCTGGGGCGACAACGACTCCGGCCAGTGCGACGTGCCATCAGGACTCACCGGCATCACCCAGGTCGCCGCAGGCTATGTGCACAACGTGGCTCTCAAGAACGACGGAACGGTGGTCGCGTGGGGCGACAACGACTACGGCCAGTGCAACGTGCCCTCAGGACTCACCGGCGTCACGCAGGTCGCGGCGGGTGGCTACCACACTGTGGCGCTCAAGAACGACGGAACCCTCGTCGCATGGGGCTACAACTCCTACGGCCAGTGCAACGTGCCCTCAGGACTCGCCGGCGTCACGCAGGTCGCGGCGGGTCGCTTCCACACCGTGGCTCTCAAGAACGACGGGGCCATCGTCGCCTGGGGCGACAACCGCTCCGGCCAGTGCGACGTGCCGTCAGGACTCACCGGCGTCACGCAGGTCGCGGCGGGATACGGGCACACCGTGGCTCTCAAGAACGACGGAACGGTGGTGGCGTGGGGCCGAAACTACAACGGAGAATGCAACGTGCCCTCAGGACTCACCGGCATCACGCAGGTCGCGGCGGGATCCGAACACACCCTGGCGCTCATCACCTTCGCCGACTGCAACGCCAACGGCCAGCGCGACACCTACGAGATCATGCACGGCGCCGCCGACATCAACTTCAATGGTGTCCCCGACGCCTGCGAGATGAGCCCTGGCGACCTCGACCTGAACGGCATGATCGACTTCGGCGACGTGGCGCTGATCATCCTCGACTTCGGTCCCTGCTCCGGCTGCCTCAGCGACCTCGACGCGAGCGGCGTGGTCGACTTCGGCGACGTGGCGCTGGCGCTGCTCAGCTTCGGGCCGACAGGCTGAGCGCATGCAAGACAGACGGATTCACACCGCATAGGCCGCCCTCCATGAAGACCCACACAACCGCCATCGCCGGACTGATCGCTTCCACGCTCGCATTCGCGCCCGGCGCGCACGCCGACGAGCCACCGCCGCAGCAGCTGGTCGGCTGGGGCTACCAGGAATTCGACAACTCCCAGATGCGAGGGCTCGCCTCGATCGCCGCGGGGGGCTTTGCCACCATGGGCATTCGCCCGGACGGCACGGTCGTCGGCTGGGGGTTCCTGTACGCCTTCGGCACCGAAGGGCCCTATGTCGCCACGCACCAAGATCCGCGCTCACTTCGCGACGCACGACAACTCGCCGTGAGCGAATGGTGCGCGCTGGTGCTGCACAACGACGACTCGCTGTCGGTGACGGGCTATCCCACGCTCGGGTGGGGCGGACAGATTCCACCCGATGGCCTGACCGGCGTGCGCTCGATCTGCGCCAACAGCAAGCACTCCATGGCCGTGCTGAAGGATGGCGGCCTGCGTGCGTGGGGCTTCAATGATTTCGGTCAGACCAGCGTGCCTACCGACCTGCCCGCCGTGGCATCGGCGGACTGCGGAAGGCAGCACTCAATCGCGCTGCTCCGCACGGGCGAGGTTCGCGCCTGGGGCGACAACGCATCGGGCGCGTGCACGGTGCCCGGGGGACTCACGGCGGTGCGACAGGTGGCGGCCGGCAACGCATGCTCGGCTGTGGTGCGCGACGACGGTACCGTGGCGGCCTGGGGAAGCAACGGCTCTGGCCGGACCACGGTGCCCCCCACGCTCGGGCCCGTCTCGCAGATCTCGATCGCGCGGGGAGGCGGCGCGCACATGATGGCACTGCGCCTCGATGGCACGGTGGCCTGCTGGGGCAGCAACGACAGCGCCGAGTGCGCCGTGCCCGAAGGCCTTGCCGATGTGGTGCAGGTGAGTGCGGGCTCGTCGTTCTCCGTCGCCCTTCGCGCCAACGGCGTGGTGGAAAGCTGGGGCTTCAGCGGCAACGGACAGTGTGGACCGGGCAGTGGTCGCGCGATCCGCCAGGTGGCGGCCGGGGCCGCGCACGCACTCTCGCTGTTCGAGGATGGCACCGTGCGTGCGTGGGCGATGTCCGGCAGCTCTTCCGGAACCTCGACCGAGGTCACGACCCAGACCGTGCCTGCGGGTCTGAACAACGTGGCCTTCGTGGCGACGGGCCGCTACCACTGCATCGCGGGCCGTCAGGACGGATCGGTGGTCTGCTGGGGCAAGAACTTCAACGGCCAGTGCAGCGTGCCTGCAGGCCTCACGGGCGTGGTGGCCGCAGCGGGTGGCTCGGCACAGACCCTCGCGCTGAAGGGCGACGGAAGTCTTGTCGGATGGGGAAGCGACTGGATCTCGCAACCGCCGCCTTCTGCGCTTCCAGCCGTGAAGCTCGTGGCCTGCAACCAGCGTTCCGGCACCGTCGCTCTTGATCTGGCGGGAACGCCGATCGCATGGGGCAGCAGCACCGATCTGGTGAAGACCTCGCTGCCCTCGGACCTGACCGGACTGACGCAGGTCGCGCTCGGCGCCGACCACGGCGTGGCGATCCGCACGAACGGCTCCGTGCTGTGCTGGGGCCTCAACAACCGAGGCCAGTCCACGCCTCCTTCCATGGCAGCAGCCGCGACGCAGGTCGCCGCCGGCTCGTACCACTCGCTGGCGCTGCTGGCCGACGGCAGCGTCGCGGCGTGGGGCTGGAACCAGGACGGTGTCAATCAGGCGATGGTGCCACCCTACGTGCACCATGCATCGTTCGTGGCGGCCATGGGCAACAGCAGCTTCGTGGTGATGGACCTTCAGGACTGCGACCACGACAACCGCTGGGACGCCTGGCAGATCCTGCACGGCGAGTGGGACTGGAACACGAACAGCCTGCCGGACTCGTGCGAGCGATCGGGCGGTGACCTGGACATGAACGACGAGCTGAACGCGGGCGACATCGCGCTGATCCTGCTCGACTTCGGCCCGTGCGCCGGCTGCCCCACCGACCTCGACGGCAACGGCGTGGTCGACATGGGCGATGTCTCGCTGCTGCTGGTGGCGTTCGGCCCGACAGGCTGAGTCCTTCGGATTCCGCGGCGTGCGCGCGGGAATGTCCCATGGCAGGCCACTAGAATCGCCCCTCCATGGGCCTCTTTTCCAAGCGCAAGAACGGCGTCGCCACGGCGGCCGCCCCCACCGCCCCCGTCGACAGCTCGCTTGAGGCGCTGATCCAGGCGAAGGGCCTCGACCTGCTCAACCGCGCGCGCGGCAACTCGAAGGGCATGCTCAGCGCGGCGTTCTGGTCGGACAAGCTGATGGAATGGAGCATGAAGGACGAGGCCTTCAAGGTGCAGCTGTTCCGCTTCGTGGACGCCTTCCCCATGCTGAAGACGCCCGAGGCCGTGCACGAGCACCTGGTCGACTACCTGACCCAGCCGGGCGTGAAGGCGCCGCCGGGACTTGACCTTGGCCTGAAGGCGGGCGGCCTGGCGAAGGGCCTGATGACGAAGACGGTGAGCAGCCAGATCACCGGCATGGCGGGCAAGTTCATCGCGGGCACCGACGCGGCCAGCGCGCTGCCGATGCTGCGCAAGATGTGGGACGAGGGCTTGGCCTTCAGCGTGGACCTGCTCGGCGAGGCCTGCGTGAGCGACGAGGAAGCCGCCGCCTACCAGAAGAAGTACCTCGACCTGATCCAGAACCTGCCCTCGCAGGTGGCGAACTGGCCCACCAACACGCGCCTTGAGAGCGACCATCTGGGCGCCATCCCGCGCGTGAACGTGAGCATCAAGATCAGCTCACTGCACGCGCGCACCGACCCGATCGACACCGAGGGCTCGATCCGCGGCCTGATGAACGGGCTGCGGCCGATCCTGCGCGCGGCGCACGAGCGCGGCGTGCTGATCAACTTCGACATGGAGCAGTTCGCGCTGAAGGACCTCACGCTCGAGCTCTTCATGCGCTGCTGCGAGGAGATCCCCTTCCACGCGGGCCTGGCGATGCAGGCCTACCTGAAGAGCGGCGACGATGACGCGCGACGCATCGTGGAGTGGAGCAAGCGCACCGGACGCGTGGTGACCGTGCGACTGGTGAAGGGCGCCTACTGGGATTACGAGACGATCCACGCCGAGCAGCAGGGCTGGCCCTGCCCCGTGTGGCCGAGGAAGGCGCTCACCGACGCCTGCTTCGAGCGCATGCAGCGCATCTTCCTGGAGAGCACGCCGAAGCGCGCAGGCGAAGGTGGCGTGAAGCTGGCGCTCGGCAGCCACAACGCACGAAGCATCGCGGCCACGCTGGCCACCGCCGAGCGACTGGGCCTGCCGCCCGCCGCGGTCGAACTGCAGATGCTGCACGGCATGGCCGACCAGCTGAAGGGCGCGGCCGCGGAGCTTGGCCTGCGCGTGCGCGAGTACGTGCCGGTGGGCGAGATGATTCCGGGCATGGCATACCTGGTGCGGCGCCTGCTCGAGAACACCAGCAACGAGAGCTGGCTGAAGGCGGGCTTCCTCGACAACGCCGACGCGTCGAAGCTGCTGGCAAGCCCGCACACGGTGACCATGCCGGCGGATGCAGGCAGCGGAGCCGAGCGCCACAGCCTCAGCGTGGCGCACCCCGAGGTGGGCGATGGCAAGCCGTTCTTCACCGAGCCGATGCGCGACTTCTCGAGGGCGCCCGCGCGCGAGACCTACGCGAAGGCGATCGCCGCTGTGCGCGTGCCCACCGTGGCCAACGACGGCACCGTGCAGCAGGCGCGCGACGCCGTCACGCTGCTCTCGAAGAGCTTCGCGAGCTGGCGCGACGTGCCCTTGACGCAGCGCGCCGCCGTGCTGGTGAAGGCCGCCGCCGCCATGCGCGCGCGCCGCGACGAGCTGAGCGCGGTGATCATTCGCGAGAGCGGCAAGACCTGGCGTGAGGCCGACGCCGACGTGTGCGAGGCGATCGACTTCTGCGAGTACTACGCGCGGGAGGCCGCGCCGCTGTTCGAGCGCCGGCGCCTGGGGCGCTTCGTGGGCGAGCTCGACGAGGTGATGCACGAGCCGCGCGGGGTATGCGTGGTGATCAGCCCGTGGAACTTCCCGCTTGCGATCTGCTGCGGCATGACCGTGGCGGCGCTCGTGACCGGCAACACCGTGATGGTGAAGCCCGCGGAGCAGACCCCCGCCATCGCGAAGCTGCTGTGCGAGATCCTGTGGGCAGCGGGCGCGCCGCGCGATGCGCTCGCCTTCCTGCCGGGCCAGGGCGAGACCGTGGGTGCGGCGCTGGTGCGCGATCCGCGCGTGGCGCTGGTGGCCTTCACCGGCAGCAAGGCCGTGGGCCTGGACATCGTGAAGGCGTGTGCCGAGGTGGCCGACGGACAGCACTTCGTGAAGCACGTGGTGTGCGAGATGGGCGGCAAGAACGCCGTGATCATCGACGCCAGCGCCGACCTGGACGAGGCGGTGCTCGCGGTCCGCCAGAGCGCCTTCGGCTTCAGCGGCCAGAAGTGCTCGGCGTGCAGCCGCGTGATCGTGGTGGAGAGCGCGCACGACCAGTTCCTGCATCGACTGATCGAGGCCACGCGCTGCCTGACCGTGGGCGACCCCACGCTGCCCGGCACCGATATCGGCCCGGTGATCGACGCCGAGGCGGCCGCGCGCATCCGCAACTTCATCGAGATCGGCTCGAAGGAAGGCAAGCTGGAACTGCAGCTGCCGGTGCCGGAAGGCCTGGAGGCGAAGGTGGGCAAGCCGTATGTCGGCCCGACGATCATCAGCGGCATCCGCCCCGAGCACCGTCTGGCCAACGACGAGATCTTCGGCCCAGTGCTTGCGGTGATCAAGGTGAGGGACTTCGACGAGGCGCTCGCCGTGGCCAACGGCACCGCCTACAAGCTCACCGGCGGCATCTTCAGCCGCAAGCCCGCGCACCTCGAGCGCGCGAAGCGCGAGTACCGCGTGGGCAACCTCTACCTGAACCGCGGCATCACTGGCGCGCTGGTGGGGCGACAGCCCTTCGGCGGCTTCGGCATGAGTGGTCTGGGCAGCAAGGCCGGCGGTGCGGGATATCTGGAGCACTTCGTGGTGCCGCGCGCGCTGTGCGAGAACACGATGCGCCGCGGCTTCGCGCCCGGTCTCGAGTGACCGCCCCGCCCGGGCGCGGACGGAACACGAAGCCCCGCTCGCTCAACGGGCAGGGAGCGCTCCGGCGCCCGCTGCGGCGAGTGATCCGCATGCCCCGCGGAAGCGGTCCAGCAGCCTGTAGCCGATCGCCTCGGCCACGTGCTCCGGACGGATACCGCCACTTCCCTCCAGATCCGCCACCGTCCGCGCGACGCGGCGCACCTTGTCGAACGCGCGTGCGCTCAGGCCGAGTTCGGCCATCGCCTGTCGCAGCAGATCGCGCGATGCTGCATCGAGCGGGGCCGCCGCGTCGAGCGCGGCACCCAATAGCGCCGCGTTCGGGACGTCCCCCTGCCGGCTTCGGCCGCGCTCGCGCGCCTCGAGCACCCGCGAACGAAGTGTCGCGGTGCTCTCGACCGGCTTGCGGGCCACCAGCGCGTCGAATGGAACCGCCGCTACCTCCACGTGCAGGTCGATGCGATCGATCACGGGACCGCTGAGGCGCTCGAGGTAGCGATCCATCGCGCTGGACCCACCCACACGCAGGTCGCCGCGAGCCGTCGGGTTCATGGCCGCCACCAGCAGCGCTCGCGCGGGGAACCTCGCCGCTCCCCGCGCCCTGCTCACGGTGACGAAGCCATCTTCCAGCGGCTCGCGAAGCGCCTCGAGCACGCTTCGCGGAAACTCGGCCACCTCGTCCAGAAAAAGCACGCCGCCGTGCGCCAGGCTCACCTCGCCCGGCCGTGGCACACTGCCTCCGCCGACCATCGCCGCCGCGCTCGCGGTGTGGTGCGGACATCGCACCGGCCGACGCGCGAGCAGGCCGCTGCCCGGCGGAAGCGACCCGGCGCACGAATGGATGCGCGTGGCCTGCATGCGCTCGTCCAGCGTCATGGGGGGCAGCAGCCCGGGCAAGGCGCGCGCCATGAGGGTCTTGCCACTGCCCGCAGGACCGATCATCAGCAGATTGTGCATGCCCGCGGCGGCCACGCACATCGCCCGTCGCGCGCCAAGTTGTCCGCGGATGCGCTCGAAGTCGATGTCGGGTTCGGGATCCGCAACGGAAGCCTCCATTGGACCCTGCACCAGACCGGCATCCGTTCCTGCGAGCACGCCAAGCGCCTGCTGCAGCGATTCCACGCCGACCGCCTGCACACCCTCGACCGCACCGGCCTCCGCGAGGTTCTCACGCGCGACCATCACGCGCTGGAATCCGGCCTCGCGCGCAAGGATCGCCAGGCAGATGGCTCCCCGCACCGGCCGCACGCGGCCATCCAGCGCAAGTTCCCCCGCGATCAGCCAGCGCGAGAGCCCCCCAGACGCTCCCTTCGATCGCCGCAGCGCGCCCCCCGCCACCAGCACCGAGAGCGCCATCGGAAGATCGAACGCTGGCCCCTCCTTGCGAAGGTCCGCTGGGGCGAGGTTGATCGTGATGCGTCCGCCCGGCCATGCGAAACCAGCATTGGACACGGCCGTCTGCACCCGGTCGATCGCCTCGCGCACCGCGACATCGGGCAGACCGACCAGCGTCGTGCGAGGCAGGCCCTGCCCGCTCAGATCCACCTCGATCTCGCAGGGAACGGCCTCGATGCCGCGCAACGCGAATCCATGCACGCGAACGCTCATGCAGGCATCCTGGGAGCGGCCGAGACCGCTCGTCGCGATCGATGCCTTTTTTCCTGCCGATTCGGCAGCATGTGCGTGGCCGACCGCAAGCCATGCCATCGCACGACCTTGCGCGAACCCGGAATCCCGCGTCTGAATCGATCCCGAGGGCACGCAACGCCTTGCCGAACCCGGTCCCGCTCCTATCGTTCTGCGCATCATGCGACACAGCTTCATCGCCTCGTGGAACAACCTGAAGACCGCCCTGCTTCTCGGCGGTCTCTTCGCGCTTTTCGTGGCCGTCGGCTCGCTCTGGGGTCGCGACGGCATGCTCTTCGCCGCGATCCTTGGCGTGCTCACCAATCTGGGCGCGTGGTGGTTCAGCGACCGCATCGCGATCGCCGCCATGCAGGGTCAGGCAGTCGACGAATCCACGGCGCCGCAGCTCGTGGGGATGGTGCGCGAACTCGCCGAGCGCGCCCAACTGCCGATGCCACGCGTGTTCATCTGCCCACACGACGCACCGAACGCCTTCGCCACCGGCCGAAGCCCTCGTCACGCCGCGGTGGCGGTGACACAGGGCGCGCTGCGCCTGCTGGATGATCGCGAACTTCGCGGCGTCATGGCTCATGAGCTTGCGCATGTCCGGAACCGCGACACCCTCATCAGTTCCGTGGCCGCCACGATCGCCGGCGTCTTCAGCACGGTCGCGCAGTGGGCCTTCCTGTTCGGTGGTTCCCGCGATCGCGAGGGCGGCCATCCGCTGGCGGGACTTCTGGTGATCCTGCTGTCGGCGGTCGCGGCCGCCCTGCTGAAGGCCATGATCAGCCGAAGCCGCGAGTTCGTCGCCGACGCCGACGGTGCCGCGATCGCCGGCTCGCCGGACGGACTCATCAGCGCCCTGCAGCGCCTGGATGCGGCCGCTGCGCGCATCCCGATGCACAACCCGCACCCCAACATGAACAACATGTTCATCGTGGAGCCGTTCGTGGGCGAGACCTTGACCCGCATGTTCGCCAGCCACCCGCCCACGGAGGCGCGCGTCCGCGCCCTGCGCGCCGGCGGCGTGGCCTGACACGCCGCGGAGTGCGGCGTTGGCACAGGTAGACTCGCGCGATGCCCCGCGTGATTCTGGCCTGCGATCCTGGTGAACGACGTGACGCCGTGCAGACCTCGCTGGTCGCGGCCGACATGCAGGTGACGCTCTCCGGTCACGCCGATGACGCCACGCATCTGGCCCGCTCCCTCCACGCGGACGCGCTGGTGCTGCTCGACGCACCCGGCTGCGATGCGCTCCGGATCACGCAGGCACTCCGGCACGACAGCGCGCTGCATGCCTGTATGATCGTGACCGTCGCGTTGCGCGACCGGCACGCGGCACTGATGCAGGCTGGCGCGGATCACGCGATGGGTTCGGGAACGACCGCCGATGAGGTGGCCGAGGCGGTGATGGGCCGACTGGAACGGCGCGACCAGCTGCTCGACGTCGGCGCCGCCGACGCGCGCCGTCGCTCCGCGGACAGCATGATCGAGGCGATCGCCGGCCGCGGCTCGCTTCGCGGGGTGATCGCCCTGCGCGTGGAGCGGATGCCTGAACTTGCGGCCGCCCTCGGCAACGAGGGAGCGCTCATGCTTCGCGGTCAGCTGCGGGAGCGCCTCTCGCCGCTCCTGCCGCGCGGCAGCGAGCTCACCATGATCGATGGCGGCGCCATCGCGGCGCTGGACGCCGCGACCACCTCCATCCCGGAGGTGGCGGAGAGCCTGCTCCGCGAGGCGCGGCAGGCCCTGCGCGCGAATGGCCGCGAGCTTCGACTTCGCGTGCACGCGGGCTACATCGAGTGCAAGGAGGCGACCGCGCTCGATGCACCGACCGCGCTTCGCCGCGCCGAGGCGGCCGCCCGCGAGGCGCGGCATCAGGGACTCTCCGCACCGCACGCCTGGTGCGACGCGCTCGGCGCCCGACTGCTGGGCGACCTGGAACTCGCCAGCGCGATGCGCCAGGCCGTGGAGCAGGCCGACTTCCGGCTGGTGTTCCAGCCGCAGGTGGACATGGATCGCGCGGAACCCTTCGGCGTCGAGGCGCTGATCCGCTGGAACCTGCCAGGTGGCATGAGCGTGCCTCCGAACCAGTTCGTGGCGCTCGCCGAGGAGAGCGGCCTGATCGAGGACATCGGGGCGTGGAGCCTGCGCGAGGCGTGCCGCCAGGCCGTCTCGTGGGAGGATCAGGGCCTGCGCCTTCGCGTGGCCGTGAACATCGCCCCGCGTCAGGCGATGCAGCCGCACTTCGCCGAGACGGTGCGTCAGGCGCTTGCCGAGAGCGGGTTCGCGGGCGACCGCCTGCTGCTGGAACTGACCGAGGCCGCGCTGCTGCGTGGCGCCGAGACGCTCTCACGATCGCTGGAGACCATCCGCTCGCTCGGCGTGCACGTGGCGGTCGACGACTTCGGCGCGGGTCTGGCCACGCTGGCCGGGCTTCGCGGCCTTCCGATCAGCGAGATCAAGATCGACCGCAGTTTCGTCCGCCCCCTCCCCGGCCTGCCCGAGGACCGGCTTGCCGTGGAGACGATCCTCCGGCTGGCGCAGCAGATGCAGCTTCGCACGCTGGCCGTGGGCGTGGAGCATGCCGCGCAGTGGGCGTGGCTGAAGGAACAGGGCTGCGACGCCGCGCAGGGCTGGCTGATCGGCAAGCCTCTGGAGGGAGCGGACCTGCCCGGCGCGATCGGCGCCCTGCGGCGCGGGCGCGGCCAGTTCGCCGTCGACGCGGCGACAGCCTGATCAGCGATCGATCCCGGCGAGATCAAGGAAGAAGGCCTGCTCCCGCGCGACCTGCGCAAGCCGTTCGAAGCGGCCGCTCTTGCCCCCATGCCCCGCCGCCATGTTCACGTGCAGCAGCAGCGGATTCGCGTCGGTCTTCAGCCGGCGCAGGCGCGCCACGTACTTCGCGGGCTCGAAGTAGCCCACCTGCGAGTCCCACACGCCGGTGGTGACCAGCATGGCGGGATAGGCCTTCGCCTGAAGGTTGTCGTAGGGCGAGTAGGACAGGATGTACGCGTAGGCCTCCTTTGACTCGATCGGGTTGCCCCACTGCGTCCACTCGTTCGTGGTCAGCGGGATCGAGGCGTCCAGCATGGTGGTGAGCGCGTCCACGAAGGGCACGTGCACGCCCAGCCCGCGGTACCGGTCGCCGGCCATGTTGGCGACGGCGCCCATGAGCAGGCCGCCCGCCGAGCCGCCGGACGCGAAGACGCGCCCGGGATCACACCACTTCTCGCGCACCAGGAAGTCCGTCGCATCCACGAAGTCGTTGAACGTGTTCTTCTTGTTCAGCAGGCGACCGTCCTCGTACCAGTCCTGTCCAAGGTCGGCACCCCCGCGCACATGCGCCGTCGCCAGCGCGAATCCGCGGTCCATCAGCGAGATGCCGGCAAGGTCGAAGGCCGCGTCGCTCGGGTAGCCATAGGAGCCGTAGGCCTCGATCAGGATCGGGCGGCTGCCGTCGCGCTTCCAGGCGTCCTTGCGCCAGCTGATCGAGACCGGAACGCGCTTCCCGTCGCGGCTGGGCGCCCATTGCCGGATGGTCTCGTACCTGTTGCGGTCATAGCCAAGCACCGGCTGCACCTTGCGCACCGTCTGCTCGCCGCTGGCCAGGTTCACGTCGATCACGGTGCGAGGCGTGATCATGCTGGTGAACCCCACGCGCACGAATGGGTTGGATGGATCGGGGTTGTCACCCAGTGCCATGCTGTACGCGCTCTCCTGCACCGGCACCACGCGCCCCAGTCCACCGCTCCATGGGATCACGCGCACGCGCGGGTTGGCGTCGGCACGCTCGGCCACGGCGATCCCCTGCTTGAACAGCGCGAATCCATCCACGGCCGCGTCGGTGCGGTGCGCCACCACGTCCTTCCAGGCGGACACGTTCGAGAACGCCTCCTCCGGAACGACCGCCAACCGGAAATTGCGGGCCTGCTGGTTGGTTCGGATCACCCACCGCCCATCCAGATGGTCGGCGTAGTGGCGAACGCCGGCCACCTTGGGCAACGCGATCACCGGCGTGGCCGACGGCGCATCCAGCGGCACCAGCCGAAGCTCGTTCTCGTTGAAGCCCTCGGTGCGGATGGCCAGCCACTTGCGCGAGGCCGTCGCGTCGATGCCCATGGTGAGCGTCTTGTCGGGCTCGTCGAAGACGACCGTGTCCTGCGTGACCGGCGTGCCGAGTTCGTGCCGACACACCGGCCCGCTCTGCAGGAGCTGCGGATCCTGCCGCAGATAGAACAGGGTGCGTCCATCGTTGGCCCACACCACCGACTCCAGCGCGCCCGGCACCCGGTCCACGATCTCGCCGGTGCGAAGGTCCTTCACCAGCAGTTCGTGCGTCCGGCGGCCCTGCGTGTCCTGCGTCCACGCCACCAGGTTGCCGTCGGGACTCACCGCGACCGCGCTCACGCGGAAATAGTCGTGTCCCTTCGCGAGCTCGTTCGCGTCGAGCATCACGCGCTCGGGCGCGGCGCGCTCGGGACCCGAGACGCCGCCCTGCCTGCGCATGTACACCGGATGCTCCTGTCCCGCGCGGTAGGCGACCCAGTACCACCATCCGCGATCGTGCTGCGGCGCGGTGCTGTCATCCTCCTGGATGCGCGCCCGGATCTCCTTCACCAGCGCTTCCTGCAGCGGCTGCAGGCGCTCGAGCATCGCCTCGGTGTAGGCCTGCTCCGCACGCAGGTGGTCCATCACGTCGGCGCGCTTGGCCTTCGGGTGATCGTCGCGAAGCCAGTAGTACTCGTCCACCCGCTCCCCATGGGGACTCTTCACCACGAAGATCTCCTGTTGCGCGACGGGGGGCGTCGGCCTGCCCTGCACGTCACGCTGCACGGGGGGCAACTCGGGGGACGCGGGGGGCGGCAACGCCACGCAGCATGCGAGCCATGGAAGTGCGAGCAGCGACGCGCGTGCAGCGATCCGTGCGATGGTCATGCAGGCAAGTTACCGTTCGTGCGATGCACCCCACCGCCCCGACCTGCTTCTCGGCTCGGTCATGCGCCTCGGCGCCGCACCCGCCGATGCCGGACCCGATCGCGCCGAACCCGGCGAGACAAGTCGAACGATGAAACGGGCCGCTCCGACCGGAGCGGCCCGTCGTGCGTGCGGGGATGTCGCCTGAATCAGGCGCTGAAGCTGCTGCCGCAGCCGCAGGTGGTCGTCGCGTTCGGATTGTTGAACACGAAGCCGCGGCCCATGATCTCGTCCTTGAAGTCGATCGTGGTGCCGTTGAGATACAGATAGCTCTTCGGATCGCAGATCACCTGGACGGTGAAGGTGTCGGCGCTCGCGGTGGCGACGCCGCCCTGCTCGCCCGCGGCCTGCGTGGCCTTCGGGTCCGGGCGACGGGCGTAGGTGAAGGACCAGACCTCGTCGGTCTCCTTCTGCACCTCGGTCAGGTCCAGCAGGTAGCTGAAGCCGCTGCAGCCGCCTCCCTTCACGCCGACGCGCAGGCGCACCTTCTCGGCGTCGAGGCCCTGCTGGCGGATGATGGCGTCGATCTCTCGGGCGGCGGTCTCGGTGACGTTCACGGGCATGGTGGGTCTCCCTGATGGTTCAGTGGGCGGTGGCGGCGGCGCCGGTCGCGGCGTCGGTCGCGATGCCGTTCTTCTTCTTCCAGTCGTCGATCGCGGTGCGGATGCTGTCCTCGGCCAGCACGCTGCAGTGGATCTTCACCGGCGGCAGGCTGAGCTCCTCGACGATCTGCGTGTTCTTGATGGTCAGGGCCTCGTCCACGGTCTTGCCCTTGATCCACTCGGTGGCCAGGCTGCTGCTGGCGATGGCGCTGCCGCAGCCGAAGCACTTGAACTTGGCGTCCTCGATCACGCCCTGCGGGCTCACCTTGATCTGAAGCTGCATCACGTCGCCGCACTCGGGTGCGCCAACGATGCCGACGCCCACGTCGGTGCGCGTCTGCACGTCCTTGCTGGTGCCGAAGCTGCCGACGTTGCGCGGGTTCTGGTAGTGGTCGATGACCTTGTCGCTGTAAGCCATGGGTGGGTCCTTGGGTTCTCGGGAATCAGTGCGTCTGCCACTGGATCTTGCTGATGTCGATGCCTTCCTTGTGCAGGTCGTAGAGCGGGCTCATGGTGCGCAGGTGCTCCACGGCCCGGGCGATCTTCTCGATCGCGTAGTCCACTTCCTCCTCGGTGGTCCAGCGGCCCAGCGACAGGCGCAGGCTGCTGTGCGCAAGCTCGTCGCCCACGCCCAGGCTCTTGAGCACGTAGCTCGGCTCCAGGCTGGCGCTGGTGCAGGCGCTGCCGCTCGAGCAGGCGATGTCCTTGATGCCCATGAGGAGGCTCTCGCCCTCGACGAAGCCGAAGCTGATGTTGCAGATGTGCGGCAGGCGCTTCTCCGCGTGGCCGTTGACCTGCGTGACCTCGATGCGCTTGGCCAGCTCGCCCTCGAGCTTGCGGCGCAGCTTCAGCAGGCGCTCGCCGTCACGGTCCATCTCGGCCTTGCACAGCTCGCAGGCCTTGCCGAAGCCGACGATGCCGGTGACGTTCAGCGTGCCGCTGCGCATGCCGCGCTCGTGGCCGCCGCCGTCCAGGATGGCCTCCAGGCGCACGCGGGGCTTGCGGCGGCGCACGAACAGCGCGCCGACGCCCTTGGGGCCGTAGATCTTGTGGCCGCTCCAGCTGAGCAGGTCGATGTGGTCGCGCTCGACATCGGTGGGCATCTTGCCCACCCACTGCGTGGCGTCGGTGTGGAAGATCACCTCGCGCTCATGGCAGAGCTTGCCGATCTCGGGCACCTCGTTGATGATGCCGATCTCGTTGTTGGCCCACATGATGCTGACCAGGATGGTGTCCGGGCGCATCGCGGCCTTCACCTGCGCGGCGGTGATCACCCCGTCGGCCCTGGGTTCGAGGAAGGTGACCTCGAAGCCCTCGCGCTGCAGCCGCTTGCACGGATCCAGCACGGCCTTGTGCTCATGCACCGCGGTGATGATGTGGCCGCGGTTCGGCTGGCCTTCGGGGGCCTTCGCGTACATGTGCGCGGCACCCTTGATGGCCAGGTTGTTGCCCTCGGTGGCGCCGCTGGTCCAGATGATCTCCTTCGCGGTGGCGCCGATGAGCGCGGCGGCCTGCTCGCGGGCGTGCTCCACGCCTTCCTCGGCGTCCCAGCCGAACTTGTGGTTGCGGCTCGAGCTGTTGCCGTACTTCTCGGTGAAGTAGGGAAGCATCGCCTCCACGACGCGCGGGTCGCATCGGGTGGTGGCGGCGTTGTCCATGTAGATCGGTGTCTTGGCGGCCATGCAGTTCCTCTTGGAAAAGAAAATCGCGGAAAGCCGGGCGAGTATAGGCGCGCGGGCCCTTTCAAGGAAGAGTTGTCCGCGATTCCGGAGGTCGCGGTCGGTGAGGGTGTTCGCGCACGATCCCGCGACGGATTTTCGGGTTCGAACGGGCCACGTCAGGGCGCGCGGATCGCGCACGAGAACTGCGCGTCGTCGACGCAGGCCTTCGCGCGATCGTTGATGAAGCAGCGCTCCCGCAGCACCTCCAGAGGCACCGTGCTGTCGATGGTCCCCCGCTCATGCATGACTTCGTGCAAATGGCCGTTCAGGATCCACCGCCAGTCGAAGCGCGCCCCAGGCGTGGCGGTGTGGCGCGCGTGGGCGATCAGGGTGGTGGTGCAGTTGTCGGTGAGCGCGTTGTACCACTGCGGCGTCTCGCGCAGGTCGGTGGCGGCCTGCAGGTACTCGACCAGCACGGCACGCGCTCCCTCGATCGGAACCATGAGCGGATAAATGTAGACGGTCTCGCCGCGGTGGTTGGTGCGCAGCTTCACCAGATCGGTCTCGTCGGCGAACACGTACGTCAGCTCGTACTGCCGGAAGAAGCCCTTCAGCGCGTCGTAGACCTCCCCCTCCTCGCGACGCGTCTCGACGGAGAGGCACAGATGCCGCCCATCGTCGAACCCGAAGCTGAGCATGGTGTGCGCGATGCTGGGGCTGCCCCAGTACACGTGGAACATGTCGACGCCGGTCATGCGCGAAAGGTCGAAGGTGTCGTCGCGGTGGCGCACGGTGAAGTCGGTCTCGCTGCGATAGTCGCAGCAGCGGATGTTGTGCACGACCAGTCGGTCGCCATCGATCTCGGCCCATGGCAGGACCGCGACATCGCGGCTCCAGACGCGGTCATTGCGGGCCGCCTGCGCCCAGAACACGGCGAGACCAAGGGCGAAGGCACCCGCGGCGACCGCGAGCACCTGCCGTCGACGGCGCAGGCGCCAGACCGCAAGCAGGAAAGCGGCGGGAATGGCCAGCGCCAGGATGCGGCGAAGTGGCGCAGGGCCCGGCAGGCAGAACTCCATCACGAGCGCCGACCAGACCACGGGAAGGAGGAGCGCCGCCAGGGCGCCCCACCATGCGAACCGGAGGGGGCCTTTCACGGCTCGGGCTTTCCGATGTTCGCGAAGTATTCGTTGGTGAGAAGCCACGTGCCGTTGCCGTGCGACTCGAGAGGACGGCCGTTCGCGGCGCCCACGTCCTTGCGGTCACGCAGCACGGCCACCACATCGCTCATGGCGGCGGGATTGCCGAACACGTAGGCGTGCGACGAGGCGAAGCCCTTCACCTTGCACTCGACCAGCTGGATCTGCGGCATCTGCTCGATCAGCTTCACCTGCTGCGGCGAGAACGGGATCTGCGAGAGCGTTCCGATTCGGGTCTTGCTGCCGAAGAGCCAGTTCGAGAGACCGATCGCCTCGTCCTCGCTGCTGAAGTAGACCACGGTTCGCTTGGCCGCGGCTCCCAGGTTCTCCAGCCAGAAGCGCTGGGAGAACACCTCCAGGTCCAGATCCGGCGCCGCGAGCATGAGCGTCTCGAGCTTCAGGGCTTCCTGCACCTTCTTGCCCTGCGATCGAAGGCCGATGTTCAGCTCGCGCAACGCCGTGGTCGCCACGTCGGTGCCGCGGCTGTGCGCGATGATGTGCAGTCGCTCGAGCCCGGGCACCTCGACGAGCACCTTGATCATCTCCCGCAGATGGAAGATGGTGAATTCGCCCGATTCGCGGTCGTAGAAGTAACCGAACGGCCCGCCGTAGCCCGCAGGCCAGGTGTAGGCCATGAACACCCCCTGCCGGCCGATCGAGTGCCACAGGATCGCCGAGCGCGCGACGGCGTCGTAGAAGCTGTTGTTGAAGCCGTGCACGTACAGGTAGAGATCCTTCTGCGCGCACTTGTCCAGCCGGGACTTCACCAGCTCGATGAACTTCGCCTTCTCCTTCTCAAGATCCGCCTGCGATTCAGGCGTTCGCTTGAGCTGGCCATCGACCACCATGAGCGAGTACGGGGTGAGTTCGACCTTGCCGACCTCCTCGACCTTGGTCATGTCGAGCCCGAACGCGCAGTAGTCCTCCCCCTGACCGCAGAGCTTCACCAGCTCGTCCCAGCTCGGCTTGGGATCCAGCGACACCGTCGCGGTTCCAAAGTTCATCGACGTGGCTCGACCGTAGCCATATTCGGGGCCACGTTCGCTTCGCCCCACCTCGGATCGATCGGTCACGTACAGGATGTCCATCTCGGGCCGCTGCTGATCGACAGGCAGCGCCGCAAGCATCCTTGAACCGGAACCGTCGCGATGGACGTTCGGCGTCGGCGGCATCCGCTCGACGCTGGTGCAGCCGACAACCATCGCGAGCGCGAGCGCGAACCCATCGAACCGAAGTCGTCGAAAGTTCATGCCCGGAGGGTAACCACAACGATCCTGCCGGCTGCATGGCTCGCAAGTGCAAGTGCGTTGCCCAAATCGCGCTGCCGGGCGCATGAGCTTGCGGAGGACCCTTCCGAAACCTGCGCAGCGACAACAAAGGCAGCGATTGGGTGCAATTCAGCCGATCCTGCCGCCGTTCCACGGACCATGCGGGCGCTGGCTGGCTCCGCTGACTGGAACCTTGATTGTGGAGCACACGTCATGAAGGCAAGGCTGGGCTGGACCGCACGCCTCGCAAGCACCTTGGGCATGCTGGCTCTCGCGCCAGCCGCCGCACCTCCGTCGCAGCGCCCACCCAACTTCGTCTTCATCCAGGGTGAGGCGCAGGGCCCCAGCAGCATCTCGGTGGACATGGATGGGGATCCCGCCACGCCCGCCCGGCCATCGGGCTTGACACCGAACCTCGAGAAGCTGGCCGCCGACGGCATGCGCTTCAGCGACTTCTACGCGAGCTGCCCCCGCTGCACGCCTTCGCGCGCCAGCTTCGTGACCGGCATCAGCCCGGCCAAGCTGCACATGACCTACCAGAACGAGGGCGGCGCTTCGCGACGCGAAGGCGGGGCCAAGGGTGGCGGCAAGCGCAAGCCCGCACAGGACGGGATCGTGAAGCCCGGCATGGAGGACACCATTCGCGCAAGCATGTACGCCGACAACTGGTTCATGCTGTACGTGAACGGCAAGCCGGTGGCCGTCGACTCGATCGACTTCCTGCCGCACAACGTGGTCGCGGTTGACCTGCTGCCGGAGTATCCGATGACGATCGCGGTGCTGGCCAAGGACAACGCGGACCCGAAGACCGGCTGCGAGTACGGACGCCAGATCGGTGATGGCGGCTTCATCCTGAAGTTCGGCGACGGCACCGTGACGGATGCCTCGTGGAAGGCCCGATGCTTCTTCCACGGCCCCGTGAACCGCGACACGGCGAACCCGACCGTTCGCACCGAACCGCTGCCGGCCGATTGGTTCGCGCCGGGATTCGACGACGCCTCGTGGGCCAACGCGACCGAGTACTCGCAGGAGCGCATCGATCCGAAGCAGCCCTTCTTCGAGCACGACTTCAAGGGCGCGAAGTGGATCTGGACCTCGGATCTGGACCTCGACAACACCGTGGTGCTGCGCAAGCGCGTGGAACGCCCCGGCGTCAAGCCTCGATGGACCACGAAGCCCGATCTGGACGTTTCGAACGCGCCGCGATCCTGAGCCTCACGAGGCGTCGCTAGCCTTGTCCGGCGATGAGGCTTGTCGAGCGGCTCGAGGAAGTGCCTTCCCTGCATGGCTGCGCGCTGGTGCCGACCATGGGCGCCCTGCACGAGGGTCATGCCTCGCTCATCCGACGTGCGGCGGCCTCGGGACTTCCCGCGGTGGCGACGATCTTCGTGAACCCCACGCAGTTCGGACCACGCGAGGACTTCTCGAAGTATCCACGCACGCTCGAGGCGGACCTGAAGATCGCGGAGGCCGCCGGAGCAGCGGCGGTGTTCGTGCCGGACGCGAGCGCGATCTATCCGGACGGGATCGATGCGGCCAAGCGCGAGGCCGCCTCCTGGCCACTCCCGCCCGCAGCGACGGAACCACGCCTTGAGGACGCCGCACGTCCCGGCCACTTCGCCGGCGTGTGCCAGGTGGTGGCCCGCCTCTTCGACCTGTGCCGGCCCGCGGTCGCGCACTTCGGGGAGAAGGACTTCCAGCAATTGCGCGTGATCATGCAGATGGTGGATTCCAGCCAGGGCCGCTGGGGTGCGCTGCGCATCGTGCCCGGCCCCACGGTGCGCGAGCGCGATGGTCTGGCGATGAGCAGCCGCAACCGCTACCTCTCCTCCGAGCGCCGAGACACGGCTCTTGGCGTCTACCGCGCCCTGCAGATGGCCATGAGTGCGCAACGCCCCGCCACCGCCGAGTCGCTGATGCGGGAGACGCTCGAACAGCATGGTTTCGAGATCGACTACGCCGTGGTGCGCGATGCCAGAACCCTCATGCCCGTCTCGGGCCTCGAGACGCCGTGCCGGGCGCTGATCGCGGCGCGGCTGCCGGAAGTGCGGCTGATCGACAACATGGCGATGCCGGTGTGGCGGTGACGCGCGAGCGGAGGGGTATCCTTCCCTCCGCGGCGGCCTGCAGGGCCGGAAATCCCGCAGGAGCAATCTCCATGATCCGCATCTCCATCCTCGCGATCGTCGCCACGCTCCTTGCCGCAGCCGATGGCGCGGTCGATCCGAAGTGGCTCGACAGCCGTGTCCCCGCCAAGGTTCGTCAGCGCATGGAGTCCCTGATCGGCCAAACGCTGCCGCAACCACCGGGCGACCTCCGGTGGATCGGTGGGGAGAAGCCGCGACTGACGCCGGGCCAGATTGTCCTGATCCAGTCGATCGGGGCCAGCGGCGGCAAGGCACTCCTCGAGAAGACCCGCAAGGCGCTTCCAGAGGGCGTGGTTCTCGTGGCGGTGCACGCCTCGAAGAAGACGGAACGACTGGAGAAGGACTTCGCGCAGAAGAGCCCCTGCCCCATCGCGCTCGATACGGACGGGTTGTGGGCCGCTGCGCTTGATCTGCCGGAAACGCCCGTGAATCTCGTGACCGACCTCACCGGCAAGGTTCGTCTGGTGGGCATCCGGACCGAGTCGCTGAAGCCAGCGATCGCGTCGCTGGAGCAGGCGGAACCGGCGGAATCGAAGGATGGATCGCGCCCGATGACGGGATTCCCGGCGCCCAGCGGCACGGTGGAACATGCCACCGACCGACGGGGACAGAAGATGCCGGAATTCTTCGTGGAGCAGTGGATCACGGACCGACCGCCCGCGCCTGCAGGCAAGCTGCTGGTGATCGACTTCTGGGCGACCTGGTGTGGCCCTTGTGTGGCGAGCATTCCGCACATGAACGATCTGGCCACGAAGTTCACCGACATCGCGCAGTGCGTCGGGGTGAGCGACGAGCAGCAGGCGGCCTTTCAGCAGGGCATGACCCGCATCGGGAAGTCACCTCGCGACTTCCGGTATGCGCTGGCACTGGCTCCCTCGAAGCAGCTGCACGGCTTCTTCGGTGTCCAGGCGATTCCACACTGCGTCGTCGTCTCGAGCGACGGTGTGGTTCGTTGGCAGGGCCTTCCAGGCGCGCTCACCGAGGACCTGTTCAAGCGGTTCGCCGACGCGCAGCGCGCGCTGAACGCCGCCCAGCCAGCGGCGCAGGACGACAAGCCTCGGGGAACTGGCACGCCGCGGAAGTACTGAGTCGATCCAGCGATCATCCCGCTGGAACCGCTCCCGACCCGACGATCGAGCAGGACACGCCTGACGAGCACGCAGCCGTATGCTGCGCGCATGAAGCTTCATCGTTCCGTTCGCGCCCCGCTCGCACTGCTCTCCCTGTGTGCCGGCATCCTGCTGGCGGCCCGCGGCGAGCCCGACGCGGCGTGGCTGGATCCAGCCGTTCCCGCGGAGGCCCGCGCCGCCGCGGCAGCGAACATGGGCTTCGCGGTTCCGGCCGCACCTGCAAGCGTGAAGTGGTTCGGCGGCGAGCCCGTCGCCCCGAGCGATGGCACCGTGACGGTGGTGCAGACCTTCAGCATGAAGCAGGGTGGACGCAGCCTGCTGCGAGGCGTGAAGACCTCGCTGCCCGATGGCGTGCGCTTCGTGCCCATCCACATGCAGGATGACGCCGAGACGGCCGCGAAGAACATGGCGCGAAGCGCCCCGGCGATGGCGGTCGCGGTGGACCTGCAGGGCGCATGGCTGGGCAGCATGGGCCTGCTGGACAAGCCCGTGAACCTGGTCATCGACGTGAATGGCGCCGTGCGCTACGTGGGCCTGAAGCCGGAGGCGATGAAGAAGGCGCTGGCGCCCCTGCTGGCCGAGAAGCCGGATCCCGCCAAGAAGGCCAAGCCGCGCCCCGAGCCGGTGAAGACCGACGCGCCCGCTTCCGCCAAGTGACCTTGACCTCTCGAGTGCCCGCTCAGGCCTGACGCCGAACGACCTCGTCGGCGAGATCGCGCAGCAGTTCGCGTGCGGGACCGGCGGGCACCGCATCGAGCGCCGCCTTCGCGGCATCGACGAGCGACTGCGCCGTGGCCTTCGCCTCGTCCAGGCAGCCGCTGCGGCGCAAGCGCTCAAGCAGGGCCGCGCCGTCGCGACGATGGATGATCTGGAGGACCTCGCTGCGCTCCCATGGGCTGGCGCCGCGAAGCAGCAGGATGACGGGCAGCGTGGTCTTGCCCTTCTCGAGATCGCGACCGAGCGTCTTGCCGACCACGGCCTCCTCGCCCGCCAGATCCAGCACGTCGTCCTGGATCTGGAAGGCGCAGCCGGTGCGCTCGCCGTAGAGGCTGAGCGCCGCCTGCACGTCGTCCGAGGCACCCGAGAGCCGCGCGCCCAGCGAGCAGCACGTGGCGACCAGCGCGGCCGTCTTGCGGCGCACGATCTCCATGTAGGTCTTCTCGTCGAGCGTCGGATCCTCGCGGCGGCTGAGCTGCAGCAGCTCGCCCTCGCAGAGGGTGTTCGTGGTCTCGCCGAACAGCACGTTGATCGCCGGATCGCCCACGAGTGAGCACAGGTGGAACGAGTTGGAGATCAGCCAGTCGCCGAGCATGACGGCCGTCTCGTTGCCCCGCAGGCTGTTGACCGTGCGACCGCGGCGACGCGTGTCGGCCTCGTCGAGCACGTCGTCGTGCACCAGCGTGGCCATGTGGATCATCTCGGCCACGGCGGCGCTGATGCGGTGCGCCTTCTTCAGGGGCGCGCCGTCGCGGGCCCCCACCGCCGCCATGCCGCTCAGCAACAGCAGCGTGGGACGCAGCATCTTGCCGCGGTAGCGCTCGACGTGCTGCGCCAGCTCGTTCACGGCGGGCAGGTCGCTGCGGAGTTGTTGCGCGAAGGTCGCCTCGACGTCACGGAGTCCGCCCACGATGGCGGCAGCCAGCGCGGGATCTCGGGTCACGGGAGCCAGGATCGAGGGAGGGACCATGGGGCGACTCTAGCGGGGGTTCCGGATCATTTCTCGGCGGCGATGTAGGCGATCCAGCCCCCGCAGGCCTCGCCCACGGTGGTGCGGCGGAAGATGCCGTCCCCCTCGCCCGAGGCGTGGTCGGTGCCTTCCCAGTACACGTGGGTCCGGCGGAAACCGGCCTCGGCCAGGCACTCCCGGATCTCGGGGATGGTCCAGAGCCGCCAGTCGTAGGTGAAGGCCTTGCGCATCTTCGTGCCGTCCGGGAACACGAAGTGGATGTGGTTCAGCACGTCGCCGGAGACCGGGTCGTAGCGCTCCGTGTGCCACTGGTACGTGAAGCCGTCGAGGTCGCGCTCCTCGGTCTGCTCGCTGAAGCTCTCGTAGCCGCCGTAGCAGTCGAGGAACATCACGCCGTCGCGCTTGAGCTGACTGCGCGCGTGCCGGAAGTAGCCGATGAGCGCCTCGCGCCGCTTGAACAGGAAGTAGCTGAAGTTGAACGCGGCGATCACGTCCACCGGCTCGCTGCGCGCGGTGCGCACGTCGCCGATGCGGATGTCGACGCGCTTGAGCTGCTCGGCCGTGAGCTGCGTGGCGCGGCGCGCGCGGCCCCAGGCCACGGTGGGACGGTGCAGGTCGAAGCCGATCGCGCGGTTCGTCTTGCGGCGACTCGCCCAGATGCCGCTGAGGAAGTGCGTCCCGCAGAAGTCCTCGCGCAGGATCGAGGGTGTGCGCCCGCGGATCGACCGGAAGACCCGGTCGATGAAGGCGCTCTCCTCCTCGGGGCTCTGGACGCTCTCCTCGTAGAGGTCGTGACGATCGCTCGTGGCGGCGGTGCGCCAGCCCTTCGCGGCCTTCGTGCCGCGCTTCTTCGCAGGTGTGCTCGTTGCCATGGGGATCGGGAAATCTACTGCGGCGGCCGCGTTCCTGCCGCCAGCGCGCGCTCGAGCGCGACCCGGGCGATGTGCCCGATGAGCAGCAGCGAGCCGACCAGCAGCACCACGCCGATCGCCACCGCCACGAACCCCTGCTGCGTGGCGAGCTCGACCAGGTCCTTCGCACCCTGCTCGGCGCCCAGGTGGCTCACGATCACGGCGGCGAGCGTTCGAGGCGCCATGCCGACCATCGTGCCGAGCAGGAAGATCGGGAAACGCACGCCCGCCCCCGCCATCGCCAGGTTCGTGATGCTGAACGGGCAGCTCGGCGAGAGGCGCAGCAGACCCACGATGAGGGCCGTGCGCGAGGGTTTCTCCTCGACGAGCGCGAAGCGGATCACCGCCGCCTTCGGCCAGTGGTCGATCCACGCCTGCACCTGACCGCCGCGGCCGGCCAGTCGGCTGAGCGCGAAACCCAGCGTGCTGCCCCCGAGATAGCCCGCCACACAGACGGGAAAGCCCACGAAGGGACCGAAGATCCAACCCGCCGCGATGCTCGGTGCGTACGTGGGCAGCAACCCCGCGCCGCAGCAGAGCGCGTAGCCCAGCGCAAAGATGGCCGGGCCCCTGAATCCATCCGTACGGAACCAGTCCGTGAGCGGCGCGATCTGGCTGAGCAGGTAGAAGCCCGCGAACGGCGGCAGCAGCACCCACAGCGCGAGCAGCGCCCCCGCCCCGTACACGCCGGGCGGCGGCTTGATCTGCGACGCATCGGCGCCGCCCTGCGATTCCCGCGGCAGCGACACCGGATCAGGCCGGCACCGGCACGCGGGCGTCCATGTGCCGCAGGATCTCGGTGGCGAACTCGCTGCACTTCACCTTCTTCGCACCCTCCATGAGGCGGTGGAAGTCGTAGGTGACGGTCTTGGCGCCGATCGCGCCATCCATGCCGGCGATGATCAGGTCGGCGGCCTCGTTCCAGCCCATGTAGCGCAGCATCATCTCGCCGCTCAGGATCACGCTGCCGGGGTTCACCTGGTCGAGGTTCGCGTACTTCGGCGCGGTGCCGTGCGTGGCCTCGAAGATGGCGTGGCCGGTGTCGTAGTTGATGTTGGCGCCCGGCGCGATGCCGATGCCGCCCACCTGCGCGGCCAGCGCGTCGCTGAGGTAGTCGCCGTTCAGGTTCATGGTGGCGATCACGTCGAAGTCCTTGGCGCGCGTCATCACCTGCTGCAGCGTGATGTCCGCGATGGAGTCCTTGATCAGGAGCTTCGACTTCCACTTGCCCTCGCCGTGCGTGGGCCAGAGCTTGAGCGCCGTCTCCACCTCGCCCACGATCTTCTTCTGCTGCTCGGGCGTCATCATGTCGAAGCCCGGGTCGATCATGCGCGCGTTGGCCTCGGCGGTGAGGTCCTTGTTGGCCTCCTTGTTGCCCAGGATCCAGGTCTCGCGCTCGCTCACGGTGTCGCCGCGGAACTCGCGCGCGGCCAGGGCGTAGCCCCAGTCCTTGAAGGCGCCTTCGGTGAACTTCATGATGTTGCCCTTGTGCACCAGCGTGAGGCTCTTGCGGCCCTCGCGCAGCGCGTAGGCGATCGCGGCGCGAATGAGGCGCTCGCTGCCGTCCTTCGAAACGGGCTTCAGGCCGATGCCGCTCGTTGCCGGGAAGCGGATCTTGCCGAACTCCTTCGGGAAGGCCTCCTTGAAGAGGTCCATGAACTTCTTCGCCTCGGGCGAGCCTTCCTTGAACTCGATGCCCGCGTAGATGTCCTCGCAGTTCTCGCGGAAGATCACCATGTTGCAGTCGCCGGGCTTCTTCACCGGGCTCGGCACGCCGTTGAACCAGCGCACGGGACGCAGGCAGACGTAGAGATCCAGGATCTGCCGCAGCGCCACGTTGAGCGAGCGGATGCCGCCACCCACCGGCGTGGTGAGCGGGCCCTTGATGCCCACGAGCATGTCGCGGAAGGCCTGCAGCGTCTCCTCGGGCAGCCAGTTGCCGGTCTTGTTGAAGGCCTTCTCGCCGGCCAGCACCTCGTGCCAGTGAATGCGGCGCTTGCCGCCGTAGGCCTTCTCCACCGCACCATCGAGCACGCGCACGCTCGCCTTCCAGATGTCGGGGCCCGTGCCGTCACCCTCGATGAATGGAACGATGGGCTCGTCGGGAACCTGCAGGCCAGACTTGGACATGGTGATGCGAGAAGCCATGGGTCGATCTCCTTCTTTCAGGCGAATGGATTTGGAGGGGCAAGTGTAACCCCGCCCCGCGTCAGCCCTGCGCGTTGGAGGGACTGCCCTTGGGCTGATCCGGCTCGGGCGGAGGCTCGTACGGTGGCTCGGACGCAGGCTCTTTCGCCGGGGCGGGAGCTGGTTCTGGCGCGGGTGAGGGCGCGCGCGAGGGTTCCGGCGGTGGCTCGAACGGCGGCGGCGTTGGCGCGGGCGCGGGCTCGGGTGCGGGCGCAGGCTCGGGCGCGGGCGCCGGCTCAGGTGCGGGCGCAGGCTCGGGTGCGGGCGCAGGCGCGGGCGCAGGCTCGGGTGCGGGCGCGGGCTCAGGTGCGGGCGCAGGCGCGG
>Ga0164292_10000356_pt1 | contig 35118 bp, 26 predicted proteins | sample GEODES117metaG_FD_111486 | JGI IMG/M metagenome (GOLD analysis project Ga0164292, IMG submission 111486) | Eutrophic lake water microbial communities from Lake Mendota, Wisconsin, USA - GEODES117 metaG | ecosystem: Environmental > Aquatic > Freshwater > Lake | place: USA: Lake Mendota...
GCCTTAAAAATAAAAATAGGGCATAAAACCGAAAACTGATGTCACTTTAAAACTTTGGGCCAACAATCTGAGCGCCAGTAAAGGCAAACAATATAATCCGAACCCCCTCAACTGCTACTACTTCTTTAGTGTGGTTAAATTCCTGCAGCATCTCGATGAACATTACGGATATGGACCTTTCGGGAACAGCCAGAAAAATAAAACCTCCGGTTTTAAGTTGTGTGGAAACAAGATCCTGCAAACGGTCAAAATCCGATGGGTCGTAGCACACATCGCTCATTAAAATAACATCCGCCTGGGGAATGGAATGATGCCAGTTGATCAGTCGGCATTCCACATCCTGAAGGCCTAAAGCCCGCAGGTTGAGATCCATCCATGTCAGGGCCTCGGAAATATGATCGGAAATCATCAGGTGTTTAGCATATGGAGCGGCAACCAGGGATGGCAGGCCAAGCCCTGCGCCAAGTTCCAGAACCGATTTGCCTTCTACCCTTTCGGGTTCAGCCCTTAGCCATTGGGCAAGGGCAATGCCCGATGGCCAAAGCCTGGACCAATACGGAAAAGGCATCCGCCCCCCTGCGTTACGGTAGACATGTTCAACCTGTTGCGGATCGGGGATCTGCAGGGTAAGCCCGCAAACGATCCTGGTCACACTATCAAAGGGTAAATCACTCATAAAAGCCGATAAAACTAATCATATTTGTCTGCCTGCGGGTTCCCGGGAATCAAATGCACAAGTTACCGACGTCTACGCCTGTGCATTACCTTAAGTCAACATTGATGAGGCTTTCGGGTTACCTTTAACCGTTTTCAGTATTAACCAACAAGCAAAATTTAGGATTATGATTCAAAAAACTTACTATAAAACCAAGGACTATTGCAAGGTGAAATTCAGCTTTCAGATTGAAGACGCTGAAAACATAGAGATACTCGGTTTGAACAGTGATTGGGAGAATTCTGTGATCATGAGTAAAAAGAAAGACGGCACATTTTCTGCCGATGTCAACCTTCCGAAAGACAGCAAGCATGAGTTTAAATACAGGGTCAATAGTTCAACATGGATAAGTGACCCGGACGCAGACGCAGAAGCACCGAACAGTTTTGGCGGAAGCAATAGCGTAGTGACACTTTGATGCGTTTTTCTTTTTTGTAGGCCCGTTGGCTAACGGTAGGCGCTTGCCACGTTAGCGTTTTCTCATTTCTAAATGACCCATAGAAATGCCGGAGAAAACCCCGATATTTGCATATCTAAATAGAATTAATGGGAAGATCTTCAGAAACATTCAACAAGAGGGAAAAAGAAAAAAAACGGCTCAAAAAAGCCCAGGATAAGGCTGAAAAAATGGAAGAAAGGAAGGCTACTACCAAAAAAGGTAAGAGTCTCGAGGATATGTTGGCCTACCTTGATGAAAACGGCAATATCTCTGCCACGCCGCCAGATCCGTCAAAAAGAAAAGTAGTCAACCACGAGGATATACAGTTAAGCGTGTCAAGGCCGGAGGTAGAGGAGGAGGAAGGCCCAAGAACGGGCCAGGTGACTTTCTTCAATAGCGCAAAAGGATTTGGATTTATCAAGGATACAACGTCAGGCGAAAGCTTTTTTGTACACGTGAACGAACTTACTGAACAGATCTCCGAAGGGGAAAAGGTATTGTTTGAGCGTGGATCTGGCCACAAAGGACCTGTTGCCCTCAATGTTAAGAAAGCTAAGTAAACTAAGACTGGTTATCATAAAATAATTAAAGCAAGCCGAGGGGCTTGCTTTAATTATTTTACCCCAACAGGGCACTTGTTGCTTGAAATTGTCTAAACCTCTGCGTTTGTTTTCAGGAGCGACAGTTTAGAGAAATCCGAACCGCTGAATATCTTCGCAAGATTGATATTTTTAGTTGCCTGGTACGATTCAAACTGGCTCTGGGGAACGATCCTCCAGAAATTCTTTGATTTCAGGTCTGCAAAGTCCTTGTCCCTTACAAAGAGACCGTTGATGGGGTCACGCTTCTTAAAGCTTATTCTCACGTAGTTATTATCGTTCTTGGCGTTTGAAATGAATTTTTCAATTTCGTCTATACTCATATTAACGATTTATTTGATGAACATTAAAAGGGAGGGCAAATATACCGATTTTTTCCTGTCTTTTTAGATTAAATCCCCTAAAAGCTACGTCCTATATAATATAAAGCGTACCTTGTTCCAATAATTTGAGCTTCGCATCAGTAATCGCTAACACTCTTACTTCGTGCCGCCCTCAGATAATCACCAATTTATCAATTAACAAGTATGAACATTTACATTTCAAACCTGAGCTTTGGCGTTCAGGACGAAGATTTAAGAAAATTATTCTCGGAATACGGAGAAGTATCTTCTGCCAAGATCATTACAGACAAATTTACCGGTAAATCAAGAGGATTCGGCTTTGTAGAAATGCCTGATTCAGCCGCGGCAGAAAACGCGGTCAACGGCCTTAATAACACCAGCATTGACGGACGGTCAGTGAAAGTGATGGAAGCCCGCCCGAAAGAAGAAAGGAGATAATTTCCTGATATTATCTGGAGGTTAGGAATAGAGTTTACACTTTACGCCTGACCTCCATTTTTTTTGCCCCTACCCGCCGTTTTCATTCCCTCGGTCACCTCCCCTTAATTTCCACAGTGATGTGGAAAAGGATACTTAACTTATTATGTTAAGTTGAATATTCATGAACATTAAGATTGCTTCTGAGCCAGCGGAATTTGACCAGATCCACCGGATCAATTATAAAACGTTTGTCCAGGAGATCCCGCAGCACAAAGAGAACGAACAGGCCATGCTGGTGGACAGGTTTCACGATAAAAACACGTATGTAATTGCCAAACGGGATGAACAGGTGATCGGTATGGTCTGCTTCAACCTAAGCCGCCCATTTTCATTGGACGAAAAACTTCCTGACCTCGAAACCTATCTTCCCCCATTTCATAAACTTGCTGAAATACGTTTGCTTGCGGTGCTACCCGAAGAAAGAATGACGATCATTACCTATAAGCTGCTGCATCAGTTGGCTTTGACTTTGATGTCCTTACAGGTGGACGCAGGCGTTATATGCGGGTACCAAAAACAGTTGCACCTTTATCAGCATATCGGTTTTATTCCGTTTGGACCGGTTGTGGGTTCTGGCGAGGCATTATATCAACCCATGTATATTACCCTAAAAGAACTTTTTAATGGATTCAGGAGCAATTAACATCTGTACTGGCCCCGTGCGTATTAGTGAAGCAGTTAAGGCTGCCTTGGCAAATGATCCGGTTTCACACCGTTCCACTGCTTTCCTCGATAGCTACCATGCCACCACCGAACTTCTTTGTGATTTATTCAACGTCAAGCGCGCATACCTGCTTACCGGGAGCGGCACACTCGCCAACGAAGCCCTGCTTCACCAGGTAAAACACATCAGCGGCAAGGGGCTGATTCTATCTAACGGCGAATTTGGAAATCGCCTCATCAAGCAGGCCGAAAGGATCGGCCTTAGGTTTTCTACTCACTCGCTGCCCTGGGGGGAGGGTTTTCAGCCCATAGAGATTGAGGAGCTGCTGGTCAACAGCTCACCGGCCTGGATGGTTTTTACCCACTGCGAAACATCAACCGGCGTTGTCAACGACTTAGATGGGCTTGCCAAACTTGCCAACAGCCACCACTGTGTTTGCTTTGCCGACTGCATGAGCACCGTAGGCACAAGACCGATCGATCTTTCCGGGGTGGCCATGGCCACCGCCTCCTCTGGGAAAGGGCTGGCCTCTATTCCAGGCCTTGCCATGGTGTTTTCTAATATCGAACCCGTCTCCGGCAACCAGATCCCCAGCTATATGGATCTGGGACAATACGCTTGCAATGCAGGTATTCCCTTCACCATATCCTCCAATCAGGTTTGTGCGCTGCATGCATCCCTGAAACAAAAACTGGTCAAAGATCAGTATGCCCTGCTGGAGAAATATCGTAAAAAAATTTCGGCCTTGTTACAACAAGCCCATCTTGCCCCATTCAATCATCAGTATTCTTTCGTTTTCACCGTTGTTCCACCCGCAGATGAATACGGCGATGTATTGGAACAACTATTACGATCCGGCCTGATCGTCAGTTATGAAAGCGACTACCTGAAAAAAAGAGGCTGGATACAGCTCGCACTTTTCAATTACTACCAGGAAGATGAACTGATCAATGTTGTCAAAAGGTTGAAAAAACTGCGGATACTGTCTTACTGATCACTTGTTTATAATTTATGCGGATGATGATTCAGCGTTACCTGAAACACTCGTGGTGCTGGAACTAGAGTATAATACGCCCTATATTGGCTTTGCTGATGTCAGCGTTCAACTCAACCACTTCTTTTTCCAGTTTCTCTTTTCTTCCTTTCAGCGCCAGCCATTGATTATGCAGCACATCAAACTGTTTCTTATGGCCTTCGGGCACATACGGTGTATTGGAATCCAACTCCCCTTTGAGGAAGATATAATCGGCGGTCAGTTTATTTACAAAGTTGATCACATCATCATTTGACTGTGATTTATTCTGAACGATGTCCTCTTCCCAGCTCTTAAAATCATCGGCGATCTTGTCCGCTTTTTTCCTCAATGGCTCGGTACCGGGTGTATCTTTCAGCATGAGGGAAGTCTCCCTCAATTGCATAGCTGTTTTCCTTGCCTTGATCACTTCTTTATGGATGACACTGGTCTCTTCGCAGATCTTCTTCATTAAGGCCTGCTGTTCGTCATACTCGGCCTGGGTTGCCTGAAGATCGGGTCTCGGTTTCAGGTTGATCTTCGATGTTTGAACCTGACCGCCCACTTTCAGGATCGCTGTGTACTCGCCGGGCGCTGCGAGGTAGCCCGCATAATCACCCTCAATAAACACTGTAGGGACACCCGTGATGGATTCCCCTTTGAGGTCCCACACGAAACGGTTCAACCCCATTCTTGCAGGCATGATGGGGTCGGCGTCAGGTCCGCCTGCATAGGAAACAAAATCGCCATCTGATTTAGAAGAATAAGACCTTACTATTTCCTTTTTGCTGTTGAGAATATCCAGGGTGACCAACGAATCTTTGCTGTTCTCAGGCAGTTGGTAATAGATCACGGCACCGGAAGCAGCATTGGTCCCTGAAAAAGAAGGAGCTGGAGAAAAAGGCTCATCTACATTCTCCGGATAATTGAGTGAACTGCCGGAAGAGGTTCTGATCACGTCAACAGGTGTATATAATTTGAAAGAGGACGTTGCATTGACATCGAACTCCCTCAGCACTTCTATGTCATCCAGTATCCAGAAAGCCCGGCCCATGGTGGACGCGATGAGATCGTTCTGATGAACCTTGAGATCTGTAACAGGGGTGATCGGCAGTCCAAATTGCGACTGTGTCCAGGTCAACCCGCCATTGAAAGAAACATACAAGCCCGTCTCCGTTCCGGCGTACAACAATCCTTTCCTTTTGCTGTCTTCTCTGACCACCCTGGTGTAAGCGGTAGGTGAAATTCCGGTGACGATTTTAGTCCAGGTTTTACCGTAGTCGGAGGATTTATAGATAGCAGGACTGAAATCATTAACCTTATAACGGGTGGTGGCTATGTACACTGTGGCTTTATCGTGTGGGCTGACTTCAATACTATTGATCAAACATTCGGGTAGGCTGGCAGGGGTAATATTGGTCCAGGTAGCGCCGCCATCTTTCGTAAGATGCACTAAGCCGTCGTCGCTGCCAGTATAGATCACGCCTTTTTCGTGCGGCGATTCGATCACATAAGCGAGCGTTCCGTAGTTTTCACCACCCGCGCCTTCATTGGTGTATGGCGTTCCGCTTATACCTTGTTTAGTGGTATCATTCCGGGTAAGATCGCCAGAAACTGCTTTCCAGTTTCTGCCCATATCATTTGTTTTGAAGAGCACATTTCCCGCATGATAAAATGTATTCGGCTCATGCATGGAGTAGATGATGGGGGCGTTCCAATTGAAACGATAAGCCATATCTTTTGGCTTGAGCGACTGGTATTGGACCGGAACTTGCATCAGGGATTTTCTTTCCATGGTGTTATAATCCAGGGTGCCCACGGTGCCCTGGTAGGATCCGCCCATCACATACCTTGGATTCTTAGGATCAAAAGCGAGAAAAGCACTTTCGCCACCCGCGCTTCTTGTCCACTCAGATTCACTGATAGAGTACCCGGAAGGATTGCTGCTTTTGATCTTTACGGAACTATTATCCTGCTGACCCGCATAGATATGATAGGGATAAAGATCATCTGCGTTGATCCTATAAAACTGAGCAGTAGGTTGATTATTCTGGGACGACCAGGTTTTTGTTTGATCGAAACTGACAGCTCCGCCACCATCATTAGAAACGATCATATTCCTGGGATTATCGGGATTGATCCAGAGATGGTGGTAGTCGCCATGCGTACCCCGGATATTCGTCCAGGTTCTGCCGCCATCCTTACTCATCAGTCCGGGTGAGTTGAACACATACAGGGTGTTTTCATCTTTAGGGTCAAGGAACAATTCTATATAATACCATGCCCTTTGGGTAAGCCTGTTGTCTGTACTGATCTTGCTGAATGAATTTCCAGCATCGTAAGAAACGAACAGTCCTCCAAGGTCTTTCTCAGTATCACTTTCCACCAGCGCGTACACTTTATCTGCATTGGCAGGAGAAACAGCAATACTCATCTTTCCCATCTCTTTCGGCAATCCTTTGCTGAGTTTGGCCCAGGTTCTTCCCTCATCTGTTGATTTGTATAATCCTGATCCGGGGCCGCCCGAGCGAACCTCCCAGGGCAATCTTCGGTGATCCCACATAGCGGCATACAGGATCCTCGGGTTCTTTGCATCCATGCTTAATTCCGAGCAACCGGTATTATCATCTACAAAAAGGATCTTATTCCAGGTCTGGCCCCCATCCATTGATTTATAGATCCCCCGATCCGGAGAAGGTCCGTGTAATGCTCCCTGTGCGGCTACATAAACGATATCGGGATTAGAAGGATGAATTCTGATACCGGAGATATGGCGGGTCATATCCAGGCCCATCTTCTTCCAGGTTTTGCCGGCATCCGTGCTTTTGTATACCCCATCACCATAAGAAGTCATAACCCCTCTCGGAGCATGTTCTCCTGCCCCTACGTAGATCACGTTGGGGTCAGTATCTGCCACTGCAATGGCGCCAATGGAGCTTGTTGTAAAAAAGCCATCAGAGATATTGAACCAGGATTGCCCCGCATTGATGGTTTTCCATACCCCTCCGCCTGTTGTACCCATATAGTAAATCTGGTCGCTACCCCTTACGCCCGACGAGGCAACGGAACGCCCGCCGCGGAAGGGTCCGATATTCCTGAACTTCAGTGACTTGAAAAATTGTTCATGGTCAAAGGGAGGAACAGGAGTTGGGTCAACTTTCTTTTTCTGACCGATCACGGTCAGGGTACATGTGAACATGAAAAACAGGATCAGAGCACTCCTCATATTTTGATGGATTATATATCTCAAACTTAAATCAAAAAGATTCAAAACTAAACTTCTGTTTTAGCCTTAGTATTTCTCTTGCTATAGACCTAATGGCGTCAATGCTTTTGTGGTGCTTCAATTCGGAAGATGAATCATAAAACCATGACTTTTAAAAAAACCAAGGCATTGCCTTTATTTTCCAGGAAAAATATCCATTACATTTGACCAACAACCAGGCGGATAACCCTTCATGACAAGGAATTTTCTTTCAGGCTTTATTACCTCTATCGTGCTGACCTTTTCGTTCAGCGCAGTCATGGGGCAGTCGGAATTTGATTCGTTAAAACGAAACAGCAATCTCGACACGAGTTATCAGCCCTCCCAGAAGCCAACATTTGTAACTGAATTTGCAGAAGGCAAGATATCCGGCTTTATACAACCTGCATTCTATTTTGACTATAACAACCTGACCGATAACGATCTTTTTGTAACCTCAGGTATACCCACCACTAAGTTGACCAATGTCAAGTTCAACCGCTTCCATTTTTCTGCTAACCAAAGCCGGCTTGGCTTCAGTTTCAAATTCCCAAAGGCAGGTAAAAATACCACGGCCGTGTTGGAAGGCGACTTTCTCTCAAGCGCCAGGGGGGTCAATACTTTTTTCCGAATGCGCCATGCCTACATCACGTATGGCGATTTTCTAATAGGTCAAACATGGACCAATTTTGGCGACGTGGGCGCTTCTCCCAATACCCTTGACCTGGAGGGTCCGAATTCCATGCCTGGCTCACGGGTAGCCCAGGTGCGTTGGCGGAAACAGATCTCCCCCAGTTGGAACCTGTTGTTTGCCCTGGAGGAGCCAAAAGCAGATTACACTTCATTGGATAGTGCTAAGGCCGTAAAAGCAGGCTTACCCGAACTGGTGTTTAAGCCCAAACTGAGTTTCAAAGGTGGGACCTGGATCAACTCATTCATCTACAAACCAATTGTCTATACCAACAAGGAATTCAGCATTAAAAAGAGATTACCGGGTTGGGGTTTTACCAGTTCCCTAAGTCTCCGCATCGCTGATAATAATTTCAGTCCGCTGGGTGTTAAAAAAAGGGTATTCAATGTTTTCGGTATTGTGGGTGATGGAACCCAGGGCTCCGTCAATGATTTCGGAGGATTAGGCTATGAAGCATTTCCCAAAGACAATGCGACGCTGGAGACCCTGCTTTATTACGGTGGATACGTCTCGTACAGTTTCGTGTTTAAGAAAAGATGGACCTCCACCTTTGTTTATAGTTACCTGCACCAGGAGAAGCCAACCATAACCGATCAAACTTTCAAGCGAAGCAGCTATTGGTCGGCCAATGCCGTACTGGCCATCAACAGGTATTTCACTGCAGGCACTGAATTCCTTTACGGAAGCAAATCGAATCACGACAATACCTCGGGAAATGCGATTCGCATACTCGGCCTGATGAGGTTATTGTTCTAGCCCCAAAACATGACCATTTATAATATGACACAACGCAAATTAAATTTATTAGTCTACTAATTTGGTAGACTAATATAAAGTCCTTAATCTTGCACTTCATTAGTCTACTAATTCAGTAGACTTTTAAAATACTGATATGCGCAGGATTGTTTTTATGATCATTTTTGCCTCGATTGGTTCGCTGGGCGCTTGGGCCCAACAAGGGATCTCCGGAACCGTAACGGACCAACAAGGGCGGCCTGTTCCCGCAGCTACGATAAAAATAAAAGACAATAATAACCAGGCCATTGCAGACTCCAATGGCGTATTCTCCCTCCCATCCATCCCGCCCCTGCCGTTCACAATGGAGATCAGTTCCGCAGGTTTCAACACCCATGAGATCGTGGTGACCGACCTGAAAAAGCTCACCAGTCAATTCATCCTCGTCAACAACAACGAACTCACCGAGGTGGTGATCACCTCGAGGCGGCGACTGGAAACCGCCCAAAGCGTGCCAATCGCCATTTCTGTCATTACCGGGAAACAGGCGGAAGATGCCGGGGCATTTAACGTAAACCGACTCAAGGAACTCGTTCCATCAGTACAACTTTATTCGTCAAACCCCAGGAACACAACCCTGAATATCCGCGGCATGGGCTCCACCTTCGGCCTTACCAACGATGGTATCGATCCCGGTGTGGGTTTTTATATTGACGGTGTATACTACGCCCGCCCTGCAGCGACTGCCCTTGACTTTGTAGACGTAGACCGGATCGAAGTGCTGCGCGGCCCACAGGGAAACCTTTTCGGCAAAAATACCACAGCCGGTGCATTCAACATCACCAGCCGCGCCCCGGGAACTACACCCGGAGCGACCTTTGAAGTGAGCTATGGCAACTTTGGCTTCATCCAGGCTAAGACCTCATTCACCGGTCCGCTGACAAAAAATAAAAAACTGACTGGAAGACTCTCTTTCTCAGGTACCCAACGGAACGGGTTATTGTACAACACCATCTCGCAAAAACATATTAACGACCTCAACAACCTGGGGTTCAGGACACAGCTTCAGTACCGGCCAACAGAAAAACTGAAGATCACCTTCATAGGCGATATCACTGACCAAAAACCAGACGGCTACGCACAGGTGGTAGCCGGCGTTGTCAAAACACAACGCCCCGCATACCGGCAGTTCAACGCGATCATTGCAGACCTGAATTACAGGCTGCCCACATCCAATCCTTTTGACCGCATTGTTGATCATAATACCCCGTGGCGATCAGGTAACCAACTGGGCGGTACTTCCCTAAACGTAGATTATAAGATCGGTAGCGGTACCCTTACCTCCACCACCGCCTGGCGCTACTGGAACTGGGACCCCTCGAACGACAGGGACTTTACCGCCTTACCTGTATTGACACTATCACAAGCCACATCAAAACATCAGCAATTCACACAGGAAATCCGTTATGCCGGCGACTTTTCGCAAAAACTTAATGGCGTCATCGGAGCTTTCCTAATTGACCAAGATCTCAAAACAGATCCCTACCACATCGAAGAATCAGGATCCGCCCAATGGCGCTTCTCACAAAGCACTTCCAGCAACCTTTGGAAAACACCAGGGCTATTCGATGGCTATGGCATCAGAACCAATTCGCGCCTGCAGACATTTGGCGCAGCATTATTCGGACAATTGGAATGGGCCGTAAGCGACAGGTTCTTTGTCATGCCCGGCGTCAGGTTTAACTACGATAAAAAAGATGTTGAGTTCGACAGAAAAACATATGGCGGGCTGCAAACCACCGATCCCGCATTGCTGGCATTAAAGCGTCTCGTGTATACCGACCAGTTCTTCACCGCTAACGTTGAAGAAACGAATTTTTCAGGATGCCTTACCCTTGCCTATAAGATCGAAAAAAAGTTCAACGCATTCGCCACTTATTCCATCAGTTACAAACCCGTAGGCGTCAACCTGGGTGGCCTCCCAACCAGCAATGGTGCGGTTATGCTTGAACTGGCCAGGATCAAACCGGAATATGTAACTCACTGGGAAATGGGTGCAAAAACCAACCCGACTAAAAATTCCACGTTCAATGTTGTTTTTCACCATACTGCCATTGAAGACTACCAGACGCTGGTGCAATCTCCCGAAATAGGCGTTAACCGAGGTTACCTGGCCAATGCGGAAAAAGTACGGGTCTTCGGATTTGAAACTGATGGCAACCTCCGGGTTAACAAACATCTCTGGCTCTACGGCAATCTCGCATACACAATTGCAGAATACCAGCAGTTCTCCAACGCACCCGTACCATTGGAAGAAACGGGCAGCACAAAATCTTTCAAAGATATCTCCGGAAACAGGATGCCCGGGGTTTCAAAATGGGCAGGGTCCATAGGCGGTGAACTTACTTCAAACACACGTAAGGCTTTGGGTAATAGCGGTAAACTATTCTTTGCAATGGACAGCTATGCGCGGAGCGAATTCTCCTCCAGTCCTTCCCCTTCTAAATACCTGAACGTCCCCGGGTATGCTACGCTCAATACCCGATTTGGATTCAGGGCCGATGAAGGCCTCAGCCTGTTTGCGTGGGCAAGGAATATTTTCAATAAGAACTACTTCGAACAACTGCTGCCGGCAGCCGGAAATGCAGGCCATTATGCTGCTGTGCTGGGTGACCCCCGAACCTTCGGGATCACCGCACGCTATACCTTCTGAGAACTATTTTGCAGGGGTGATCCTAATATTCCTATACTCAATAGGACCATGATCACCCTGCAGCATGATGGGACCGGGCTCCCCTTCGTTACTATCAAGCGCACCTCCGGTAATACCAGGGATCACCTGGTTGCATATGATGGTAACGCCATTGGCTACAACCGTGACGAGTCGACCAACAAGGGTAATATCAAAAGACTGCCACTCTCCAGGGGATTTAGCCGCCATGGTGACGGGCAGCAGGAACCCGTACAAGGCACCGTACTCGATCAACGATGGCTCAAGACCCTTGCTGTCGGACACCTGAATTTCATACCGTCCGCGAAGGTACACTCCACTGTTACTGTGCTTTGGATAGCGGAACTCGATATGGAGTTTGAAATCATTGAATTTTTGGTCGGATATGATATTGGCACCTGATGCTGGACTTTTCAACACCCCATTCTCGGCGATCCACTGGTTCTTTTTACCAGCTTCAACATGCCATCCACTGGTGTTCTTGCCATTGAACAAATCGACAGGTGTTCCCCAAACAGGTGCTTTGGCCCTTACCAGCGAAGGTGCCCTCACGCCCGTCCAATTGAACTTCCGGCCGTCAGGTAAAACCATCGTACCAGATAATTTATCGTTCTCCAGAACGCCTTCAAACACAAGATCCTTATCGCCCTGCTCCCATTGCGGCGGAATGGCAAAACTGAATTTCCTGCCATCAAAACGCACATGGGCCACGGGCCGTGCACTGCCTCCATCGGCAACAAAATGACCCACCAGGGTCTTCGAACCCGATACATGAACTTCCAGCCATGACGCCGTGACGCGGTCACCCGCAGTTACGGTGAGGTCCCATTTTCCGGCCAGGGGTGATTTGTAATCCTGTGCTCGTGTATGCATAGAGATGACAGTGAGTAAAATGACAAGGATTCTGACAAGTTTCATTAACTGTTTGGTTTAAGACAGGTAAAATAAGATTAATACCCGATATTTATTTCAGGATGACCAGCTTGAACAGAAGAGATTTTCTTGCGATGGTGCCAGCCATTCCAGCCGCAGGCAAATTATCCGTCGATCGCATGGAAAATCTGCCGCCGAATGTCAGGCTCAGCCTGAATGCCTATTCATTCAACGATATGCTGATGAAGAAAAAGATCAGCAAGGCGGAGTTGCTTCATTTTTGCGCTGGCGCCGGCTTCAGTGCCGTTGATATGACAGGATACTACTTCTCCACCTATCCGGCCACACCCCCCGATAAAGAGATCTTCGAGTTCAAACGAAAAGCACATGAACTTGGAATAGAAATCAGTGGTACCGGGGTGAGGAATGAATTTTCACATACCGAAGATGCATCACTGGACAAGGAAGTGGACCTTGTAAATCGATGGATAGAAGTGGCGGCAAAAATGGGCGCCCCTGTTTTACGCATCTTTACCGCAAAAAAATACAGCGAAGGGGAGGAAAGAAAACGCATTGCCGACAGGCTCGTACATGCCATCAACCAGTGCTTACCTGTGGCAGCCGCACATGGTGTGATCCTGGGCATTCAGAACCATAACGATTTTCTCAGAACTGCCGCCGAATGTCATGATCTCATCAGCCCGTTTAACAGCCCCTGGCTTGGCCTGGTGGTAGATACCGGAAATTTTATTGCGGCGGATCCGTATGAAGAGATCAGGAAATCATTGCCTCTCGCAGTAAACTGGCAGGTCAAGGAAAAACTATTGATCAAGGGCGTTCAAACCCCGATGGACCTCCCCAGATTATGCCGCATGATTAAAGACTCTTCCTACAAGGGGAACATTCCTATAGAAACCCTCGGCCTGAACGACCCCCTCAACGAAGTCCCCATCTTTCTGGCAAAAGTCAGGCAGCAACTGCTTTGAAACAGATTTTTTCAAGCTCAGGCCTGGTGCGGCCGTTACATCGGGATTGCCGATTACATCGGTATGCAGCGGGACCACGACTAAGCACCTTTTAGTATCTTCCCAAAAATTATTCCATGAGAATCTGTGTCTATTGTGCCTCTAGCGCGAAGATCGACCAGGCTTATTTCGAAGCCACTGAAATGTTGGCGATCGACTTCGTTCAAAACAATATCGACGTTGTATATGGTGGGGGTGCTTCCGGACTGATGGGAAAACTGGCAGACACCATCATTGAACATGGCGGCAATATTAAAGGTATCATGCCCAAGTTCATGAACGAAGTAGAATGGGCCCACAAAAAGGTGGTGGACCTGGAATTCACAGAAACCATGCACGAACGTAAGGCGAAGTTCCTGGTTGATATCGATGGTCTCGTGACCTTGCCTGGCGGCTCGGGTACACTGGAAGAATTGCTGGAAGCGATCACGTTAAAGCGTTTGGGACTTTTCACAAAACCCATCGTGATCCTCAATACCAATGGCTACTACGATCCCTTAAAGCTCATGCTGGAAAAAAGCGTGGAAGAAAACTTTATGATAACCCGCCACCTGGAGATGTGGACCTTTGTTGACCACCCGGAAGAGGTGATTCCCGCACTCCACTCCGCCCCTTCCTGGGATAAAGACGCCATCCATTTTGCAGCGATCAGGTGATGTAAACCCGCGCTTCACTCCACCCCCTTGTGGGATAAAGACGCCATCAAGTTCGCTTCGCTTAGGTAATATCAGCCTCACTGGCTGAAAATTTATCGCGATTAAAATCTGCCGACTGGTCACGGGGAATAGACAACGAAGTCCAGTCTTTACTCAGCATTTTACTGATGTAAATGATCTGCCCCACATGGCAGGGATAGTGCGCCAACTGGCGGTTGATAGCGGCGATCACTGTATGGGCTTCGTTACGTATATAGATGATTCGATCAAGATCAGTTTCCTGCATTGAACTTAACGTATTGAACAGACAGGCCCAGCCATCTTCCCAAATTTTCATAAGCGCAGCCCGGGTATCAACATCATTGACAAATTCCGCATCCCGGTTGCGCCAGTTTTTCTCTCCATCAGAATCGAAGATGTCTGTCCACCTGGAGACCATATTGCCAGCCATATGTTTTACGATCACAGCAATACTATTTGATTCGGCGTTGGGCTGCCAAAACAACTTCTCATCTTCCAACTGCCCCATGGCCTTTTCCCCAAGGGACTTATAATGCCGAAACTGTTGATCGATGCTTTGGAGGTAAGTCGTGTGCATGATGGGAAATTGAATCTAAAGCTAAGTCAAACACAAATAACGCCTGTCAAAAAAACCTCAAAATGCCAGATGTGACATCCTGTAAACAGATTTCATACCGGGGCAGCATCATAAATACTTAGTCGCTATTGTCAACCCGGCAATGTATCTTTAGAATGTAATAAAACTGACATGATCGCTATGAGCAAACTTTATAAAAGACTAACCCTGACCATACTGGTATTAACCTCAATCCTTACGGCCTCCGCTCAAGATAATCATTATTCCTGGATGCAATATGGCTCCCGGAACTCATTGCTATATAATGCCGGCTTAAGCCGTTTTGAAGACCAGTCTGCCGTGATCATGAACCCCGCCACATTGTCTGAAGCCACACAGTCGAGCTTCAACTTCAACACCAATGTGGTAGGATACAATAACATCAGTTTTGCGAATGGTTTGGGTGAAGGTTTCACGGTAAAAAGCAATAACCTGAATGTGCTCCCTTCCATGGCTTCGGGTGTATTCAAACCCAAGAGTCAAAAGAAATGGATAATGGGTTACGCGCTTTATCACGCCAATTCAGACGTGCTGGATTTCTCCGATCGAACGGAGCGCAGGATAGACCTGATCAATGAAGCCGAAGGACCGGGAGCAGAAAACTACCTCGCACAATACAATCTCAAAAACAACCTGGATGAATTCACTGTGGTTGCGGGCCTGGGATGGAAGATCAGCGATAGACTTTCCTTCGGCATATCTCAATCATTTGTTTACAGGAACCAGAAATACAGGGAGTCATTCGCCGCCTACGCGCTCACCGATCCCCCACTCAGGGCGCCAGTAGATCTGGTAGGGTCTAACATTGATAATTATGTCCAGTATAATGCCCTCATTACCTATACAAAGCTGGGGCTCACATACCGCACCAAAAAATGGGATCTCGGATTGACCTTATCCTCCCCCACCCTGCGTATGATGGGCACTGGTGAGATCCTCGCTGACCTTAGCTTATCCAACATCCGGATCACAAAAGACCTGTTACAACCACGTCGGAATTTTCTTGCAAATGGGCATATTCAAGATCTGAAAGCAAAGTATAAGTACCCGATCAATGTGTCTTTAGGAGCTTCCCGGTTAATGGGGAACGTAAGGTTTTATGGCGGTTTGCAATGGTATGGAAGCGTCGGTAAATATACGGTTCTCGATCCCGGCACCGCTTCATTTGCGCAGCCACCCACAGATGACAACGTACTCTTAACCAGCAAGTTACTGAGGGTCTGGAGCGCCAATAGAAGCGTCGTGAATGGATCACTGGCAGCGGACTGGAGATTGAGGAACGACAATCACATGCTTTTCTCTTTCAGAACTGATCATCATTATGCCAACTTCGACCGAAATGAGGATGGTAATAACCTGGCCATCAAGCAGTGGAACAATTATCATTTTACCATCGGAAACCAGCGCGAATTCAAATCCAGTACCTGGATCTACGGCGTGAGACTCAACTATGGCATGAATAAGAACTTCCCTCAACCCGTCAGTTTTACAGATCCCACGGAAGGAAATTTTTTGCAGGGAGCACCTGAAAAAGGAACCATCACCTCTTTGGGAGTGCAGCTGATGGTGAGTTACACGTTCAAGTATAACAAGTCCTAAATTTTTAGTGAAAAAATACATCAAAAATAGGTACGCCCGGATCGCCATTAAAATGGCGATTATCCTATCTGTGCTTTACCTCATTGCCGTGCTGTTGCTCAAAGTATACACCCGCGATCTCCTGCAGAAGGCGATCGTTTATCAAACCGAGGGGAAAGTCAGCATTGATATCCGCAAGGTGAAAATCAAGTTCTCGCCCCCGGGAATTGACTTGCTGGACACCAAGCTTTTGTTCCACGATGAAACCGGTAAGAAAGTCATCTATGACATACACTTCGCCTATCTCGGTCTGCAGATCCATTCCCTTTGGGATTTTTTGCTGGAAAGAAAGATCGTGATCGACTATCTGGTTGCTGAAGAACCCAAAATAGAAGTGAGTCCTGAATTCAGGAAACTGAAAGAAAAGCAAGGGAACGAATCCGTCCAGTTTGAGATCGGAAATCTCTACCTCGCACTCAACAAGATCGCGAGATCCATGCAGATCAAAAGATTCGGTATTCTGAACGGAAATCTCATTATCAATAAGCTCGCCCAAAATAATACCACCATCAACATCGGCGGGATCAACATCACCGGGAAGGAACTGGCCATGCTACCGGGAAAGTCCACGGCCTCACAGGAATTCGAGGCAGGCCGCCTCAGAGTGAGTACCGGGAAGCAAGATGTTACATTCCCTGAAGGAAATTATCGAATCCGCTATTCAGCCCTGCGCCTCGACACGGAGGAAAAGGTGATCACCATCGATGGATTTCAACTCAATGCAAAAACAAAAGACAGCGTGTACGGATCCATTGAAGCAGGATTTTCCCGCCTGAAGATATTCAACATGGACTTCTGGGCGATGTACGAAAAAAATCTACTTAAAATCGATTCAGTGATCTGCAAAGATCCTGTTCTCAACCTGAATTTAGATGTTACTCCCAAACGGAATAATGCAGTCCAATCTGATATCCCCCTGAAAAAAAGAATTGCGGGCCTCACTGGAAAGATAAAGATCTGGTACCTGGGATTACTGAACTGTAATATCGCCCTTACCACCATGGACAATGGCAATTTTCGTTCGTTCAACAGTAAGGGAGATAATTTTGAAGCATTCAATATTGATATTGACAGTTCAAAGTCGGACCCTGTAAATATTGAACAGGTAACCTTTGCCATCAAGAACTACAAATCACCGAGTACGGATGGTATGTACAACATCATATTTGACAGCGTTGTATACCATAACGAATCCCTGAAACTCCTGAATTTCCGGTTAGAACCTTCCGAAATCAATAAGCGGAGGGATAAAAAATATTTTGTCATACCCGATTTCGAATTAAGGGATCTCTCTATTGAAGACCTGATCACACACAAAAAATTAAAAGCCAGGGAACTGTATCTAAAGAACTCCATTACCATCAATAATTTTATTCCTGGCAAAACAAAAAAAAGTGCGCCACCAAAACCCTTGAAAATTCTGATCAGGGAGTTGAACGACAAGATCGATCTGGAAACCGTAGTTGTAGAAAATGGATTTGCCATTAACCAGTCGGCCGATGATAAAAGCAAACGGCTTGTTGTAGGAGGTATTCGATCGCGCATTTCAGTAAATGAGCTGTTTGATGCGTCGACCTACGAGTTAATGGGCTATTCCATTGGTCAGGTCGCATTCGACTCCGCAGTGATTTTTAACGGTCCGTCTAAAACCACCCTATACCGCGGCGAGGCCAGAGGTAAAGAAAAAAGACTTACTGCCGAAAGCCTTCACATGACAAATGCGAGCAACAGGGGGAGCATATCTGCGAAAAATATCATCATCAAAAATTACCATTTCGATGATGAATTCCGAAATATAGCCGTTGATTCAATACGCTACGAATCTGCCAGTGTTACGGTGGATCAGAAAAAAACAAACGTCCAAAAAGAAAACAAAGGCGGCCCCGGGAATATCTCCCTTCTCTTGAGCCATATTACAGCCGGACCTACCAAACTGACCTATCTTTCGGGGGATAGCATAAAAGCAAGCATAGTTCTCAATAAGATTGATATGGCAGGGGTTCAGATGGATGCTGAAAAAAAGATCAGCCTGAAGAATTTGTATGTAGACGGCAATAGCATCTTCTATTCAGCCCCATCACTTGCGGCAAGTACGGGGTCTTTCAGGATCAAAGAATCAGCAGTCTCCGAGATCAACTCTATTACACTTGAACTTCTCAAACAGTCTGATACCATCAAGGGCAACATCAGCAGGCTCCAATTCACCCCGGAGATCAACAAATCACTACAAACAAAGCATCCGGTGATCGGCGATATGAATATTGAGAAGCCCGTTATTTTTGCTTCTTTGCAACAGCGGACCAAAAGCACATCTTCGAGCAATAAAGAGCAGCCGCTTGAAATTGGATCCTTGGAGATCATCGATGGGAAAATCGACATAAGACAACACGGAGCAGGCTCTATTGCAGCCCGCGTATCGAACCTGAATCTTAGCATCAGCAACATCAGCAAGGAGATGAATGACCATTCGCTGGCGATCGGAAAAACAAAAATCTCCGCCCGCACATTTGATGTTGACGTAAACGACAGCTTGAAGTTGACCATGGAGGATGGCCAATTCAACGTCGAACTGGATCACCTGGTTAAAGGCAGGGGTGCCGACAGTGCCCGATTTGATATGCTCCTGAAACAAATGGTTGCAAAACAGCTGAACGTCAGCATGCAAAATAAAAAAGGCAAATCCCTTACATTGACCCGCATTGATATGGGCGGAGAAGACCTAAAACTGGACAGCCTTGATAAAAATCATATCCTGCGCAGGATAAAAAATAATCCTTCCCTTTTTATCAGCCATATCAACCTCTCAAATGTTAATGAAAAAACGGCAACACATGCCTATGGGATCGCCTACAAGAATGGCGAGAAAATAGTTACCGTCGATTCTTTCCGCTTCATGCCGGTTATGGATAGAGATTCATTTAACAGGATGCAATCCCATCAGAAAGACTATATGGAGCTCCGCACCAAAGGAATCCTGATCCGAAATTTGGATATTGAAAAGCTCGGCACCGACTCGAGTTTTCACATTGATCATATCCAAATATCAGAGCCTGTGTTTCGTGATTATAAAGACAAGCGCCTACCCTTTGAAACCGGGATCATAAAGCCCCTGCCGGTTGACCTCCTCAAGAAGATCAAAGTCAAATTCGACATCGACAGCGTCCGTATTTATGATGGCAGTATCACCTACGAAGAATTCAACGACAAAACCAATAGTGCCGCCATCGTTCATCTCGGCAAAGTGCAGGTTAGGCTGAGGAACATAAAAAACCATGATATTGGCCCGTCTGACAGTCTTTATCTCAGCGCCACTACCTCTCTCCTGGATACCGCCTACATCGGTATCAGATTTCATGAATCCTATACCGATACTCTTTCTGCTTTCCTCCTTCAGATCAGGGTGGGACGTTTATCTCTTCCCATGCTGAATCCAGTGATCGGCCCATTAGCATCGGCCAAGGTGGTTAGTGGCTACCTCGATACCCTGGAGTTGAAAGCCATCGGCAGGGAGTATATCGCGCATGGGAAGATGAAAATGTTATACAAAGATCTTAAAGTCGAATTTCTGAACAAGAACGATCAGGGTAAGAAAACCTTTGTCACTAAGGTCATTAGTATCGTCGCCAATCTCCTGGTCAAAAGAAACAACCTGAAAACAAGCGGATCGGTATTTGCAGAGCGGAATCGCGAGAGAAGTTTCATAAATTACTGGATCAAAATTGTACTTGGTGGAAGCTTAACGAATGCTGGCATCAGGAGCAATTCCAAACAGGAAAAGAAATACCGAAAGGCCCTTAAAAAAGTCAATGTGCCAGAAATACCGAATGTTGAGCTATAAAATTTGATCAGCCAATATTAACCACCATGAAAGTAACATCGAGGTCCATCCCGGCCCTGCTTATTATTTTATTGCTGACCGCGTCAGCTTTGTTTGGACAGGATAGCTTAACAGCTGATGCCGGCGACAACGACAGTCGAAAAATAAACCCCTCAAACTGGTTGCAACAAAGTCAGAACGCAATCCTGCTATTTGAAAGCAGACTGATCACAGGCCTCGACAGTAGTTTTATGGAAGGAGAATATTCCAGATTAGAAAAAGATTTTGAGATCACACTTAATGATCTTGAGGCTCATGGCAATGTGATGCGTATAAGAACCCTGGACGACGTGAACGCCAAACTTCAACAGCAAAAGTCCCAACTCGATAAATGGAGAGCCGTTATCCGTAAGCAAAATGATGTACTGGCCGGAAATTATCTTGAAATAGAGAAAATGCTGGCCGATAGTATAGGTCAAGGCTTCAAGTCCGATTCCGTTCTGGAATACATTTACAGTACTGAACTTAGCAACGTGGAGACCAACCTTCGTCGCGTAGAAAGTATGTACCAGGACCTGCTTAAAAAAACCGTCAGCATTGAGAACAAATTGAATGTCACCAATTTCAGGATTAGCAGGGCCATTATGGACGTAGCAAAACAGCTGAGGCAAAGAAATGCTGCAATTTTCAACAGAACGCATCCCGCCTTCTGGCAACTAAGCCGAAATACCTACACCGTAGGCATTTATGAGGTACTGGTGGAAACCGTGAAACAGAACTTGGACTCATTGAAGTTCTATGCCAAGAACGCCTACATCCGGGTCATCCTGTTCCGGCTCCTGCTATTACTGATCACACTTCTCCCTATTTGGTACTTCAAGAAGCATAAAAAGGGGTTAGATGGAAATGATGCGAATCAGCCATACAGATTTGTTCATAAATACACCGGAGCGTCCACCAGCAGTTTTGTGCTCGTGATGGCCCCGTTTATTTTTGTGAACTCGCCGCACATCTTCCTCGAGTTCATATTGATCACCCTGGCGATAACTACCTCCATGATCTTTGTCAAGGAGCAACCCAAAATCAATAAAAAATACCTATTCATCATCCTCGTGTCCTATGTGATCCTGAAATTGCTGAATCTTCTCGTGTCTGTTACTTTTTTCGGCAGAATAGCATGGACGCTGAGCATATTCGTACTGATCCCACTGATTGGCTTGTTCCGGTCCATTAAAGACACCAGCCTGACAAAAAAATGGTTGTTCCAGACCTTGACAGCCCTGGCTACGCTGATGTTTCTGGGGGGCTGGATACTGAATTTTACCGGTCATTACCCACTGGGCAGGATCCTGCTGCTGGCAGGCCTGGATCAGTTCTTTCTGGCCATCATCCTGTACGTCGCCATCTTTTCATTTATTGATTTCATCGCCATCATCGCAAACATCTACAACGCTTCGGGCAATACGACCATGATCAAGGTTAATCTCATCTACAACAAATTGCTTTACCTGGTTCGTTTTATTGCTGTTGCATTCTGGTTCAGCTCGTTTATTGTAGCCCTTAATGCAAAGGCCTTCCTGAAACAGCATGTATTTGGATTTTTCACACAGCAACTAACGATCGGGAGCGTATCGGTTTCACCGGGAGGCCTGCTGATATTCTTTATAGTAGTCTACCTCGCCTTCTATCTTTCCAACTTGCTCGACGGACTTTTCTATGACGAGAAAAGAACAGAGGAAAGCTCGGGCAAAACCAGCCTGGGGAGTATCGTTTTGATACTAAGGCTGTTCCTTATATCATCCGGATTTATCATGGGGCTGATACTGGCGGGCATCCCGCTGAATAATCTCAATTTATTTATGAGTGCCCTTGGAGTGGGCATAGGCTTTGGCTTACAGTCGGTGATCTTGAATCTGATCTCGGGCATCATTATTGCTTTTGAGAAACCCATTTATGTAGGTGACATTATTGAAATAGAAGGCGCAAGGGGCAGGGTTACAGACATTGGCTTAAGGGCCACGAAAGTGGATACTGCAGATGGAGCAGAATTTATTGTTCCGAACGGGGAACTCACTTCAAAAGTGTTGAAGAATTGGACGCTTACCAGCAGAACCTATAAAATAGAAACGACGTTCAGTGTAGACCACTCCAATAATCCAAACATGGTAGCTGAATTGGTTGAAGAGGTTCTAAAGGAAACTACCTTCATAATGCCGTTTCCAAAACCAAAAGTTCAACTGGAGGAAATTGCCCCTCAGGCCATTCGTTTTACTGTCTCTTGCTGGATCGGAAACATTTCAGAATCAGGCCGCCTGCGAAGCGAGCTTCTGAAAAAAATACACACCAGGCTGGGTGAGGCCAATGTTGTCTATCCAAAGAATGTTAAAGACTAATTTCCGGATCGCCGAAACAGCATCTGGAAAGATTATGATACATATTAAACAGACCAGATGCTAATGATTCAGTTTAATTTCAAAAAAAAATACCACATGCCAAAATATTTGTTCCTGGCTATTGTCATCGCCGTTTTCTTTTCTTGTAAACAGGCTGAAAAACGTAACGTAGTGGAAACAGACGTTCCCGCTTCTGAGGCGGCAACCATTCTTCCTTCCTGGAACGAAGGTGAGACCCGAAAATCAATTATAGATTTTGTCGCCCTAACCACTGTGAAAGATAGTCCAGGATATATTCCTGAAGAAGACCGCATTGCCTGTTTTGATAATGATGGAACACTCTGGAGTGAACAGCCTTTGTATTTTCAATTGCTTTTTGCGATCGACCAAATAAAAGCGACAGCGCCGAAACATCCTGAGTGGACAAAAAAAGAACCGTTTTCATCCTTACTTAAAGGCGATATGAAAAGCTTTATGGCCTCCGGAGAAAAAGGCATTGCTGCAGTGATGATGGCCTCGCACGCAGACATGAGTACCGAGGATTTTGATAAAGCAGTGAAAGCCTGGATCAGCACGGCAAAACATCCCGTAACAGGAAAGCCATATGATCAAATGACTTACCAACCCATGGTTGAATTGCTGCAATATCTCAGGGCAAACGGCTTTAAAACATTCATCGTTTCCGGTGGCGGTATAGATTTCATGAGGGCCTGGGCAGAAAAGGTTTACGGTATCCCTTCTTATCAGATCATTGGAAGTTCTATCAAAGCCAAGTATGAGACCCAAAATGGTAAACCAGTTTTGATAAAGAAGGCAGAGCTAAATTTCGTTGATGATAAAGAAGGCAAGCCAGTAGGCATTCATCAGCATATCGGGAAGAGGCCGGTATTTTCTGCAGGCAATTCGGATGGAGATTATGCTATGCTTGAATGGACTACTACCGCACCTGGCTACCCAAGGTTTGGCATGATGATTCACCATACCGATTCAACCCGAGAATTTGCCTATGACCGTAAATCGCATATCGGGCAATTAAATAAAGGGTTGGACAGTGCCGCTACCTTTAAGTGGACCATTGTTGATATGAAAAAAGACTGGAAGAAAGTGTTCAGTTTTGAATAGTAAAATAATGGCCCTTCAAAACTTAGGAAGCTCAGCTACCCGCGCGTAGGGATAGGCGTTTATTTTCTCTGCGCGATGATAGTTTTCCAATCCGGAAATACATATGTCGCCCGCCTTGCCCAGGTTGATATTCCCATTCTCTTCCATGCAGACAGGATCGATCAGCAGGTGTTTGATTTTTCCAATGACCATCTTAGTATCGTTATGGGTAATGGGAACCACTTCAACCAACTCAAGTCCGAATTTAATCCGGCTCTCCATAACAAATGGCGCATGAAACCCCTCAATAAAATGAGGAGTCAGTTTACAAGCCTCAAACTCTGAAACATCAGCATCAAAACGCGCGGATGTGAAATGAGCCTTTTCGGTGAACGATTCATGCACATGATTGATGGTATAAAATCCACTTGCCGTGATATTCCTGAATGTATCCCCTGATACGCCTACGGGCCTTTGTATAAATCCAACCAGTGCAGGATCTGCGCCGATGTGGAACACGGACGAAAATAAGGCGAGATTGTGTACACCCTCCTGGCTCTGCGTACCGATGAGCATCGCGGGCTTATACCCGGTCACACTATTGATCAGATTGGCCCGGTAGAAACGTTCAAAGCTTTCTAAATGGGTACTTGTCAGGTGTAACTCGTTCATACTCGCTTACTAATTTTATTCATACTGATTTCCCGCTGCCTGCTGCACTTAAACCTTGATATAGATGCAGCCCTTTTCTTCAGGTGCTTATGACTTACACCGCTATTTACCCTTTTCCGCCAGAGATTGAAACTGCTCCTCTTCAGAGACTGGCGCATCAGCCTGATCACTTCAGATTCCGGAACTCCAAATTGCACATGGATCGCTTCAAACGGCGTACGGTCTTCCCAAGCCATTTCAATGATTCTATCCCTGTCTATCGCTGACAACATATAAGAACACAACAAACACTTAAACAGCGTTTCTGTTCAGCTTGCTTCAACAATTACTTTGTAAGAAAATAGGAAACGCCCAATAAATTTATCTAATGGAATTCAACCACGTTGTGTTGAGTATGTCGAGGTACTGTTCAATCCCGAGGTGATGATTCTCTTCCCAATCACTCCCATCGCCGCTGTCGCTGATAAATTTATAGGCGGTAAAATCAAATCCAAATATGCGGCAAACCTTCGCAATGCCATAGGCCTCCATATCATTCACTTCATACTCGGGTTGCTGCTGAAACGTGTCCTGCGTAGTGCATAGCGCACCAGCATCATCAAAAACCAAAATATCTTTTTCAATATGCGGATATAGCAGATCGTCAAACGGCGTGTGCCCCTTATGCTGCATGAGTGGCCGCGCATCCATATCGGCCTGTTGAAACTTCTTGCAGGTGAGCATAGAAAGCACTGGATGTATGGCTGAACCGGCCGAACCGTAGTTCAATACGATCGTATTCCTTGGATTCAAATGCATGAGATGCTGGGTGGCACTGATGGCTGCATTCACTTTTCCGACTCCTGTATAAATAAGCTCCACGCCTTCCGGACAAACATCCCTCGGGAGTTCAGAGGGGATGGCGACAAATAACTTGATATGCATAGTTTATTTCCCCCCTTTTGCAAATGAGGTAAAATAGGGTCTCATTCTTTTTACATAAAATTTGCCGATCTCCTTGCCCTGCCAAACACCTTGATCGATCGCATCACGGTAGTGAATTCCGCCATACAACCTCGAGATAGATGCTTCGGCAGCTGCAGAACTGAATGAAGTAAATTTCCGGATCGGCAGTCCAAACTCAACCTCGGTGTCATCAGCATAAGAAAATTGATCTCCAAAAATAGCTGCGAGTATAACGGCCGCCGCATTTGAAGCTACACTGTGGCCAGACACGTACTCTGGGAATGGCGGCGTTTGCAATAAGGGCTTCCAGGCTGGATCCATCAACTTCTGTATCACATGTTCAGGCCTCACGCGGTTAGATCTGTATTTCTCATCCCAGCAGGATATGAATGCATCAGCAAGACCAATACTCAGCAAAGCATGCACCATCACGGTCCGCTCCAGATTCAACTTTTTCTGTATGCATGCAATACCAGCGATCCCTACCCAGTGTCCGCCGGGAGATATTTTCTTCAACCCATATTCTATATGCCCGATTTGCTGCACTGCGAAGGGATTACAGTCCCAGAAATTCGCGATCTCCCTTTCTTCCGTATTGGCACGTTTGTCAACATCATACACCTCTTTCACCAACTTGTAAAAAACGGAGGCTTTGGAACTGTCGTATGCAACCGGGGCTGCAGGTTTAAACTGTTGCGCAGAATCCAGGAAAAAGGTTCGCAGGCTGTTCCAATGCGGCTCTACCGGAGCCATAAACGCAGGCTGGGTAGGTCTCCAGTAGCCATCGCCTTTTCTAACGATATAACGGGGCATGTTGTTCAGCTTTCCAAAGCCATCCGCAGATACGTATTTCATGATCTGCTGTACTACCACATCCACCAGCGCAACCGTTTTTGGCGTAGTTGACCTTTTTGAATAAATGAGCAGCAAAGAGTCCGTGCCTTTCTTCACCATGTACCCGGAGGGCAAGAGGCGCTCTCCCATTTTCATCACGGTCAATAGAATAGCCAGTTCCTTATCGGTGTCGGAGATCATTGTTTGGTCAACCTGCAATCCTTCAAAACCATGTAATGAGCCCTTCAATGTTTTTAAGTTGCCATATAATGCCGTGGTTTCATAGGCAGCCAGGTTTACATAAGCGTAGTAACGGCTTGCGGCAACGGGCGATGCCACATCATTCAACATCACATCGGTTACTTTCTTGACGCAGCCCACATACTGCTCCGCTGCGGTGGGCGTTCGGCCACCTGCCACGATGTTGTTGGCTACCAGAAGCAATACGATCACTAATGTTCTCACCCTCATGTTTTTTAGTATGATATGAAGACAGGCTGGCCATTGTTGATGCCTGCCATCAATATTTTCTTACCCGATTTGTTGCCGATCAAAGCGAAATCCCTAACGCAGCCACCGATCTTCAAGCCACTCTGAAGCTGATCAACATAGGTAAAATTCCCCTTTCCATCGCCGGTTAACAACACCCCGAAACTCGCATCTATCTTTCCGATCTTGATTCGGGTCTGCTCAATGTTACCGCCCAATAAAATATCCTTCTTTCCGTCTTTATTAAAATCATCCACATGGATCGCATATACTGGGGCGTAGTCGGCCTGCAGGGGAAGGGCACGTGCAACAAACTGCCCCCCTTTATTCTCCAGCCATATCGTATTCAGGTGTGTGGCAGATAACACGGTTGCTCCAGCGATCTGTTCCTTAGTCAGCACGTCCTTGATGGTCATGTCCGCGTACGAATCATAATTCGGATACTTCTGCCTAAGACTCACGATTTGGTCCGTCATCTCATCCCTTGATGCCATGGGATATGAATTGCCCTGAATATAATAACAGATCAGGGGATCAATGAATCCATTTTTATCAAAGTCGCCATAGTACAATTCAACCGGCTCTTTTACACTCGCGTGGATCTGGCTATTGTCGCCCCAGTTCCCTGCGATCATATCCAGGTCACCGTCATCGTCCAGATCCGCAAAACTCATCCTGTTCCACCAGCCATTCATCCTGTCTTTAAACACCCTGTCCGTGATCTCCTGACCCTGACCATTTACAAATTCAAAAGCCCTGAAACTCATCCACTCGCCACACATGATCAACTCATTTTTTTTATCCCCGTTGATATCCACCCAAGCTGCATCGGTCACCATTCCCAGTCCTGCAAGGAACGACGCGCGCGTTGAACTAACATCAGTGAACTTGCCTTTCCCATCATTCTGCAGTAACATGCCCGAAGCCGGCTGCGGATATTTCTCGGGGATCACCCTGCCCGTTACCAACACATCATTATCCCCATCTCCGTCAAAATCAAGTATCAGCACTTGTGAGCCAGATATATTCTCAACAGGAAGATTGTCTTTCTTTCGTACCATCCTGCCGCGTTCATTGATGTACAACCTGTCCTGCAAATGCGCAGGCTCATCCACAGCATACCCGCCACTCACTACATAGAGGTCCATATCCCCATCACCATCCGCATCAAAGAAAACCGCTGCACAATCTTCAGACGCTGCATCCTTCTCAAGATCAGGCTGCTTCGATTCTGCGTAGCCCCCGCTTTCATCTTGTAAAAAAATACTTCCTTTCTGGTCTTTAGGACCGCAGATGAAGAGATCCAACAGCCTGTCGTCGTTCACATACGCCGTTGAGAATTTGGGCCCGCTGTAAGAGAGCATATTGGGCATGAGCGGCTGGATCTTGAAATCGTTCACCACATCTTCGGTATGCGTGTATAACATGGATACCTCCGTTTCCCGAAACACGGTATTGATGGGAGGGGGAACGGCTACCCATTGCTTCAAAGTTTGCGCCTGCTCATAGGCCAGTAAAGTATCTATCGGGATCGCGCCTGTCTTCATTTCAAAAGCGCCGTCGGGCCAGATGATCCTGATGGAATCGATCTTGTTTTCTTTTATTCCAAAATGCAAGGGACCCAGCATGGCAGATTGAAATCCGTGCACCGGATAATTCTGTACGGAGTATTGACTACTTGCCGCAAACACCGTAACGGAGGCACCGATGGCCCATTTATTCTGGCCCGCTGCCTTCAGGTCAAGTTTCAGGAAATGCGAGCCCGATTTATTTTCAATCGTATTGTTACGGTAAAGACTGGCTTCCACATTCATATTGTTCACCACCAGATCGAGATCGCCATCATTATCCAGGTCAGCATAAACGGCACCATGACTAAGGTTAAACTCATCAAGGCCCCATTCTGTAGATCGTTCAGTAAACTGGAGGCCGTTAACATTCTCAAAAACGTAATTATGCAGGGGCGTAGTGGTGATAGTCTGCAACATACCCAGCATCTTATCATCTGTTTTACCCTGCCAATACTTGAGCCGCTCATCGGCATAGAACTTCATGAAGTCGCGGTTGATCATATCCCGGCCATAGCCATTGGTGACAAAAAGATCCTTGAGTCCGTCGTTATTGTAATCCGCAAGCAGTGCGGCCCAGCTCCAGTCTGTGTTGGACACTTTGGCGATCTGCCCGATCTCGCTGAATGTACCGTTGCCGTTATTCAGCTGCAACATGTTGCGCATGAGCTGGTGGTAGAAACCGTTTTGTAGCGTATTGGCGTACAGCTCGTAGTTATCGGGCGCGTACAACAACTTTTGCCGACGGTTACTTTCCGGAAGCATGTCGAGCGTAAAAATATCAGCCCAACCATCGTTGTTGATATCGGCCACATCAACACCCATCGCGAAATTAGACAGGTGTCCGAGGGACGATTTGATCACCTCACTAAACGTTCCATTTTTGTTGTTGATGTACATGTAGTCTTCTTCCACGTAATCGTTTGTCACATAGATATCCGGGTAACCGTCGTTATTCAGGTCGGAGACACTGATACCCAGACCGTAACCCAGTGGATTAGAGATGATGCCGGCTTTCAGGGTCACGTCCATGAACATACCACCTCGATTCTCATAGAGCCTGTCACCCGCATCCCGATCTACCATCTTCTTCACATAGGCCGCATCAAAATTCCGCAGGCTCCGGTTGTTGTGATTCATTACGTATAGATCGAGGTCGCCATCGCGGTCGTAATCAAAAAAAGCGGCCTGGGTGGAATAGCCCAGATCGTCCACACCCATTTCTTTTGCTTTATCCGTGAAGGTGAGATCACCATTATTGATCAGCATCTGATTGGCCCGATACGATGAATCTGTATTGCCCGAATAACAAACGTAGATATCCAGTAAACCGTCGCCATTTACATCAGCAACCGAAGCACCGGTTTTCCAACCGCGCCGGCCCCCTGCCCCTGAGGTGCGGGTAATATCTTCAAATGTCCAATTCCCTTTATTCAGATAGAGTTTGTTGGGCATGATGTTAGACGTGAAGAACAGATCGATCAGCCCATCGTTATTGAAATCTCCCGCGGCCACGCCCCCACCATTGAAAAAATACTCGTAGGTGATGATATTCAGCTCCGCGGTTTCCGGGAGCACGTTCTTAAACAGAATGCCGGTTTGGGAAGAAGGTTGTTTTGTAAAAAGATGGGGAGTCTGACCTGCAGCGGTAAAGCAACTGAAGCCGGTCAATAGCACAAAAATCGATCTAACCAGGAACACTCTTAACATAGTTGGGTTATGGATTACAAAGTTCTCATAATTTAATACAAAAAGGCGCTCTTGGAGCACCTTTTTGGCATAAAATGATAATTGGTAAAATATGCTCGTCTAAACCCCAGCAATGCGGGTTTTATAGGTAGCCAGCGCTTCTTCCAGCCTTTCTTTCGCGGTGGTATCCCCAGGGACATTGTGGGAAGGATGGATATGCATCTTGAATCCCCGGTCCGCAAGAATTTCACCAACTGTAGTGACCGTCATCCATACGGCCGTAACAAAAGCCATGGTGGACACCGGTCCCAGTTTATCCTGGTGATTTTTCACCGGAACAGTAGCATCTCCTGCAGGAGCGCAGGAATCGACAACGATATCAGCAATGTCAAATATGGTCTTGGTGGATGAGTGCCTACTCTTCTTTCCCGCTGCAGTCGCTGCTGAGCCATATGCGATCACTTTCATGCCGCGTTTCTTCGCTTCCAGGGCTACATCTATGTTCACATTGTTGATGCCGGTATGGGAAAAGATCCACATGGTATCGCGGGGGTCGAAAGTGTAGCCTTTCATGATCTCCACACCATAGCCTTCCACCCTTTCGAGGAATACAAACTGGTGTACACCCATCTCACCCGTAATGCGGGTGAAAAAAGTCAATGGCAGCTCCACCATCGGATGGAAACCCACAAAACCGCCGATCCTTGGATACATCTCTTCTACGGGGATGGTAGCATGACCACAGCCAAATGTGTGCACCCAGCGTCCGCATTCAATACTGTCTGCCATCACTACCGCAGCTTTCTGGATGTTTTCCATCTGCGTGTCTTCGATTCGGGCCATCACTGCCCTCGCTTCTTCGAGCCATTGTTTTGCTAACATGATCAGTTGTTTTCTTGGTTTAGTTTTTTAACGATAAAATAGAAGAAGAGAACCATCACAGCGATTGCGAAATAGCATATGATGGGAAGATACCCCACTCCATACTGCTGGATGAGGACGCCCGTGAGATAATTGATCAACATATTGCCGATCAGCGCCACTACAAATACAAAACTGATGGCAGTTGCGGATATTGATGGGAAATGGTGCCCCACAAAGCCCAGCATCACAGGGAACCCGCCTGATACGCCTGCGCCCGAAAGGAACAGGCCTGCGATCACGATATAACTATTGGTACCCAGCTGCATCAACAGCACGCCCAGCAGCAACAGGAAAAGGCATAACCAAAGTATGCCCACCTGTGAAGCTTTGCGCATCAGGGTGCCTGTGATTACCCGCATCAGCACCGTGCCCAGCATATGGATAGATAGGGCAACCAGTGCCCAGCTTTCCGACATCAATTGCCTTGACCCGATGTATATGGTGGTCCAATTGGTGATGATGGATTCAAGACTACTTTGGAAAAACAGGAAGAAGGAGATCAGTAACAGGATGGGCTTAATGAGCTTTCCCCACTCTACTTTCACCCTGCCTTCGGTTTGTTTTGCAGGGGGGAACTGTATAAATATAAAGATGATCCCTGCCAATAAGGTTACCCAGCCCATGCCCGCCAGTACCTGCAACGAAGACATCCGGGTGATCAGTACGCTCAGCAACAGCGGCATGCCCAGGGCACCCAGACCAAAAAATATGCCCAGGATACTCAGGTTAGGACCTTTGTGTTCATCGCTGAGATCTACAACGATAGAATTGGTTACGCCATTAATGATGCCTGCGCTGACGCCAAACAGAAGGATAAATGCACGCAAAAGACCCAGGTTGCCGGAATATGAAATCCCTTCAAATCCTATGAAAATACCGATCGCTGCGAGGACCATCAAATTCCGGTAACCGTATCGATCGGCGATGGGACCGAAGATCACGGAGCCAATGATCAATCCGAATGGCAGGATAGAGAACAATGTGCCCGAATCATAATTATCAAGCGAAAACTTCTCTTTCAATTCATTAGCCAGAGATCCCAGCGTAACGATGGTCATACCAAATACCAGCATGCCTGTGCAGGCCGCGGCGAAAGCGATCTTTTTATTATACACCAGTTTCCTGTTTTGCTTTTTGTGCCAGCATACCGGCCCCATACAGTCCGGCTTTATCCTGTAGCATTGACGCCTCCACCTGCACTAATTTCATACTCACGGGCTGTGCCCACTTACTGGCCTCGGCGACCATTTGAGGAATGAATGTCACTGCAGGTCCAAATACACCGCCACCCAGAATGATCTTTTCCGGATCGAACAGACTCACGAGGTTGGCCATAGCCATACCCCAAAGCTCGATGCAATTGTTGATGACTTGTACCGCAATTTCATCCCCGGTTTCATACGCCTTGAAGACATCTTCTGCCCGCGACCCCTGCCTCAAAGCGCCATTGTACTTCACATTTTCTTCCATCAGCTTCTGTACATGGAGCGCCATACCCGTTCCGGACGCATAGCCCTCGAAACATCCGGCGGGAGCGAACCTCGGATGAAAAGGCCGCTCTAAAGCCATCCAGCCTATGGCACCTGCAATATCGTGCCCGCCGCGAAGTATCTGGCCTCCCGCCATAATGCCGGCACCAATACCTGTACCTACTGCAAGATAGATCGCGTCTTTGCATCCCTGTGCGGCACCTTTCCAATACTCACCCAAAATATAACAGGCCCTGTCGCTGTCTATGCAGACCGGGATTTGATCAAGAAATTCTTCCAACTCGGCCTGAAGCGGATAGTCCGTCCAGCCCCCGATATTCGGCGCCCATACCCGGCCAGTCGTTTTATGATAAATTCCCGGAACACAGATCCCCGCAGCAGAAATATCATATCGCCCCACCACAGCCCTGAACTGTTCACGGATCAGCAGGCCCACTTCTTCACCCGCCCGGTTTCCCAGGGCAACGCGCTCTTCAAACAAGATCTCCCCCTGTTCAGAAAAAATCGCAAGCGCCAGTTTTGTACCCCCCAGGTCTGCAGCCAGTAACGCCATCAGGAATTAAAAATTAAAGATTGATCAGGTCTTGACAAATATATTACCATATAGCACTTAAATTCAGAAAAAGAAATCATGGCTCGTGGCTTCCCCCTTATCATCCTGCTAGTGGCGCTCTGTATCCAAATCTCTGCGCAAGATCAACAGACGCATCTCAGGGTGAACCTGCTTGGCTATACCAACGCTGCCCCAAAAAAAGCATTGGTGCTGTCGAAGGTGAAACTGAAAGACAAGTTTGTACTGGTATCCATGAATGATTCATCCACGCTACCGATCCATGCTGCGCTGTCTAAAAAATCAGGCTGGGATCCATTTGCTTATTATTACCAACTCGATTTTTCTACCATCACTGCCCCGGGAGAATATTATATCCGCAACACAAAAAAAACGCTTCGCTCCACCGTATTCAGGATCGGTGGTTATGCACCCATCTATGAAGATGTGGTTCACTTCATGCAAACACAGCGATGCGGATTCAATCCATATATCGATCAGGTTTGTCATGTCCACGATGGTCGCTCTTATTATGGTAATATGCCCGATGGCAGCTATGTAGACGCGCGCGGTGGCTGGCACGATGCCGGGGACCAGCTGAAATACCTGATCACAGGAAGCAATGCTACGGCGAGAATGATGCAGGCCTATGAGTGGGATAAAGCCGCTTTTGCAGATGCGTACAATGCCTGGGGTCAGCCAGGGAAAAATGGCATCCCGGATATTTTGGATGAAGCCAAATGGGGGTTAGACTGGATACACCGATTGCATCCCACACCTGATCAGCTGATCCACCAGGTGGCAGATGACCGCGATCACCTCGGCTTCAAAATGCCCAATGAAGACCCGGCCAATTATGGGTTCGGACCCAACAAAGACCGTCCTGCTTATTTTGCCAACGGCAAGCCACAGGGACTGGGCAAATACAAGAGCGAAGCAACAGGCGTATCTAATGTGGCAGGGCGTTCTGCAGCGGCCATGGCCATGGGTTATCGCATTTGGAAAAATGATTTGAAAGATGAGCTATTTGCAGCGCAATGCCTGAAAGATGCCATCGAACTCTATCAAATGGGCAAGCAAAAAGAAGGCTTCCAGCAAGGCAATAGTTTCGGAGCTCCTTACCGATACAACGAAAGAACCTGGGCGGACGATATGGAATGGGGTGCGGCCGAACTGTATAAGGCAACGGGTGACGCCCAGTATCTGAATGATGCCCTGCATTATGCAGACATCATTGGCACATACTCATGGATGGAGCGCGACAGTACCTCGCACTACGAAATGTATCCTTATGTGAACATGGGGCATTATGTATTATGGGAAGTGGGAGATGCCGCAGTCAAAAAGAAAATGATCGATTATTATGCCCATAACCTGGACCGCATCGCTTCCAAGGCGGGTCTGAACGATTACGGCGTGGGCCATCTCTTTGTATGGTGCTCCAATAATTTTGCAGCCGCCGTGGCGACGCAGGCCATCTTATACGAAAAGATGACCGGCGATAAAAAGTATAATGCAATGATGCAGGACCATATCAACTGGCTACTCGGGTTGAACCCCTGGGGCACCAGCATGATCACGGGCATCCCTGCCGATGGCGACTTCCCGCTGGACGTGCATATGCCGTTTTGGAGATTGAAGAAAGAAGTGATCAAAGGAAGTCTGGTGGATGGGCCCCTCTGGTCAAGCATCCATGAAGGCATGTTGCAGATCCGACTCAGTGAGCCCGATGAATACAAACAATTTCAGCCAAAGCACATCACCTATTGGGATGATTGGGAAGACTATTCCACCAATGAACCCACGATGGATGGCTCGGCCGATCTCTTCCTGCTCTTAACCTGGTTACATGCTCAAAAATAAAATCTTGGTCATCCTTCTACTCTGCGCCGGTCACATCCAGGCCCAACCCTATTCCACGCAACGCGCCCTGCAGGAAGCGGAAGGCGCTTACTACCGCGCCGATACCAGTGAGAAGGTCATCTACCTGAATTTCACGGCGCATGAATTGTACGAGGGACTGCCATTTGTAAAGAAAACGCTGGACAGTTTTTCGGTCAAAGCTTCGTTCTTCCTTACGGGCGACTTCATCCGCAAGGATCCCAACTGGACAAGGCAGCTCTATATGGACGGCCACTATGTAGGCCCGCATTCGGATAAACA
>Ga0164292_10000366_pt1 | contig 34894 bp, 36 predicted proteins | sample GEODES117metaG_FD_111486 | JGI IMG/M metagenome (GOLD analysis project Ga0164292, IMG submission 111486) | Eutrophic lake water microbial communities from Lake Mendota, Wisconsin, USA - GEODES117 metaG | ecosystem: Environmental > Aquatic > Freshwater > Lake | place: USA: Lake Mendota...
CGAAAGGCCGCCAAACCCAGAAAAACATCCCTCAAACTACGCCGAAAAATCGCAAGCTGGAGAAGCAGTTACCTCGAAACCGCACTCGCTGAACCCCAAAATTAACCCGGATTCGGAGCCCTGCCGCAAACGCGGAATCCCGGGCCGCTCCCTCCGGCTCCGCTGCGATGCGGCAATGCACAAAAGCTGTGCTTTCAGGCGCGGCAAACCGTGTCTAAAAGGGCCAATCATGCTGACCGCCCTCGTCCATGCCAGATCGAACCCCGGAGCGCTTGCGGTCACGCTGGCAGCGCTGGTTCCGGCCGTAGCCGAGGGGCTCGTCAGCCATGCGGTCGTGGTGCTGGCCGGCAAGGACATGGACAGCGAACGGATTGCCGATGCAATGGGCGCGACCGTGATCCAGGCAGGCGACGCGCCTTGGCGCGAGGCGGCGGCGATCGCGCGCGGCGACTGGGTGGTCCTGCTTGATGCCGGCGAAACCCCTGATCAGGGCTGGATTGCGGCGATCGAGCGCCACCTGCTGCAACAATCCTCCGCGCGGCAAAGGCCGGCCTTTCTGCCCGTCCGTGGCCTTGCGGCGGGGCTTGCAGAGCGCACCGGACTTTGGCGGGCCAGCACGCGCCTGCGGAGCGGGTTTGTCGCCCCGCGCGCCATGATCGCAGCCGGGACAGTGCCGCCCACACCGGTGCGCCTCGCCATCGGGCGGCAGCGGCTGCCTGACTGACCGGGCGAAGCCTGCGGGCAACGGATTGGGCCGCTGTCAGCCCTTGGCGTGGGGGCTGCCGGCTCCGCGTCTCAGATGCTCGTCGAGCCGAGGCATGATCTCGACGAAATTGCAGGGCCGGTGGCGCATGTCGAGCTGGAGCGAGATGATTCCGTCCCAGGCATCCTTGCAGGCTCCTGGCGAGCCGGGCAGGCAGAACACATAGGTTGTGCCGATCAGTCCCGCCGTGGCGCGCGACTGCACCGTCGATGTGCCGATCCTGGCGAATGAGATCTGGTGAAAGACCCACGAGAAGCCATCCATCCGCTTGTCGAACAGCGGCTCCAGCGCTTCCGGCGTGACATCGCGCCCGGTGAAGCCGGTGCCGCCGGTGGTGATGACGACATCGACCGCATCATCGGCGACCCAGGCCCGGACCTGGGCCTGGATGGCCGCCTTGTCATCGGGGACGATGGCGCGGTGGGCCAGCCGGTGCCCGGCGTCGTCCAGGCGCTGAACCAGCGTGTCGCCCGAGCGGTCATCTGCCAGGGTGCGGGTGTCCGAGACGGTCAGCACCGCAATGCCGACAGGGATGAAGGGCCTGCTCTCATCGATCCGCGACATGGCTCAGATCGTGCGGCTGGAGAAGGTGTCGCAGGATTTCAGCGTCCCGCTGCGCATGCCCGTCAGGAACCAGCGCGTGCGCTGTTCGGACGATCCATGGGTGAAGGAATCGGGCACAGCATAGCCCTGCCCCGCCTTCTGAAGCTTGTCATCTCCAATGGCGGCGGCAGTTTTCATCGCTTCCTCGACATCGCCCTGATCGAGCCGGCCCATCTGCTGAATGTGGAAGGCCCAGACCCCGGCGAAGCAATCGGCCTGCAATTCGACCCGCACCGACAGCGCATTGGCGTCACGCTCCGAGGCGCGGCGCTTCATCTGCTCGACGCGCGGCAGGATGCCAAGCAGGTTCTGGATGTGATGCCCCACTTCGTGGGCAATCACGTAGGCATAGGCGAAATCACCGCCGCCGCCGAGCTTGCGCCGCATCTCGTCGAAGAACATGGTGTCAAGATAGACCCGCCGGTCTGGCGGGCAATAGAAGGGGCCCATCGCTGCCTGCGCAGTGCCGCAGCCCGACCGATCAACCCCTCGGAAAAGCACCAGCGTCGGTGGCTCGTAGGGCTTGCCCGTGTCGCGCGGCATGATCTTGCCCCAGACATCCTCGTTCTGGGCCAGCACCGCGGAGATGAAGCGGCCCATGTCGTCGCTGGGGCGCGAGGTCTGGGTTGGCGTCTGCTGGGTGGGCGCCCGCGCGCCCTGGAACATCTCGGCCCCGCCGATCAGGATGCGCGGATCGATGCCGATCGCGTAGCCAACCAGCCCGAGCACCAGCATGGTGGCGAAGCCGAGACCCGTGCGGCCACCAGGCACGCGGCCCATGCCGCCGCCGCTGCGCCGATCCTCGAGGTTTTCGGACTGGCGATAGTCATTCCACTTCATGGCATCTCACCTGCTTGGCTGTCTGGACGGTGGCGTAAGCATCGCGTTTTCTGCGGCGGGCTGCAAGCTCCCTGCCCGGTTTTTCGGCAGAATCCCGCGAAACGAGGCTGGACGAGCTCCGTGCAGCTTCTGTTCAGGAAGACTTGGTTAACCTTGCTGACGATCACCGGAACGCGCGGATGGTCCGCCACGATCCCGATGGGAGGAGACTCACGATGAAGCGAATTGTGAGATGGGTGGTGGCAGCCGGTCTTTGTCTTGCTGGCGGACATGGTGCCATCGCCGCGCCGGTTTCGACGGCCGCAGGCCCGATGACAGAAGCCGCGCGCGACAACCAGCGCGCGCTGACCAGCGAGGTTGGCTACTATCACCGCAGGGTCTATCGCACCCGCCCTGTCCACTACCGGCGCGTCTATCATCCACGCCTGGTCTATCACCGTCCGGTGTATTATCGCCCGCGCCCGGTTTATTACCATCGTCCGGTCTACCGCCGGCCTTTAAATTATGGCCCCCGCTGCTTCACCAAATGGCGGACCGTCTACACTTGGCAGGGCGTCGTCCACAAACCGGTGCAGCGCTGCCACTACTGATCGGGTGGCCCGAGGCCGGAACTGACTTACGCTCTCACGCTGCTCCGCAGCTCCGGCACGCCCTGCCGGGGCTGTCCTGCATTTATTTTGGGCCCGGCCAGCTAAACGCCGGCTGAACGGCGCGCTCGGGGTGCGTTCAGCCAGCCTGTGCGATGGTCCCCGTGTCGCAGGCGCACAGATCGGACACGGGGTCCGGTCAGCCTTCGCAACAGACGGGTTTCAGATCCATGTCGCGTCAGCTTGTCCTCGGGATGGTCGCTGCATTTGCCCTTGGCGCCGCCACGCTCGCTCCCACCACGGCCACGCAGGCACAGTCCTGGTCGCTCAGCATCGGCACAGGCGGTTATCATGATGGTTATGGCCACCAGCCGCGCCGTCACCATGATGGCTGGGGCCGCTCACATTGGAGCGGCTTTGGCGGCGGCCACCGCGGCTGGCGTTCGCGCCATGGGCATGGCTACGGCTATGGCGACGGATATGGCTATCACCAGCCGCGCTGCCATGTGCGCAGCGTGCGCTACTGGGATGGCTGGAGCTGGGTGGTCGATCGCAGGCGCGTGTGCCATTGACATGACGCGACCTCAGACGGCGCACGAGGTCATTGCAATGCCTTGTTGACTGAACCTCAGAACGCGATCAGGCCTTCGCCGGCGTGGATGGCAACAGCCTCGTCGGTGAAGCTGCCGTCGGCGCGGTGCAGCACCAAGGCCGGGCAAAGCCTGATGGGCGCCCGGCTGCCCAGCGTGCCGGAGATCAGCACCCGCCGGGCCGCCTCGCCGCTTCTGGCATGGACCGGCACCAGCGCGAGCCCCCGGAACCGGCGCTCCAGCAGTGGCAGCAACCAGACCAGCGCCTCGGGCCTGTGGATCAGCACGAAGCGGCCTCCCGGCTTCAGGGCGCGCGCCGCCGCACGGCACCACAGATCCAAGTCGGCAGGCATCAGGGCATGGGCATCGGCGCGGCGCGCATCGGGAGAGGCCCGATGCCGGCCCGGCGTGTTGAACGGCGGATTGGCCACGACGACATCGGCCTGCCCGGCTGGCAAGCCCGCTGCCGCGAGCGTGCGGGCTGGGGCCGAGACATCGGCCTCAACCACATGCGCCAGGGCGACGAGGCCGTTCAGCGCGATGTTGCCGCGCGCCAGCGCAGCTGCCTCCGCGTCGCGCTCGACGAGGCTGACGAAGCTTGTCCGGCCCAGACGCACGAGACCCAAGCCCGCCGTGCCGACGCCGCTGCCCAGATCGACCATGCGTGCACCTTGCCCGGCTGCCGCGATCAGCAGCATGGCATCGGTGCCGGCGCGATGGCCGTGTGCGGACTGACGCAGCCACAGCCGCTGGCCGAGCAACCGATCCTCGGTGGCATCCGCCGGCATCGGGCTGGACGCCGGAGCGCCGGGCGGGATTTCGTCAGCGCGTCCGGACATCGCGCAATTCTGCGCCGAGACCGGCTTCGATGAGGAGTGCGCGGGCTTCCTGCTCCTCGTCGTCGACAACCATGACACGACGCTGGAAGGCCCCGATGCTGCCCTCCAGCGCACTGATGTAGCCGTCGAGCACGAGCACATGAACGCCGGCAGAGGTCAAGATCGCCTCGGCCGCACTGATCGTCACAAGATTGTTGGTGCGCATCAGTTCGATCATTGGCAACTCCCCGAAGGCGGCTCTTTGCCGCAAGTGGCCTTGAAGGGACATCTTGCAGCCGCCTGCCAATTGTCGCATGGACGACACAGTTGCAAGTCGAAGCGCATGAAGGCAGCCATTCCTGCCTCCATTGAAGCATGTCGACAGGCTGGGTACCGGCGGTTTGTGCCTTGGGAGTTGGTCTTGGGACTGGTTCTGCAATTCGAAGAGAAGGACGCAGCGCGCGATGGCGTCGCAGCGCTCGTTGCCCTCACCTGGCCCGACATGGAGCGCGTCAATGCGATGATCCTGTCGCGTACGGGCTCGCCGGTCACCATGATCCCCGAGGTCGCCAACCATCTGATCTCGTCAGGAGGCAAGAGGTTGCGCCCGATGCTGACGCTGGCGACCGCCAACCTGTGCGGCTATCGCGGCGAAGGCCATGTCAAGCTCGCGGCCTCGGTCGAGTTCATGCACACCGCGACGCTGCTGCACGATGACGTGGTGGACCAGAGCGACATGCGCAGGGGCAAGCTCGCGGCCCGCATGCTCTGGGGCAACGAGGCCAGTGTGCTGGTCGGAGACTTCCTGCTCGGCCAGGCATTCCGCATGATGGTCGAGGTTGGCTCGCTGCGCGCGCTCGACATCCTGTCCACGGCTGCAGCCGTGATTGCCGAAGGCGAGGTGATGCAGCTCGCTGCAGCCAAGAACACCGAGACCACCGAGGACGAATATCTCGCCGTGATCCGCGGCAAGACCGCCGAGCTGTTTGCCGCAGCCTGCGAGGTCGGCCCGGTGATCGCCGAGCGGCCCAAGGCGGAGCACACGGCTTGCCGCGGGTTCGGCCTCAACCTCGGCATCGCCTTCCAGTTGATCGACGATGCGCTCGATTATGGCGGTGTCGCTTCCAAGCTCGGCAAGAATGTCGGCGACGATTTCCGCGAGGGCAAGATCACCTTGCCGGTGGTGCTGTCCTTTCGGCGCGGCAACGCGGAGGAGCGCCGTTTCTGGCAGCGCACCTTGCAGGACGGTGACGTGCGCGAGGGCGATCTCGATGCGGCGATCGCCATCATGAAGAAGCATCGCGCCATCGACGATACAATCGAACGGGCGCGCCACTATGGTGCCATGGCCCATGATGCGCTGGCGCTCTTTCCGGACAGCGAGATGAAATCGGCCATGCACGCCACCGTGGAATTCTGCATCGCGCGCGCCCACTGAGGGCAGCGGTCCGGAAGCCGGGCTGCGCTACCCCGCCTCTTTCAGCGCAGGATCGTGGGCTCGACCCACCAGTGGGGGTGAGCGGACCTGATCGCACGCGCCGCTTCCACGCTTTCGCCACATGAGCCGAACAGCCCGAAGCAGGTCGCGCCCGAGCCGGACATCCGCGCCAAACGGCAGCCCAGAGCAGCGGCCAGCAGGTCAATCACCTCGGTGATGACCGGCGCAAGAGCACGTGCCGGCGCTTCAAGATCATTGGGCAGCGGCGCGAGCACACCGGTGACGAAGGCATCGATGCCCATGGCGGCCAGGTGTTCCGACGGCAGCGGAGCAGGCTCAGGCACCGGCAACGTGGTGCCCGGCGCAAGCCCGAGCCTGCCGAAGACAGCCGCCGTGGAGACCGCAACACGCGGATTGACCAGAACGGCGAACAGGCGCGGCAGGCGCAAGGGCGGCCCGAGCACCTCGCCCGCGCCCTCCATCACGCGCGCCTTGGAGGCCAGGCACACAGGCACATCGGCCCCGGTCCGGGCTGCGGCCTCGCGCAAGGCGGGATGATCGGCCGGCAACCGGTTCAGGCGGGCAACAAGCCGCAACGCTGCAGCCGCATCCGCCGATCCGCCGCCAATGCCGGAGGCGATGGGCAGGCGCTTTAGCAAGGTGAAATGGCCGGCCTGAAGGCCGGGGATCAGGCTTGAAAGGTGCGCGACGGACCGCAGCGCGAGGTTGCCGTCATCTGTTTCCAGACCATCGCCAAACGGGCCAGCCACGGTGAGCCCGGTCACGCGGCCCGGGATGAGAGAGAGCAGATCGCCGACGCCGGCAAAGGCGACGAGACTGTTGAGGCGGTGATAGCCATCCGTCCGGCGACCGAGGACACGCAGGCCCAGATTGACCTTCGCAGGTGCGCGGCTCGACAGCATTAGCGCGCCGAAGCCGCCTTCACGATTGCAGCAGGGCTGGCCACCATCCTGTCAGCCATCATTCTTCTTCGGCGGCTCGGCCACGGCCGAGGCCGGCTTGACCTCGTCCTCAAGACCATTCTCGATCTTCTGGAGGATCTTGGGCAGATCCTCTGGCTCCGGATTGAGATCACGCGCGTGGTTCCACTGGAAGCGGGCCTCCAGCTTGCGGCCCACGCGCCAGTAGGCATCGCCAAGATGGTCATTGATTACCGGATCGGCGGGGCGTAACTCGATGGCGCGCTCCAGTTCACGCACCGCATCCTCGTAGCGGCCAAGGCGGTAAAAGGCCCAGCCGAGGCTGTCGATGATGTAGCCGTCGCGCGGCTTCAACTCGACGGCCTTGCGCAGCATGCCGAAGGCCTCATCGAGATTGATGCCCTGATCGACCCACGAATACCCCAGATAGTTGAGCACGAGGGCGCGGTTCGCGCCCATGCCCTCTGGAATCAGCTCCAGCGCCTTCTTGAAGTCCGCTTCGGCCTGCGCCCAGCGCTTGGTGCGCTCATAGGTGATGCCGCGCGCATAGAACAGGCTCCAGTGGTGCCGCTCCGGTGTCTTGATGGCGGCGATCGCCCGTTCGTAATAGGTCGCGGCCCGTGCGAAATCCTTACGGGCACGATAGACGCCGCCGATGGCCGACAGGGCTTCCAGATCATCCGGGTCTTCCTTGATCGCCGCTTCGAGATGCTGGATCGCCTCGTCCTTGCGGCCGAGCGTTTCGAGCCCGAGCCCGATCTGGACCTCGGCGTTGGAGCGCAACGGCGAGGTGGCCGGCATGCGGTCATACACGGCGATGGCATCGTCGGGCTGCTTGGCCCGTTCCAGCGTGTCGCCCAGTGTCAGGATGGCCAGTTCGTGAGCCGGATCGAGATACAGGGCAAGCCTTAGGTAGATGATGACGATCGCCGCTTCGTTGTCCTCGCGGTTGCCGGCGCTGCCAAGGCCGTAGAGCGCCTCGGCGGCTCCCTGCTGCGCGTTGGACACCGTGCGCGACAACGCTCGCGGGGCTGTGCCGGACTTGGACGGGTTCAGCGTGTCCAGCGCATCGCGAATGATCGGGTGGTTGGGCAGGAGACGGTTGAAGCGCTCATAGGTTTCGCGCGCTCCAGCGAAGTCGCCACGGCGCGACTGGAAACGCCCCCAGGCATCGACAATACGCAAGGTGGCGGGGTCGTTATCATGGGTCGCCTTCAGGCGTCTCTGTGCCTCGGCGGTATTGCCCAGCACGTCATGAACCAACCCTGCGTGATAATCCCGGAAGGTGGTGATCGAGCCATCGCCGCGCAGGCGCTCCAGTGTCTCGATGGCGCGTGTCTGCTCGCCCGCGCCGGCGAAGGCCCAGGCGGTCAGCAAGGTCGAGGTGATGTCGGCTGCCCGGCCGCGCCCACCGCCGCGCAGCCGCTCGCGCGCCTGCTGGAACTGGCGGTTCTTGATGGCACGGACGGCCAGCGTCATCTGCGCCAGCCCGTTGGTCGGATCACGCTGGAGGATGCGCTCCGCCACGCGGAAGGCATCCGGCATCGCGCCATCGGCGAGGAAGGCGATGAACGAGCGCTCGACCAGTTCCTGATTGCGCGGATCGGCCCTCAGGGCCTCGCGCAGAAATGTGGCAGCAGCGCTGGTATCGCGTGACGAGCCTGCGATCAGGGCCGCGAGGTAGTTGCCCTCGATGCTGTCGGCGGGCTCGAAGCGCTCCGGTTGACGGCTCTGCGCATTGGCCATCGCTGCGCCGCCGGCCAGGGTCAGCGCGGCAGCAAGGCCGATGGCACGCAGGAATCGCGTCGGACCAGGGAGCGCGCGCATGATGCGCGCAGGACCAGGACAGGCTCCGGCCTCAGCTTCGGCCTTCCTGAGCTCTTGATGATCGGTCACGGTGGTCCCTTTCACGGGCAGCATGTCCGGGTCAGGCTGCACAACAAAGCCTGTCCCGCGCATGCGCCCTTGTCGTCGGCCGGCGGGCCCTTCGCGCCGCGAAGTTCCTGTGCTGGCAAGATGGCTGCATCGTGGCTTTTGCACAAGTCGCACCCGATGTCACACTTGCGTGGGGCCAGTCGGCACGGCGCGGCAGAAAAGCCTGGCGAACCAGCGAGCAAGACCAGTGCCACGCGCCTGTCCGGCGATGTCGGCACCTTCATCGACCGCGTTCGCGCGGCGTGATTCTCCCCTAACGCGTCTCGCGCTGCTTGAGGGGAGTGTGTCCCCTAACGCGCTTTGCGTTGCCTGGGGGGTTACATGTTCGGGTAATTGGGGCCGCCGCCGCCTTCGGGTGTGACCCAGTTGATGTTCTGCGACGGATCCTTGATGTCGCAGGTCTTGCAATGGACGCAGTTCTGCGCGTTGATCACGAAGCGCGGATCGGCCTTCGACGCCGGGTCGGCATAGACCACTTCGTAGACACCAGCGGGGCAATAAAAGCGCGCCGGCTCGCCATAGCGCGGCAGGTTGACCGCGATCGGCACCGCCGGATCGAGCAGTTTCAGATGCGCCGGCTGGTCTTCCTCGTGGTTGGTCGAGGACATGAACACCGACGAGAGCTTGTCGAACGAGACCACCCCATCGGGCTTCGGGTAGATGATCGGCTTGACCTGATCGAGCGGCTTCAGCGTCTCGTGATCGGCCTTGCCATGCTTCATCGTGCCGAAAGGCGAGAAGCCGGTCAGTTCGTTGAGCCACATGTCGACACCGCCGAGTACCACCCCGCCGATGGTGCCGAACCTCGACCAGAGCGGCTTTACGTTGCGCACCGGCTTCAGGTCACGCCCGATGGCGGACGAACGCCACGCCTCCTCATAGCTAGCAACCTCATCATGGGCGCGGCCCGCTGCCAGTGCATCGCTGACATGCTTCGCGGCGAGCATGCCCGAGATCACGGCGTTGTGGCTGCCCTTGATGCGCGGCACGTTGACGAAGCCTGCCGCACAGCCAAGCAACGCGCCGCCTGGGAAGGTCAGGCGCGGCACAGATTGCCAGCCGCCCTCGGTGATCGCACGCGCTCCATAGGACAGCCGCTTGCCGCGCTCGAACACGTCGCGCACCATCTCATGGGTCTTGAATCGCTGGAACTCGTCGAAGGGCGAGAGCGTGGGATTCTGGTAGTTCAGATGCACCACGAAGCCAACCGACACTAGATTGTCGTCGAAATGATAAAGGAATGAGCCGCCCCCGGTGCTCATGTCGAGCGGCCAGCCGAACGAGTGCTGAACCAGCCCCTTGACGTGCCTGCCGGGCTCGACCTGCCAGAGTTCCTTCAGGCCGATGCCGAACTTCTGGGGCTCCTTGCCGCGGGCCAGATCGAAGCGCTTGATCAGCTGCTTGGAGAGATGGCCGCGCACGCCCTCGCCGAACAAGGTGTATCGCCCGCGCAACTCCATCCCGCGCGTAAAGCGTTCGGAGATCGTGCCATCTTTTGCAATTCCCATGTCCCCCGTAGCGATGCCGATGACGGCACCCTTGTCGTCGAACAGGATCTCAGAGGCGGCGAAGCCGGGATAGATTTCCACGCCCAGCGCTTCGGCCTGGGCCGCCAGCCAGCGGGCCACATTGCCCAGAGAGCCGACGAAATTGCCATGATTGTCCATCAGCTGCGGCATGGCAAAGTTCGGCAGGCGGATGCCGCCGGCGGGGCCGAGGAAGTAAAAGAGGTCCTCGGTGACCTCGGTGGTCAGCGGCCTTGCCGGGTCGTTGCGCCACTCGGGCAGCAACTGGTCGAGGCCAAGCGGATCGATCACGGCCCCTGACAGGATATGGGCACCAACCTCGGAGCCCTTCTCGACCACCACGACCGTGAGGTCCGGATTGATCTGCTTGAGGTGGATCGCAGCGGACAGACCGGCAGGACCGGCCCCGACAATCACCACGTCATAGTCCATGCCTTCGCGTTCCGGCAGGTCGTGGTTTTGCAACTCGCTCATCTGGTCCTCGCATCATGTGCCGGCTCGGCGGGGCGGTTTGTTCACCTGATATAGTTTAGATATGAACTATCCTGTTCTGGCGAATTTCTCAAGTGCGTGTTTGGGCGAGGGCGCGCCTTGGCGCAAGAGGGTGAGTGATCAGCGCGGGTGGTGACACCCCGGCCATCCCGAGCGCAGCAAAGCCATCCAGAATGATGTGGTGGCACGGCTGGATCGCTTCGCTGCGCTCGCGATGACGGGCGCAGCGTGCTACGTTCATCGGATGCCATCTGCTGACACCCTCACCCCTTCCGAGCTTGCCGACATCCTTGCCTTCCATGCCGAGGCAGGCGTGGATTGCGCGCTGGATGAGGCACCGCATGACCGCTTCGCGGAAACCTCAGGGGGTGCATCAAACCGCCTTCCGGGGAGTGCCGCAGGACCGGAGCCGGCTGCCGCGCCCCGGAGCGATGGCCGTGTCCTGAACCATGCTGCTTCCGCAGCGCCCGAGCCGCACAGACCTGCGCTGGCCGGCGCCGCGATGAGCGCCGACGATGTGGCCCGCAGCGCGACGGCGCTGGCCCGCGGGGCTCACAGCCTCGACGATCTCAAGGCCGCACTCGCCAGCTTCGAGGGATGCGCCCTCAAGGCCACTGCCAAGAGCCTGTGCTTCAGCGATGGCAATCCTCAAGCGCGGATCATGCTGGTGGGCGAGGCCCCCGGTGCCGACGAAGACCGGCTTGGCCTGCCGTTCGTGGGTGTGTCGGGCCAGTTGCTCGACCGGATGCTTCTGGCCATAGGGCTCTCGCGCGCCAGCGACGTCTACATCGCCAACATCGTTCCCTGGCGACCGCCGGGCAACCGCACGCCAACGACGCAGGAAATGATGATCTGCAAGCCCTTCATCGAACGGCAGATTGAGCTGGCAGCACCCGACATCCTGGTGACGGTCGGCGGACCCTCGTCGCAGGCGCTGCTCGGCGTGCCGGGCATCATGGCGGCGCGCGGCAAATGGCGCGAGTATCAGGTGGGCGGGCGGGCGATCCCGGCCCTGCCGACGCTCCATCCTGCCTATCTGCTGCGCAACCCGATCGCCAAGCGGCAGAGCTGGATCGACCTGCGCAACCTGAGGCAGGCCTTCGACGCGCTGCCGCCGCGCGGTTGAAGCCCTGCGGCACTGAGCCAGCCCTTTCGCCAGCCCTTGCGCCAGCCCTTGCGCCGGTGCCGCCCGCTCCCCATCATCCCGTCATGCCCACAAAAATGCTCTCGCGCCGCTCATCCGACCTCGCCGCCATGCTCGGCAAGGTGATTCCCGCCAGCTATTTGCCGAAGGCGCTGATGGCGCCGCGCCCGCTTGTGCCGGTGGTGCGGCTGTATGGCGCGATCGGCATGCCCTCGTTGCCAGGCCAGAGCGCCCTGTCGCTTGCCGGCGTCGCGGCGCAACTGGAAGCGGCCTTCGAGGCCAAGGGTGCCGTGGCTGTCGCCGTGCTGATCAACTCACCGGGCGGATCGCCCGCGCAATCGCACCTGATCCATCAGCGCATCAAGGCGCTGGCCAGTGAGCACAAACTCCCTGTGTTCGCCTTCATCGAGGATGTGGGCGCCTCTGGCGGCTACATGCTGGCCTGCGCGGCCGACGAAATCTTTGCCGATCCCACTTCGGTGGTGGGTTCAATCGGCGTCGTTTCGGCAGGCTTTGGGCTGACCGGGCTGATCGAGAAACTCGGCATCGAGCGACGTATCTATACGGCTGGCGACTCCAAGGCGATGCTCGACCCGTTCATGCCGGAGCGCGACGAGGACGTGATGCGCCTCAAGGCCTTGCAGGCCGATGTGCACGAGAGCTTCATCGCCCTGGTCAAGGCCAGCCGGGGCGAGCGGCTGACCGGCGGCGACGAGAACCTGTTCAACGGGGCCTTCTGGACCGGCCGGAAGGGGGCCGGGCTTGGCCTTGTCGACGGGCTCGGCGATGTGCGCGGCGTCATGCGCCAGCGCTTCGGTGACGCGGTGGATCTGCGCCTTGTTCCGGCTGCGCGACGCGGCGGTCTGTTGCGCCTGCTGATCCCGAACCTGTCCGCCGGCGCGGCCTTGCCGGAAGGGCGCGTCAGCCTGATCGACGCGGACAATCTGATCGGCTCGCTGGAAGCGCGGGCGCTCTGGGGACGATACGGGCTCTGAGTGCCCGGTCTCGCTGGTCCCATCCGGTGTTGCCGCGTCTTGTCTTGACTTGTCTTGCCTTGTCTTGCCTTGCCGTCACATCGCTGTCACATGGCAATGGTGCGTGAGGCGGCGCTAGCGCATGCCCCGGCGCCGGCCCTCCTGTTGCGGTTTGCCCCATGATCATTGCCCACGTGCCATCTGCCAACGGAGCCGGCCTCGAACGGCTGGTGCTGACAGACGGCATGTCCGTGCCGGCCCAATCCTTGTGGATCGACCTGATGGAGCCGACCGGCGAGGAGGATCGGCAGGTCGAGGAGTTTCTCGGGATCTCGATCCCGACCCGCGAGGAAATGCTCGATCTCGAACCTTCGGAAATCATCTACACCGAGGATGATGCGCGCTACATGACGGCGCGCGTTCTGTGCCACTCCGACACGGACCAACCCAGCCTGGTTCCAGTGAGCTTCATACTGACAGCCCGGGCGCTCGTCACCGTGCGCTATGACGAGCCGCGCTCCTTCGTGCTGTTCACGCAGCGGGCCTGCAAGCCGAGTGGCTGCGGCCATCAGCCGGAAGCGGTGCTCGACGGCCTGATCGAGGCGGTGATCGACCGCGCCGCCGAGATCCTCGGGCGCGTCGGGGACCAGATCGAGGATCTCTCACGCTCCGTGTTCGAGCGCGACAGCGGCCGGCTCGAGCGCTCGGGCGGCTATCAAGGCGTGATCCGCAAGCTCGGCCGGCAGGCCGGCCTGATCTCGAATGTCCGAGAAAGCATGGTGACGCTGGAGCGCATGCTGATCTTCCTGCAGGCCAATTCGGTGCGGCCGACGAAACGCTCCGGCTTCCATGCCGAATGGCGCACCGCGATCCGCGACGTGCAGTCGATCGAGGATCATGCCGGCTTCATCAACAACAAGGTTCAGTTCATCCTGAACGCCACACTCGGGCTGGTCAGCCTTGAGCAGAACAAGATCATCAAGATCTTCTCGGTGGCGGCGGTGATCTTCCTGCCGCCGACCCTGATTGCCTCGTCCTACGGCATGAATTTCAAGAACATGCCGGAACTCGACTGGCTCTATGGCTACCCGATGGCGCTGGGCCTGATGGTCGCCTCCGCCGTGGGCACCTATACCTTCTTCAAGCTCAAGCGCTGGCTCTGACCGCCTTGGCGTCATGGCGAGCGCTCTGGCCTGCTTCGCTGCGCTCGCAGTGACGGGAACGGTTTTCAGCAGTCCTTTACAGCGACAGGATCCGGTCGATGGCGGCCTGCAATTCGATCTTGTCGTAAGCGGCCATTTCCATGTCGCCGCCTGAGTTGATGAAGGCGTTGGCGCGGTAAAACAGATTGCGGAACGCTTCAGCGGCAATCTCGATGACCGCCGCATGCGAACCGGTCTCGCCACCCTCGTCGAGCGTGATGATGACCGTCTGGACCAACTGGTTCTTGGCGCTGCACAAGGTCTCGAAGGCTCGGCGTGCCGTTGGGTCAAGGGCCATGTAGGCCTCGCTGGCAGCGCACGCACAGCGCAGGTTTGATGCCTGGAAGTGTTCGAGATAGCCCACGGGCTTCCATGCCTTCAGTTCGGACATCACCTCGGGATCGAGTGCCGCCATCTCGATCAGCATCAAGGCTTCGGCATAGAGGTTGAGGTAGTCTGTCGAGAGCCTCGACGACGCAACGAATCTGTCACTTTGCTGGGCATCAAGATGCGACACGGAGGCAACCACGCGGAACTCGGACAACCAATCAAGACCACAAAGATGAAAAGAAATGATGTTCGCAATGGGCTGAAAACATAGTCCAGATGGACTAGTCTTGATGGATGTGTGGACGCTACGCGCTGACCTTGCCGCCGGAAGCGGTGCGAAACCTGTTCGGCTACCCCGAGCAGCCGAACTTCCCGCCGCGCTACAACATCGCGCCGACCCAACCCGTGCCGGTTGTGGTGGCTGACAGGGGCGGGGTGCACTTCGGACTGAAGCGCTGGGGGTTCCTGCCCGGCTGGGTGAAGGACCCGAAGGCGTTTCCGCTGGTCATCAACGTGCGCTCCGAGACGGTGCGCGAGAAGCCATCATTCCGGGCGGCCTTCATGCGGCGGCGCTGCCTGATGCCGGCTGACGGGTTCTATGAATGGCACAGGGTCGGCAAGGAGAACCGGGCCTACCTCTTCCGCCGTCCCGATTGCGGGCTGTTCGCCTTCGCCGCGATCCACGAGACCTGGTCGGCGCCTGATGGCAGCGAGATCGACACGGTGGCGCTGCTTAACACCCATGCCAACGGCCTGATGTCGGCGATCCATCCACGCAGCCCGGTGATGATTGCGCCAGCCCAGCATCAGGCGTGGCTAGACCCGGAGACAACGCCGGACGAGGCCTTCCGCCTGCTGCAGCCACCACCCGATGATGCGCTGGAGATTGTCCGGATCGGGCCTGCCGTGAACAAGGTTGGCCGTGACGGACCGGACCTGCATGCGCCATGGGAGCCCGCGCCAGAGACGGACGGTTCCGGCGGGTTGGCGGCTGCGCCGGCAAAGCCGCCGAAGGCAGGGAACACCCGCGCAAGAACGACCCGGGCCAGCACGGATGGCGGACAGGGTTCGCTGTTCTGACGGCGGACCGACGCCGCCGGGCTCACTCGCTGGGGTGGCGCGCGCCCCACGGCCCGCGCGCCTCAACGATCGCGGTCAGCGGCGGACGCAGGGACATCTCATTGAGACGGGGCGGCAGGCGGCCGCCGGCGGCCCCGACCAGCGCCTGAACCCGCTTGGAAATCGACGGATGCGTCGAGAAGATATCCGACATGTCGTCAGGATCGTTCTCGATGCACATGTCCATGATGCCGGATGGCACGCCGGCAATATCGGCACGTCCGGAGATTTTGAGGAGGGCCGAGATCATGGCGTCGGGGTTCTTGGTCAGTTCCACCGCACCGGCATCGGCCAGATACTCCCGCGAACGAGACAGGGAGAACCGGATCACCGAGGCAAGGATGCCGGCCACTGCCATGATCAGCAGCCCGATCAGGATCGCGGCTCCCGCCCCCTTGTTGCTGTCCGATGAGTTGCGCGAGGACGAGCCGGAGAACCGCATGTTCCGGAAGGCCACCTCGCTGAGGAAGGACAGCACGCCGGCAATCACCACCGCGACCACCATCAGCTTGACGTCGCCATTGCGGATATGGGTCAGTTCGTGGGCGAGCACGGCCTCGATCTCGGCGTCATCGAGATGGTCGAGCAGCCCGCGCGTGACAGTGACGGTGAACTGGCTGTCCTTGACGCCGGAGGCAAAGGCGTTCAGCGCCTGATCCTCGATGATCATCAACTTGGGCATGGTGATGCCGCGCGAGATGCACAGGTTCTCCAGCATCCCGTAGAGCTTCGGCGCTTGCGCCCGTTCAAGCCCGCGCGCGCCGGTCACCGCGCCGATGATGGCAACATTGATCTGGTAGCCGATGAAGATCCACAGGGCGACGCCGACCGTGATGAACGGCGCCGCCATGATGAACGTGTCCAGGGCCTGGGTGTAAGGATTGACACCGCGCGGCGTGCCGGTGAGGCCGATTGCAGTCAGGATGCCGCCAAAACTGGCAAGCCAGGCCAGCAGAAACAGCCCAGCCAGCAAAAGCCGCGAACGGATGCGGTTGTTGCGGATGTGGGTGTAGAGGCCGAATGCCTCGCCGCTCATCGCTCACGTCCTCGCCGGGCAGCAGCGCTCCATGACTTGCTCAGAACTTGACGCTCGGTACCACTTCGATCTCGGCACGCTTTTCTGGCCCGACATCGAAGAACTCGCGCGGGGAAAAGCCGAACTTCGAGGCGAAAAACACCGCGGGCACGGACTCGATCTGGGCGTTGTACTCGCCAACCGAATTATTGAAGAAGCGCCGCGCCGCCGAAAGCTTGTCCTCGACGCCGCCGAGATCTTCCTGGAACTTGAGGAAGTTGGTGTTGGCCTTGAGGTCCGGATAGGCCTCAGCCAGCGCCATCAGGCGGCCGACGGCGCCGCTGAGTTGCTGCTCGGCTGCTGCCTGCGCATTGGGGCCAGATGCGGCGATGGCACCGTTGCGGGCCTTGATGACCGCATCCAGCGTCTCCTTCTCATGGGTGGCGTAGCCTTTCACGGTCTCCACCAGATTGGGAATGAGATCGTGGCGCTGCTTGAGCTGCACGTCGATGTCGGCGAACGCCTGGTCGGCCCGGCGGCGCAAGGTGACCATGGTGTTGTAGGCCGTGACCAGATAGATCGCGACCGCGGCGATGATCGCCAGCAAGATCCAGCCTGACATTGGGAACTCCTCGGGGGACGGGACAGCAGGGTTGGGAATGCACCCGATGCGGCGCACGGCCTCGGATTATGCCCATCGCGCCGGCAACCTGCAAGGGGCAGCCGGAAACCGTGTTTGCCGACAAGGCTTGCGCCCACGCTGCAAAGCTCGCCACTATGCGCCAGCAGGACAGGCGTGAGGACGGGCAGATGGTGCGGGCAGACAAGGGCAAGGCGGGCAAGAAGGGTTTGAAGGTTGACAATGGTAGTCCGTCACGGCGCAAGGATCTTGCCGTGGTGGTGCCCTCGCCGGCACATCCCGCCATGGACCGGCGCGCGCAGGCATCCTCGCGACCCAAGGTGATCATCGCCGGTGCGGGCATCGGCGGGCTGGTGCTGGCGCTGATGCTGCACCGCCGCGGCATCTCCTCAGTGATCTGCGAGCAGGCCAGCGCGGTGCGCGAGGTGGGTGTCGGCATCAACACCCTGCCGCACGCCATCAAGGAGCTGGCCGATCTGGGCTTGCTGCCGGCGCTCGATGCGGCCGGCATCCGCATCCAGGAATTGTTCTACATGAACCGCATCGGGCAGATCGTCTGGCGTGAGCCGCGCGGCGTGGCGGCAGGTTTCGAGGTGCCGCAGTTCTCGATCCACCGGGGCCGGCTGCAAAAGCTCATCCATGATGCCGTGGTCGAGCGGCTTGGTGCGGGCGCGATCCGCACGGGCCGCAAGCTGGCCGGCTTCATCCAGGATGAGGGCGGCGTGACGGCGCATTTCGTGGACAGCATCGATGGATCAGGCAGCGAGACGTTGCGGGCCGAAGTGCTGGTCGGGGCCGACGGCATCCATTCGGTGGTACGGGCCCACTATGCCCCGCAGCAGGGCCTGCCGCGCTGGAATGGCGTGATGATGTGGCGCGGTGCAGCCGATCATCCGGCCTTCCTGGGTGGCCGCTCGATGATCATCGCCGGAGGCATGGGCGCCAAGCTGGTCCTCTATCCGATCGCGGATGGCACTGCGCCGGGCACACGCCTGACCAACTGGGTGGTCACGGCGCGGGTCAGCGACACGCCCCATCCGCCCGGCAAGGAGAGCTGGTCGCGACTGGGGCGACTCGACGAGGTTCTGCCCTATGCGCGGCGTTATGCCATTTCCGGCTTCGACGTGACGGGTCTCATCCACGCCACGGACGCCTTCTACGAATACCCGATGTGCGACCGCGACCCGCTGCCACGCTGGAGCCATGGCCGCGTGACCCTGTTGGGCGATGCCGCCCACCCGATGTATCCGGTCGGCTCGAATGGCGCGAGCCAGGCCATCCTCGACGCCCGCTCGCTGGCCGACCATCTGGCACGGGCCGAACATCCCTATCAGGCGTTGCAGGCCTACGAAGCGGACCGCCTGCCGAAGACCGCCGAGATCGTGGCGCTCAACCGAAAGGGCGGGCCGGAGCGCGTGATCGACGAGGTCGAGAAGCTGGCTCCTGCCGGCTTTGCCGACATCGAGCGCGTGCTCTCCCATGACGAGCGCAAGGCCATCGTACGCGGCTATGCCGGCACGGCTGGCTTTGCGCTGGCGCAGGTCAATCGCAAGGCGGGATAGCCGCGCAGGCAGGCCTGACAAAGTGTCAGGCCCCGGGTGGCGGCAGGAAGTCGACCTCGTGCCGGGCCGAGAGGGCGACCACCTCGGCCGGGCTCTGCTCAGCCATCGAATGAATCGCCCAGAACAGGTCGTAGAGCCTGCGCGTCGGTGACACCCAGAACAGGCATTTCACGGTTTCGCCGCTGCGATTGAAGATGCCGTGCGGCAGACCCATCGGCATCCTGACGAGATCGCCGGGTCCGGCCTGCATCTCGCGCCCGTCGAGCATCAGCTCCAGCCGGCCTTCGAGCATGTAGATGAACTCGTCCTGGGTCGGATGGATGTGCGGCGGCACGAACGTGTCGGCCGGGAATGTCGCGTGCCAGGCGAAGGAATGCTCGGAGACCTCCTTCGGCACATAAGTCTGACCAAGGATGTTCCAGGCGATGCCCTCAAGGCCCTCGCCTGCGCGCGTCACGCCCGGATTGAGTGTCATGTCGGTCCCTCATGTTGTACCCTGTCCGGGGAGCCCGACAGGGTGTGTTCCTCGCATTGGCTCGGGCGCGTGTCGCGCTTGCCATCGGCCCAGAGCTGGTCCGACGGGTCACACATGCAGATAGCGGTTCTTCAGGGCGGGGTCAGCCATCAGTTCGGCGGAGGTGCCTGTCCAGACGATGCGACCCTTCTCGATCACCGCATGGCGATCGGCCAGACGGGCCAGTGCGTCGACATTCTTGTCGATGACAAGGATGGATTCGCCCTCTGCCTTCAGCATCGCAAGGCAGGCCCAAATCTCCTGCCGGATCAGCGGGGCGAGGCCCTCGGTCGCCTCGTCGAGAATGATCAGGCGCGGGTTTGTCATCAGCGCCCGGCCGATCGCCAGCATCTGCTGTTCGCCGCCGGAGAGCTGGTTGCCCATGTTGGTGCGGCGCTCCTTGAGGCGCGGGAACAGCGCGTAGATGCCCGGCAGCGTCCAGCGCGGTGCGCCGAAGCGGGCCGCAGCGGTGGCGATCAGGTTCTCCTCGACGGAGAGCGTTGGGAAGACCTGCCGGCCTTCAGGCACCAGTCCGATGCCGAGTTGCGCGATGGCGTAGGGGGGCTTGCCGGTGACATCGACGCCTGCGAAGCGGACCTGCCCGCCCCTTGGCCTGAGCAGGCCGAGAATGGCACTGATGGTCGTCGTCTTGCCCATGCCGTTGCGACCGAGCAGCGTCACCACCTCGCCCTCGGCAATGGCCAGATCGACACCGAACAGGACCTGGCTGTCGCCATAGGAGGCCTGAAGCGCTTCGACCGTCAGCATCACAGGCCCTCTTTGCCAAGATAGGCTTCGCGCACGGCAGGATCATGCCGCACCGCATCGGGCGTGCCGCTGGCGATGATGCGACCATAGACCAGCACGGACACCCGGTCAGCCAGCGCGAACACCGCGTCCATGTCATGCTCGATCAGCACGATGGTGTAGCGGCCCTTGAGCTTCCGGAGCAGGGCGATCACGGCAGCGCTCTCCTCGGGTCCGGTGCCGGCCAGCGGTTCGTCCAGCAGCAGCACGCGCGGCTCGGTGGCCATGGCGATGGCCAGCTCCAGTTGCCGCTTCTCGCCATGGGAGAGCAGCCCGGCAGGCAGATCAGCCCGCCCGAGCAGGCCGACGGTCTCGAGAATGGCGCGCGCTGGAGCATTGAGCCTTTCCTCGCGCGCAACGGCACCGAACAGGCGAAACGAACTGCCGAGACGGGCCTGCACCGCCAGCGCCACATTTTCGAGGCCTGAGAAGCCGGGAATGATCGAGGTAATCTGGAAGGATCGGGCCAGCCCCTTGTGCACCCGCGCTGCCATGGGCAGGCCCGTGATGTCCTGCCCATCGAGCAGGATGTGGCCTGCATCGGCCTGCGCCAGCCCGGATATCTGGTGGATCAGCGTCGTCTTGCCTGCACCGTTGGGGCCGATGATGGCGTGCAGTTCGCCGACATCGAAGGCCAGCGAGACATGGTCGGTGACCTTGAGCGCGCCATAGGCCTTGTTGAGGTCGACCAGCGCGAGGGCAGGCGTTGCGGCTTTGGCAGGGGCGTCTTGGCCGGTCATGTCAGCGCCCTCGACCGCTCTTGCCGCGCACCCTTGCGAGAATTCCGAGTAGGCCGCCGCGTGCGAAGAGCACGACCAGCACGAGGAAAGGCCCGAAGATCAGCTTCCAGTGTTCGGTGTAGCCGGAGAGGATTTCCTCGAGCAGGAGGAAGGCCGCAGCCCCGATGATCGCGCCGTGAAGCGAGCCGAGGCCGCCCAGAATGACCATCACGATGAGTTCGCCCGAGCGCTGCCAGGCCATGTAGGCCGGCGCGACGAACTCGGCCTGGTTGGCGAGCAGCACGCCGGCCAGCCCGCAGATCATGCCGGAGATGACATAGGCGGCAAGCTGATAGCGGAACGGCGAGAAGCCGACCGCCTCCATCCGCACCGGGTTTTCCTTGGCACCGCGGATGACGCGCCCGAAGCGCGAGGCCACGATGGCACGCGTCAGCGCATAACAGCCGATCAGCAGGGCCAGCACCAGCGCGTAGAAGAAGCGGTCGTTCTCAAGCCAGGAGAGGCCGAAAAGCTTGCTGCGCGAGGCCAGCGTCAGGCCGTCATCGCCGCCATAGGCCGAGAGCGAGATGGCGAAGAAGAAGGCCATCTGCCCGAAGGCCAGCGTGATCATGATGAAATAGACGCCCTTGGTGCGCAGCGAGATCGCGCCGGTAAGCAGGGCGAACAGGCCCGAGGCCAGCAAGGCCACGGGCATCTGGAGCGCCGCATCCTGAAAGCCATGGGCCGCCAGGATGCCGACCGCGTAGCCGCCGATGCCGAGAAAGGCCGCATGCCCGAAGCTGACCAGCGCGCCATAGCCGAGGATCAGATCGAGCGAGATCGCCGCCAGCGCGAAGATCATCACCCGCGTGACAAGGCTGAGCGTGTACTTCTCCGGCCCCAGCATGGCCGCGAATGGCAAGAGCGCCAGCAGCACGAACAGGATGATCGGCAGCCACTCGCGCCGGACAAAGCCGGGGCGGGAGGCCGGGAGCGGTGGTGCGGCAGTGGCTGAAGGCTCCGGCAAAGGCTTCATTTCCTGACCGGGAACAAGCCGGCAGGCCGGAAAAACAGGACCGCCGCCATCAGGATGTAGATCAGCATCGGGGCGAGCGCCCGCCCGGTCTGGCTGGCGGCTGAGGGATCCATGATCAGGCGCAGCAGGAAGGGCCCGAAGATCCGCCCCAGCGTGTCGACGAGGCCAACCAGCAGCGCCGCGATGAAGGCCCCCCTGATCGAGCCGATGCCGCCGATGACGATGACCACGAAGGTGAGGATCAGCAGGTTGTCGCCCATGCCGGGCTCGACCGAGAGGATCGGCGCCACCATGGCCCCTGCAAAACCCGCGAGCATGGCACCGAAGCCGAAGACCACCATGAACAGGCGGCTGATATCGACACCGAGCGCCGACACCATCGGCGCATTGGTTGCCCCCGCCCGGACCAGCATGCCGATACGGGTGTAGCTGACGAGGATGTAGAGGATGAGCGCGATGGCAAGCCCGGAGCCGATCAGTGCCAGCCGGTAGACCGGATAAAGCAGGCCATCCATCAGCACGACCGTGCCCGACAGGATTTCCGGGACCGGGACCGAGAGCGGGGCTGCCCCCCACACCACCTTCACGGCCTGATTGAGGAAGATGATGATGCCGAACGTCGCCAGCACCTGATCAAGGTGGTCGCGTGCGTAAAGATGCCGGAAGATCAGGAATTCGAGCAGCAGCCCGAACAGCAGGGCCGACGGCAGCGCCAGCATCAGTCCGAAGAAGAAGTTGCCCGTGAGCGCCGTGAACATCGCCGCCAGATAGGCGCCGATCATGTACTGCACGCCATGAGCGAGGTTGATGAAGTCCATCACGCCGAACACGAGCGTCAGCCCGGCGGCGATGAAGAACAGCAGGATGCCGAACTGGAGCCCATTCAGCGTCTGGACCAGAAAAAGCGACAAGGTCATCGCTGCGGCTTTCGATGAAAGAGGTCAGGGCTGCGCCGCACAGGCAGGCGCAGCCCCTTGGCCATGGCAGCCTCAGTTGGTCGGCTTGCAATCCTTGGCGTAGACATCGACGTAATCGTCGAAGACCTTCTCGCGGATTTCGGTCTGGAACTTGCCGTCGGCGCGCTTGGCGGCCTGAACCAGATAGAAATCCTGGATCGGGAAGCCGTTGAGGCCCATCTTGAAGTCGCCGCGCAGGGACTTGAAATCGGCCTTGCGCAGACCCGCCCGGACAGCGTTGCGGTCGGAGACCTTGCCGCCAGCACCCTTGATGGCGGCATCGATCAGGAGCGCTGCGTCATAGGCCTGCATGGCGTAGGTGCCCGGCACGCTGTTGAAGGCCGCTTCATAGGCCGCGACGAATGCCTTGGATTGCGGATTGTCCGCGTTAGGTGCCCAGTTGGCGCCACCAAAGAAGCCGAGCGCTGCATCCTGCTGGGCCGGCAGCGTCGACTCGTCCACCGTGAAGGCCGACAGGAACGGGATGTTGGCCAGACCCGCCTGACGATATTGGCGCACGAGGTTCACGCCCATGCCACCGGGCATGAAGGTGAAGAGCGCGTCCGGCCGTGCCGCTGCGATCTGGGCGAGTTCTGCCGAGAAATCGAGCTGGCCGAGCGGGGTGTAGAGTTCAGCGACGACCTCGCCCTTGAAGTGGCGCTTGAAGCCGGCCATCGAGTCGCGCCCGGCCTGGTAGTTCGGGGTCATCAGGAAGACGCGCTTGAAGCCCTTGTCCTGCGCATACTTGCCGAGAACCTCGTGGTTCTGGTCATTCTGGTAGGAGGTGACGAAGAAGTTCGGATTGCACTGGGCGCCAGCGAAGTTCGAGGTGCCGGCATTGGGGCTGATCAGGAAGGCGTTGGATTCGACCACCGGCTTGTGGATGGCCTGAAGCACGTTGGAGAAGATCGGGCCGACCACAAAGTTGACCTGATCACGCTCGATCATGCCGCGCACCTTGGTCACGGCCACATCGGGCTTGAGTTCGTCATCCACCACGACGACTTCGGTGTCGATGCCACCGAGTTTGCCGCCCAGCTGGCGGACCGCGAGCTGGAAGCCATCGCGCGCCTGCTGTCCGAGAACGGCAGACGGCCCCGACAAGGTGACCATGATGCCGACCTTGAGTTTTTCCTGCGCCTGCGCTGCACCGATCGAGGCCGCCAGAATGCCGGCCGTGGCCAGCCATTTCCACTTCAGAACCATCGCCCAACTCCCTGTGAGACCATTGCCTGCCTGCCCGCCCGAACCTGCGCTTTGACGCGCACGGGTCCGTATCCGGAAGGTATTTTAAGCTTAAAACAATTCAGGTGTGAAGCCCTCACCTGAATGTCCAAGCCACTGCCGGCATGATGACGGTTGCGGGCCGAGTTTCAAGCGCTGACACCGAGGTTCCCGCGATTTGTGCTCGGGATCAGGGCAGATCAGGCGCTTACACCCCGTCATTACCGGCTGCAGCGGCGAAAACGGTTGCGTTCGTGCCGGGCTGCCCTACATCAGCCGCTGGTCGTGGTCACAGGTTCGCTTCGGTTCCTGTTGTCCTTGCGGCCTGCCCTGTCAGCTTCCGCGACAGTTCCGCCACGTCCCTTCCGTTCTCCTGACCCCCGGATCGTCATGTCGTCGTCTGCCTCGTCTCCAAGGGTTCCGCTGCTGCTCGGCGTCGCCGGTCTGATCCCATTTGCGGGTCTCAGCCTGGCGCTGGCGTCCGGCTTCGTCCTGCCGCTGTTTGCCGATGACGACAGCATGCGCGTGGCCCTTGTGGGCTATGGCGTCGCGATCCTGTCCTTTCTGGGCGGGGTGCGCTGGGGCCTCGCGATCCGGGAAAGCGAGGCGGGCGACGGCAAGGCCAACCGCGATTTCATCATCGCGGTGGTGCCGGCGCTGATCGGCTGGTTTGCCTGGTTCCAACCCTCGCCTGCCGACCTGTGGTGGCTGGTCGTGGCTCATGTCGTACTGGCGCTGCTGGACTATGGCCTTGCCTGCCGGATCATCGTGCCGGAATGGTATGGCCGGCTCAGGCTCGCCCTTGGCGGCGCGGCCGCCGCCTGCCTGATGCTGGCAGCAATCGTCGCGGGCTGATCAACCGGGCTGATCAATCGGGCAGCAGCAGCGCCGGGCTGAGCGCAAACACGCGCCCTTGGCCCAGCATCCAGACCTCGCGCGTGCCGGCAAACAGCCCGGCAATCGCCATATCCCGCACATTAAGGCCACCGGCCAGGGAGCCCATCGCCGGCAGGATGAGGCGCTTGCCGTCAGCAATGAAGCAGCGGCGGCGCAAGGTCTTGCCGCGCAGCCTGATGCGGGCCACCGGGTGCAGATGCCCGGCGATCTCCGGGGCGGCGCAAACCGGCGAGGGCTCATGGCGCAAGGTCAGCCCCGCCACCACAGCCTGATCCGCCACATCGCCGCAAAGACCGGGGGCGGCGTCAGGATCGTGGTTGCCGGTCAGCCAGAGCCAGTCCCGCCCGGCCTGCAAGGCCGCGAGGGCATGAGCATCGGCCTCGTCCAGCCGCCCGGCTCCATGCCGGTCATGGAAGCTGTCGCCCATGGCGATGATGCGCCGGGGGTTGAAGGCCGCGATCGCCAGCGCCACCGCACCCAGCGTGGTGCGCGTATCGTAAGGCGGCAGGAAAACGCCCCGCCGGGCATAGCATGAGGCCTTTTCAAGGTGCAGGTCCGACACCAGCAGCGTGCGTTCCGATGGCAGATACAGCGCGCCGCTGGCATGAGGCCACGCCTCGACGCCGCCAATCGCGATGGCAGGTGGCTGCATCGGCTGGTGCGCGGACATCGCCGTCATGCGGATGCTTCCTCCATCATCATGGCCTCGGCCTCAGCCAGAATGGCATCCGACGCCTCGCCATAGACCGCCTCGCGGCCGATCTCCAGCATCACCGAGACCCCGAGCGGCGAAACCCTGTGTAGCGCCTTGTGAATGATTCGCCCCCGGATGCGCGAGAGACATTGGCCAAGCCGCTGGATATCGAGCAGCCCGGTGGCGGCATCGGCGCGCGCGGCCCTGAGCAGCAGGTGGTCCGGTTCGTGCCGCCTTAGCACGTCGTAGACCAGATCGGTCGACATGGTGACCTGCCGGCCTGATTTTTCCTGACCCGGAAAGCGCCGTTCGATCAGCCCGGCGATCACGGCGCATTGCCGGAAGGTGCGCTTCATCAGGGCCGATTCCTGCAACCAGGCTTCAAGATCGTCGCCCAGCATGTCCTCATCGAAGAGCTCGTCCAGCGAAAGACGCCCCGCGGCGATGGCAGCCGAAAGGTCCGACAGGCCCCAGACCGAAAGGCCGTAGTCGTTGCAGACAAAGCCCATTGGTTTCAGCCGGAGCCGTTCCAGTCGCCGTGTAAGCAGCATGCCGAGGGTCTGGTGAGCCAGCCGCCCCTCGAAGGGGAAGGCCACCAGATGGAAACGCTCGCCCCGTGGGAAGGTTTCCACCAGCATCTCGGTGCGTTGCGGAATGACGGACTTGCGGGCCTGAAGTGCGAGCCAGTCGCTGACCTGCCGGGGCAACCTCGGCCATTCAGCCGGGTTGGAGAGCATGCGGCGCACGCGCTCGGCGAGGAAGGTCGAGAGCGGAAACTTGCCGCCCGCATAGGACGGGATCTTGGGATCGGTGCCCGCCGGCGTGCGCGAGGCCACGACCTCGTTGCAGGAAATGCCCTCGAAGCGCAACACCTCGCCGCCAAAGATAAAGGTATCGCCGGCCATCATCGTCTCGGCAAAGTATTCCTCGATCTCGCCGAGCACCTTGCCACCGAAGACCGGCACGCGCGCGGTGCCGCCACCAGGTCTGGCAGGCCGGGCACGGCCAAGACGCACCCGCAGCATCGGCGATTCAACGATGGTGCCGATATTCATGCGGTATTGCTGCGCAACGCGGGCATGGGCGATGCGCCAGAGGCCGTCCTTGCCAAGCACGATCTTGGCGAAACGCTCATAGGATTTCAGCGCATAGCCGCCCGTGGCGACAAAGTTCAGCGCCGCGTCGAAGCTCTCGCGCGGCAGGGCCGCGTAAGGGGCGGCGGACGTGACCTCGGCATAGACATCGTCGGACCGGAACGCTTCGGCGGCAGCGAGGCCGAGCAGGTGCTGGGCCAGCACATCGAGTGCGCCGGGTTTTGCATCTGGTGTGTCCTGCGCGGCCTCCGCCACCGCTTCGAGCGCTGCGTGGCATTCCATGATCTCGAAGCGGTTTGCTGGCACGAGATAGGCCTTGGACGGCTCGTCCATGCGATGGTTGGCACGGCCCACGCGCTGGATCAGCCGGCTCGCCCCTTTCGGCGCACCCACATTGATGACCAGATCGACATCGCCCCAGTCGATCCCCAGATCGAGCGTGGCGGTACAGACCACGGCCTTGAGCTTGCCTGCCGTCATGGCCGCCTCGACCTTGCGCCGCTGCTGCACATCGAGCGAGCCATGGTGCAGGGCGATAGCGAGGTTGTCCTCATTCACGCGCCACAATTCCTGGAAGACATATTCGGCCTGGGCGCGGGTGTTGACGAAAACCAAAGAGGTGCGGTGCGCCTTGATGGCGGCATAGATCTCGCCCATCGCGTGGCTGGCCATGTGTCCTGCCAGAGGCAGGACGGCATTGGGCTGAAGAATGCTGAGATTGGCCGCAGCCCCGCCTTCCACCGTGACCAGATCGGCCATCGTGCCCGGCGCCTCGCCGCTGGCCAGATAGCGCCGGAGCTGGTCCGGTTCGCGCACCGTGGCCGACAGGCCGACTGCGCTCGCCTCGGGAGCGAGCTTGCGCACCCGTGCCAGGCCGAGGGCCAGCAGGTCGCCGCGCTTGGAGGTGACCAGCGAGTGGATCTCGTCGAGCACGATGCGCCTCAGGCCCTTGAACAGCGTGCGCGCATCCTTGTGCGCGATGAGCAGCGCCAGCTGTTCGGGCGTGGTCAGCAGGATGTCCGGAGGGCGCTCGAACTGGCGCGCGCGCTTGGCGGCGGAGGTGTCGCCGGTGCGGGTTTCCAGCCGGATATCGAGGCCCATCTCGGAGGCGGGCCGTTCGAGATTGCGCGCAATGTCGACCGCCAGCGCCTTGAGCGGCGAAATGTAGAGCGTGTGCAGCACCGGCTCGCGCTCACGTTCGCGCCCTGCCAGTTCGATCAGGCTGGGCAGAAAACCGGCGAGCGTCTTGCCTGCTCCGGTTGGCGCGATCAGCAGCGTCGATCGGCCGGCCCGAGCCTGGGCGATCAGGTCAAGCTGGTGGGCGCGCGGGGCCCAGCCGCGCGCGGCGAACCAGCGCGCGAACAGGGGCGGAAGCAACTCCGTCATCGGGGGAGGGTCAGCACCATGACATAGCCTGGCACGTCCAGCCCGCGATCCTGCCGGGTCGACACGGCGGCGAAGTGGGCGATTACGAGCCCCGAATCCTCGGCCACGGTGCGCAGGTACCGATCGGAATGGGCAAAGCGCGAATCGATGCCCAGTTCGAAGCCCTGGCCATGGTGGCCCTGCGCGGTGAAGGCGAACAACCCGCCCGGACGCAGCACGCGTGCCGCCTCACGAAGCAGCGGGAACAGGTCGCCTAGATAGACCACCACGTCGGCCGCCACGATCAGGTCGGCGCTGGCAGCCGCGCGCCGGTCAAGCTCGTCGACCACCTCGCCGACATGGAGCGCTGCATAGAGGCCGGTGCGGGCCGCGACAGCGATCATGCGCGGCGAGATGTCGACGCCCTCGATGCGGCGGGCCATCGGGCCGAGCGCGCTGGCCATGAGCCCGGTGCCGCACCCCAGATCAAGGGCGAGGTCGAAGGCCGGCTTGCGCCCGAGAGCGGCAGCGGCGGTGCCGATGGCTTCGGTGATGATGGCCGGCCCGCGATAGGACAAGGCCCCGGTCAGGTGCTGGTCGAAGCCCTCGGCGTAGTTGTCGAACAGGGCGCGGACATAGCCCTCGCTGATGGCCTCATCGGTATGCATCGCGCCCAGCCGCGCAAGATCGATGCGAATGCCAAGCTCGTCTTCCGGATCGAGGCGCAGCGCTTCACTGAGGGCGGCGATGGCCTCGTCCTTGAGGCCAAGCGCGGCCTGCGCCCGCCCGAGCGTGGCATGGGCTGGCGCAAAACCGGGAGCAAGCTCAAGGGTCTGGCTGGCCAGATCCACCGCGACCTGCCAGTCGGCCTCCACGAAGGCGGCCATGGCATAGGCAAAGCGGCGATCGGCGATGGCATCACCCGTGCTGCGGTGGACGGCCTTCAGCGGCATGATGCGCCTTCTTTCCAGAGCGAAACCCAGTATCTTCAGCCCTTGAGGATACACGATTCATGCGTCCGCACGAGCTTCTCACACCAACGCCGTCCGGGCTCTATTGCCCGCCGGCGGACGTGTACATCGATCCGGTCAGGCCCGTGGCGCGGGCACTGATCACCCATGGCCACGCCGATCATGCCAGGGCCGGCCATGGCGCGGTGCTGGCCACGCGTGAGACGCTCGGCATCATGGCGGTGCGCTATGGCGCGGCCTTCACCCAGCAGCAGCAGGTGGCCACCTGGGGCGAGCGCGTGCGCATCGGCGCGGTCGGTTTCACCTTCCATCCTGCCGGGCATGTGCTCGGCTCGGCCCAGATCGCTGTTGACGCGGGCGGACTCAGGATCGTCGCATCCGGGGACTACAAGCGCGCGGCTGACCGGACCTGCGCCGCCTTCGAGCCGGTGCGCTGTGATGTCTTCATCACAGAAGCCACGTTCGGCCTGCCCGTCTTCCGCCATCCTGACACGGCGGGCGAAGTGGCCAAGCTGCTCGATTCGCTGGCGCTGTTTCCGGAGCGCTGCCACGTGATCGGAGCTTACGCGCTTGGCAAGGCGCAGCGGCTGGTGGCGCTGATCCGCGATGCCGGCTACGACCGCCCGATCCATGTGCATGGCGCGATGGAAAAGCTGATGGGCTTTTACGAGGCCCACGGCGTTCCTCTTGGCGATATCCGCAAGGTCGTGGCGGCAGAGCGCAAGACACTCGCCGGTGAGATCGTGATCTGCCCGCCCAGCGCCGTGCAGGATCTGTGGGCGCGGCAACTGCCCGATCCGGTGACCGCTTTCGCCTCGGGCTGGATGCGGATCAGGGCAAGGGCGCGACAGAAGGGGGTAGAACTGCCGCTGATCGTGTCGGACCACGCCGACTGGGACGACCTTTGCGCCACCATCCGCGAGGTTGGTGCGCCCGAGGTCTGGGTCACGCATGGACAAGAGGATGCACTGGTGCGCTGGTGCTCGATGAACGGCATCCGGGCGAGGCCCCTGCGGCTCGCAGGCTATGGTGATGATGGCGAGGCGGAGGGCGAGATGCCCGCCGCAGCATCATGACGAGCATCAGCCCATGACCGCCGATCTCAACAGCTTTGCCTGGCTTCTCGACCGGCTGGCCTATGAGCCGCGCCGCAACGGCAAGCTGGCGCTGATGACCGACTATTTCCGGCGCACGACGGACCCCGAGCGCGGCCATGCGCTGGCGGCGATGACAGGACAACTCGCCTTCGCCAACGCCAAGGCAGGTCTGATCCGCAACCTGATTGCCGAGCGAACCGACCCTGAACTGTTCGCGCTGTCCTATGACTATGTCGGCGATCTCAGCGAGACCGTGGCGCTGATGTGGCCGGCAGCCCGCACCCGTGACGGGATCGGGCACAACCTCCCCGCTCCGACGCTGGCCGGGATCGTGTCTGCGCTCGCTGATGCCGAGAAGCGGGAACTGCCGAGCCTGCTTGCAGGCTGGCTTGACCAACTTGACGAGACCGGGCGCTGGGCGCTGCTGAAGCTGATCACCGGGGGCTTGCGCGTCGGGGTCTCGGCGCGGCTGGCCAAGGCGGCTGTTGCCGGCCTCGGGGCGTTGCCGACCGATGCGATCGAAGAGGTCTGGCATGGGCTGGCGCCGCCTTACGAGGCACTGTTTGCCTGGGCTCTTGGCGAAGGCCTCAGGCCGGAGGCGGACGACCCTGCGCCCTTCCACCCGGCCATGCTCGCCCATCCGATGGAGGATGCGGACTTCGACCGGCTCGATCCGGCGGACTTCAGCGCCGAATGGAAATGGGATGGCATCCGGATACAGGCCAGTTCCGGGCTCGATGCGCGCGGTGCACGCGTGACGCGGCTTTACTCGCGCACGGGGGAGGATATCTCGGGAGCCTTCCCGGAACTGGTCGAGGCAATGCAGTTCGATGCGGCGATCGACGGCGAGTTGCTGGTGCTGCGCGAAGGCCGCGTGCAGAGCTTCAACGTGCTTCAGCAGCGGCTCAACCGCAAGACGGTCAGCGCCCGCCTGCTGGCCGAGTATCCTGCCCATGTGCGGGCCTATGACCTGCTGGTCGACGGCACGGAGGATATCCGCGCGCTGCCGCTCAGTGAGCGCCGGCAAAGGCTGGAAGCCCTGCTGGCGGCCAGGAAGCCTGCGCGGTTCGACATCTCCGCAGAACTGCCCTTCACCACATGGGATGACCTTGCGGCGGCACGCGCCGAGCCGGGCAGCGTCGGGGCCGGGGCTGATGCCGACGCCATCGAAGGGCTGATGATCAAGCGCTCTGACTCAGCTTACGTGCCCGGCAGGCCGAAGGGGCTGTGGTTCAAGTGGAAGCGCGCGCCCGGGCTGATCGACTGCGTGCTGATGTATGCCCAGCGCGGCCACGGCAAGCGCTCGTCGTTCTACTCGGACTTCACGTTCGGCTGCTGGCGAACGGGCGAGAATGGCGACGAACTGGTTCCGGTCGGCAAGGCCTATTTCGGCTTCACCGACGCGGAACTGACCGAACTCGACCGCTTCGTGCGCAAGAACACAATCAACCGCTTCGGCCCGGTGCGGGAGGTCACGCACACAGCCACGAGCGGGCTGGTGCTGGAAATCGCCTTTGAGGGCCTGCAATGCTCGACGCGCCACAAGTCGGGGGTCGCGATGCGCTTTCCGCGCATTCACCGGATCCGCTGGGACAAGCCTCCGGGCGAGGCTGACCGGCTGGACAGGATCGAGCGCCTGATGGCGCGCACGTCGGCGACGGGGAGTGAACCTGAAGGCTGATGGCTGCGTAGAAGGATCATGCTGAAACTCATCTGTGCCCTGGGCTTTGCCCTTCTCGCCGGCTCGATCATCTGGGCTTTTGGCCGCGCTCCGTTCTGGCCAGCCGTGGCCGAGATCACAGCCAACCCGTGGGGCATCGTTACCCTGATCGATCTTTATCTTGGTTTCCTGATCTTCGGGATCGTGCTGTGGCGCTTCGAGCCGCAGCGGGCGCTGGCCATCGGGCTCATCGCGGCCATGCCGATCCTTGGCAATGTCGTGCCGCTGGCCTGGCTGGTCTGGCGCGGCCTCGACAGGCTGCATCCGGCGCGCAACCCATGAACGGCAGCGTGAGAGCGCTGTGCATCGGCGGGATCGCATTGCTGGCCCTGGCCAAGGTCTGGGCTGGAATCACCGGCGATCTGGCCGCGACCATGGCGGATGCGGGCAAGGACCCGTGGGGCATCGTGGCGCTGATCGCGCTCTACAGCGGCATGGCCGCCTTCCTGATCGTGGTCTTCCGGCTGGAGCCGGAAAGGCGCATCGCCTTTGGCGTTCTGGCAGCGACGCCGCTGGTCGGCAACATCGCGCTGGCCGGCTGGCTGGTCTGGCGCGGGCTTGGCCTGATCAGCCGTCGAGCAGGAACATGAGAAGCTGCACGGCCATCGCCACCGCAAAGCAGACCAGTCCTGCCAGCGCGAAATAGCCAGCAAAGCGCAGGAACACGTCGCGCAGCGTCAGGCCGATCAACTGCTGGGCGAAGCGCGGATCCGGCCTCTCCTCGGGGGCCAGCAAGACCCAAAGTTCGGTGTGCTTGTAAGGCTTGATCGGCGAGCGCTGGGCCTTGACCGCCAGAACCCCGGCGCTCAGCATCATGAAGACAGCGCCTGACTTCAGCGCCACCAGCGGATATCCCGCCATCCCGATCATGAAACAGAAGATCGCGAGGCAGGCAAACCCGCAGGCGCGTGACACCGACAGATACGCCATGTCGTTCAACCGTGCCCAGTCCATGGCTCATCTCCCGATGTGCTGTTGGATTGAACGGACGGTAACACCAACAAGGCCGGCGCCGCCAGATGCGGCACAATACGATGTCGTGATCCGGATAAGCCTCGATCAGCCGCTCCGCGCCGTCATGTTCAGCAGGGTCGGGATGGTGAGAAACAGGATGCCGCCCAGCCAGATCCAGAGCGAGGTCGGGGTGCTTTCCTTCAGGCCCTTGCCGCGCTCGTAGATGGCTGCAGGGATGCCGCCAAAGGCCAGCGTCAGCGCCGACAGGAAGAGCGAGGTGAAATAAAATTGCAGGATCGGCGAGGTGATGAAGAACCCTGCGGCAAACGGCTTCATCAGAATGAAGACCGGGTCGAAATAGGCGGAAAAGTGCATGCCGTTGAGCAGCGACATCCCGGCAATGCCGACAAAGATGCCATCCTTGCGCAGCATGTCCTCGCGCTGGTCATTGATGGGCGGTGTCATGGCCGTGGTGCTCCGACAATGGTCGGCATCCAGCCCATGGCTGCGAAGCTGACGAACACAACGAGGCGGATGAACAACACCCAGACGACAGTGAGAAGCACGACGACACGTTCATGCACGGCATAGGGCGTGACCAGTTGCACGGCATTGATGGCAGGCTGCGTGATCTGGCGAAACACCGTCCAGATCACCTTGTCGCTGCCATCGGCAAAGAACAGCGACAGCACGAAGCGGCCCAGCAGCGTGTACATCAGCGCGGCCAGCGCCAGATTGGGGATCTGGTAGAGCCAGAACAACCCCTGGCTGTCGACATCGGTCATGGCGGGATGATCCTCGGGCGGCGCAAGAGCCGTCACTTAAGATGAAAAAAGGGGCGGAACAAGCCGCCCCTTCAGGTCGATGGATGGGAGGCGGACCGGATGGTCCGCCAACGGTCAGCCAGCCTTCTCGATCATCACTGCTTCGCCACGGGGGCGGCGGATGTCATCGATGAAGTTCTGCATTTCCGTGCTCGGTGCGGTGGTGAACTTCGAGACGATGATCATCGTCAGGAAGCCGACCGGCATGCCGAACAGGCCGGCCGAGATGTTCGCCACGTTGAACCAGCCAACTCGCGACGCCAAAGGATGGCTGACGAGAACCATGCCCTGGTTGAAGATCTGCGGCGTTTCCGCCTTGATCTTTGCAATGTCGACGAGAGCGCGTCCGGTCGTCGGGCTGACATTCGAGTACATGCCGAGATAGTCGACGCCGAAGCCCGGGAAGTAACGGGTGACGACGAGGTAGACCAGTGTGGTCAGGAAGCCAGCCCAGATACCTGCCACGGCACCCGCCGAAGTGGTTTTCTTGGACCAGATGCCCATGACGAGCGCCGGGAACAGGCCTGCCGCAGCAAGGCTGAAGGCCCAGGCCACCATGGCCACGATGTCGGCGGGACGACCGGACGCCACCCAGGCGGCGAGGATCGCCACGATGACCAGAAGCGCGCGCGCGATGACGAGTTTCTTCGCCACCGGTGCGTTCTTGTTGATCATGCGTGAGTAGACATCGTGCGACAGTGCATTGGCGATGGCGAGCAGAAGCCCGTCAGCGGTCGACAGCGCGGCAGCCAGACCGCCGGCGGCGACGAGGCCGGAGACGACGTAAGGCAGGCCAGCGATTTCAGGCGTGGCGATCACGATCGCGTCGGCCTGGATCGAGAAGTTGGCAAGACCAAGGACGCCTGTGTGACCGGCGATGCGGCCGCACGCAGCGGTGATCGAGGCCACATCGACGGCATTGACTCCGCAGATCTGGACCAGACCGATCTTGCCATAGCTGTAGACCCAGCCCGGGAGCTGGCCGAGTGGCTTGCCGATGACGTTCTCGAACACCTCGAGCTTCGCGAAGGCGGCATAGGCCGGCGCCGTGAAGTAGAGGATGAAGATGAACAGCAGCGTCCAGGCAACCGACTGACGTGCTTCACGCACGGAAGGCGTGGTGAAGTAGCGCATCAGCACGTGCGGCAGCGAAGCGGTGCCGACCATGAGGCAGAGCACGAGGGCAAAGAAGTTCAAGGGGTCGTAGCGGGCAAAAGGCGTGATGTGCGATGCGCTCGCGGCGACGCCGAGAGCAGCTTCCCTGATCTGGATCTCGGAGAGAACCGTGCCGTAGGTGAGCTGCGGGATCGGGATACCGAACTTCTGGGTCGAGAGGATCACGACCGGGACGAGATAGGCGATGATCAGGACGATGTACTGGGCAACCTGGGTCCAGGTCACCGCGCGCATGCCGCCGAGCATCGAGCAGACAAGAATGCCGACGAGACCGACGAACACGGCGAGTTCGAACGACATGCCGAGCAGGCGTGCGCCGATGAGACC
>Ga0164292_10000368_pt1 | contig 34776 bp, 32 predicted proteins | sample GEODES117metaG_FD_111486 | JGI IMG/M metagenome (GOLD analysis project Ga0164292, IMG submission 111486) | Eutrophic lake water microbial communities from Lake Mendota, Wisconsin, USA - GEODES117 metaG | ecosystem: Environmental > Aquatic > Freshwater > Lake | place: USA: Lake Mendota...
GCTTGCCTCGAGCTGAAACACCCGGGTGCCGCCCTGCCGCCCGACCTGGCCCCGCAGGCGCCAGCGGCCCTGCTGCCCTTGCGGCTCCGCCGCAATCCTCTCCAGCGTTTCCAGCCGGTGCCGCAGGCGCAGCCTGCCGCCATGGCGCGCCAGGGCCTGCTCCAGCGTGGTGCTCAGCTCCTGCATCGAACCGTGCAGATGCCACAGCCCCAGGGGCTCCTGCACCATCGCCAGCACGGTGCAGCCATACAGAGCGGCGGTGCGATCGGCGGGCTCCTGGGAATAGAGCTTCAGCTGCAGATCCAGAAAGCGCCGCAGGCGTGCGGCCCCGCTGCCACGGCCGCCACCGCTCAGGCATAGCAGATCCACCATGCTCGCGCCGGTGAGCAGCCCGCTTGCCAGGTTGGCCGGTCTGAGGGCTGCCAGCAGCTGGCCCAGATCCCAGGCGCTGCGGGGGGGCAACACCGGATTGCGGGCGGCAAAGTCCCAGTTGGCGTGGTGGATGGCGCTGCAGAGGCTCCAGAAGGGCTCGCTGCCGGGAAACTGGCGCGCCCTTTCCTCGCGCCAGCGCTCTGGATCCCGCCAGATCCGCACCGGCGGCTCGCCATCTCCCAGATCCACCACACAGCCAGGATCGAGCGGGCTGGCCCGGGGCGAATCGATCCCGAGATGGTCGAACAGACGGGTGTGGATGCCATCTGCCTCCAGCCCCGCCACCTGGGTGGCCCCCACATCGAACACATAGGGGCCGCGGCGGAAGGTGCCGGCGCAGCCACCGCTCTGGTGGTGGGCTTCCAGCAGTTCCACCTCCAGACCCGCCCGGGCCAACAGGCTGGCGGCCGTGAGTCCGGCGATGCCGGCCCCGACCACCGCCACATCGATCGACCGGCCTGCCTCTGAGGCACGGGCTTCTGGGGGATCGGAAGCGATGGAACGAACGCCCGGATGGGGCGACCCTAGGGGCCGGCGCGGGGTCGCCGCTCGCTTCAGAATGAAGCTGGCGCTTGGCTGATGATGAATCGCAGCAATGCCGATTCCCTGGGTCCGTGGTTGGCCGAGCGGCTCGGCGTCGATCTGGTGCAGAGCGCTCCCGTGGCCGGTGGTTGCATCCATGAGGCCTGGTGTCTGCAGCTGGCGGATGGCGGCAGATTGTTCGCCAAGACCAACGAGGTGGGGGCTCTCCCCCTGCTGGAGGCGGAAGCCGACGGCCTGGCCGCCCTGGCGGCCCTGGCGGAACCGGCGGGCCTGGTGGTCCCGGAGCCCCGGGCCCTTGGGGTGATGGCAGACCGGGCGGTGCTGGTTCTGCCCTGGCTCCCCTTGGCGCCGCGGGGAGCAGCGGAGGGCTGGGGGCGCCTCGGGGCAGCCCTGGCCCGGCTGCATCGCCTCAGCCTCAGCGAGTCCACTGCAGTGCCTGCTGCGGGATTCGGCTGGAGCATCGACAATTTCATCGGAGCCGGTCCGCAGGCCAATGGCTGGCTGGAGGACTGGGGCCGATTTTTCAGCGAGCGGCGGCTGGCTCCCCAGCTGCGGCTCCTGGCCGACCGCGGCACCGTGCTTCCCAGGGCCGCGGAACTGCTGGAGCGGCTGCCGGGGTGGTTGGCCGGCCATGCGCCGGACCCCTGTCTGGTCCATGGCGATCTCTGGAGCGGCAATGCAGCCCTGCTCAGCGATGGCCGCGGTGCCCTGTTCGATCCCTCCGTCCATCGGGCCGATCGGGAAGTGGATCTGGCGATGGCCCGTCTCTTCGGTGGGGTGCCGGCCGCCTTCTTCGAGGGGTATGAAGCGATCTGGCCCCTTCCCCCCGGCCAGGAACGCCGGGTGGAGATCTACAACCTCTATCACCTGCTCAACCACGCCAATCTTTTCGGCGGGGGCTACCGCAACCAGGCCCAGGCCTCGATCCTGCGGTTGCTGGAGGATCCGCCGGGGTGAGCATTGCCCCTGGGCCGGCGGTGGCCCGGGAACGGCTCGGGCCAAAAAAGGGGGGCTTGCGCCCCCTTGCGGTGTTCAGCCCAGGTATTCCTGCTTGAGGTGCTGGATCTTGTGCACCACCGCCGAACGCTTTTCGCTGGTGGTGAGGTTCTCCCAGCTCCAGGTGCCCACCACGACCAAACCGAGTAGCTCCAGGAGGCCGGGAACGATCGGCAGCAGGTTGATGGTGTCGAGCACGCCCTTGATCAGGATCTGGGCCACGATCACGGCCAGGAGGATGCCGGCGATCTTGCCGATCTTGCCCATCTGGCTCCAGTCCACCTTCTCCAGCGTCTCGTTGACCTTGCCGATCACGTCGCCGTAACGCTGGTTGAAGTCGAAGCCAGTGTCCTCACCACTTCCATCACCATGAAGGTTGGTGTCGGTTTCCACCGTCTCCTTGATTTCGGTATTGATATCGCTCATGGAAGGCGATGACTCTGGAACAGGACAGAGACAAAGGTACCTGCGTGGACAGTGATCTGCCACAGCAATTGCGCATCGGTCGCCAGCCGCTGACGCATCTCGGCAGGGTGCTGGATGCGGCCTGGCCCGAGGAGGGCTGTGCCCTGCTGTTGGGGCGCCGCCGGCACGGACTCTGGAGCCTGGAGCGAATCTGGCCCTGTCTGAATGTGTGGTTGCCCGTTGAGGAGCGGCAGCTTCGCTTCGCCCTCGATCCCCGCGAACAGTTGCTCGCCCAGAAGTGGGCCCGTTCGGCTGGAGTGGAGGTGCTGGGGTCTGCCCACAGCCACCCCTGCGGCGAGGCCATGCCCTCCCGCATCGATCGGGATCTCTGCTTCACCCCCGCCCTGATGCTGATCCGGGGGGGTGGCGGTGAGCTCGGCTGTTGGTGGATGGAGGAAAACGACGAGCCGCGGCCCCTGGAGTGGAAAATGGAGGATTGAGGTGTCCGCTCCACCGGCGAGGCACCGGCTGCGTCCTCCCGTTCCATGCTTCCCCCCGACACCAGCGGCATTCAGCTGAGCCCCGATGAGGTGGCCCGCTTTGCCCGCCACCTGATCCTGCCTGAGGTGGGCATGGAGGGGCAGAAGCGCCTCAAGGCCGCCTCGGTGCTGTGCGTGGGCACCGGCGGCCTCGGCTCCCCCCTGCTCCTTTATCTGGCCGCGGCCGGTGTGGGCCGAATCGGCATCGTCGATTTCGATGTGGTGGATCACTCCAACCTGCAGCGGCAGGTGATCCACGGCACCAGCTGGGTGGGCAAGCCGAAGATCGAATCAGCGAAGGCGCGCATCCTCGAGATCAACCCCCACTGCCAGGTGGATCTCTACGAGACGGCTCTCACCAGCGAGAACGCCCTGGAGATCGTTCGGCCGTACGACCTGGTCTGCGACGGCACCGACAACTTCCCCACCCGCTACCTGGTGAACGACGCCTGCGTGCTGCTGGGTAAGCCCAACGTGTACGGCTCGATCTTCCGCTTCGAGGGCCAGGCCACGGTGTTCAACCTCGACGCCGAAAGCCCCAACTACCGCGATCTGTTCCCCGAGCCGCCGCCGCCGGGCATGGTGCCCTCCTGCGCTGAGGGCGGCGTGGTGGGCGTGCTGCCCGGGATCATCGGCGTGATCCAGGCCACCGAGGCGGTGAAGATCATCACCGGCATCGGCACCACCCTCAGCGGCCGCCTGCTGCTGTTCGATGCCCTGGGGATGAAGTTCCGCGAGCTCAAACTCCGGCCCAACCCCGAGCGCCCGGTGATCGACAAGCTGATCGACTACCAGGAGTTCTGCGGCGTCGGCGGCAGTGCCCCCGGCCAGGAGGAGGCTGGTGCCGTGGAGAGCATCAGCGTCAGTGAACTGAACACCCTGCTCGCCGGCGACACCTCGGGCCTGGTGCTGATCGATGTGCGCAATCCTCCCGAGGCCGAGATCGCCGTGATCCCCGGGGCCACATTGATTCCGCTGGATCAGATCGAGAACGGCACCGCCGTGGAGCGGGTGAGGGAGCTGGCAGCCGGTAAGCAGCTGTATGTGCACTGCAAGCTCGGCGGCCGCAGCGCCAAGGCCCTGATCGCCCTCAAGCGCCACGGCATTGAGGGCATCAACGTGACCGGTGGCATCGACGCCTGGAGCCAGGAGGTGGATCCGAGCGTGCCTCGCTATTGACGAGGGTGCGTGTGACGAGGGTGCGTGTGACGGGTGTGTGATGGGGGCGGGTCAGTAATCCACCCCCCGCTTGAGGTCCACGCCGCGTTCGGCGTAGTGCTTATGGCACACCATCTCCGAGTGCACCGAGGCCAGATCGAAGTACGCCGGCCGTGATTTGCAGCGGCCGGTGATGATCACCTCGGTTTCGGCAGGCTTGCGCAGCAGGGTCTGCACGATCGGCTCCACCGGCAGTAGCTCCAGATCCACGGTGGGGTTGAGCTCGTCGAGGATCACGGTCTTGTAGAGGCCACTGGCGATGGCAGCCCGGGCGATCTCCCAGGCCCGCTCGGCCTCCACGTAGTCGATCGGTTGCTGCTGACCACGCCATACGATCGCGTCGCGTCCGGAGCGAAGGTGGTCCACCAGGTGGGGGTAACTTTCCCGGAGGGCTGCGATGGCGGCATCTTCCGTGTAGCCGCTGCCTCCCTTGAGCCACTGCAGGATCAGCACCCGATGGCTCTTGTCCTGGCTGATGCCACGGCCGATCGCCTGCAGGGCCTTGCCCAGGGCACTGGTGGATTTCCCCTTGCCCTCGCCGGTGTAGATCTCGATGCCGTCGAGGCCTCTGGCTTGGGGATCGATTTCCTGGTCTTCGCTGCCTTCCGGCAGCTGCCGCCTGTGGGCCCGCATCTCCGAATGGAGGTCGGCCAGTTGTACCAGTTCCCGGGGCGCGCCCCGGCCGGTGCAGATCACCTCCATTCCTTCTGGTTTGGTGGCGAGGGTGCGCACCACTTCGCCGGGATCCAGCAATCCGAGATCGAGCACCGGGTTGAGTTCGTCGAGCACCACCACCGAATAGAGGTTGCTGGCGATGGCTCCCTTGGCGATGTCCCAGCCCCGCTGGGCTTCCTGTCGGTCGAAGCGGGTAACCTCCGCGGCGGTGAAGAAATCCCCGCGGCCGGTGCGTACCTGGTCGATCAGGTGGGGGAAGCCCTGCTGCAGGGCCTCGATGGCGGCGTCTTCGTCGTAGGAGCGTCCCGGTCCTTTCAGGAACCGCAGCAGCAGCACCCTGGTGCGTTTCTGCTCGCAGATCCCGAGGCCGATCGTGCGCAGCACCACCCCGAGGGCGGCCTGACTCTTGCCTTTGCCATCGCCGTCATAGACGTGCAGCTGGCCATGGGCCCGCTCCTCACTGCCGGCGGCCGTGCGGATGCCGATGCCACGACCGGTGCCCCGCTGTGGAGTCTGGGTGGAGCTGGAGGGCGAGGTCATCGGGGCTGCGGGGGACCTTGTCGGGTCCTGGAGCGATGCTACCCAGGTCCGCTTCCCCGGGCTTCCTGCCACGATCTCCCCAGGGGACTTCGCCGATGACTCCTCCGCTCACGCTCCTGGAAACCCTGCCCGAGCCGCTCGAGCGTTCCCTGGCAGAGCTGCGGGCCTGCCTGGATCAACTGGAGCGGGTGGTGGTGGCCTACTCCGGCGGCGTGGACAGCGCACTGGTGGCGGCCCTGGCGGTGGATCGGCTGGGGGACCGAGCCCTGGCGATCACGGGCGTCTCCCCGGCCCTGGCTCCCCATCTGCGGGAGGAGGCGCGCTGGCAGGCCCGCTGGTTGGGGCTGCGCCACCGCGAGATTCCCACCGCCGAACTCGCCGATCCGGCCTATGCCAGCAACCCCGAGCAGCGCTGCTATGCCTGCAAGTGGCAGCTCCACAGCCTGTTGGCCCCGATCGCCGCCGCCGCCGCAGGGGCCCGGGTGCTGGACGGCGTCAATCTCGATGACCTCGGGGATCATCGGCCCGGCATCCAGGCCGCCCGGGAGCACGGGGTGATCTCTCCCCTGGCGCTGCACGGCATCGACAAGAGCGGGGTGCGTCGCCTTTCACGCGCCCTCGGCCTCCCCTGGTGGGATAAGCCCGCCCAGCCCTGTCTGGCCTCCCGCTTCCCCTATGGCGAGCCGGTCAATGCTTCCCGGCTGGTTCGGGTGGCCGCGGCAGAAGACTGGCTGAGGAAGCAGGGATGGCCGGAGATCCGTGTGCGCAGCCAGGGAGAGGCTGCCCGGATCGAGCTGCCGGCCGACGTCTTGCCCTCGGCGCTGGCCAGACTGGCCAGCGATGGCCTGAGGCTGGAGCTGGTGGAGGCCTTTCTGGAGTTCGGTTTCCATGCCGTCGGCCTGGATCTCGAGGGATTAGTGAGCGGCAAGCTCAACCGGGATCTGGCTTCCCCCTCACCCCCTGGGCCTGGGGGGCCGGAGCAGGGAAACGCGCCATAAAAAAAGGGGGCATACTGCCCCCTCTGCGGGAAACGTCTCAGACAGGGGTCGCGGCGAGGGAGGGCTCCCGTTCACTGTCCACGATCGCTTCCGGGGTTTCTCTTCGGAAGCTGGTCAGTTTGTGGCGTTTGGATCCCAGTTCTTCCCAGAGGATCTGGCAGGCCTTTTCAGGCATGGTGTGATCCCCACAGGTGAATACATCCACAGCCGCGTAGCCCGATTCAGGCCAGGTGTGGATCGAGATGTGGGATTCGGCCAGCAGAGCCAGGCCGGTCACGCCCTGGGGTTCGAAGCGGTGGGTGATCAGATTGAGCAGGGTTGCGCCAGCACGCTTGGCTGCTGTCGTGATGGTGTCCCTGAGGAAAGCTTCGTCGTCGAGCCTTGAACTGTCGCAGTCGTAAAGCTCGAGAATGCAGTGTTTCCCAACCGCGTCGGTTGTATTGGGTGTGGAGGCTTGTTGCTGAGGGGCGGCGGCTCCGTTCCATCCCGGGTTGGGGTGGAGGCAGGGCAGGCTCTGGTTCATCAGGAATCCAGGCGATGAGCTCCCAACGATACGTTGTTGCTGGCACTACGCAAGGTTCGGCTCTCCCTTCCCTGCTTCTGTTCCGTGTTCAGGCCCTCACCAACGTGCCCCGCTCCATCGCCACCACCTGGGCCGCGGCGCGCCAGCCGCCGCTGAACGCTTCCAGGTGGGTGGCGCTCACCAGGCACTGGTGGCCCTCGCCCACCGCCTCCAGCAGCAGCTGCTGGCGCCGGGGATCCAGCTCCGCGAGCACGTCGTCCAGCAACAGCAGGGGGGGCTGGCCCACCACCTGGCGCACCAGATCCAGTTCCGCCAGTTTCAGGGAAAGCACCAGGGTGCGTTGCTGGCCTGCCGATCCATAGCGGCGGGCCGGACGTTCGGCCAGCAGAAAATCCACCTCATCGCGCTGCGGACCCACCAGGCAGTACCCCAGCCGCTGCTCCTCGGATCTCTGATTCCGCAGTTGCTCCTCCATCGACCGGCGCCATGGTTCTTCCGCTTCCTCCCCCTCCAGGGCGGTGCCGCTGCGATAGGTCAGGGTCAGCCCCTCCTGTCCTCCCCCCAGCCGTTCCTGCCAGGTCCGAGCCAGCGGCTCCAGCCGTTCCAGGGCCCGACGTCGCCGACGGTGCAGTCGGATGCCCGTCAGGGCCATCTGCTGGTCGAAGGCATCCAGCAGCGGCTCCTGTTGGCCGCCGCCCAGGCCCCTGCGCAGCAGCTGGCTGCGCTGGCGCAACAGGCGCCCGTATCGGCTCAGCAGTGCTGCGTAGAGCGGTTCCAGCTGCAGCACCACCCGGTCGAGCCACTGGCGCCGCAGCGAGGGCTCGCCCCGCACCAGCTCCAGATCCAGGGCGCTGAATCCCACGCAGCGCAGCGACCCGATCAGATCGAGCTGCCGCTCCAGGATCTTGCCGTTTCGCAGGGCCTGGCGCCCCCCCTGGCGGCGCAACTGCAGCTCCAGGTGGTCGTCCCCATCGGTGAGGGCGCAGAGGCGACTGGCGGGCTGGCCCTGCTCGATCAGGTCGCGGTCGCTGCTGCAGCGGTGCGAGCGCAGGCTGGTGAGCAGCTCCACGCTTTCCAGCAGGTTGGATTTGCCTTCCCCGTTGGAGCCGATTACCAGCACTCGCGGTGCCGTCAACTCCAGGTGAAGCCCCCGGATGTTGCGGAAGTGCTGAAGCTCCAGTCGGTGCAGCCGGATGGGTCTGGGGCGGTCAGCGGGTAAGGTAGATCCATCGGGCGCCAGGCATCCACCAGACCATGGTCAGGTGAATCCTTTCCCGTGTTGGGCATGTAGCTCAGTTGGATAGAGCATCAGATTCCGGTTCTGAGGGTCGGGGGTTCGAGTCCCTCCATGCTCGTCAGTCAGGTCCTCACTGGCCTGCTCCCCTCTGCCGGAACAGGGGGGATCATTTTTCTCCCCAGCCCGTATCCCTGCCAGGCGAACGGAGCTCAAGCCCCATGGCCCTGATGCCGCCGGGATCCACCACGAAGCCGGAGCGTTGCAGGGCTTCGAGCGCTTCCGGCGGCGCGGATACGGAGATGCTGCAGCCTCCCAGCTCCCGCCGCAGTCGGCTCAGTGCTCCATGCACCAGCGCTCGTAGCACCTCGGTGCGGGCCGGATCGCCAGGAAGACTGAGGAGATCCCAGAGGTTGGCATTCAGGGCCTGGTCGCTGGTGGCGCGCACGAACCCCACCAGATCGCCGCTCCCATCGAGCACCGCCAGATGCCAGGCGCTGCAGTCGAGCACCCGTTGCCAGCGCTCCGGACTGCGCGGCCGATCACCGCAGGCCTCCAGCAGCCGATTGAGGTCCGCCGCCGCCAGGTCCGGCTGACTCAGCAGCTGATAGCCGTCCCGTATCCGGGGAGCTGCTGGTTGGCTGCGGAAGGGGATCAAGAGTGAGGAGAAGGGGTCCAGGGTTCAGCCCGTGTTCCGCATGCCGGCGGCGATGCCGTTGATGGTCAGCAGGGCACCGCGCAGCAGTTCACTGCGGCTGTAGGTGCGGCCATCACCGTTTTCGCCGCCATTGCCCTCGCTCATCGGCGGCTGGCGGTTCTGGTCGCGCAGTCGGCGCAGCAGGGCCACCTGCAGGAAGCCGAGCGGAATGATCGTGCGGTTGCGCAGCTCCACCGAAAGCTGCAGGGCCGGATCCCCATCCAGCAGGCGGTGGTGGCCGCTGATCGCCAGCACCAGATCGCGGGTGAGGGCGAACTCCTCGGCGATGGCGGTGAAGATGCGCTCGAATGCCTCCTTGTTTTCGGGGCGGCCCAGGGATTGCACGTAGTGATGGGCCAGCTCCAGGTCCACCTTGGAGAGGGTCATCTCCACCTTGGAGATCAACATCCGGAAGAACGGCCAGCGCTGGTAGAGCAACTGCAGCAGCTCCATCTGTTCGCCGTCCTGATCCAGCTCTGCTTGCAGGGCCGCCCCCACCCCGTACCAGCTGGGCAGCAGAAAGCGGCTCTGGGTCCATCCGAACACCCATGGAATGGCCCGCAGACTCGAAAGATCGCGGGTGCCGCTCTTGCGGCGAGCCGGCCGACTGGAGATCTGCAGTTTGCTGATCTCCTCGATCGGGGTCACCTGCTGGAAGAAGGCCACCAGGTCGGGGTTGTCATGGATCAGGGCGCGGTAGTGGTCCCGGGAGCGGGCGGCCAGACGCTCCATCAGGGCGTTCCAGCTGGGGGTGTCGTCGATCGGGGCGCTGACCATGCTGTTCTGGAGTACGGCCGTGGTGACCGTTTCCAGGTTGTAGAGGGCCAGCTCCGGCAGGGAGTACTTCGACGCGAGCACCTCGCCCTGTTCGGTGATCTTGATCCGGCCCTGCAGGGTGCCACTGGGCTGGGCCAGGATCGCCTGATAGGCGGGGCCGCCCCCCCGACCGACCGATCCGCCACGACCGTGGAAGATGCGGAGCGCCACTTGGTGTTGATCGGCCAGGTGCTGCAGGGCGATCTGGGCGCGATGGATCTCCCAGTTGCTGGAGAGGAAGCCGGAGTCCTTGTTGCTGTCGGAGTAGCCCAGCATCACTTCCTGCAGGGCCTGGCCGTTGTCGCTGTTGCTGGTCAGCAGCTGCCGGTAGAAGGGGTCGCAGAACAGCCTCTCCATCACCGCCGGGGCCCCTTGCAGGTCCTCGACCGTTTCAAACAGAGGGATCACCAGCAGCGCCGAACGCTGGGCCATCGGATCCACCAGCCCGGCCTCCTTGGCAAGCAGCAGCACCTCCAGCAGGTCCGACACCGTGTGACTCATCGAGATCACATAGGTGCGGCAGATCCGGGGGCCGAACTCCTGCTGCAGTCGCGCCAGCATCCGGAACACCGCGAATGTTTCGGCGGTGATCTCGCTCCACTGGGCCGCCGGCGGCACGAGCGGGCGACGGGTCTGGAGTTCGGAGAGCAGCCAGCTCACCCGCTGCTCCTCGTCCATTTCGCTGTAGGGAACCGGCAGCAGCAGGTAGCGGGTCAGTTCGTCGATCGCATCGCTGTGGCGGGTGCTTTCCTGACGGATGTCGAGGCTGGCCAGGCAGAAGCCGAAGATGTGCACCTGGCTCAGAAGATCTCCCAGGGCTTCACAGCTGAGACCGGTGGCATCGAGGCTGCCCTTCACCAGCTCCAGGTCGGTGCGGAATTCCTCGGCGGAGCCGTAGTGCAGATCCTGGCCCGCCGCGCTGGTGGCGGAGAGGTTTCCCCCAAGCCCGGTCTCAAGCGAGGCCTGGGCCTCATGGGGGGATTCCCAGCCGGCTTCCGCCATCTGCTGGTTGCGCCGTTGCGTCAGCCGCAACCGCTCGAGCACATAGCTGAGCTTGAGGCGGTAGGGCTCCAGCCGATAGCGGGCGGCCCGTTCCTCGTAGATCTCCGGGAACCGCAGGCGGTCCATCTCCAGGGACTCCAGCAGCGCCGGACTCACCTGGCTCCACTGCATCGAGATGCTGAGCTGGTCGCGCAGGTCCGACACCGAACGCACGTAGCGGTCGAGCATCAGCTGGCGCTGATAACTGGCGGTGCGCCAGGTGATCTCGGGGGTGACGGAGGGGTTGCCGTCCCGGTCGGCTCCCACCCAGGAGCCGAAGGTGCAGAAGGCATCCCGGGGCGGCAGCACATCGGGGTAGCTGCCGGCCAGGGCCGAGCGCATCCGCTGTTGCAGCTGCGGCATGGCATCGAACAGCACCTGCTGGAAGTAGTGGAGGGCGTAGTCCACTTCGTCCAGCACCGATGGCTTGAACTGGTGCAGTTCGTCGGTGCGCCACCACAGCCGGATTTCCTCCTCCAGCTGCAGCCGCAGCCGCTGCTGTTCCTCCGGGGTGATCACTTTGCCATCCTGGAGCCGCTGGATCAGGGAGGCCACCCGGCGCTGCTTGTGACGCACGGTGTGGCGCACGATCTCCGTGGGGTGGGCCGTGAACACCAGCCGGATATCCAGTTCCCGCAGCAGGTTTTCCAGTTGGGCCGGCGGCACGTTGAGGGCGCGCAAACGCTCGAACAGCTGGCGGAAGGTGGCTGGATCGCTCTGGCTGGCGAGGGGGGGCAGAAAGGGATCGGTGCTGGTCGGTGGGGGGGCGGTGCGCAGGCTCTCGAGATAGCTGTCTTCCTCGATGTGTTGCTCGAGGATGTTGACCAACTGGAAGTAGAGGGAAAAGGCCCGGGCTGCGGCGATCCCATCGGCCAGATCCATCTCGCGGATCACGGCCACGATCGCTTCGCTGTCGGCGCGGTCCAGTCCGGAGGGCTCCTCTCCGGAGGCGAGCTCCGGTCCGATCAGCGGGCGGCTGAGGTCCTTGAGCCGCAGCAGACGATCCACCTGCACCGGCGGACACTCGCTGCGCAGCACGGTCTGCCACAGGTCTTCGACCAGCTCCAGGCGTTCTCCCAGCAACCGGATGACGCCGGCCGAAGGCTCGCCGGCCACCAGGGCAAGGGATGCGGCCATGTCTTGGTTCGGTGCAGGTGCTGCGGACAGGGGCTGCCGCATGGGGGCCGATCCGGCAAGGGAAGATTTCATGATCATCCCAAAGTGTCCGGTCGGTCTGTTGCAAGCCATGCTTCCAGCTGCCTTTCCCGCTGTTCCAGTTCCGCTGCCGACCCCGTGAGGATCGTGGCGATCGAGGCACCGGCGGCATGGCGTTCCAGCCATTCCATGGCCTGATTGCCCCTCTCCAGAACGGGGAATAGCGGGGCGAGGACCGTCTCGAGGCCGAGTTCCTGCGCCAGTGGGCCCATGGATTCAAGGTCGCTGCGGATCCAGTCGCGGGCGGTCACGGCGGTTCCGCTGCGCCAGTGGCCCAGCGGCGCCTCCAGGCTGCTGCGGGCGGCCGAGCGATCGTTGGCATCGGCGAGGGCGGCTAGTTCCTCTGCCCCGAGCTGGCTCGCCCGCAGCGGGTCGTGGTGATCCGGATCCCGCAGCAGCTGGTGCACCCGCAGTTCGGCATAGGCCGTGATCGCCAGCAGCAGCAGGGGATCGGCCACCAGATCACAGATGCGGATCTCGATGCGGTTGAGATCGTGGGGGCGGTGGTCGCCGTTGGGCCGCACGGAGGTCCACAGATGGCGCACGTTCTGCATCGAACCCGCGGCCAGTTGCTCTTCCATCCATTCGATGTAGTGGCGGTGGTTCCGGAACAGCGGAACGGAGGGGGGGGTGAGCGGAAACTGGAGCCACCGTTGGGAATGGGCGCCGGTGGCGGCACCATCGAGGAAGGGGGAGCTGGCACTCAGGGCCAGGAGCAGGGCCCCTTCACAGCGCAGCATCCGGATCGCGGCGAACAGGGGCTCCATCGCCTCCATGCCGAGGTTGATATGGACGCTGGCCGTCACCACCCGGGTGCCGTAGGTCTGCTCGATGTAGCCGTGATAAGGGTTGCCGGGATCGGAGCGCTCGAAGCGATCGCTGTCTCCGAGGCTCAGGGTGCTGCCGGGCAGCAGCGTCAGGCCGCGGTGGCCCAGCCATTGCCGCAGCCGCTGCCGTGGCTCGAGCAGCGCCCGCAGCTGGGCCTGATAGCTGGCCTCCGGAGCCGTGGTGTATTCGAGATTGCGGTTGTCCGGTTCGGTGACGAAGTCGGCCAGAGCCTGGGCCGCCTCGGCGGCACAGCCCACCACCCTCCCGTCCGGAAGGCCGGTGTACATCTCCACCTCGAATCCCTTGAGCAGGAGATCGCTGCTCATCGGACTCCGGGGGAGAGAGGCTCCTGCCCAAGGGGGTGCAGGCATGCCAGGGCCTTGAGCATGCCGCGGGCCTTGTTCAGGGTTTCCTGGTATTCGGCGGTGGGCTGGGAGTCGGCCACGATGCCGGCCCCTGCCTGCACCTGCACCCGCCAACCGCCTTCAGGGCGGGGCAGCACCACCATCGTGCGGATCGTGATCGCCGTATTGAGGGCGCCGTTGAGATCCACTGCCCCATAGACCCCCGAATAGGGACCACGGGCATCGGGCTCCAGCGCGTTGATCAGTTGCATGGCACGGATTTTCGGGGCGCCGCTGACGGTGCCGGCGGGGAAGCAGGCCATCAGCAGGTCCCACACGTCGCGGGAAGGAGCCAGCAGCCCCTCCACCTGGCTGACGATGTGCATCACGTGTGAATACCGCTCGATCACCATCAGGTCGCCCACGGTCACGGTCCCGGGCAGGCAGACCCGCCCCAGGTCGTTGCGACCCAGGTCCACCAGCATCACGTGTTCGGCCCTTTCCTTCGGGTCGGCGAGCAGCTCCTCCTCCAGGGCTTCATCTTCCCTGTCGTCCCCGCCGCGGGGACGGGTGCCGGCGATCGGCCGCAGCGAGGCCAGAATCGCCCCATCTTCGCGGGGTTCGGCCTTCACCATCACCTCCGGACTGGAGCCGATCAGGTGCCAGTCGCCGAAGTTGAAGAAGGCCATGTAGGGCGATGGATTCACCATCCGCAGGCTGCGGTAGAGGTCGAATGGGTCGCCCTCGATCGGGGTTTCCAGCCGCTGGCTGAGTACCAGCTGGAAGACGTCTCCGGCAGCGATGTGCTCCCGGGCGGTCTGCACGGCCGCTTCGAAGTCGGCCTGGCTGCGGTTGCTGATCGTGTTTCCTGTGCGGCTCACTTCCTCCACCGTGGCGTCGTGCCAGTCGAGGGGGGTGACCCTGGGCAGGGGTTCGTGCATGCGGGCCTCGAGGCTGGCGATCTTCGCCTCCGCCCGATTCCAGGCGTCCTCCGGTTCGGCCCCTTCGCTCAGATCCACATAGGCCACGGCGGTGATCTGGCGTTTCACCTGGTCGAACACCAGCAGGTTGTCGGCCAGCATCCAGCAACCATCCGGGGGCGATCCCGGGGGCGCATCATGCACAGGGACGGATGGCTCGATCCAGCGGATCAGCTCGTATCCCCAGAACCCGAAAAGGTGGCCCAGCGGTGGCAGGCCAGGCACGGCCTCCGGCCGGATCGAGGCCAGGCACTCTCGTTGCAGCTGGAGGGGATTGCCGTGCAGGGCATCGGTGCGGCCATCGCGCCAGCGGCGCTCGGCCTGCGCGCCCCGGCAGGTGAGGGTCCACAGCGGATCGCTCACCACGAAGCTCCAGCGACCCACCCGCTCACCGCCTTCGACGGACTCGAGCAGCACCCCATGGCCCTGCCCTGCCCCCACCTTCAACCAGGTGGTCAGCGGCGTTTCAAGATCGGCCGGCCAGCGCTTCCAGAGGGGCAGGAAGTTTCTGCCTCCCAGGGCCTCGGGACCGCCGGCGATCCTGGCGAGGAAGGCGGCACGATCGGGACTGCGGTCAGGACCCGGCATCTTGGCGACAGGCAGGCAAAAAAAACGGGGCGCTCTGCCCCGCCGTTATAAGTGTTGGTCAGACCAGGGTCGGGCGGATCAGGCGTCGAACGTGGACTTGCCGCTGAACTTGAGGCTGGCGGGATTGGGATTGGCACCGATGCGGCGGGAGTTGTGGCCCACCATCACCCGACCTTCGTTCACCTTTTCAGGGAAAACACCGTCCTTCGGATGGAGGAACTCGGTGTCGCCACCGGGATAGATCCGGTAGATCTTGTAATCCTCGATCCTGGGCTTGAACTTGGTGCGCAGCTGGGTGCCGAGGGCAAGGCATTGCTCCTTGCGGGCGAAGTACATCAGGTTTTCGCCGGCATGCATCTCGGCGGCACCGCCCGTGGGCAGTTCAAACGCCTGGGCGGCATTGCTGGTCCAGGTGATGGCGTACTTTTCCTCGGTTTCGGCGGCATTCAGCAGACCGCCCGTGCTGCCGATGTGCTTCGGAAGTTGACCGCTAAGGGCTGTCGCTGGCATGGCTCGCAGACCGTTTCAGCCGGAAGCTAGCACTGGCGTTTTGGCCCTTCCGCAGCGAAACGACGAGTCTTCACACCCGTCAACATTGCCCCGCCACCGGGAAAAACACGGTGAGGCTGCTGCCGCCGCGTTCCGTCAGCCTCCCCCCCAGCCGATGGAACAACTGCTGAGTCGCCTGGCGGCTGAGTTGCAGGCTGCCGGTTTCCGGGTTCCAGCTGAGCACGGGGCCCACCTGGGAGCTGGTCGGACCTGCCGGGGCGCCGCCCTCACCGCCGATCCCTTCCCCCAGGCCGGCATCGTCGCTGTTGAGCTGCAGCTTGAGGCGCGAGCCGGCCGGCTGCAGGCTGAGGGTCACCTGGCTGCCGCTGGGGAGGCTGCGGCTGAAGCGGTCCATCAGGCCGCCCAGCATCGTTTCCAGTCGGCTCGGATCGCTCAGCACCAGCGGCAGCTCAGGGGCGATGGCCAGGCGCAGGCTCAGGCCGCGGCGGTGGAGTTGTCGCTGCCAGAGATCCTCCAGTTGCCCCAGCAGCTGGCTGAGGTCGGTGCGGGCCAGTTCACTCGGGCTCAGGGGCTGGCTGCTGCCAGGTTGGCGCTGCAGTTCGGCCGCCAGGAAGATCAGCCCGAAGCGGTCGATCTGTTCGCTGCATTCCCCGTCGATCTGTTCCAGCCGCTGCCGCACCACCGTGGGCAGCTCGCCGCGCCGCAGCAGGGAACGGATCAGGGTGCGGATCGTGGCCAGAGGGGTACGAACTTCATGGGTGAGGGCTTCCAGCAGGGCCAGTTCGCTGCTCACGGCTTCGTGGCTCTCGGCTTCGCCCCGGGCCCGGTCCGTCGGCCTCGGGGCACGGCGGTGCACCAGGGGTTGGAGGGTGACGCTCGGGGCCATCGAGGCCAGGCGTTGGGCCAGCAGCGGCCAGAACCGCAGGCCGAGTTCGGGGTCGCTGTGCAGGCTTCCCATGGCCTGCAGGCGCTGCCGCATCTGCCGCGCCGCCCGCGGATCGTCGGCCTGAAGCCGCTCATCCAGCAGCGAGAGAGCGGCGGAAAGAACTCCGGCGTCGAAGCGCACCAGCAGGCGTCTGGCTTCCGGCGGGCCATCCAGGGCCAGTGCCACCTGCAGCCGGGGCGTGATCAATACCAGCAGGGGATCGGTGCCGTCGGCTTCCTGTAGCGGCAGCCGCTGGAAGCCGACGGCCAGGCGGCGACCATCGTCGCCGCCTGCTCCCGGGCTGCTGCGCCCTGGCAGCAAAGGCGGTGCGGGCAGCAGGCTGTCCATTTCGGGGGGCGCCCAGACCCAGCCCTGCAACGTCTGAAGCACCGAGGGTTCATAGAGCGCCGGCAGGGGGGCCGCCAGCCACACCCCAACGTCCGAGCCGGGCAGCAGATCCTCCTGCAGCGTGGCGAGGGCCGCCCACCATTGCCGGCGTACGCTGTCCTCATCACCGGTGCCGGGGGGAACACCTTCGGCCAGCACGTTCCGCAGCTGCTGGAGCGTCACCACCACCGCTGCGAATCGCGACTGCGGCGGGCGACGGAGGCACAGAGGCCCAGCGAAATGAAGTTCACCAGCATGGCCGAGCGGCCGTAGCTCAGCCACGGCAGGGGGATGCCCGTGATCGGTCCCAGTCCGATCGTCATGTTGATGTTCACCACCACCTGGAACATCAGCATCGCGCCGATGCCCACCACCACCAAGGACTCGACATCCGTACGGGCGCGGGCGGCGATCTGGAGCAACCGTGCCATCAGGAGCGCGAAGCAGATCACCACCAGCATCGATCCCAGGAATCCCGTTTCCTCGCCGAGGGCACTGAAGATGAAGTCGGTGTGCTGCTCGGGGATGAACCGCAGCTTGGTGAGGGAGCCCTGCATCAGGCCCGTGCCCCAGAAGCCGCCCGAGCCGATGCCCACCTTGCTCTGCAGCAGGTGGTAGCCGCCTCCGAGCGGATCCTTGGAGGGATCGAGAAACATCGTCAGCCTGTCGCGTTGATGGGGCTTGAGAAAGTTTTGCCACAGCCAGGGGGTCCCCACGGCGAACACCCCCTGGACCGCCAGCACCACTGCGAGGGCGATTCGCTTCCAGGGCAGGGAACGCCAGGCGACCAGGCCCATCAGCGGAATCCAGACCAGCAGGGCCCAGGGAAAGACCCCGGCGAGGATGGCGGTGAACAGGGGGGAAAGCAGCAGCACCACCCAGGCACCGGGCATGCCCGCCCAGAACAGCATCACCAGCAGCACGGCGCCGAACACCAGGGAACTGCCGAGATCGGGTTGCACGAACACCAGCAACCACGGAAGGCTGATCATGGCCACCGGCCGGAGCAGATCCACCGGTCGTTCCACCGGGTAGCGACCCAGCACTCCTGCCAGCAGCAGGATCGCCGCCACCTTGGCGAATTCGGAGGGCTGCACATAGAACCCACCGATGTTGATCCAGCTCTGGGCGCCGAGGGCGCTCACGCCGATGATCCGCACCAGCACCAGGCTCAACACCATTGCGGCGTAGATCCACCACTGCCAGCGCACGATGCGATCGAGGGGCAGGCGGGCCAGCTGCAGGGCCACCCCCATCCCTACGGCAGCGGTGATCCAGTGCTGATACCAGTCGGCGTAATTCGCCTGTCGCTGGGTGCTGGCGATCAGGATGCCGGCAAAGAAGGTGAGGACCAGGGGGATGCCCCACAACAGCCAGTCCACCTGCCGCCAGGGCGAACGGCGGGGATACCGGCTGTGGTTTCCCCGCCTGGCACTCAGGGAGGCCATCGGATCAGGCCAGGGCCGGCCGGAGGGCACAGCTCTGGGTCAGCGCTGCGGCCAGGGCATGGAAGGCCTGGGCGGTGGCGGAAACGGGAGCGCTGAGGACGGCGGGCCGGCCTGCGTCTCCCCCCTCCACAACGGCGAGTTCCATCGGCAGCTGGGCCAGCAGGGGTACCTCCGCTTCGGTGGCGAGTCGCTGGCCGCCGCCGCTGCCGAACAGGGCGTAGCTCTTATCCGGTGCATCCGGTGGGATGAAGGCCGTCATGTTCTCCACGACCCCCAGCACCGGCACTCCCATCTGCAGGAACATCGCCAGGCCGCGACGGGCATCCTGGAGCGACACCTGCTGGGGGGTGGTGACGATGATTACCCCGGCCATGGGTACGGCCTGGGCCAGGCTGAGCTGGGCGTCACCGGTGCCGGGAGGGAGATCCACCACCAGGACATCGCGCTCGCCCCAATCCACCTGATACAGAAACTGGCGGATGATTCCATTGAGCATCGGTCCGCGCCAGATCACAGGTTGGTTCTCCTGAATCAGGAGGCCCATCGACACCATGGCGATGCCGCAGGTCTCGATCGGCGAGAGGACCTGATCGTTGCCGCTGCCCCGTACGGCAGGGGTGCGATCCGCCACGCCCAGCATCGTGGGGGCGTTGGGGCCGTAGATGTCGGCGTCGAGCAGGCCCACCTTCAGCCCCGAGGCCGCCAGGGCACAGGCCAGGTTCACGGCCACTGTGCTCTTACCGACTCCCCCCTTGCCGCTGCTGACGGCGATCACCTGGCGCACTCCGGGGATGGGCTGCCGTTCGGGCACTTGCCCGTGGCCCGCCCCGTGCCCGTGGCCGGCGCCACCGATCGGCCCAGCGGAGGGGGGGGCGGCAGAGGCGGGTGAGGCCAGTTCGATCTGCACGTCATCGATTCCGGCTACCGCGAGCAGGCTGCGGCGGGCTTCCTCGGCAATCCGGTCCCGCTGACTGCTGGCGAAGCCGGGCAGTGCCAGGCGGAAGATGGCCCGCCCCTGCTGGAGACGCAGCTCCTGAATCCAGCCCAGGTCCATCAGGCTGCGGCCGCTGCCGGCGTCGCAGACGGCATGCAGCGCCGACCGGGCCTGGGCGGAAGCCTCGGATGCCTCCGTGGCCGGATCGCTGCTCGCGGCAGGGATCGGATCGGTGGCCTGATCGTGGGGGTGATCGGCAGAGGGCATCCGTCCGGGCGGATCGTGGGGAACCGGGATCCTAGGGGCGCTCTCATGCATGACAGAGGCTCTCGAAGCCTTGTGTCGGCACCCTTCAGGCTGGAATGGTGTGCCGATGTCTCGCGCCCGAGGGCGTGCCTGCTTCATGGAGATCCCCCCCGTCGATTCCCGCGCCAGGGCCAAGTCCCTGTTGATGGGCCTTCAGGACTCGATCTGTGCGGGCCTGGAGCAGCTCGACGGCGAAGCGCGCTTCCAGGAGGAGAGCTGGATCCGGCCCGAGGGGGGCGGTGGCCGTTCCCGGGTGATGAAGGGGGGCAGGGTGTTTGAGCAGGGGGGTGTGAATTTCTCCGAGGTGGAGGGAGATCAACTGCCCCCTTCGATCCTCAGCCAGCGGCCTGAGGCCGCCGGGCAGCGCTGGTTTGCCACCGGCACCTCGATGGTGCTGCACCCGCGCAATCCCTATGTGCCCACCGTGCACCTCAACTATCGCTACTTCGAGGCCGGTCCGGTCTGGTGGTTCGGGGGCGGTGCCGACCTCACCCCCTACTACCCGTTTCTCGAGGATGCCCGCCATTTCCATCGCACCCTCAAGGGCGCCTGCGACAGCGTCGATCCGGCTTATTACTCCGTCTTCAAGCCCTGGTGCGACGAGTACTTCTTCCTGAAGCACCGCGGCGAGACCCGGGGCATCGGGGGGATCTTTTACGACTATCAGGATCCGGCCGGGGTTCTCTATAAGGGTGGCGATGCCGGCGGGAAGGCCGCTGCGGTGAGCAGCGGCATCGGTGCCGTTGCCCACGACTGGGAAAAGCTGTTCCGTCTGGCTTCCGCCTGCGGCAATGCGTTTTTGCCCAGTTACCTGCCGATCGTGGAACGTCGCCACGAAATCGCCTACGGCGATCGGGAAAGACAGTTTCAGTTGTATCGGCGCGGTCGCTATGTGGAGTTCAATCTGGTGTTCGACCGGGGCACGATCTTCGGTCTCCAGACCAATGGCCGCACCGAATCCATCCTGATGTCACTGCCACCCCTGGTGCGTTGGGAGTACGGCTACGTCCCGGAGCAGGGGAGCCGCGAATCCCTGCTCACGGAGGTGTTCACCCGCCCGCAGAACTGGTTGGAGGATTCTTCCCTCGACGGGCGTTGCGAACCCCACGGGGCTGTGGCTTGACCCCGTTGCCGCTGGCGGTGCCGGTGGCTCTGGTCTGACGGCCCAGGCCGAGCTCCAGGGCCGTCACCACCCGTTCGGCGATGCGGTTGACAGTTTGCTGGCGGGTGCGTGGGTCGCGCAGGGAGGCTTCCAATCTGCCCTCGAGTTTGCCCACCTCCAGCAGCCCGATGCCCCGCTTCGGGCCTCCGAGAATGTCCCGGAAGGTCATCGGGTAGGCCCCGAATTCCCGGGCCAGGCTTTCGTCGATCGTGCTGAAGGGGCGATGCAGGGGGGGAATCAGTCCGGAGCCCACGCCCGAGGCCCCGTAGGCATCGAAGTGGATCTCAAGCGCATAGCCGCCCCGAGCGGCATGGTCGCGGCCCACGCTCCAGTTGGTGGAGGGATCGTCCCCCTCCACGATCGTGCGCACGGGAGGTTTGTAGAAGTCGATCCGCAGTCCCCGCTGACGGCCGAGGCTGGCCACGGCATGGGCGATCACCAGGTTCCAGTAGTGCTCGTCGCTGATGCCCCGATACATCGGAGCGGCGCCCCGCAGAGCCACTGCCTCACCGCTTGTGCCCGAGCCGGAGATGCCCTGGGAGTCGGCGTGGCCGGCCATCACCAGGATCGGGGTGTCGGGCGTCACGGTGCGCAGTCCGATCCAGTCCTTGTTCAGGCGGCTGCGGGTCCCCAGCAGGGGATCGATGCCGCCGGGAGGGGTGCCCGTGCTTCCCAGGCTGCCGATCGCCATGCCGCTGCTGGCGGCGGCACGGTTGTTGGAAAGCAACTGCTGGGAAGAGGCTGGGGCTGCGCTGCCCAGGAGGAGCATCGCCGTACTGAGGGCCAGGGCGCGGCAGTGGGCTCGCGGCATGGGCATGGGTGCTGGGGTTGGGGGAGTAAGGAGAAGGATCAGATGGGGGAGCTGAGCAGGGCGCCGTCGCTGGCCAGATCAAGGCGGGGGCCAAGCTCGGTTTCGATCGCGATCAGCTCATCGCGATGGGCCCGCAGCCGCAGGGTGCTGCCCGGGCGACCCTCCTCTTCGATCAGGCGCAGTTCCAGGCTTTCGGGCCGGGCGGCGCGCCGTCGGTAGACGAGTCCGGCGGCCGGGCCCAGCAGGGCGAGCAGCAGGGGCCACCATCCCAGTGGGGGCAGCAGCTGGCGCAGCACCAGCCCGAGGCAGGCCGCCCCCACTCCCCCCAGTACCGAGAGCAGGAGGGCCAGGGGGGCACTGGCTTCCACCTGGCCGCGGAAGCGCAGCAGACAACGATCCGGATCACCGGCCTCGGTCTGCCAGCCCCTGGCCGTCAACCAGGTGGAGAGACCTTCCAGCACTTCCACCGGTGGCCTCGGGGAATGCACCTCCACCACGGTGGTGCGGTCCTTGCTTGCGGCCCTCAGGAAAAAGACCAGACCAATCGCCAGCAACAGGGTCAGCAGCAGGGTCGAACCCAGGGTCGGCATCGGCGATCAGCGGCAAGTTGCTCATTCTTGCCCGCCCGTCGGCCGCTTTTGGTCCACGATGAGTCGGTTCCGCCTTCGCTTCGATGGCCCAGGCTCCTTCCGGTTCCTCGATTCCTCCCTCCCGCTTCGCCGTGTTCGACGGCGATCTCGATGGCGAGTGGCTCCAGCTCTATGGCGAAGCCCGGGCGCTTGCGGTGGACACCGAGGCCATGGGCCTGATTCACGGTCGGGATCGGCTGTGTCTGGTTCAGATCTGCGATGAACACGACAACGTCAGCTGCATCCGTCTTGCCCGCGGCCAGGGCGCCGCGCCCCATCTCGAGCAGCTGTTCGAGGATCCCGGGATCGAGAAGGTGTTTCACTTCGCCCGTTTCGATGTGGCTGCCCTGGCGGAGAACCTGGGGATCGCAGTGAATCCGGTGTTCTGCACCAAGATCGCCAGCCGTCTGGCCCGCACCTATGCCCCCCGCCATGGCCTCAAGGACGTGGTCAACGAGCTGGTGGGGGTGGAACTCGACAAGCAGGCCCAGAGCTCCGACTGGGGAAGGGTGGAGGAGCTCAGCGACGCTCAGCTGGCTTACGCGGCCGGCGATGTGCGCTGGCTTCTGCCCGCCCGTGATCGGCTCGAGTCGATGCTCAGAAGAGAGGAGCGCTGGGAGCTGGCCCAACGCTGTTTCGATTGCATCCCGGTGTTCGCCAGTCTGGATCGGCAGCGCTTCGGCCAGATCTTTGAGCACTGAGTCCGCTCTTGGCTGGAATCAACCAGTCTTTGCGCCTCGCTTGGATCAGTCCTCCACCATGAAGTTGCGGTCGTTGCCCACGGCCTCCAGCTGCTCGGTGAAGGAGTCGCTGTTGTCGACCCCGGCGGCTTCCACTTCCTCCAGCATCCGCACGGCCAGCTCCAGCCGGCTCGCCGGGTCCCTGGCCCCTTCCTGGGCGGCCCTGATCTCCACCTTGCGTCGTGCCGAAGACTGACTGATGCCCAGGCGGCTCGCCAACCGGCCGCAGGCGGCGCTGTAGTTGCGATCGGAGATACCGGCCATCGGCAGGCGGAACAACGGAAGGGATTCCCATCATCCCCCCCACTCCGGCAGCAGCCTGGTGGCGATCAGGGCGGCCAGCCGCTCACTGGCCCCCGGGGGGCCCATCCGTCGTCGTCCGATGCGGCCCAGCCGCTGGCGTTCCTGCTCGTTCTGAAGCAGGGCCTGCAATCGCTGGGTCAGTTCGGTGCGGTTGTGGCAGGGCGTTACTGCTCCCCCCAGCAGGCGGCTCTGCCGCCGGGCGAAACCGGCCTTGAACTGGGGGCCGGGACCTGGCAACGACAGGGCGGGAATCCCCAGCCCCACCAGCTGTTCGGTGGCGGTGCCGGCGGCCGCCAGCCCCAGGTCGGCCCAGCCGGCCCATTGTTCGAATCGTGACGGAGCGATCAGCAGCGTCACATCCCCCCGCTGCCAGGCCGCGGCTGCGCAGTCCGGCGCCGGTAGGGGAATGGCGGCAAAGCCTGCCTCGGTGAGGGGGGCAACCAGCTCCTCGGGCCGGGGCCTGGATCCCACGGCAGTGAGCACGGTCAGCGGCTGCGGGGGCCGGTGGGGCAGGCCCCCCAGCAGCCGCCTGAAATTGCCGAGGGCTTCCGGATGGCGGCTGCCCGCCAGCAGCAGTACCACCTGCTTGCCAGCCAGCCAGGCGGGCCGCGGCGAGACGTCGAAGCCATCCATCATCGGGTTCCCCGGCGCCAGGGCCGCCACCCGGTGACGCCGCAGCCCCCGGGCGGTCAGCGGATCGCGTACGGCCACCAGATGGCAGCGGTGGCTTGCCATCAGGTGCCATTCCCAGGGGTCCCATTCGCTGCCCTTGCAGCGGTGATAGCCATCGGCCACGGGGGAACTCCCCCAGCCGCTGGGAGGGGCGGAGGCCCAGGTGAAGTCGCTCTTGGGGGTGCCGACGAAGCCGAACCGGCTGCCGCTGGCCCAGGCGAGCGCCAGCGGCAGCAGATCGCCCACGGCCAGGATCGGATCGCCCCGCTCTCCCCATCGCCGCACCAGCTGGGTCTGCTTTGCAAACAGCAGGGGCAGACCGGCGCCTAAGTCTCGCAGCAGGCCTCTCAGGCTCTGGTTGCTGAAGCCGCCGCTGGGCAGGCTCTGGCGGGGACCCACCTGGCGCAGCATCCCCATGGCCTCCGCCTTCCCATAGCTGTTGCCTTCGCCTACCAGAGGCAGAACCTGCAGTTCCAGGTCCGGGAGGAGACGGTGGAGGGCTCCGATCACACGCAGGGCGATCAGGTCCTCCCCGTGGCCGTTGCTCAGAATCAGCAGACGGGGAGGCATGCCGGGGCTGATACGATCCGTCAACGGGAGTTTGCTCCCCCTTCGGCGGCATGGCCAAGTGGTAAGGCAGAGGATTGCAAATCCTTTACCCCCAGTTCGAATCTGGGTGCCGCCTCTTCCCGTGGAACCACCCGGTCACCCACATTCACACCCATCCAAGGGGGGCTCGTCTGACGCGTCCCCCTTTTCTGTGCCCATCCCTCGATTCTGCTGATTCTGATGACGGCACCATCGGGGGAGGCCTCGGCCCCGCGCCATGACTATCGGCCGGAGATTGATGGGCTGAGGGCATTCGCCATCCTGGCCGTGATCATCAATCACGTTGATCGTCGGATCTTGCCGTCTGGGTATCTCGGTGTAGATATTTTTTTTGTGATTTCGGGCTATGTGATCACCCGATCTCTGCAAGGGCGCTCGGCTCCAACTGCTGTTGACTTCCTGCTTGATTTCTATGGTCGCCGCGTGCGGCGGCTCGTGCCTGCACTGGTGCTGTGCATCACGATCACAGCCCTGTTCACGGTGGCTGTGAACCCGGAGCCGGGCAAGGCTCTCGATACCGGGATCTGGGCCCTGTTCGGACTGGCCAACCTTTCGCTGCACAACCAAGCCACGGATTATTTTGCCCTCGCGGCTGATTTGAATCCCTTCACCCACACCTGGTCGCTTGGGGTGGAGGAACAGTTCTATCTGTTGTTTCCCTGGTTTGCCTGGTTCACAGGATTTAGTCGCCAGCTTCGCCATGGGCCGCTCCGACTCGCCTGGCTGATGGGCCTGCTCTGCCTGGCATCGCTGATCTGCGGGGTGGTTCTCAGCCTGCGGGCTTCGCCTGGGGCCTACTACCTCCTGTCAGTCCGCTTCTGGGAACTGGGCGCCGGTGTGCTGCTGGCCCTGCCGCTCCATCGCCGCTGGCCTGTGCCCTGGCGTTCGCTGCTGGCGCGCCCTTCCCTCTGGTTGCTGGCCCTGACCGCCACCCTGTTCGCTCCCCGTAGCCATGCCCTGGGGGCCACCCTGGCGGCGGTGCTGTTCACAACGCTCCTGCTCTCCGCCCTTGAGCAGCAGGGGAGCAGGGTGCGGCGCTGGTTGAGCCATCCCCTGCCGGTGTACCTCGGACTGATCTCTTATTCGCTCTATCTCTGGCACTGGAGTGTGCTGGTGATCAGCCGCTGGACGATCGGCATCCACTGGTGGTCGTTGCCTTTCCAGCTCCTGGCCATGGTGCTGCTGGCGATGGCCTCCTATCACTGGGTGGAAAGGCCCCTGCGCCATCGGCCCTGGTCCCAGTGGCGCTGGCCCACCCTGGCCTATGCCCTGCTGGCCGGGCTTGGTGGTGCAGGCATCCTGTTGCTGGCCGGAGGTCCGCTGCGGTCCTCGTTGTATCTGGGCAGCCGCGAGCGGGCCGACCATGCCTCCTTCGAGCGTGCCACCCGGGCGGAGGGCACCACCTTGTCCGAGGCCCGGTGCGGGCGCTTTGCTCCAGACACGCTGAGCAACTGCGTTCTGCCTCCGGGGCAGGGGGACCGCCCCACGCTGCTGCTGATGGGCGACAGCCATGCCCAGCATCTCTTTCCCCTTCTCGGTGCCCTGCACCGCGATCGAGGCCTGGGCGTGGCGGCCTTTGCCCCAGGGGGTGGTGTGTTCCCGCCCCCCCTGGAGTCGGCGGCGTGGGAGCGGCGCCATCGGGAGTCCTGGCAGTTTTTCCAGAGCGTGGTGCCGAGGTTGCGGCGGGGGGATCTGGTGCTGCTCTCCTCCCGGATCGGTCCCCTTGGTGCCGAAGGGGGTGAGGCCCTGGAGCGTTGGGCCCGGGAGGTGGAGCGGCTGGCCCGATCTCTTGCCTCGAAAGGCCTGGCCGTGGTGGTGGTGCTGCCCCTGCCTTCCTTTGAGGCTCCGGTCGACCCCTATCCGATCGAGGCCTGCCTGCCCGAGTGGTTTCGGCCGGACCCACCGTCCAGCTGTGCCCTGCATCTGCAGCGTCTCCGCCCCGAGGCCCAGCAGGAATCCCTGCAGGTGCGTCGGGTGCTCGAACCGGTGGCCCGCAGGCAAGCCAACCTCCACCTGTTTGACCCTTTCGAGCCGTTCTGCCCCACCCAAACGGTGCGCTGTGCAACGACCAGCCATGGGCGGCAGTGGTTCCGCGATGACAACCACCTGAGCGTGGATGGCTCGCTACGCCTTCTCGATCCCCTGGTGGAATTTCTGCAGGCCCATCAGGTGAAGATCCCGAACAGGATCGAAAGCAGGGCGAAACCCAGAACGCCCGCCAGAGCGAGCAGGGATGCGGAGGGGGGCATCGGCCGGAAGCCACGGCATCGCGAAGTTAGGGCTTGAGCAACCAACGAAGTGCTCACCTAGAACTTCGCCTCAGCCAGCCAATGGTCTACAGGGCCGCTGCCAGCTTGCCCGTTCTGTTCGCGGCTGGTCACTTCACAGCGGATTCTGCTCTTTTCCAGGCGGCAGTGGCCCTTGGCCAGCTGGGATTCGGGTAGCCCCTGGGCCAGTCCCTGGGCATCAAAGCGTGCGGTGGCCATGACCGTGACCAGCAACTCCAGCGGCGGTCTGGGGGTGCAGCGTCCTTCCTGACAACGCATCGATCGGCCCCGTTCAACAAAGCCTGCGAACAGAAGGTGGCGTTCCACCAGAGCGGACCCTTCCACCCTGTGCAGGAAGCGCACGGAGAGCAGTCCCTCTTCCTGTTGTTCCAGCTTCAGGCCCAGGCAGCCCTGCACCGCGCCTGGTGTGCGGCCTCGCTGGTGTTTGATCCGGCAGCTCCTGGTCCGTTTCTCCCAGCGCCCGAAATGGGGGGTGGGGTTGCTGGCGGGTTCCAGCAGTCCTTCCGCCCCGGCGGGGCTGGCGATTCCCCCCACCAGAAGCGCCACCAGCCAGCCCAGGTCTCGGATCCTGCGGCGGTTCAGTAGCCGGAATCCGCCACGCATATTCCCTGACAGCTGATGTCGTTGGTGGCCGTACGACCGCAGTGCTGGCACAGCACCGGATCCGGCAGTGTGGCTCCGGTCCGGGGAGCCGGCACGGCAGAGGGGGGCGAATCCTGTGCCGGTGGGCTCTGGGAGATAGGGATGACCACTCTGGTGAGGCAGGGGCGGTGGACAGGTCCGATCATGGCGCTCGACCCCTGCGGATGCGCTGTGACGCCGGTTGCTGCTTCTTCCCTTCCTGGCATCGGCGTCGGCACATGGGCCTGGGGCAACCAGTTCCTCTGGGGTTATACCCCCGAGCAGGATCCCGAGCTTGAGGCCTGCTTCCGGCGCGCCGTGGATCTTGGCCTGCATTTTTTCGACACAGCCGATTCCTACGGCACCGGTTCGTTCAACGGACGCAGCGAATCGCTGCTGGGGAGATTCTGCGCCGGCCTCAAGGAGCAGCAGCTCCGTTCGCTCACGGTGGCCACCAAGCTGGCTCCCTTTCCCTGGCGCCTCGGTCGGGGGGGCTATGACCGTGCCTTTGCTGCTTCCCAGCGCAGGCTGGGGGGCAAGCTCGATCGGGTGCAGCTGCACTGGAGTACGGCCCGCTATGCCCCCTGGCAGGAGCAGCCCCTGCTGGATGGGCTGGCGGAGCTGGTGCGGCAGGGGAAGGTGGCCGAGCTGGGGGTGTCGAACATGGGGCCCCTGCGGCTCCGCCAGGTGCATCAGCGCCTGGCCGAGCGCGGAGTGAAGCTGTGCAGTCTCCAGGTGCAGTTGTCGTTGCTGGCTCCGGAGGCTGTGGCGGAGGGGGGTGTGGCGGCTGTCTGCCGGGAGCTGGGCATCGACCTGATTGCCTACAGCCCCCTGGCCCTCGGCCTGCTCGCCCGAAAGCCCGGCCCGCTCGGGGATGTCCCGGCGGGCCCCCGGGGCCTGTTGTTTCGAAGGCTCTGGCAGCCCGTGCAGCCGTTGCTCAAGGCGCTGGCCACGATCGCCGATCGCCACGGCATTCCGCCATCCTCTGTGGCCCTCAACTGGTGCCGCTCCCACGGAGCGATGCCGATCGTGGGTCTGCGCACGGTCTGCCAGGCCGAAGCTGCCGCCTCGGCCCTTGCCTTTGCGCTCCAGGATTCGGAACGTCAGCACCTTGATGAACTGGCCAGGGTCGGCACCGCCCGCATGCCTGCCAATCCCTTCCAGAGCCGCTGAAGCCAGGATTCCTAGGCTCAGCTGGCGGCCGCCGGGCTGGGGTCTGGGGTGAGAACCACCGGCAGGGCCTCACTGCGGGTCGGGGGCTGTTCATCCCTCTGGAGCAGTCGAATGACCTGGGGATCCTCCGCTGCGGTCGATGCACCCCCTTCTTCACCGGGACCACAGGCGGCGAGTGCTTCCTGCAGCAGGGAGTCGAAGGTGGCGCCAGGCAGGCGGTGGCGAGCCAGTTCCAGGAAGGCCCGGGCCAGGGACTCCCCGGCGGCGGCCCGCAGGGCGGGATTGCTGCGCCGCAGTTCCTGCTCCTGGGCGATCGAGGCCAGGAACCGTTCCGTCACATCGCGCTTGGTGGTCGCTCGGATGCGGGTGTCCTGCTCGGCCTGGCTGAGGAAAAGCTGGCCTTCCTGTTCCTGAAGGCGACGGTTGAGGCTGTCCAGCACCTCCTGGGCTTCCTTGGCGATATGGGTGAGCTGTCCATCGGAAAGCCGAGGCAGATCAGCCACGTAGACCTTGCCGTGGTCCCGCAGAGTCAGAAATGTGGGCCTCTGGCCACCCGGGGAGCTTTCGCGGTAGTTGCTGCTGGACTCACGGAGCCGAGGGCGGGGTTGCTGCGGCCGCTGGGGAGGAACGGGGCCTGCGGAGGAACGGCGACGGGTAATGCGGGACGAAGTATCGAACATCAGCGGTAAGGGGCAGTAACAGTACGAAGCGTCAGTTGAAGCGTCAGACCCGGAGCATCAAACGGCATTAAACGGTATGGGACGGAGTGCAGTATCAAAACCAACAGCCCAGCACCATAGGCAGTGCACCCGCGACCGATAAGGGGCCTTCAGTACGGCAATCCGGCCAGGGGCAGGGCTCCGGCAGACTCCGGTTTGACCTCCCCCAGCCCCCAGGCCTGATGCCCCTGCTTATGGCAGATCGCCAGGGCGGTTTCGGAGGCCTCCCAGGGGAGGATCAGGCAGAACCCCACCCCCAGATTGAAGGTGTTCCAGAGGTCGGCTTCCGGCACCTCTCCATGCTCCTGGAGCCAGCGGAACAGGGCAGGCCTTTCCCAGCTGGTGGGATTGATCTCGGCGTGAACCCCCTCCGGCAGGCAGCGGGGAAGGTTTTCCGGCAGTCCGCCACCGGTGATGTGGGCCATGCCGTGCAGGGGAATCCCGGCCTCCCGCAGGGCCTTCACCAGCGAGCCGTAGAGAAGGGTGGGCGTCAGCAGGCTGGCCAGCAGTGGCGGACCATCCGGACCGAGGCGGGTTTCTGGGGTGACTCCGCAGTCTTCCAGGATCCTGCGCACCAGGCTGAAGCCGTTGCTGTGGACCCCGCTGCTGGCCACGGCCAGGATCCGGTCCCCCGGTTGCACCTTTCGTCCATCGATCAGTTCCTCCTCCTCCACCACGGCCACGCAGAAGCCGGCGAGGTCGTAGCGGCCCGGGCCATAGAACCCAGGCATTTCCGCGGTTTCCCCGCCCAGCAGGGCACAACCACTCTGGCGGCAGCCTGAAGCGATGCCTTCCACCACCTCGGCCATCGCTTCCGGGCTGAGCTTGCCGGTGGCGATGTAATCCAGAAAGAAGAGAGGCTCGGCGCCGCTGGTGATCACGTCGTTGACGCACATCGCCACCAGATCGATGCCCACGTCGTGGTGCCGTCCGTGGGCTTGGGCCAGTTCGAGTTTGGTGCCGACCCCATCGGTCCCTGAGACCAGCAGGGGGTTCCGCAGGCCGGCGGGCAGCCGGCAGAGTCCGCCGAACCCCCCGAGCCCGCCCACCACCTCGGGCCTGCGGGTGGCCTCCACGCTGGAGCGGATCCGGTCGACGAAGGCCCGTCCGGCCACCACGTCCACTCCTGCTGTGCGGTAATCCATGGGCCGCTGGCTGCTGCTGATCCGATCCTGCACTGCCGCCTCCCACCCCTTCCACCCCTCCCGCGGGTGGACGATTCCGGGATTGGCACGAAAAACCATTAAAGCGGCTTATGACGGCGATCAGATGAGCTGATCGAAATAGGGGGCTCCCGGGGGCGGAGACGTCAGTGGGACTGGGAAATTCAGGAAGCGATGACAAATCCTGATCAGTCTTTCCGGGGTCTGGATGTGTTTTGGCCGCCGCGGGCTTCCGTTACGTTTGCCTCGTCGTTATTTCCTGTCAGGAACCCGTTCGGTGAATTCGCATCTCTCCGGCCTCTCCATCTGAGTCCGACCTGAGAGCGAATCAGCCCTTCCCAATCGGAGATTTTCTCCATGGGATCAGGTTTATCAACCGGCGAGTTCCGATTGTCATGCGTCGTACTCAACTCCTGGGCGCCGCCGCCCTCCTGATCACCGGCAGCAGCTTCGCCGCTCCTGCCATGGCTGGAACCTTCGCTTCCGCTGAATCCGTCGCCATCCGCGAAGCCGGTTTCGCCCCTTCCTGGGACGAAAAATTCCTCCGCCAGATCACTCCGGCCCCGCTCGCCCAGACCCAGCTCGCCTCCGCAGGTGTTTCCACCGGCCAGGCCAGCTGGTACGGCCCCGGCTTCTACGGCAACCGCACCGCCAGCGGTGAAGTGATGCGCCCCGGCACCCTCACGGCTGCCCACCGCTACCTTCCCTTCGGCACGCGGGTCCGCGTCACCAATCTCTGGAATGGCCGTTCCACGGTGGTTCGGATCAACGATCGCGGCCCCTTCCACGGTGGTCGCATCATTGATCTCGCCCATGGCGCCGCCCAGCAGTTGGGCGTCACCTCCAGCGGCGTCGCAGATGTTCGCCTTGAAATTCTGAACTGATCCTCGGATTTCCGGGGATGTTCCCTCTGCCCATTCGCCGCTTGCGGCGGATGGGCTTTTTGATGGTCCCAGTGGGCTGGATCCGGTGCAACTGCTTTCAACCGTGGCCGAGTTGGCTGCCTGGCGCCGAAGCCACGCCGATCGTCCCTTGCATTACGTCCCCACCATGGGGGCACTCCATGCTGGGCACCAGCAGTTGATTCGTCGCGCTGGCGTCCTCTGCTGTCGGGAGGGGGCACGGCCACTGGTGCTGGTCAGTGTCTTCGTCAATCCACTGCAGTTCGGCCCCGGTGAGGACTTCGATCGATACCCCCGGGATCTTGAGCGGGACGCGGCGCTGGCGGCGGCGGCGGAAGCCGATGCCCTGTTCGCCCCAGGGTTGCAGGAGGTTTACCCCGAAGGGCTCGAGGGGCTCACCAGGGTGATTCCGCCGCCGTCCTTGCAGTCCACTCTCTGTGGCAGCTGCCGTCCCGGGCATTTCGAAGGGGTGGCCACCGTGGTCTGCCGACTGCTGGCCCTGGTTCGTCCCGATCGGTTGCTGCTGGGGGAGAAGGACTGGCAGCAACTGGTGATCCTGCGGCGGGTGGTGCAGGATCTGGCTCTGCCGGTCACGGTGCAGGGGTGTGCCACGGTTCGCGGATCCGATGGCATCGCCTGCAGTTCCCGCAACCGTTATCTGACCCCGGCGCAGCTGGAGCAGGCGCAGGCCCTGCCCACAGCTCTGTTGATGGCCAAGCGGCTGTATCGCGAGGGCGAGCGCGATGCCCAGGTGCTGGTAGGCAGCGTGGAGCGGCAGCTGCGCCAGGCTGGCCTCGCTCCTGAGTACGTGGAGATGGTGCAGGCGCTTAGCCTGAGGCCGTCACCGCAGGCGCAAGGCCTCACTCTTCTGGCGGTGGCTGTGGCCTGTGGCCCCAGTCGCCTGATCGATCATGTGTTTCTGATGAGTCGCTCACCGATCGTTGCCATCGATGGACCGGCAGGTGCCGGCAAGAGCACCGTTACCCGGGCGTTCGCCCGGCGCATGGGGCTGATCTACCTCGATACCGGCGCCATGTATCGGGCCCTCACCTGGTGGGTGCTGCACCAGGGCGTGGATCCGGAGGATGCGACGGCCGTGGCTCCGCTGCTGGAGAATCTCGATCTGCAGCTCTCCAGTTCCGCTTCAGGGGAGCCGTTGGTGACGATCAATGGCCATGAGGTCAGCGAAGCGATCCGCAGCCCCGAGGTCACGGCCCGCGTCTCCCAGGTCGCGGCCCATGGGTGTGTCAGGCAGGCCCTCACCCGCCAACAGCAGGCGATGGGACAACGGGGCGGCCTGGTGGCGGAGGGAAGGGACATCGGCACGGCGGTCTTCCCCGATGCCGAGTGCAAGATCTTCCTCACGGCCACGGTGGCCGAACGGGCCCGTCGTCGGGCCCTCGACCTCGAGGCCCGTGGCTTTGCTGTGCCTTCCCTGGCCGAACTGGAGGCCCAGATCGCCGAACGGGACCATCGAGACTCCAGTCGCGAGGTGGCGCCTCTGCAGCAGGCGGAAGATGCTCTCGAACTGGTGACCGATGGTCTGCCGATCGAGGCGGTGATCCAGGCTCTGGTGGATCGATTCCGCGAGCGGGTGCCGGAGGAGGCCTGGCCTGCCCCCACCACGGCGCAGGCCTGATCCTCAGTTCCGTTCGAGATCCGGTCCGAGATCCTCCAGCAATCCCTCGCAGGCATCCTCCAGCAGGTCCAGCACCTGTTCGAAGCCCTGGGAGCCGCCGTAATAGGGGTCAGGCACCTCCCGCAGATCGAAACGTCGGCAATGGTCGGTGATCGGCCGGATCCGGGCGGTGGTCTCGCTCTTCCGGGCGAGGGCCTGCACCGTCGCCAGGTTGTCGCCATCCATGGTGAGGATGTGGTCGAACAGCAGCAGATCCCCGGGATCGATCTGGCGGGCACGACTCGGAAGCACCACGCCGCGACGGGCTGCGGCAGCGCGCATGCGTGAATCCGCCGGTTTGCCCACGTGCCAGGCGCCGGTGCCTGCGGAATCCACTGAATAGCGATCCTGCAGTCCCTCCCGCTCCAGCAGATGCAGGAAGAGGCCTTCGGCCGCCGGTGAGCGGCAGATGTTTCCGAGGCAGACGAACAGCAACCGGGTGGGTGGGGTCATGGCGGGGGGCAAGGGGATCAGGCCTCCAGGCGGCGCAGGGCCAGAGCGGCCCGCAGACGCACCACGGGGGTGTCTTCGGCGGGGGCCTGGCTGAGGCTGGCGAGCGCCCGCTGGGCGCGCTGATACGGATCCCCCATCGGCTCCACCAGGAGGGCGAGCGCTTCAAGGCCGAAGACCACCCCGTAGCGCACCACCCATTCCCCATCCCTGCAGCCGGCCTCAAGGGCTTCGAGGCAGCGGAGTCGGACGGCCTGGCGTTCCTCGATCATCAAGGCCTCCAGCCGCAGCTGACCGAGGCCGCAGGCGGCCGCCCTGCGCACACTCGGGCCCACATCGGTGGCGAGGGCCTCTTCCAGCACCTCAAGCCCCCGCACATCTCCGATGCCGGCGAGGGCCCGCACGGCCCAGGCCCTGGCCCCGTAGTTGCGGGGATCGAGGCAGTGGAGGATCGGTTCCACCGCCTGGGGGCCGAGCCGGATCAGCCCGTCCACGGCAGCCACCGCGGCGCCTGGATTGTTGAAGCCCAGCACCTCCACCAGGCAGGAAGCGGCCGCCGGATCCTCCACGGAGGCAAGGGCCTGGGTGGCCTGCAACAGGCCCAGGGCGCTGCTGGCCTGCTCCACGGCCTGGATCAGCTGGGAGGTCATCGGGGAAGGATCGGGGTTCACAGCAGGGCGTCCATTGCGGCCAGAACGCTCTCCACGTCCACGCTGGCGGCGTGCCGCTCGCCGTTTTCCACCAGACCCCGCAGGGCGATCAGCTTGAGGCTGTTCTCGGCCAGGGTGGCGCAGATCGGAGCGAGGGCCGGTCGCCAGCCCACGGCACCCAGATCCATCAGGGCGGCACGACGCACCTGGAGCTGGGGATCCTGCAAAAGTTGCAGCAAGGGTTCGGCCCAGCGCCCCTCGCCGCTCAGCTGCAGCAGGGCGCGGCAGGCGGCGCTGCGGATCAGGGGGCGGTCATGGAGGGTGAACGGCTCGATCACCGCCGTCACCTCCGGTTGATGCACCCCGATCTCGCCGAGGGCCTCCAGCATCGCCTCGCAGGGCTCCTGCAGTCGGGGACTGTCGCTGCGCGGAGCGCCAGCTCCACCGGGGCCGCTGGCCAGCCTCCGGCAAAGGGGAGGCACCGCTGCCACGGCCCGGAGCTCGCCCAGGGCCCTGGCGGCAGCCTCCCTCAGCCCATCGTCGTTGTCCTCGAGGGCTGCCAGCAGCTGTGGGATGGCGGCGTCTTCGCCCAGTTTTCCCAGGGCCCGTGCCGCATTGCGGGCGACGGCATTGTGTTCCACCCCGGCGCCGGGATCCCGTGGCTGACGCTGGCCCAGGGCCGCCAGCAGCAGCGGCACGGCTTCGGGATGGCGGCTGCGCATCCTTCCCAGCCACCAGGCGGCGTAGTACTGAAGCGACTGGTCCTGGGTCTGGCGCAGTCTTGCCAGGGCTTCTTCCTCACTGATCGGAGCTCCTGGGATGTCTCCGGCGGCAACCATGGCCTGGTGCAACGGGTGAGAACAACAGTGATGTTGCCATCCCCAGGGGAGTGGTGGTTTCCGTGATCGTGCCGGTGCAATAGGTAGCCACAAAAAAAGGGCCCCGTGGGGCCCTTAGGGAAGACAGCGAGCAGAGCTCAGACGAGAGCGCTGATGGCGTAGTCGATGTAGTTGTTGGCGATGGTTCCGGGGTCGCCAGCGATGCCGTGGTTGGCCTTGATGTAGTTGAGGGCCTCAACGTACCA
>Ga0164292_10000369_pt1 | contig 34640 bp, 37 predicted proteins | sample GEODES117metaG_FD_111486 | JGI IMG/M metagenome (GOLD analysis project Ga0164292, IMG submission 111486) | Eutrophic lake water microbial communities from Lake Mendota, Wisconsin, USA - GEODES117 metaG | ecosystem: Environmental > Aquatic > Freshwater > Lake | place: USA: Lake Mendota...
ACGTCCAAATTAATGACGGCCATTGGTGGTGCAATGTTGTTCTTTTTCCTAACAACGCTGTTCCTGCTTGTTCACCGATGGTGGCAATCGCAAATGGTAAAAAATAATTAGTGTGGTCCAGACGGACGAGGGGTATTTGTTAATCTGTGTAAATCGTTAAAGTATTGGTAATCAATACTTTTTTTGAGTGCGATTTTCCTCAAAATCTTTAAAAATCAATAGAAAACAAGGTAATTGGTGCGCAGTTTGGTGCGCACTTACAAAGAGAAATTTCTAAATTTAGCAAGTTGAAAAAAGCAATAATTACAGGTATAACAGGACAAGATGGTGCATACTTAGCGGAGTTTTTGTTGAACAAGGGCTATGAAGTTCATGGGATTAAAAGGAGATCATCTTTGATTAATACCCAAAGGATTGATCATCTATATCAAGATCCTCACACGCCAAATCGAAATTTGCATTTGCACTATGGAGACTTAACAGATAGCACTAACCTAATTCGTATTATTCAAGAAGTTCAACCTGATGAAATTTACAACCTGGCTGCGATGAGTCATGTGCTGTAAGTTTTGAAGAACCAGAATATACAGCTAACGCAGATGGAATTGGAACTCTTAGAATTTTAGAAGCAGTTCGTTTATTGGGATTAACCCAAAAAACAAAAATTTACCAAGCATCAACCTCCGAATTATATGGCTTAGTACAAGCTGTTCCACAATCAGAAACCACACCGTTTTATCCTCGTTCTCCTTATGCTGTTGCAAAATTATACGCATACTGGATTACTGTGAATTATAGAGAAGCCTATAACATGTATGCATGTAATGGAATCTTGTTTAACCATGAGTCACCGCAACGAGGAGAAACCTTTGTTACACGGAAAATTACTAGGGCAACAGCGAAAATTGCTTTAGGAATGGAAAATTGTTTGTACTTAGGAAATTTAGATGCAAAGAGAGACTGGGGACATGCGAAAGATTATATTGAAGGAATGTATTTAATACTTCAACAAGAAAAGCCTGAAGACTTTGTATTAGCAACTGGAATTACTACTACAATTCGTGATTTTGTAAAAATGAGTTTTGCGGAATTAGGGATTGAATTAGGATTTAGAGGAAAGGGGGATGGAGAGGAAGGATATATTGTAAAGAATACAGGAGAATACAAATTGGATGAAGGCCAAGTTGTTGTGAAAGTAGACCCAAAATACTATAGACCAACTGAAGTTGATCTGTTAATTGGAGATCCTAAAAAAGCAATGAATCAATTAGGCTGGCAGCCAAGGTATGATTTAGCAGCATTGGTTAAAGAAATGGTAGCAAGTGATGTTACGTTATTCAAAAAAGAATTACACATTAAACAAAGTGGATTGTAATAATGGAGCAAACCGCTAAAATATATATTGCTGGTCACAGAGGAATGGTAGGTTCTGGATTAGAACGTAAACTGAGAAAAGAAGGATATAACAATATAGTTACAAGAGCTTCAGCCGAATTAGATTTAAGAAATCAGCAAGCCGTCAATGATTTTTTCGAAAAAGAGAAGCCCGCATATGTAATACTTGCTGCAGCAAAAGTAGGAGGTATACATGCCAACAATACCTATAGAGCTGAATTTATTTACGACAATTTAATGATTGAGGCGAATATAATTCATGCGGCTTATTTGAATAAGGTTAAGAAACTATTGTTTTTAGGGTCTTCTTGTATTTATCCTAAAATGGCACCTCAGCCATTGAAGGAAGAGTATTTATTAAGTGGATATTTAGAACCGACAAATCAACCCTATGCAATTGCAAAAATTGCAGGAATTGAAATGTGTGATAGTTATCGTTCACAATATGGATGTAATTTCATTTCAGCAATGCCTACTAATTTGTATGGTACGAATGACAATTATCACCCAGAAAATTCACATGTATTGCCTGCCTTGATTAGAAGAATTGTTTTAGCTAAAAAGAATAATGAACCAACAGTAACAATCTGGGGAACAGGTACTCCAAGGAGAGAGTTTTTGCATGTAGATGATTTGGCTGACGCTTGTTATTTTTTATTGAAAGAGTACAACGAAAAAGGGGTAGTGAATATTGGGTGCGGGACTGATATTTCAATAAAAGAGTTAGCAGAGATGATAATGACTGAAGTTGGTTATGAAGGTAAACTCTCCTTTGATGCATCTAAGCCTGATGGCACACCGAGAAAATTGATGGATACAAGTAAAATTAATAATTTGGGTTGGAGACCTAACATAGAACTTAGAGCTGGGATTAGGAAAACAATTCAACAATTTGAAAATTAAATTCATGAATAAAAAAATAGCAATAATCGGATTAGGATATGTGGGTTTGCCACTTGCGATTGAATTCGGTAAGAAATTTAAAGTATTGGGTTTTGATATCAATCAATCCAGAATTGAAGAACTTAATCTTCTAACCGACCGAACCAATGAAGCAGACCTTGTTGGTATGGAAAAAGCAATGGAGATGGCTAAATCAAATGAGGGTATTGGCTTGAATTTTTCTTCTAATGAGGAGGACTTAAAATATCACAATGTCTTTATCGTAACTGTCCCAACACCCATTGATCAGTTTAAGTCGCCTGACCTAACTCCATTATTAAAAGCTTCTGAAATGTTGGGTAAAGTAATCAAAAAAGGCGATATTGTAATTTATGAATCAACTGTTTACCCGGGTTGTACCGAAGAGGACTGTGTTCCGGTATTAGAGAAATATTCTGGATTAAAATTCAATGAGGATTTTTATTGTGGCTATTCACCAGAGCGAATTAACCCTGGCGACAAGGTAAACACATTAACCAAAATTAAAAAGGTGACTTCTGGCTCAACTCCGGAAGTTGCGGAGGTGGTTGATCAACTCTATAAATCTATTATCACTGCTGGAACACATAAGGCACCGAGTCTAAAAGTTGCAGAAGCATCTAAAGCCATAGAAAATGCACAGCGTGATGTTAATATTTCATTTGTTAATGAATTAGCTCTAATTTTTGACCGCATGTGTATTGATACAAATGATGTTTTAGATGCTGCAGGTACCAAATGGAATTTTTTAAAGTATAAACCAGGCCTAGTAGGCGGGCATTGCATTGGTGTGGATCCCTATTACCTGGCACACAAAGCCGAACGCCTAGGTTACTACCCGCAAGTGATTTTATCTGGAAGAAGGGTAAATGACAATATGGGAATGTTTGTGGCCAATAAATTAGTAAAACTCTTGATTGCAAAAAACCAAGTGATTGCAAAATCAAATGTATTGGTTTTGGGCATTACATTTAAAGAAGATTGTCCTGACATTCGTAACTCCAAAGTGATTGATATCGTAAGGGAATTACAACATTATTGTATCAATGTTGATGTATTTGACCCCCATGCAGACAAGGCCAGTGTTTTTAAAGAGTATGGTATTCATTTGATTGAAAGTTTACGTCTTAAGTATGATGGTATTATTCTGGCTGTACCTCACAATCGGTTTAAAGACTTGAATTTTGATAATTTAAAAACCTCTAATGACGCTATTGTTTTTGATATCAAAGGGTTTTTGGATAGGGATTTGGTAGATGGTAGATTATAAGAAATTAAATCAGAGCGTGGCAGAAAATTACGTCTTTGAAACTGACACAAAAGCCTATACTAGTGATTTTGTCAAAATATCATTCAGCGAAGTACGAATTGAATTGCTATTTGAAGGGAAAATTGGATACAAAAAAAAGTAGTAAAGTTTCCGAACATATTAACTTATGATAAATTTATATTTATTAGGTGAGAAAGCGTATTTTTCACTAAAGTCAATAAGTCCGCAATATTTAATTACAATAAATTATATCATTGTTGGAAGAGATAAAAACGTATTAAATGATTATTCAGCAGAAATAATAAAGCATTGTCAAGAAAATCAACTTAGGTATGTGATCCAAAATAAAACAATTGTGGATACTGGATCAGATTATAGTATTGCTATTGGATGGAGATGGTTGATAAAAGATGAGTCTAAATTGATAGTTTTTCATGATTCTATCTTGCCTAGATTAAGAGGGTTTAATCCATTGGTAACATCACTTATCAATGGGGATAGTGAAGTTGGTGTTACAATTTTATTTGGAGAGGAAGACTTTGATAAAGGAGATGTAATTATCCAAAAAAAGATCCATATTAATTACCCTCTAAAAATAAAAGAAGCAATTGAAGTCCTAAGCGTACTTTTCGGAGAAGCGCTCAATGAGTTAATGCATCAACTTCATAGTGGCGCTTTAAAGTCAACTTCTCAGGATGAAACATTAGCTTCTTATAGTCTGTGGAGAGATGAAGATGATTATAAAATTGATTGGAGCAAATCGGCCGATTATATTAAAAGATTTATTGATGCGGTTGGTGATCCTTATAAAGGTGCATATACAACTTGGAATGATTACAAATATTATATTAAAGATTCTTTTGCTGTGGAGGACGTTATTATTGAAAATAGGGTTCATGGTAAAGTTTTATTTAAAAAAGGAAATAGTTATTTTATTGTTTGCGGAAGTGGGCTGCTTCGTGTAGACCATTTTTTTGATGAAAATGGAAAAAAAATAGAAACAAGTATTTTTAGACTAAAATTTAGATAAATGAATATTCCTTTTAACAAGCCCTACCTTACTGGAAATGAAACGATTTATATTCAAGATGCAGTTGCAACAGGAAAGATATCGGGCAATGGTAAATACACTCAAAAATGCCACAAATGGTTTGAAGAGAGCTATGGGTTCGGTAAATGTTTATTAACAACTTCATGCACAGATGCTTTGGAGATGGCAGCGATTTTGCTAGATATTCAGCCTGGTGATGAAGTGATACTTCCATCCTATACTTTTGTGAGCACCGCTAATGCTTTTGTTTTAAGAGGAGCAAAACTAGTATTTGTAGATAGCGGAAAGGAGCACCCTGGTATTGATGAAGAATCCATTGAAGAATTAATCACCCATAAAACAAAAGCTATTGTTCCTGTTCATTATGCAGGTGTGGCTTGCAACATGGATTTGGTTATGGAGATTGCCAATAAATATGGTGTTTTTGTGGTAGAAGATGCTGCTCAAGCAATTGATAGTTTCTATACGGGTAAAGATGGTATAAAGCGTGCCTTGGGGAGTATTGGTCACTTAGCTGCTTTCTCTTTTCATGAAACAAAAAATATTATTTCAGGTGAAGGTGGGATGCTTGCTATCAATGATATGCAGTTTGCTAAACGTGCTGAGATTATTTGGGAAAAAGGCACCAACAGATCTTCATTTTTTAGAGGTGAAGTGGATAAATATGGTTGGGTTGATATAGGCTCGTCCTTTCTGCCGTCTGAGGTCATTGCTGCTTTTTTATGGGCACAGTTAGAGAACATTCAGCATATTCAAATGCGTAGACTCAACATCTGGGTTAATTACTATGAAAAGCTAAAGCCTTGGGCTGAAAAGTATGGAATTGGAATGCCAATTATTCCAGATTTTGCTTCGAATAACGCCCACATGTTTTATCTAGTTTGCAAAAATGTTGAACAACGTAGTAAAATAATTATGAGTTTAAAGGCTGATGGTATTTTAGCTGTTTTTCACTACCTCAGTTTGCATACGAGTCCATTTTACGAAAGCAAGCATGATGGAAGGATATTACATGAAACAAATAGATTTACTAACTCCTTGCTTAGATTACCCTTTTATTTTGATCTTAACGAATCAGATCAAAATATAGTAATTGCTAAACTTATTGAATGTGATCTCTAAGGATTTAAGGCCTATTATTCATGTTGCAACAGATGAAAAATTCATTGATGCAGCTTATAATATTTACACAAAAGCATTTCCAGGTATGAATATGTTTTTGATTCTTCAAGGAGAACGGAATGAGAATATTTTATATTTAAATCAAACAGATAAATATGTCTTTGTAAAGATAAGTGCTGATTTTGTTGACGTTGTAGAAGATTATTGTAAAGACGCCAAAATTATTGTTTTTCATGGTATTAATTATAATCAAGCCATACTTGCTAATAAACTTTCTAAACATTCCAAAAAATATGTTTGGAGTGTTTTTGGAGCAGAAGTGTATAATAATAATTTAATAGTAAAAAACGAATCAGTTGGATCAAAAACGTATTGGACATTTGTTTTTAGTTTTAAAAAATTGCTCAAAGATATTTTTCGATCTGTTTATTTCATGCTTGTTAAAGGAAAAGAAAGTCCTAACAAAACAGTGAAAAAGTCATTTCTTAAAATGGATTTTGTATCCATTCTGTATGAGGAAGAATTTAAAAATTATTTCAAACTTGGTATTCTAAATTCGAATGTAAAGCATCTAAAATTTACCTATTATCCTTTAGAGCTAGTAATAAATAATAATATTGGATTTGTAGAGGGTACAAATATACTTTTGGGTAACTCTGCATCTTATACAAATAACCATCTAGAAGCGTTTGAGTTTATTGAGAAATTTGATATCAGAAAATTTGATATTTTATCTCCTCTCAGCTATGGCAATAAAAAGTATGCAGATGAAATAATTGAGTTAGGTAAGCTGAAATTTGGAGATAGATTTTGTCCTTTAACGAAATATATGCCTCTAATTGAGTATCAAAATATTTTGAAAAGTTGTGGAATAGTTATAATGAACCATTATAGACAGCAAGCTGTTGGAAATGTCATGAATGCTGTTTTTCTGGGGGCAAAGGTTTTTTTAAGTGAAAGGAATACATTGTTTCATTATTTGAAACGAATAGGATGTTATGTTTATAGCATTGAAAACGATTTCGCTAATGATAATAACGAGATTTTGAGCTTGCTAACTTCGGAACAAATGATACATAATAGAGGTGCAGTTAGTATTGATCTAGCTTTGGACACTGTAATTAGGGAATTACAAACTAAATTAAATCCCATATTAATTGAATCAACGCTTTAAAGAAATAAGATATATCTATGATTATAAGTCATTCCCATAATAACCGAAAATATCACAATTGGCTAATATACGATATTGGTGATAAGTGGATAAAAAAATTTTCTGAAAAGTATAAGGGTAGCCTTTATGATCTTGGCTGTGGCGAGTCGCCTTATAAAAGCTGGCTATTAAATTATGTTGACAAGTATACAGGAGTAGATTGGGGTAGTACTTTACATGAGTTAAAGGCCGATATTTTATCCAATTTAAACGAACCGTTTCCAATCGAAAGCGAGGTAGCTGATACAGTATTTTCGATTTCCGTTATGGAGCATTTGTATGAGCCTCAAATCTTTCTTAATGAAGCCCACCGTATTTTAAAACCAGGGGGTTCGATTGTTCTACAAGTGCCTTTTATGTGGTGGGTACATGAAGCACCTCATGATTACTACAGATATACAAATTACGGGCTTCGATACATGTTTGAAAAAGCGGGCTTTACCGATATTACAATATATCCGCAAACAGGTTTCTGGGTAATGTGGACAATGAAGTTCAATTATCAGTGCAGGCGGTTGATTGTTGGCCCTTTGCCAATCCGTAAGACTATAGAACTCTTATTGCGAGGTGTTTGGTGTATTGATCAGTGGATTGCACCTTGGCTAGACAAATATTGGAAATGTGAAAGTGAAACAGCAGGGTACTTTGTGGTGGCATCTAAAAGCCAATTTTCTTAAGGTGAGCTTACTACAAAAGATAATTCGTGGTGCACAATGGACTGCTGTCGGCACTGCAGGTACAACCGCACTACAAATGGTAAAACTCGCGATCCTGGCACGTTCGTTGGCACCTGAAGAATTGGGTTTAATGGCGATTATTATGATCGTCATTGGTTTTTCCCATGCCTTTGCGGATATGGGCGTAAGTAATGCCATTATTCATCATCAAGATATTACGCATGTGCAGTTATCGAGCTTGTATTGGCTTAACCTTGCAAGTGGAGTGTTATTAACCAGCGTTGTTTTTGTTTTTTCTTCGCGGATTGCCAGTTTTTTTGAACAGCCAGAACTTCAAGCACTAACGATGACTATGTCTTCTGTGTTTATTTTGACAGCTATTGGACAACAATACCGGATTTTGTGTCAGAAGGAGATGCAGTTAGGTGCCATTGCGTTGGTCACACTATTAGCAGAATTGGTTGCTACATTTATTGCAATCTATTTAGTAAGAGTGGGTTATGGTGTTTGGGCATTGGTGTACTCTACGCTTTTTGCTTCAGCATTAACGAGTTTTGTCTTTCTTTTTTATGGTATTAGACGACATCATAAACCGACTTTGGTTTATCGGCATCGCGAACTTAAAGGTTTTTACAGTTTTGGCTTTTACCAAATGGGAGAGCGGTCAATTAACTATATATCTGCTAACATGGATAAAATATTAATTGGTAAGGTTCTAGGAACAAGCGCTGTAGGTTTTTATAATATGGCATGGCAACTAATTGTTTTTCCGTTGAGTCGAATTAATCCAATTGTTAATACTGTGGCGTTTCCTGCGTATTCTAAGCTGCAGCATGAATCAGATAGGAGGGAGCGGTATTATACCGCGAGTATCAAGTTAATAAGTTTAATTACAATTCCCATGCTTGTTTTTTTGTTTTTTTTCGCCAGGGAGATTGTATTAGTAGTTTATGGTGCAGGTTGGGAGCAAACATCAATTCTTGTCCGGATTTTAGCGATTGTTGGAATATCACATGCACTTGGTAATCCTGGTGGTGCACTTATATTGGCACTCGGGAGAGCAGACATAGGTTTTTGGTGGAATGTTTTTATGGGCTTGTTAATCAGTATAAGCATATTTCTAGCACTTAGGTTCAAGCCCAATGTTGAGATTGCGGCGTACACGATACTTACATTGTCGTTATCGTCGGGATTTATATGGCATTATCTGATTGCTAAAATAGGCAAACTGAACTACAGGCCGATTGTAAGATATTTTATAAAGGTTTTGTTTGTAAGTATTTTGCTGGGTGTTAGTGTGAAATTTATAATTTCTCTTTTTAAAATTGAGAGTAATTTATTGTTTATACTCGCAGGAGTCTCATTTTATATTCTGTTTTACATGAGCTATCTAGTACTTGTTGAACGAGCATTTTTAAATAGCATTTTTAGGTTTCGCTAAAACCTATACTTTTCTTATGCATATTATTTTGTTTAAATTCACAAATGTAAATTATGTTAAAGTCAAGTTTGTATTGTAATTATGACAGCCTCAATCGAAATATGATGAAATCGAAAGTCGAATTCCATTGCCATACAAGTAATTCGTTTGATTGTGATGTCCTCCTTTCAGAAAGAATCAAGAGTTATGCTTCGTTAGGCTTCACGCATTTGACAATTACTGATCACGATGAGGTGTTGAATAAGCAAGATCTAACCGTTATATCGTCTTACGATCGTTTTATGCAAGTAATTCCTGGGATAGAGATAAGCACGCATGTAGGTCACATTATTCTCTTGAATTGTAAAAAGAAGCCGTGGTTTAACTCTCTATTCTTTCTAGTTATATGGAGCAAGCTTTCGCGTTCACAAATTTATATTCCACATCCGTTTAGGAAAGGAACTGGATTACTTATTGAGTATGTGGTTAACAAGCTACCTACATGGTATATTTTGTGGTTTCTCAAACATGTAAAATACGTGGAGATATGGAATCCTCGAGATACACTCAAGGATAAGGTAAAAGTAGATTATTCAATATGTAAAATGTTGGAGAATAAATTATGGACGATTGCCTCTGACTCCCATTTCATTAATGACATTCATATTGAAGGATGTCCGTTCGAAGGGCTCTCATCAAATGATCCTTTAGTAATTCGTTTTTTTAATCAAAATATGGAGTTGGCTAAGGTTGATATTGCCCTGACCTTGAGAGCCGCTTTACGATACTTTAAATCTGCATTACGCTATGCATTGAAACAACTATGAAACAAGATTTTTTCCTAGTATACGACACTGTTACGAAAGAGCTTTGGCATGAAGGCAATGCGGTGGGTCGATTTGAACATCTAACTTGTTCTGGCGAACGCCTAACATTTGAACTTACTGCATCCGGATTAGAATTTCACGTGCCGTTTTTATTATTGGATAACATTTTTTATTTTCAGAAAGATAATCTTATCTATTTTGGACGACACTTGGATCAATTTCGTTGTCATACAGAGCCTGACCATAATGCAAATGCATTGCTCAAAAAGCATGGATTTCTACCTCACGCTAGGACTCAATTAACTGGTGTCAGTATTGTTTGTAGTTATCTCAACTATCGAGTGGATTCTAATGGCATAAAAATCACACCTTGCTTTCCTTACTACGGCACTTCAGAGAAGTGTTCCGTAGATGATCTGATGGATGTTTTTCGCGCTGCATTTTTAAAGCAAATAGAAAGAGTCAATCAGACATCTTGGGTTCTCCCTTTGTCTGGAGGTATGGACAGTCGATTGCTACTAAGTATAGCTCTAGAGCATAAAGACATTGACTTAAAGCTATTTACAGTGGGCACTCACAGAAGCGGTGACGTTAAAGTGGCCAAGTCCATAGCCAGTAGCTTGGGACTCTCAAGTAAACACGTTATCTTACATCTTGAGGACGTTACCCGCAATGACGTACTACAAAACTATTGCGCTTGCGATTACTTGTTGCCTTTGGATAGAATATTGATAAAACCATTTGGACACTTCTTTGAACCATCAGTAGTACTATCTGGTTTATACGGTGATGTAATTTTTGCAGACAATTTACAGGAGACAATCGATTATTCCGCCTATTACCAGGCCGAGGGCTTCAATATATTCGATTCCCAAGATCTTCAGATAGTTCAAGCGTATGAGGATATGCCGAGCCTTCCTAAGCTGCAACGCATTGCCCTCCGCTGCCAAAAACTAACACGTCAAAGTTTTCCAATCAGCCCTAATTTCGATTTTATTACCCCCTTCGTAGATCCTCAAGTAGTAATTACGGCTAGTAATGTTAGTTCGACACGAATTTACCAGGACATAGTTTCTCGGCACATGCATCCAGTGTTGCGACGATTTATTCATCAATCAACATTAAGTTATTTTACACATCCAAATTGGCTTAGAACAGCAGAACGCAAAACATTTAAGCTGCTGAGACACCCTTTGCGCTCACCTTACTTTGATATCAAGTATTTAAAAAGTGTCGGCATCGCATCTAACGAAACACCACAGATAGATTAAATTAATAATTATGTTTAACAAAAGAGCAATACAACTTCAGCCTTATTTAGTTAGTGAACGATTTAAAGGCACTCATAATGGCGATTGGTTATTTCTTGATTGGAATGAAACCACCTACGAATTATTACCAAACATAAAGCAAAAACTAAAAGAGGCAATTGACCAAGATGTTGTTGTTTCCTACCCCGATGGTGATCGAGATGATGTTCTCGCCGCAATTGGAGAATTCAATGAAGTTCCTCCTGAATATATTCTAGTGTTTAACGGTTCAGACTCTGCATTGAAAGACTGTATTCAATGTTTGCTGGATCCAGAAGATGAGATTTCTGTAGTTGAGCCAGAATACAGCCAAATTAACACTTTTGTTCAGATGGCAGCTAGCAAAATGGACCTGATTAAATTAAAAAATCCCTTTGAATTCTGCATCGAAGAGTTAATTGATTCTTTGAAGGAGAAGAAATTCCTTTACCTTTCTAATCCATCTAATCCAACAGGTCGATATCTATCAAGGATGGAAATTATAAAAATTCTTGACACAGGTATTTGCCTTTTACTGGATGAAGCGTATGTCGAGTTTGCACCAGAAAGTTGCGCGAAATTGGTAGAGAAATATACAAATTTACTTATTTTTCGAACGTTCTCTAAGGCTTTCGGACTCGCAGGCCTAAGATTAGGCTATGTTCTTTCTCATTCCGAGAACATCAATATACTTAAAAAGAACAGAAATAGTAAAGAAATAAACGCCTTGGCAAATATAGCTGCCAAGGAAGCCCTAAGTAGCCTTGAAATCTTCCGGTCTCGCATAAAGGAAATTATCGCAACTAGAGATAACTTTATCTCCGAAATAAATCAATTAGATCAGCGGATTTGCGCCTTTAATTCAATGGCAAACTTTGTAGTCGTTAAAACTTCCCATCTGACAGAACTCATATCCTATTTAGAAGGCAACAAAATTCTTATAAGAGACCGAAGAGGAATGTACTTTATGGATGATTGTGCTAGGGTTTCAGTGGGAACGCCAGATCAAATGAAAATGTTAATAAATTTATTGAGTGATTTTTTTAAAAATTTACGGTAAATTGACCCAAAATCCTGACAACTACGTTTGTATCGAAAGTTAATTTAGAGGTAGTTGGTTCTAGGTCATTTGTTGATTCATTCTATAAAAAATTTATTTTCACCTACATCAATTGTAAGCTTTATTTTGTGTTTTACCTCACCCCAAGAAATCAAACGATTCTACAATAGAATTTCGTATAATAATTTTCTTAATGATATAGGAAATATAGAAAGTTTTCAAGGACTGATATGGTTGTCAAAGCAAAAAATTGTAAATCTGACTTTAATTTAGAGTGAAAATAGCAAATTACATATTTTACTTTATTTTATTTTTGGGCTTTTTCTTGCCTAGTAATGGAGACTTCTATATTTCATTTTCAGTAGGGCTTTTGTCAGTGCGGGAATTTGCTTTTTTGCTACTTCCTGTCGTGAATTTGTTTTGTTGGTCTAATAGGGGTGTATGCATAGCTGATAGAAAATCGAAAATCCTGATAGCTTTGTTCTTGATTGTTATCTTAGTTACGGAGCTATTTAAGCATTTGTATTATGATGAAGGTATAGTTAATGCTATAAAGACAACCAGAATGGGATTGCCTTTATTTTCTTCATTACTGCTTGTTTATTCAGGTATCCGTGCTGATATTGAAAAAGTTTGGCAAATTTTACTTTACGCCATATCAGTTTCAGCAGTCCTTACCTTAATTACTCCATTTGTGTTTCTGCCTATTTATCCTTCTTTTGAAGGGCAGAATATTTTGGAAGCATTGTATGGAAGATTAATGAATTCAAATAATACTTTTGGTTTTATTGGAATTTATTTATTATTTAGAGACAAAGGCCGCTGGTATAATAAAGGTTGGCTTCCAATTATTACTGCATTATTGAGTATTGCTTCTTTAATAATGTCATTTAATCGAACATATCTCGCACTAATGGTTTTAGCCTATATACACCTAGTTTTTACCGAGTTTTCTGTCAGAAAGATTATTAAAATTTTATCCCTTCCGATAATTGTGATTGGAATGTTCTCTGCAGCATATAATAACTCAGAGGCTATTAAGAATCAGGTGGATCAAAGAATATTTGATATCGTTTTAGGATCAACACTTTTAAGTGAAAGTGTTTATGAAAATAATCGTGACGTAATTTTTGATGGTGTCTCAAATAGAATTTTTCAGGGGTATTGGTTATTTGGGTTAAGTTATGATACTCCCTTTCACATAGTTTATAATGCTTCAAAGAATGAATACTTTGGTCTACCATCAATTGATACTTCAGTTTTAAACATTCTTTTAAGGTACGGTATTGTTCCTCTTATATTATTTATAATGATTTTTTATCGTTTATGTTCACGAAGTAAACCTGGCGTATTTATTTTTTCATTAAGTATTTATACTTTAGCTTCTTTGAATACTGATGCCTTTTTTAAAGATAATTCAATATTTTTTTTGTTAGCGATTTATGTAATACAGAATTACTATCCGAAATCAAAAACCTTTCAACCAAACCTGAGCAATTAGACTTTTGAGTTATACTCTCTTTCAAACTCGGTTATTTGTTTGTATTTTACTATATTAAAATTAGGGTTGTATTTCTTATTCTTATACTAAATAAATGAACACAAGAATAAATAACTATTTATGCTTATAGATTTAATCGCTGGTGCACGGCCAAATTTTATGAAAATAGCTCCCATTATTGATGCTATACATGTTGCACAGAAAAATGGGAAAGAAATAGATTATCGTCTAATACACACAGGCCAACACTTTGACAAAAGTATGTCTGATGATTTTTTTCTGGACTTGGGAATTCCAGAACCAAATCATAATCTTGGCTGTGGAGGTGGAAGCCAATCCGAACAAACGGCCGCTATAATGATAGGGTATGAAAAGATTTTGCTTAAAAAGAAATCAGCGTTATGTTTGGTTGTTGGCGATGTTACTTCTACAATGGCTTGTGCAATTACCGCACAAAAAATGCATGTTAAAGTAGCTCATGTAGAAGCAGGAATTCGTTCAGGCGATTGGACTATGCCAGAAGAAATCAACCGAATGGTTACTGATAGCATTACAAATTACTTTTTTACTACTTCGGTAGTAGCAAATAATAATTTGCGTAAGAGCGGAATTCTAAATGAACGTATTTTCTTTGTCGGAAATACTATGATTGATACTTTATTGAAAAATCGATCACGTTTGCGTGCACCAGTCATTTGGCATGAATTACAGCTACAGGAAAAAGGTTTTTTTGTGATGACTTTACACCGTCCTTCAAATGTGGATGAAGAATCAAAATTTATATCAATATTGAAAGAGATTTTAGCTAATACCCAAAATTTGCCTATCATATTCCCGGTTCATCCACGAACGGCCAAAATCGTTAAGATGATATTAGAAAGTTATGAAGCTTTCGATACTAATTACCTACACTTAGTGGAGCCCTTGGGTTATCTTGAATTTAATTATTTGGTTGAGCGTTCAAAAGCTGTTATAACAGATTCAGGAGGAATTACCGAAGAAACAACGGTGTTAGGGATACCTTGTATGACTTTGCGCGAAAATACTGAGCGTCCTGAGACGGTCATGCTAGGTACTAATGAATTACTAGGAACTAATCCTGGAGCTATTAAACCTGCAATGGACTTGCTTTTTTCCGGAAAATGGAAAAAAGGCGTAATTCCGGAACTATGGGATGGGAAGACAGCCCAAAGAATTGTTAAAACAATTATATCATTACTTTGAGCTATTAAAACATATATATGAATATTCTTTATATATCATTGGGTGCAATTGAAGCAACTTATTCTTCATCATTTAGGGATCGCGCAATTATCACAGGATTTATAGAACTTGGGCATAGTGTAGATGTGTTGACTATATTCCCTGATAATTTAAAAATTACAGTAAAGGATTCTAAGGCATTAAAAGAAGCTCAAATTATAAGGATAAATAAGGTTTTTAATTCAAATGATTTACGACATAAAGAAAGCCAAATTAAAACAAAACTAATATGGCTTGGTCGGAAAATGTTTCATTATTTTTCAATATTCGATATTTCATATTTCTCTATAGGTAAAATCGACTTATCTTTTTTGCCAAAAACACAGTATGATGTAATAATATCGTCATCCGACCCGAAAACATCACATATATTAGCTAATAAATTAATAAATAAAGGCTTAATTTATAAAAAATGGATCCAATACTGGGGAGACCCTCTTACTATTGATATAACAAAAAAACATATTTACCCTAATTTTATAACAAAGTATATTGAAGGCCGGATTATAAACGGAGCTTCTAAAGTAATATATGTCTCGCCATTTACTCTAGAAAGACAGAAACTTCTTTTCAAAAATCAAGCGCATAAATTGACATTTTTACCAATTTGTTATGAAAATGAAAAGATTTTTGTAAGCCCTAGTCAAAATAAGTATACAGTTGGCTACTTTGGATATTATTCATCTGAAATAAGAAATATACTTCCGCTTTACCACGCATTTGAAAAACTCGATTTATCATTACATCTAAATATTGTCGGAACTTCTGATATGGAGTTAAATAACTCTAAAAACGTCAGCGTTTATCCTAATTCCAATGAAATTACTGTGTTTGAAGAAGAGTGCCATTTGTTAGTTGTTATTCTCAACAAGGCTGGGACACAAATACCCGGTAAGGTTTATCATGCTGCTGCGACAAATCTACCAATTTTAGTTGTTATTGATGGAGAAGAAGGAAGCAGAATAGAGGAGTATCTTCGAAAATATAATCGCTTTGATTTTTGTGATAATAATTCTGAAAGTATAGCTCAAGCAATAAAAGAGATAAGGGATAGTGGAAAGAAGAGACTTCCATGCACATCTTTGAATGCACGAAATGTCGCTGAGTCCTTTCTTAAATGAAAATTTCAGTTATTTATTTCAATTATTTTTTTATAGTAGTAAATTAAATTAATCAATGAGTTATTTTAGGGTTTAAAAATTATCACTACAATGAAAGTTTTGTTTATTGGTGGAATATATCCGCCTCACGAAGAAAGTAAAATTAGAGCAAATAGCAAAGTGGGGTTAGATAATGCCTCAAACAATTTACAATTTGCAATTATTGAAGGCTTGCAGCAATTTTATACTGACTTAACCGTAGTTTCAATGACACCAGTTAGGACTTTTCCTCGTGGTTACAAGAGATTATTTTTAAGGGATTCAAAATTTAAGGATGACAATGAAACGCATTTTTATTGTATTGGTTTCCTGAATATTTTCTTACTCAAGCACTTAAGTATTTATTTTAATCTTAAAAAGAAGTTAAAGGAACTAACGGCATCTAATGAAGAAATTATAATAATCAACTACGGTTTGCATTCCCCTAAATTAAAAGTAGTTTCTGACTTAAGAAGAAAAAATTCCAGAATAAAATGTTGTCTAATTGTACCTGATCTTCCTCAATACATGAGCGAACGAAGAAATTTAATTTTCAACACTTTAAAAAGTATAGATTCCTCAATAATTAATTACTATTTTAAAAATTTTGGTTTTTTTGTCTTGTTGAGTAAATATATGTATTTTAAACTTCCTATTTTTGAAAAGCCTTGGGTTGTAGTTGAGGGTATTTACAATTTACCAGTTTTAGATATTAATATTGCAAAAGAGAAAGAAAAGGTAATTTTGTACACTGGCAATTTAGGTGAACGTTCTGGCGTAAGAGTTCTAATACAAGCTTTTCAGTCAATTAAGAATAAAAACTATTGGTTGTGGATTAGAGGTGATGGGCCACTTAAGGAATATGTCTTAGATTTGATAAAATCAGGATCAAGGATTAAGTATTTTGATGAGATGTCTTTGCTTGATTTACATAGATTATTAAATCAAGCGACAGTGTTGATAAACCCCGTTTCACCTAATAGTGAATTTTCAAAGTTTTTTTTCCCGTCAAAACTTATGAATTATCTTGCTTCTGGTATACCTACAATTACATTTAAACTAGAATGTATACCAGATGAATATTATAAATATTGTTTTGTGCCTATTAGTCAAGACGAATTAGGTTTACGTCAAACGATACTTGATGTTCTTGAAATGTCAAATGTTGAATTAGAATCATTCGGTAAGAGAGCAAAGGATTTTATTGAAAAAAATAAAGGATCAAAAATGCAGGTTCAAAAAATTGTCAATTTAATAAGTTCTAAATAAACTAAGTATTCTCTAAAAAGGCTTCAATCAGGTATTATCATAATATTATTTCATATCCAATTTCATTTTGCCGAAATATTTTCATGAATGACATTATAGATATTTACTCTTTATATATGATTAATAGTAATTAAATATACATCCGTATGTCAAATAAAAGCATATTGCAAAAATTAATGGGATGGTCCCCAAGCCTAGAGATGTTGATAAGAAGACTTTATAGAAATAAGTTGTTAAATTTATTATTTTTACAGTTTAATTTTCGGAAAAATGTTATAACTGAAGAACATTTTGATTTTACTGAAGTTATTAATTATCTAAAAAGTATTGGTGTTAAAATGGGTGATATTCTAATAGTTCATTCAGCATTTAAGCCATTGAAACCATCAAGACTTACTCCAGACCAGATAATTGATGAACTATTAAATTTGGTAGGTGAAAGTGGCACTCTTGTGATGCCTGTAATAAGAAAATATTCATATAATGATAATGATCAGGAAAATTTGAGTGAAAATTTAAGTGAGTTAATATTTGATTATGACGTACGAAGCACAGAAGTTTTTACCGGTATAATCCCGATGAAAATGATGATAAGGAGCAATGCTGTTACGAGTCGTTTTCCCTTGAATACCATTACCGCTATTGGATCCGATGCGAAACGTATGGTTGAGAAAGAACTAATAGAGGATTTACCTGCGCCTAATGGTTTAAATTCAGCTTGGAAGTATTGTATGGATAGAAATGCTTGGGTAGTCTCTCTTGGAACAGATCTTACACATAGTCTTACTATGATTCATACTGTTGAAGATGTAAACAAGAATAATTGGCCGGTAAGAAATTGGTATAGGGAATTGACCTTTAAGATAATTGATGGAGAATTTCAAATGATAAAAACTGTAAAGGAACGTCACCCTAAATGGGGGATGTTTCACTTCGGAGAAAGAAAATTATGCCGTGATTTGTTGAAAAATGGCATCATGACTTCAGTGGACGTAAAAGGTGTTTTAATTGAAGCGCTCAGATCAAAGACATTATTTGATTATCTTGTTGAGAAAAATGCAAATGGTTATCCTTATTATTGGTTAGGTAAAAATCTTAAAAAATGATAGTACTAAAAAAAATCCTTGCTCTTACATTTAATGACGAGTCAACGATTTTTGTATCTAAATTAAATAGGCTTTATATCCTTAATATAAATAACCAAAAGATAAAAGAAGTCTTTCGTTTTGAATCGAGTTTATATACTAAACTATCTTCTTTTTCGAGCGTGTTAAGAAGATTGTTTCGTAAAGATATTAGATTGGCAATAAATTTAGATGATGATAATCTCTTATTAGTGCGAGACAAAAATATTTATTGTTTTGATAAAAAGTACAATAGAATAAAAAGCAAGGTTTCATTACCTAGAGGATCGCGGCCATTAAATATTACTAAAATTGAGTCATTAGACGGGTTTACTAATGGGATTTATTTTGGGGAGTATTTTTCAAATCCTTTTAAATTAGGCGTTAAAATTTTTAAGTATTCAATTAATACTTCATTGGAAGTTGTATATGAGTTCCCTGAAGGCACCATGAATCACATTCATAATCTTGTTGTAGACAAATATCGTAAATGTCTTTGGGTGCTTGCGGGAGACACAGATGAAGGTGCTGCAATCTATCAAATTAAAGATGATTTTAGGTCTGTTGAGAGAGTCGTTTACGGTCATCAACATTTTCGTTCATGTGTCTTATTTCCGATTGAAGAAGGTTTATTATATGCAACAGATAGTCAATATGAGACAAATTCTATTAGGTTGCTTAAAGAAGGCAATAAAAATACATGGGTAAGCGAGCATATTTTTAACCTAAATGGTCCTTGTATTTTCGGTGCCAAAATTAGCGAAAACTATTTTTTTTCAACTTCCGTTGAAGGACTTAATAATGGTAATGTTTTACAACAATTTATTCGCAATAAACGCGGTCCAGGTATTGATAAGAATCAAAGTGAAATAATTTCTGGTAACCTCAAGGGAGGGTTTAAAACTATTTATACTAATGGTAAGGATGTTTTTCCTTTTGTTTTGTTCCAATTTGGAAATATTATATTTCCTACTGGGGATAATTTATCACAGAAGTTAATTTTTACAAATATTGCATTAAAAGAAAATGATTTTTCAACTATTATTATGAATTATGAAGTTTAGTGATTTAAAGATTGGTGCAAAGTTTGAATCTGTTATAATAGTTACGACAGAAAATGTTATTGATTTCGCGAGGATTTCTGGTGATAATAATCCTTTGCATATTGATGACGAATATTCACAAAAATCTATATTTAAAGGTCGAATAGTACATGGTATGTTAATTGGGTCTTTTTTTTCTAAAGCAATCGCATCTGATTTACCAGGGCCGGGTTCAATATATTTGCAGCAAACTATGAATTTTTTAAAGCCAATTTATCATAATAGCACTATTAAAATTGTCATCGAGGTTAAAGAACTTAAACCTGAAAAAAATATTGTCTATTTGAATACGACATGTTGGATTGGAATAGCTCAAGTTGTAGAAGGTTCAGCAATTGTAAAATGCTTAGAGTAAATAAATATTTAGCAAAGACATTAAATATTGATTTTAATATTGGATTCTGATAAAAACTATTTCTTTATTTTTTTTGCTTTTTATCGTTCATTTATTATTGTTTTAACAAATTTGTCATTTTATGAACCTTATATCAAAGAATTTATAAATTCGGTATTAAAATAATTTTACATTAAAACAATGCTCATTAATAAAACTCTCTTAATTACAGGCGGAACAGGCTCTTTCGGAAACGCTGTTTTACAACGATTTTTACACACAGACAATTTTAAAGAAATTCGAATTTTTTCTCGTGATGAGAAAAAGCAGGATGATATGCGTAATCAATTAAAGAATCCTAAGCTAAAATTCTTCATAGGAGATGTTAGAGATTACAATAGCGTAGAGCCTGCAACTCGCGGAGTTGATTATATTTTTCATGCTGCAGCTTTAAAGCAGGTTCCCTCTTGTGAGTTTTTCCCAATGCAAGCTGTAAAAACAAATGTTGATGGCACGCAGAATGTTATTAAAGCTGCAGGTTTTAATAATGTAAAGAAGGTTATTTGTTTGAGCACAGATAAAGCAGCTTATCCAATTAATGCCATGGGCATTTCTAAAGCAATGATGGAAAAAGTGGCAATTGCTGAATCAAGGAATCTATTGAATACCACTGTTTGTTTAACACGATATGGAAATGTGATGGCCTCTAGAGGTTCGGTTATTCCACTTTTTATTAATCAGATAAAAAGTGGGTTACCCTTAACAATTACAGATCCAAATATGACTCGTTTTTTAATGAGTTTAAATGATGCGGTAGATTTAGTCTTATTTGCTTTTGAAAATGGTAAACAAGGGGATCTGTTTGTAAACAAAGCACCAGCAGCCACTATTAGAGATTTAGCATTAGCCATAAAAGAGTTAGCAAAAGTTGAAAACGAAATTAATATCATTGGCACGCGTCATGGTGAGAAGTTATATGAAACGCTTTGTACCAGAGAAGAAATGGTTAAGGCAGAAGACATGGGAGATTTTTATAGGATACCTGCTGATAATAGAGATTTAAATTATTCGATGTACTTTTCTGAAGGGGAAAAGAATATTGCCACCATTGAAGATTATCATTCACATAATACCGAAAGATTAGATGTGGAAGGAGTTAAAAATCTTATTTCTAAATTAGCTTTGGTTAGAAAAGAATTGTTTGGCGAAGAGGTTGGCGATTTTATAGTTTAATATAGACATAGAATGACTAGGGTCGGAATAACAGGCAGTAAAGGATTTGTAGGATATCATTTATATCAAACAATAGCTTTACAAAAGGAGGAATTTGAATTAATTGAATTTGAAAGAAACTTTTTTGATGATGATCAGGCTTTAGATAATTTTGTTAAAAATTGCGATGTGATAGTTCATCTTGCTGCTCTGAACAGACATAACGAACCGCAAGTTATTTACGATACTAATACCACACTAGTTAAAAAACTTGTTGCATCATTAGAAAGAACTAATAGTAAGCCCCATTTAATTATATCATCTTCTACACAAGAAGATCGAGAAGATCCTTACGGAATGTCAAAAAAAGAATGTAGATTATTGCTTTCTGAATGGGCAAATAAAAATGGCGGCAGTTTAAGTGGTTTGATTATTTCAAATGTATATGGCCCATTTGGTCATCCTTATTACAATTCGGTAATTGCTACATTTTGTCATCAACTTGCTAGTGGCGAGACCCCGATTATTGATGTTGATGGAGATCTGAAGTTAATATATGTTGGAGAATTGGTAGAAGAAATCATTAAATTAATTCTCAATAACGATAATGTACATGACCAAATAATTCCATATACAGCTGAAGCCAAAGTTTCTGAAATATTATCTTTATTGGTTTCTTTCAAAGAATCTTATCAAGAAAAAGGCGAACTACCAGCATTACAAAATGATTTTCAACATAATCTATTTAATACTTATCGTTGTTACATGGACTTGGTCAATTATTTTCCAAAGAAGTTATTGGAGCATACAGATAATAGAGGAACATTTGTTGAAATTGCAAGATTAGGGATTCCGGGTCAAATGTCATTTTCTACAACATTACCTGGTATTACACGGGGTAATCATTTTCATACTCGAAAAATTGAAAGGTTTGCGGTAATTAAGGGTAAAGCTTTAATTCAGTTTAGAAGAATTGGAACTGATGAAGTTCATAACTTCTATTTAGATGGAAACGAATCAGCTTATGTTGATATGCCAATTTGGTACACTCACAATATAAAAAATATTGGAGAAGAAATCCTCTATACTATTTTTTGGATCAATGAAGCATTTGATGCAAATAAACCAGATACTTATTTTGAAATAGTTTAATTATATGAAAAAACTAAAAGTAATAACAGTTGTAGGTACTCGTCCAGAAATTATTCGCTTAGCACGAGTGATGATAAAACTGGACGAATCATCTGCAATAGAACACATAATAATACATACTGGTCAGAATTATGATTATGAGTTAAATCAGATATTCTTCGATGATTTAAACATTCGCAAACCTGATTATTTTTTGAATGCTGCTGGAGCAACTGCAACTGAAACGATTGGTCAAATTCTAATAAAAATTGATCCTTTGTTAGAAGAGATAAAGCCAGATGCGTTTTTGGTACTAGGAGATACTAATAGTTGTTTGTGTGCAATACCTGCTAAGAAAAGGCGTATTCCAATTTTCCACATGGAAGCTGGCAACAGGTGTTTTGACCAGCGTGTGCCCGAAGAAACAAATCGGAAGATTGTTGACCACATTTCTGATGTCAATTTAACTTACAGTGATATTGCACGAGAATATTTACTTAGAGAAGGGTTGCCCGCTGATAGAATAATAAAAACGGGCTCTCCAATGTTTGAAGTACTAAATCATTATTTGCCTTCTATTCAGCAATCGGATGTATTATCTCGATTGAATTTAGTTGAACATGAATATTTTGTAGTATCTGCTCACAGAGAAGAAAATATTAATAACGAGAAAAATTTCATAGGTTTATTAACGTGTTTAAATTTAATTGCTGAAAAGTACAATAACCCAATTGTTGTAAGCACACACCCGCGCACGAGAAAAATGATTGATGCAATGGGTATTGGATTGCACAATAATGTTCAATTATTAAAGCCCTTAGGTTTTAATGATTATAATGCATTGCAAATGAATTCTTTTGCAGTCCTATCGGATAGTGGAACAATTTCTGAAGAATCTTCCATTTTAAATTTTCCTGCACTAAACATTAGAGATGCACACGAACGCCCTGAAGCAATGGAAGAGGCATCTGTGATGATGGTTGGACTAAACCCAGAACGTATTATGCAAGGATTAGTACAATTACAATCTCAGATAACAGGTGCTGAAAGAAATTTTAGACCTGTAGCCGATTATTCTATGCCAAATGTATCCGAAAAAATGGTTCGTATCATATTGAGTTATACAGATTACATTAAACGAACGGTTTGGAGTGAGTAAATTATGAGAGTACTCTTCCTAACTATGGTTAAAATTAGTTCCTTTGAAGAAAGAGGGATTTATACAGATTTACTTCGTAAATTTCACAATGAAGGGCACGAAGTTAATGTGGTTTGTCCAATAGAAAGAAGAGAAAAAAAGAATACGTTTATTTTAAATGAAGCTAGTGGAAAAATTCTGAATGTAAAAACATTTAATCTTCAGAAAACAAATATCATTGAAAAAGGTTTAGGGATTTTAGCAATTGAGTACCAATTTCTTACAGCAATTAAGAAATATTATTCAAATGTTAAATTTGATCTGATTTTATATTCAACTCCACCTATAACTTTTTCAAAAGTGATTAATTATATTAAAAAAAGAGATAACGCATATTCATACCTGATGTTAAAAGATATTTTTCCACAAAATGCAGTAGATATGAAAATGATAAAAAAGGATAGTCTACTACATAAAATTTTCCTAAGAAAAGAAAAAAAATTATATCAATTATCTGACGCTATAGGTTGTATGTCTCAAGCGAATGTTGATTTCGTTGTTAAACATAATCCAGAATTAAATCATTTAAAAGTAGAAATTAATCCAAATTCAATAGAACCCATTGATAGATTATATTCTATTGATGAAAAGGAAAAAATTAGAGAGAAATATAATATTCCGATAAATAAAAAAGTGCTAGTTTATGGTGGAAATTTGGGAAAACCTCAAGGATTAGATTTTTTGTTGCAAACGATAGAAAAATCATTTAATAAAGAGGTATTTTTTTTAGTTATTGGTGATGGTACAGACTTTATTAGAATAGATAGTTGGTTTAGGAAAAACAGACCGACAAATGCAAAAATATTAAAAAGACTACCTAAAGAGGATTACGATACTTTATTAGCATCTTGTGATATAGGCTTGATTTTTTTACATCCTGATTTTACTACACCTAATTTTCCATCTAGATTGTTGTCCTATATGGAAATGAAGATGCCAGTAATTGCTGCAACAGATAGGAATACTGATATTGGAGATATTATTGAAAAGGCAAATTGTGGATTTAAGGTGCTTTCAGGAGATTCAATTAAAATGAATCAAGCCATTACTCAATTGATTGATAATGATAAACTTGAAATGATGGGCAGTAATGCTTGGATTTTATTGCAATCCAATTACATGGTTGATTATTCCTTTCAATTAATCATTAATAAGATTAATTAATGTATAAAAACGATTTAAAAACTATTATAGATTTTAGTATTGCTTTTTTAGGTTTCTGTTTTATACTACCTATATTTATAACTGTTCTTATTGGTTTGTGTATAGCGAATCAAGGAAAACCCTTCTTTTTTCAATTGCGTCCAGGTAAAAATGAGCAACTATTTAAAATAATAAAGTTTAAAACAATGAATGATAAAAAAGATGTCACTGGAAATTTATTGCCAGATGCGCATAGATTGACTAAAATTGGTAGTTTTGTACGAAAAACATCTTTAGATAAATTACCACAGTTGATTAATGTGTTAAAATGAGATATGAGTTTAATAGGACCTAGGCCTTTGTTGCCAGAATATTTGCCTTTATACAATGAAACACAAAAAAGTAGGCACCTAGTAAAACCAGGAATTACTAGATGGGCACAAGTAAACGGTCGTAATGCTATTAGTTGGGAACAAAAATTTGAATATGATGTTTGGTATGTAAATCATGTTTCTTTTTTACTTGATTGTAAAATTTGTTATACTTGAAAAACGTTTAGGACAGCAATGATGCAAGATATAATAATTATTGGGGCTAGTGGTCTGGGAAAAGAGGTTGCTTATCATATTAAATCTATTAATAAGATAAACCCAAGCTTTAATGTAGTGGGTTTTATAGATGATAATTCTTCTATACTCAATAATGAATTAATTTATGGGTTAAAAGTTATTGGAAATCTTAATGATCTTATGAATAATAAATTTGATGTAAAAAATATTTGCATAGCTATAGCTGACAATAATATTCGTTTTTCAATTGTTGAAAAATTAAAGCATATTAACTTTACTTTTCCTAATATTATTGATCCTTCGGTTAATTTTGATTCTTCTAACAGTATAGGTTATGGTAATATTATTGGTCATGGTGTTTTGATGACTTGTAATATCTCTTTAGGGAATTTCAATATTTTAAACGGGTCATCAGGTTTTGGTCATGATATAACGATAAGTGATTTTAATTTATTTGGCCCTAGAACATCTATTTCAGGATGTGTGAAAATCGGAAGTTTGAATACTTTTAATTTAAACTCCTCAATTATTCAGAATTTAATAGTAGGTAATGGGAATACTATAAATTTGCATTCTTGTTTGTTCAAAAGTATAAAAGATGACGGAGTCTATTTTGGTGTTCCAGCGATGAAACAAAGATTTTAATAATAAATAAATAAATAATTATGACAGCAGAGAATTTTATTAAAGATTTACAAGAAGAAGTGTTTATGGAAACAGAGATTTCTTTAATTACACTTGGAACAAATTTTAAAGATCTGGATGAGTGGGATTCATTAACAGCATTATCTTTAATTGCTCATTTTGACATGAATTTAGGAAAAAAAATATCAGGTGATCAAATAAAAAATGCTGTGTTTATTCAGGATCTATATAATTTAGCTATTGCATAGTGTTTACAGTAAAAGGGGTAAAATTAAGTTCTATTGTTGGTGTTGCTCCGGCTTATACCGAAGATAATTTGACTAATCCAATCTTCAATGATTCTGAGGATGCTGAGAAATATGTAAAGACTGTTGGGGTACGTTATAGAAGAGTAACCGACAAAAATACTTGTACCGCTGATTTATTTGTACCCGCTTTCAATAAACAAATAGAGTTGTTAAACTGGGACAAAAGCGAGGTTGGGATTTTAATAGTGATTACCCAAACTCCAGAGTATATTTCGCCGTTACAAAGTATTATTTTACAAGATCGTTTAGGATTAGAAAAAACTTGCTTGTGTTTAGATGTGCCTTTGGGATGTAGCGGCTACATTTATGGCAGTTTTTTGATATCTTCTTTGATGCAATCACATAATATTAAAAAAGGAATTTTATTTACAGGCGATACGTTAACCAAACAAGCCTCTATAAAAGACAGAAGTACTCAGCCTTTATTTTCAGACGCGGCAACATCTACAGCGTTTGAATTAGATACAACTGCATCTGATATGTTTTTTGACTTAGGGAATGATGGTTCGGGTTTTGAAAATATTATGGTAAAAGATGGAGGTTATCGAAATCGTTTTTCTGAAGAATCATTGAAATACGTTGATAAAGGAGAAGGAGTATGTTTGCGGGGAATAGATACAATTATGATAGGTATGGATGTGTTTTCATTTGCAATATCAACAGCCCCGAAAACAGTTAATCAGTTAATTATTCAATATAATTTAGATTTTGACAGTTTAGATTATTTTGTATTTCATCAGGCAAACATGTTTTTGAATGAGATGATTCGAAAGCGATTGAAACTACCAGTAGATAAAGTTCCATATTCCTTATACGATTATGGAAATTCAGCTTCTGCTACTATTCCAATTACAATACTAGATAAAATTCAAAATGAAATCCAAGAAAAGCCATTAAAAATGATTTTCTCAGGTTTTGGAGTCGGTTTGTCCTGGGGAGCCATGTATATAGAAACCAATAATGTAGTTGTTGCGCCAATAATTCTCGTATAATATGATACAAAAACTAAAACCAATTCATTACACTAACAGAGAATATTTTGACAAAGAAATTTTAGATATTTTCGAAAATAATTGGCAATTTGCTTGTATGAAATCTGAACTTTCAGAAAGATTTAGTTATTTTGTTGTTGAATATGGTAATAAATCCTATTTCGTTACAAATACTGGAAAAGATGGTATACGTGCATTTAAAAATGTATGTTCACACCGTGCCAATAAAATATTTTTGGATGATTTTGGTAAGAGACCAATCATGTGTTTATATCACAATTGGACTTATAACAGTGAAGGAAAGCCAATAAATGCCTTTGCAAAAGATTTTTTTGAAACACCAGAAGAATCAGATTTGTTATTAGAACAATATGAAGTTCAAATTGTAGGGGAGTTTGTTTTTGTAAATGTAGGAAATTCTAAAATAACAATTGAGGAACAATTAGGCGAATTTTATAATAAATTGATTCAAATATCAAATGCCTTAGGAATGAAAATTACTTATGACTGTAATTTGCATAAAGCAAATTGGAAGTTATTAGTAGAGAATGTTTTGGAATGTTATCATTGTTTACCGGTTCATAAAAATTCCTTGGTAGAGCGTCTTGGAGTTGGGCTAAAGCCATTTATGAAGTTTGAATTTTTCAACGGAAATTCCTCTGGTCATTTACCTATTGCAAATAATCAAGTTTCAGTCAAAAGAAAAAAAATGCTAAATTACCTTGATAAGAGAGAATTTAAACATGATTCATATTATCATTTATTTATTTATCCAAATTTATTCATTTCATCAACAGAAGGAATTTCTTTTTACATTGGCCATGCATTGCCTAATAATTTCTGCGAGACAAATCTTCGGACCCGTTATTTTGAATGTAAAATAAAGAATATTGAGGAATATAGAAATTATCAGGATTTTTTAAATTCTGATATTGTTAATTTCGGAAATGAAATTCTAAATGAAGACAAAATAATCATTCAGAATGTTCAAAAAGGATTGGAAATAAGTAATAAAAGTTTATATCTAAACAAAGAAGAGTTTAGAATAAAAGAATTTCAAGAACATTATTGTTTACAAATAAATGCGTATGATTTTTAATAACAAATTAGATGTTAATAATAAAAGCATCTTAATTACAGGCGCGACATCGGGTATAGGTTTTGCAACATCACAACTGTTAATAAATTTAGGATGTTCACTTTATGTAGTTGGAAGAAATAAAGTAAAACTTGATGAACTCGAAACTTTGGGAAAAGGAAAAGTGGTTTCTTTACAAGCTGATTTAAGAAATATTAATGATATAAAAATGATTATAGATACAATTTCTAAAATTGATGGTTTTGTTCATTCTGCAGGTGTAGTAAATAGTATTCCTTTGCAATTTATTAATCATGAATCTCTTGAAATTGAGCGTTCTTTAAATTATGATTCTTTTGTGTTTTTAACTCAAAATTTAGTTAAGAAAAAAAAAATTAATTCTGACGGATCAATAGTTTCACTTGCTTCAATTGCTGCACACTTTGGTATAATTGGTAGTTCAATTTATTGTGGTAACAAAGCAGCTTTAATAGCTACATCAAAAGTTTTCGCAAAAGAGTTAGCAAATAAAAGGATTAGAGTTAATACAGTTTCACCTGGAATTGTTCGGACGGAAATGGTCAACAATGCTGAGGGACAACATTTAACAAAGGATGCTCTTATTTTGGATGAACAAAAATATCCTTTGGGATATGGTGAGCCAGATGATGTCGCTTATTGTATTACTTATTTACTTTCAGATGCAAGTAAATGGATTACGGGCCAAGATATTATATTAGATGGAGGTAGAACTTGTTATGTTTAAAAATAATTACATTGGAAACAATATTTAAAAATATTTCAATTTCTGGAATTTCTACAGTAGTCCCAAAAAATGTTTTGAATTTAGAGACATTAAGTTCTGTTTATGGTCAGGAAGATGTTCGGAAAATTATTGCAACTACTGGCATTAAAAAAGTACGTATAGCTGACGAAGAAACTACAGCTTCGGACTTATGTTATCAAGCTGCACATCATTTGATTGAGCAATTGGACATAGAAAAAGACGAAATAGATGCATTAATATTTGTTTCTCAGACTAACGATTATAGTTTACCGCAAACAAGTAATGTTTTACAAAGTCGATTAGGGCTTAATGAAAATGTTTTTTGCTTAGACATCAGATTAGGATGTAGCGGTTATATCATAGGTTTATTTCAGGCATCGTTATTAATCAATGGTGGAGCATGTAAAAATGTTTTGGTTTTAGCAGGTGATACTACATCAAAAATAATCAATCCAAAAGATAAGTCTTTACGAATGGTTTTTGGTGACGCAGGTTCGGCTACTTTTGTAAATAGGGGTTCAGATGATATAGGCTTTAAAATTCATAATAAGGGTTCAGGATTTTCCGAATTAATTATTCCTGCAGGTGGGTTTAGAAAACCAATTTCCAACCTAACTTCCAATGAAATTACTGACAAAGACGGAAATGTTAGATCAGAAAATGACTTGTACATGAATGGTGCCGAAATCTTTAATTTTGCAATTAATAATGTACCTACTTTAATTGATGATTTATTAAAAATTGCAAAATGGTCTAAAACAGAGGTCGATTTATTTTTATTCCATCAAGCCAATAACTTTATGGTTGAATATTTAAAACGTAAATTGAAAATAATTACTGAGAAAGTGCCTTTAGGAGTAGAAAATTATGGAAATACAGGACCGTGCTCAATACCGCTACTTTTAAGTTATATAACTGAGAAACAATTTTCTTCGGATAAAGTTATAATGTGTGGTTTTGGAGTAGGATTGTCATGGGCTGGCTGTTATACAAATTTAGCAAAAACAAAAATTTTTAAAACAATTGATTATATAAAAGATTAAAAATGAAAGAATTATTATTATTAAAAATAAATGAAGTTTTAGAAGGTAAAAGTATGCCATCTATAACAGAAATTAATTCAGATACAATTTTGAGAGATGGGTTAGGGTTAGATTCTTTTGATTTAGCTGAATTGACTGTTCGTATTGAAGAAGAAACAGATATTGATATATTTTCAAACGGTATTGTAACAACTGTAGGTGAAATATTAGATATTTTGGAAAATAATTAAACTAAAAAACTCATATGTTTTATATTAATGAAAACAATTCTGAATATTTTAGTTATAAGGAACTTGTAAACTACTTGAACGAGTCTAGAAGTATTATTACAAATCCGTATAAAACTTCTACTTTAGATTTGTTTAAAAATATGATTAAAGCTTTGATTCATAACAAAGATTTAATTTTATTAGATAATGATTTTACAGATGCTGAAGTAATTGCGCTTATTGGGAAAAAATATATTAAAAATGTTGTCTCAGTAGATAGTTTAGGTTTTGATAGTTTTAAATCATATTTACAGTTAATAATTGAATCTAAAAGTAAAATTACTATTTATACTTCCGGCACAACAGGCCTTCCAAAAAAAGTTGTTCATACTATTGGTTCATTGACAAGAGAAGTTAAGACTGGATCTAATTTTGAATCATCAATTTGGGGCTTAGCTTTCAACCCTACTCACATGGCTGGTCTTCAGGTGTTTTTCCAGGCTTTATTTAACAATAATAGTATAGTTGATTTATTTAACATTGATACAAAAACCATTAATGAATCGATTTTAAAACATAAAATTTCTCATATTTCAGCTACACCAACATTTTACAGGTTACTAAATAGTAAAGATAATATTTTTAATGATGTTAAGTCTGTTACTTTAGGAGGGGAAAAGTCAGAAGATAATTTGTATAGGATAGTTAAAAGAATGTTTCCTTTTGCAAAAGTTAAAAACATTTACGCTTCAACTGAGGCAGGATCATTGTTGTGTTCAGAGGGCGAATTTTTTTATATTCCAGAGCGTTTGAAGGATAAAATTGTTATTAAAGAAAATGTACTTTATATTAATGAGTCATTATTAGGTAAAATATCGGATCTTTTGATAATAAATGGCTGGTATTGCAGTGGCGATGTTATTGAATGGAAACATGATTCCTTACATTATTTTAAATTGATAGGTAAATCAAATGAAATGATAAATGTTGGGGGATATAAAGTAAACCCACATGAAGTTGAATTAGAACTGAGGAGTATCGATGGAATTGACAATGCTTTTGTATTTGGGAAGGCTAATTCTGTATTAGGAAACCTTATCTGTGCTGAGATTGTTTTAGAAAAAGGAATTGAAATTGAAGAGACAAAAATCAAAGATATTTTAATGAAGAAATTGCAACAATTCAAAATTCCGCGTAAAATATTTTTTGTTGATAAATTAAATTTAAATAGAACAGGAAAAATAAGTAGAACAAATGTTACAGAATAAGAATATTTTAATTACAGGGTGCTCCAGAGGCCTTGGTTTGGAGATAGTAAATGAACTTCTTCTTCAAGGTGCAAATGTATATGGAGTTAGTAGAACACTTTCACCTGAGTTTAATTTGTTACTTGAACAATATAGCGGAAGAGTTTTTTTTAATAAATTTGACTTATTAGCTACAAAAGAGGTCGGAGGAGAAATCTTCAAAAAATGGCTAAATAATAAAATTGTAATTCATGGTTTTGTTAATAATGCAGCTGTCGCATATGACGATATAATCACAAATATGGATGTTGACTCCCTAGAGTCTATGTTTAAAATTAATGTATTTAGTCCTTTGATTGCTGTAAAAGCTGTTTTGCGTAACATGTTATTTAATCGTACTAAAGGAAGTATTGTTCATATCTCATCTATTAGTGTTCATACGGGTTACAAAGGCTTATCAATGTATGCGGGCTCTAAAGGTGCTTTAGAAGCTTTTTCAAAAAATACAGCAAGAGAATGGGGTGAGAAGCAAATAAGAAGTAATTGTCTTGTTGCCGGATTTATGGAGACGGAAATGAGTGGCTCACTATCGGATGAACTAAAAGATAGAATATTTAAAAGAACTTCGTTGAAAGTTCCAACTACATTAAATTCGGTAGCAAAGACAGTATGTTTTTTATTGTCAGATGCTGCGGAATCAATAACGGGTCAAAATATTCATGTTGATTCAGGGACCATTTAAATAATTTCATGAGTAACTCAAAAATATGGCTTTCCTCTCCTCACATGGGTGGAGATGAGAAAAAATATGTAAACGAAGCATTCGATACAAATTGGGTAGCCCCTTTAGGCCCCAATGTAAATGGTTTTGAAGCAGATATTTCAACCTTCCTTACTAATCAAGATGAAATATATGCAGCTGCTTTAACATCTGGTACTGCTGCGCTTCACTTGGCGCTAAAGATGTTTGGAATTGGTTCTGGAGATGTGGTTATGGTGCAAAGTTTTACGTTTTGTGGTACAACCAATCCAGTAAGTTACCAAGGCGCAGAACTTGTATTTATAGATTCAGAAACAGATACTTGGAACATGTGCCCTAATGCTTTGCAAGAGGCTTTAGAAGCGTATAAACATAAATCAGTTAAAGCAATTATGCCCGTGCATTTATACGGTATGCCAGCTAAAATGGATGAAATAAAACAAATCGCTGATGAGTACAATGCGCCTGTAGTCGAGGATGCTGCTGAAGCCTTAGGTTCACAATATAAAAATCAGTGCTGTGGTACTTTTGGTGAAATGGCAGCATTGAGTTTTAATGGAAACAAAATCATCACTACCAGTGGAGGAGGTGCCTTGGTGTCCAAAAACAAATATTATATTGATCAAGCACGTTTTTTGGCTACACAGGCAAGAGACAATGCACCACATTATCAACATTCACAAATTGGCTATAACTATCGCATGAGCAATATTGTGGCCGGAATTGGTCGTGGACAAATGGAGGCGCTAGACGTGCGAGTAGCCCAACGTAGAGCAAATAATCAACGTTACCGCGAATTCTTTGCAGGTGTTGATGGCGTTACTTTTCAAACAGAACCCAATGCTGATTATTTCAGTAATTATTGGTTAACAGCAATATTAATTGAGCCATCATTAACTGGGGGTGTAAGCAGAGAAGATGTACGTTTGGCCTTAGATGCCGAGAATATAGAATCTCGTCCCCTTTGGAAACCCATGCACATGCAGCCAGTTTATGAAGGGACCAAGTTTTTTGGATCAGGAGTGTGTGAAATATTATTTGAGCAAGGATTATGTTTACCTAGTGGTTCCAACTTAACGGAGGAAGAGTTTGAGCGTATTTTTTCAGCATTGTCAATGATTTTTAAGAATTAGTATTGAATTTGTATCGCAACATATTCAAACCATTAGCCGATTTTCTATCGTCTTTTGTTTTGTTGGTCATACTCTCACCCATAATTGTCAGTTCAGGTTTGTTACTTCTTGTAGCCAACAGAGGGAAGGTATTTTTCTTTCAGCAACGACCAGGATTAAAAGCGCGACCCTTTACTATTATGAAGTTTAAGACAATGCGTGATGCTTTTGATGACAAAGGTACACCATTGCCTGATGAGGTTCGTTTAACTAAAGTCGGTGGGTTTGTTCGTTCAGCTTCATTAGATGAGTTACTTCAGCTAGTTAACGTCCTCAAAGGTGACATGAGTTTGGTCGGTCCGAGGCCTCTTTTGATGCATTACCTTCCGCGTTATTCCAAAGAGCAAGCCCGCCGGCATGAAGTCAGACCCGGTATAACCGGTTGGGCACAGGTCAATGGCCGCAATGCAATTTCTTGGGAAGAAAAGTTTCGATTAGATGTTGACTATGTTGATAAGCAATCATTTTGGTTGGATTGTAAAATCCTTTGGATGACATTTTTGAATGTTATTCAGCGAAAAGGTATTAGTGCTGATGGTCATGTCACCATGGGAGAATTTAAAGGTTAGTATTTAATTACTATTTATATGATAGATTTACAAGAACTTAGATGCCTCTTAAAATTACCAATTGATGATATTGAATTTGACGATTCAAATCCGCTTGATATAAAGTTAAAGTTCAGAAAGGAATATGTAGGAGTCATACTAAATCCTGAATTAAATTCATCCTTGAAAAATTTAGTTATTAATACTAATAGAATTAATTGGGGGCCGATTTTTAATTATTACCAGGAAGATATTCAAAATTGCTTGCCAAGAGTTGAATTCGACTTTATAATGAGTCCACTTAAATATAAATCAGTTTTAATTAGGGAGAAGAAAGGAAATCATGAAGTAATATATAATGTTGAATATGAGCATCCAACTTGGATATTAATTAAATAAAAGGTAATAATTACCCTTCCTCGTACTCGTCAATCAATTTCCCCAACTTCCCCAGTTTTTGTTGAATGATTTTCAAATCACACACCGTCGGGTCAAACTTACTGCCAACCCATCTTCTGGTGCTCTTGTACTCTGGGTGTTTAGGGTTCAATAGAATCTCTTTCAGTTCTTTATATCCATAGGTACCACCACAATCTTCAGGTGGACATGCGTTCTCACCC